>Ga0209018_1002457_pt1 | contig 13098 bp, 10 predicted proteins | sample YNPBryBLVA2012_FD_185814 | JGI IMG/M metagenome (GOLD analysis project Ga0209018, IMG submission 185814) | Anoxygenic and chlorotrophic microbial mat microbial communities from Yellowstone National Park, USA - YNP Bryant BLVA 2012 (SPAdes)... ...
TGTTGCAAACGGCCTTCGAGGCGCTAGAATTCAATTGGCGACGAACGATAGAGGCGTACAGCGGGCGGGGGCGCGAGGGGCGGCGGGACGCGGTGGAGGCGTTCTTGCGGTTCGTCGCGCGCGTGAGTCTGGCCGGGGGGATTGATCCGCTCGAGCAGGGCCTGCTGGTCGGACGGCTCGGGGAACTGCTATCCATTCCCAGCGGGTCCGTTTACGAGCTGTTGTCGAAGGCCAAGGCCGCGGTCGGCCAGCAGTCGCAGGTCGAAGCGGCTGCGGCGGCGGATGCTTCGGACTACGAGCTTGCGGTCCGCGGCCTGCCCCCGGGGCTGGTGGCCGCGGTCGAGGAGCTGTTCGGTCTGGTGCTGTCGGCGTCGCACTGCTTCGGACAGGTGCGAGCGGAGCTGGGTGCGGCGGCGGACGTATGCGAACCGTGGCAGCGACTGTATCGGATGCTGGAAAGCGCCGTGCATGAGCGCGGGTCGTATGTGAAATCCGAGGTGATCCGCGAGTGCGACGACGGCGTTCTTTGCGACCTGATCGGACGGGCGTGCGCGCGCGCCAGCGGCCTGAGCGCCGGCCAGGAGGCGTGTGCCGCCGCCGCGGGGCGGATCCGGACGGAGCTCGGGACGCTGCGGCTGGGAGGGCTGCGGAGGGAGCTGCGGCAAGCGGCGAGGGACGATGAGCAGAGCGGGCGGGCTTTCCGTTCGCTGCTCGACGTCGCAGCGCAGCAGCACAGCGTGCTGGCTGCCGACCAGCGTTGGAATCCGCAGCTCTGATGCGGCGGCCGCGGCGGCTCACCGCCGGCGTGCGCAGCGTGTCGGAGTACTTGAGGCGCCTGGCCGGCCGGGTCCGGGCGCAGCCCGACCGGGCGTGTGGCCGGCGGCTGCCCGACACGTTAGGGAGAACGTGAATGACGAGTGTGCCCAAGACACACGTTGACATCGACCCGATTGAGCAGTGCGTCAACCAGCTCATCGAGGTCGGCAAGCAGCGCGGTTATCTGACCTGGGAGGAGCTCAACGAGGCGCTGCCGGACGAAGCCATCTCTCCGGAGAAGCTCGAAAGCGTGCTCAACCGGATCGAGCAGAACTCCATCCAGATGATCGACGAGCTCGAGGCCGACAAGCTGCGCGAGTCGGACCGCAAGCGCGCCGCCAGCACGCTGGAGGCCGGCGAGAGCCTCGACGAAGTCACGGCCCTGGACCTGGCCGAAGCCACCGCCCGGCGGATCGACGATCCGGTGCGCATGTATCTCACCCAGATGGGGGAGATCCCGCTGCTGACGCGCGAGGAGGAGATCGCGCTGGCCAAGAAGATCGAGCTGACCCGCATGGCCTTCCGCCGCAAGGTGCTCGAGAACGACTTCTGCATGAGCCAGGCCGTGGAGCTGATGCAGGCGGTCGCGGATGCGCGCATGCCGTTCGACCGCACGATGAAGATGTCGACCAACGAGAGCATGGGCAAGAGCACGATCATCAAGCGCCTGCCCGCCAACCTGGCCACGGTCCGCAAACTGGCCGAGCTCAACCGCAAGGACTGGACGCTGATCCGCGAGACGCGCACCTCCGCCGCCGCACGCCGCGCCGCCCAGGAACGCATCAACCAGCGGCGGCGGCGCGCCGTCACGCTGCTGGAGGAACTGCCGCTGCGCACCAGCCGCATCACCCCCATGATGCGCAAGCTGTGCTCCATCGTCACCAAGGCGGAAGCGCTTCAGAAGGAGCTGGCCGAGCGCGCCAAGTCCCTGCTGCCCGAGGAGGCGGAGGCGATGCGCGACGAGCTCGACGGGCTGATCGACCTGGTCATGGAGACCCCCGAGGATCTGCGCCGCCGCGTCGACGAGGCCCAGAAGGTCTTCGGCGAATATGAGGAGGCCAAGCGGCGGCTGGCGGGGGGCAACCTGCGGCTGGTGGTGTCGATCGCCAAGAAGTACCGCAACCGCGGGCTGAGCTTCCTGGACATCATCCAGGAGGGCAACACCGGGCTGATGCGGGCGGTGGACAAGTATGAATACCGGCGCGGCTACAAGTTCAGCACGTATGCGACGTGGTGGATCCGGCAGGCGATCACGCGCGCCATCGCCGACCATGCGCGCACCATCCGCATTCCGGTGCACATGATCGAGACGATGAGCAAGCTGCGCAACATCAGCAAGCACCTGCTTCAGGAGCTCGGCCGCGAGCCGACGATCGAGGAGATCGCCCGCGAGGCCAAGATGCCGGTCAGCGAGGCCCGCCGCGTGATGAAAATCAGTCGCCACCCGATCTCCCTCGACCGACCGGTGGGCGAGTCGGAGGACTCGTACTTCGGCGACTTCATCGAGGACGAGAAGGCCGAGTCGCCGGTGAGCACCGCGACCGGCGAAATGCTCAAGGACCGCATCGAGGCCGTGCTCAAGACGCTCACCTACCGCGAGCGCGAGATCATCAAGCTGCGCTACGGCATCGGCGACGGCTACACGTACACGCTGGAAGAGGTGGGCAAGATCTTCAAGGTGACGCGCGAGCGTGTGCGGCAGGTGGAGGCCAAGGCGATCCGCAAGCTTCAGCATCCGGTGCGGGCCCGCAAGCTGGAGGGTTTCCTCGACCATATGCGCGGCTAGGGGGGCGCCGCAACTCCCGCAGCGCCGCTCGCGCCGGGCAGCCGCAGCAGACCTGCACCGCCTGCTGCACTGCGCGGGCCGGAGCCGCGCTCCGCACCGGGGCGCGTTTTTCCGTTGAGCCTGCCGGCCCGATTGTCTAGCATCGGGGTAACGACCACAGTGCAAAGGGGACGCCGTGAGCGCATGCAGACGTTTCACACGCAGCACGGCAGCGCTGGTGATCGCCGGCGGCCTGACGAGCGCCGCCGCCCGCGCCGGCCTGCCCAGCACCTATCTGGTACCGAGCACCTATTGCGCCGCCGTCGGCCAGCGCCTGGCGGTGCACGTGGAAGCGGGCGACGAGACGGGCCTGCGAACGGCAGCCTGGCCGACACAGGACATCGCCTGGCTGTTTGTCCGGGCCGCAGGCTTCCAGGAGAACCGCGCCGACGTCGGGCCGACGGAAGCCGGGACCGATTCCATCGAGGTGCTGCTGGAGCGTACCGGCGTGACGCTGATCGCGCTGGATACCAGAGCGGTCGAAGCGCGCGTCACCGCCAGGGAGCTGAGGGACTTTCTGCGACGGACAGCGGCGCGCGACGCGTCCGCTGCCGACAGCAGCGCCCCCGCGCCGCGGCCGCACGGCGCTGACGCCCTGGCCTCGGTTCTGGCAGCGCTCCCTGAAAACGACCAGTTGCGCGTGCGGCGCGTCGCGTCCGCCAAGACGCTCGTGCGTGTCGGCGACCCCGACAGCGGGCCCGCGCGCCCCTCGGCGGTGGCGCAGAGCAAGACCGGTCAGGCGGCAGAAATCCGGCCGCTGGCCGACCCGACGCTGGTCCCCGTCGGCAGCGACCTGCCCGTTCGCGCCTACGTCGGCGGCGACAAGGTTTCAGGGTTGAAGGTGCTGGCCACCTGCGCGGCGACCGGCCGCACCCAGGAGGCCGTCACGGAGGACTCCGGCGCCTGCCACTTCCGTATCGACAGCGCCGGGGTCTGGCGGGTCGAGTTCCATCATTGCGTCAGCGGGCCGGAAACTCCCGGCGCTGCGGGCATAGCGCCCGCCGACTGGACCATCTACAGCGCGACCCTCACATTCGAAGTGACCAATGCGGGAGCGGGAAAATGACTACGCTCAGCACCGAGTGCGCGACCCCGTCCGTCTGTCACTGCTGGCGCGCGGCGGGCATGCGCCGAATTCGCGGCCCGCGCGCGAGGCGTGCCGGATTCCGCATCGCTGCGCTCCGCGGAATGACATGGAGCGCTATGCTGCTCCGCGGAATGACGGCGAATCGGCGGGCAGACGTTACCGCGTGCGGCGGCTTCGGGCGCTTCCTGCTCGCCATCCTGTTGCTGCCGGCGCTCGCCGTGGCCCAGTCCTGGGAAGAGCTCGGCCCGGCGCCCACCGGCGACGGCGACATGTACACCGGTCGCGTCTCGGCCGTCGCGTGCAGCCCCTCAGACGCGAATCTCTACTTCGCGGCGGGGGCGGACGGCGGCGTGTGGCGGACGACGGACGGCGGCGTCACATGGACCCCGCTGACCGACCACATGCCGACCTCCGCGATCGGTGCCCTGGCCATCGACCCCAGCGACGAAAACGTCATCTACGCCGGCACCGGCGAGGCCAACTACGCCAACCACAGCCGCTACGGGCTGGGGCTGTACAAATCGACCGACGGCGGCGACACGTGGGTGCAGCTTGCGGAGGAGACGTTCGGGGGCCGCTGCTTTTCCCGGATCATCGTGCATCCGACGAATCCGCAGGTTCTCTACGCCTCGATCACGCGCGCCGGCGGGTTTCCGGAGCTGGCCGCCGCCAAGGGCCACCCCGGGGCGACCGGCCCGCTGGGCGTGTTCCGATCCGATGACGGCGGCCTCACCTGGACGCACCTGAGCAACGGCCTGCCCGACCTGTGTGCCACCGATCTGGCGCTGGACCCCGTCGATCCGAACATCCTCTATGCCGCGATCGGACGCATCTTCGGCCACAGCGCCAACGGCATCTACAAGTCCACCGACGGCGGGGCGAGCTGGGTGAAGCTGGCCGGCGGACTGCCCAGCGCCAACGTCGGTCGCATCAGCATCGCCGTGGCCCCCAGCCTGCCGCAACGCCTGTACGCCCTCATCACCCGGGCCGCGACGTCGACCGGCGGCAATGCCTACGTCCTGGGCGCGTATCGCAGCGACAATGCCGGCAGCACGTGGTCCGCCATCGCGGTCGATTCCGGCCTCCAGTCCAGCTACGGCTGGTATCTGTCCGTCGTCTCGGTGCAGCCGACGAACCCGAGCGTGGTGTTCATGGGCGGCGTCACGCTCCAGCGCTCCACGAACGCGGGGTCATCCTTTCAGACCGTCACCCCGCCGCACGTGGACATGCACGCCCTGGCCTGGGACGCGGCGGGGCGGCTGGTGTGCGGGAACGACGGGGGCGTGAATCGCACGGCCAATCTGGGGACGAGCTGGACGGCGCTGAACGAGGGTTTCGGCGTCATCCAGTTCTACGCCGGTCTGTCCACGCACCCGGTGAACGACGAGTATCTGCTGGGCGGGACCCAGGACAACGGCAGCAATATCCGCGACAGCGACGGCCTGGAGTGGACGCAGGTGTTCGGCGGCGACGGCGGCTGGACGCAGATCGACCAGGCGTCGCCCAACCGCCTGTTTGTCGAGTATCAGGGCACGGGCAACCTCTACCGCTCCACCGACGGCGGGCTGGGTTTCAGTTGGGTCGGCAGCGGCATAAACAGTGGCGACCGCAACTGCTTCCTGCCCCCGTATCTGATCGACCCGACCAACTCCAGTCGCATGCTCTATGCCACGCACCGCGTCTACCGCAGCCTCAACGGCGGCACAAGCTGGAGTCCGATCAGCGGTGACCTGACCAATGGCGCGGGGGCGATCCGCACGCTCGCTTTCGCGCCTTCCGACCCGAGCGTCGTCTACGCCGCGACCAACGACGGCAACGTGCGCGTCTCGTTTGACGGCGGGGTGAACTTCGCGCTCATCGCCAGCGGCGTCCCCGGCTGGCCGCGCGTCACACGCGAAATCTTCGTCCACCCCAGCGACCCGCTGACCATGTACCTGGCGGTGGCGTACTTCGGCCAGTCGCAGATTCGGCGCACACGCGACGGGGGCCAGACCTGGGAAGCGCTGGATGCCGCGCTGCCGGACATCCCGATCAACACCGTGGCCGCAGACGTCCGCGGCCTGCGGCCCGTCATCTACGCCGGCAGCGACGCGGGCGTCTATCGCTCGCTGGACGACGGCGACTCCTGGCACCGCTTCGGGCAGGGCTTCCCCAATGCCCCCGTCATCGATCTGCGGCTGGAAGTCGAACGCGGGCGGCTGATCGCGGCGACGCAGGGGCGCGGCGCCTGGCGGATCCCGATCGTCGAGCCGATCGCGGGCGACCTGGACGGCGACGGCGACGCGGACCTGGAGGATCTGGCCATTCTGCTGAGCGGCTACGGCTGTGCGCAGGCGCCTTGCGTCGGTGATGTCGACGGCGATGGCGACACCGACCTGAGCGATCTGTCGCTGCTGCTGGCAAGCTACGGTCACAGCCCGTAGTGCGTTCTGCGCCGCCGGTGACCCCCCGGACCGGGAGCAGAGCATGTCGGACGGGCGGTCTCGACTGCCGGGGGCGAAACCTGGTCTTGCCGCGTGATGAAAATCAGTCGCCACCCGATCTCCCTCGACCCACCGGTGGGCGAGTCGGAGGACTCGTACTTCGGCGACTTCGTCGAGGACGAGAAGGCCGAGTCGCCGGTGAGCACCGCGACCGGCGAAATGCTCAAGGACCGCATCGAGGCCGTGCTCAAGACGCTCACCTGCCGCGAGCGCGAGATCATCAGGCTGCGCTACGGCATCGGCGACGGCTACACTTACACGCTGGAAGAGGTGGGCCGGATCTTCAAGGTGACGCGTGAGCGGGTAAGGCGGGTGGAGGCTAGGGCGCTCCGCAGGCTCCGGCACCCGGTGCGGGCCCGCAAGCTGGAGGGCTTCCTCGATCAGATGCTGCGTAAGTGAACCGCCCTCAGCCTCGCTCGTTGAGTTCCACATCAGGGGCCGGGCGCCGGCATGGTCCGCTCATCCTCCTGCCCCGTCCGGATCATATGACTCACGTACTCCATCATCGGCCGAACTCTCGTGATGTTTTCTTCCTGCGCGGCCATCTGTGTGAGGAAGTCGGCCGCCTCCGCATCGCCCGTCGGACAGATCTCGCCCAGGGCCATTGTGGCGATCATCCGGATGGACGGATCGAGCTCCATGGCAATGATCTCCATCAGTGCCCCGCGTGCCGCGGCGCGGTCCGGAGCTTTCCACAAATGTTCGGTAACGAGGCGTCGGATCAGGACGTCGTGGGGCGCCATCGTCTCGCGCTTCAGATACTCGGCTCGCAACTCCTCAACTCCCAGCTTTCGTTCTTTGCAGGCCTTGAGGTACGTTTGAACTTCCCGCCATTCGGGGGCGTCGGGATTCTCGCTGAAGAGCCGATATGCGTACGCTGAATCTGTCAATTCGTCGTCGGCGCGAGGGATTCCCCTGGCGAGGTGAAGGAAGTATTCGAGCCGGCCTCTTACCCACGGGTTGGATTCTTCCGGTATTCGCGACTCGGCAAACGCGATGTACTCTTCCCTGTCCATCTTCGCGTAGAGCCGACCGATCGCACCTGCGCGAGCGTGACCGTTCGCGTCTCCAACGACGTATTCGAGCAGTTCGGCCTTGCTGAACTCGGCTACCTCGGCTGGGACCCCGCGCGCCAACTCGCTCGCCTGCTCGAACGAGAGAGGCCGCGCCTCCTCACCCCTTCCCAGCCAGATAAGCGCGGGAGGCCGACGAACACCAAACCGCCTCCAACAGCGGCTTCCGGTTCCGATGGCGAAGCGCACCTCATGCTTCTTCAGAAAGGACTCGATGCGTTCCGCAGGCTCGGGGGTCAGTCCGAGTACGCAGATGGACGGGCTGCGATCCAGGCGGTTCAGCGTTCCGAGGTGCCGGACGGTCTCTCTGCTCTCGCGCTCCGATCGCAGGGTGAAGAACAGGAGCACGTAATCGGCGTCCTCTTTCGGCAACTGCGTCGTGTTGAACCACGCTTTGGCATCGATCTTCTCGAGAGCCGCAGGCGGGGCGAGAGCGAGGCCCGCAGGCGACACGACAGCGAGAACGGCCGCCGATACGAGTACGAGCGCAAGGTTCATGGACACCTCCTCGGCAAGCCGGACCGCACCCCTTGGTGTAGAAGCTTTCAGATCACTCGGCTGCACCCGAGCACTTGCCGGGAGCGTGCAGGTCCGCACAGTACGCTATGCAGTAATTATAGGCTGCTGAGCCCTTTGTATAGTTTTGGTCGCAGCAGGTGCAGCACGTATTGATTCCTGGACAGCAGTACGCGCAGTCGTCCACGTCGCGAGGGCGCGTGCAACTCGCCCCAGCGCTGCACTGGCCGTCAACTGCCCAAGCGATACAGAGCCCCGACAACAGCACGACACCCACGACGGCTAAGCAGGTAATGTGTGATCTCATCCTGGTTCTCGAGATTCCGGGTCCGTCCTTAACGGAAACGCCCTCGCTAGTAGTACAAGCCACGTTGTTTTTTTTGTCAAGGTTTTTTTGTCAAGGCCTCCCGACCTCCGGTGCGAATCGGAGATGTTGAAGTCCCTCTGGTTGCCAGCGCCGAGCATCAACGCAGGTAAGACGTGCTCGCCCCGTGCGCGCTCACGCTGAGGCGCGGAAACGGAGTGGCGCGGGCTCGCAAGCCCATCGACAGCCGGGGCAGCAACAAGCTGACCGGGCCGTGTTTATGGCGCGCTCGGTCTTTGCGTTACACTTTGTCCTGATGCCAGACGCGCCTGACCAGCCCGGGCGCCTTGCTGAGAAGCACGGAGAGCCGGCCACGGGGGGCGACTCGTCCGACGGCGGCGCCGCCGGCGACGGTTCAAGTGGGCGGTGCGTCTCGGCGTGCTACTGGCGATCGTGGGGATCCTTAGCATGGGACTCGACCGGCTCTTCTACTATCCGAGCAAAACCGTCTACTACACTCCGGACGAGCTGGGGCTCGAGTGCGAAGACCTGACCTTCCAGACCGCCGACGGCGTGAAGCTCTCGGGCTGCTTCCTGCCCGCGCCGGGCCCAGCCAGGGGCACGGTGATCCATTTCCACGGCAACGCCGGGAATATCACGGCGCACTTCACGCTGACGTCCTGGCTGGTGTCAGAAGGCTACAAGGTGTTCGTCTTCGATTATCGCGGCTACGGCAAGTCGGAAGGCCGCGTGACGCGCCGCGGCACGATCCTCGACGGGCACGCCGCCCTCGATTACGTCCTCTCCCGAAGCGACGTCGACCCGCGCCGGATCGTCGCGCTGGGGCAGTCGCTGGGCGGGGCGGTGGCGACGGTCGTGGCCGCCGAGCGGCACGAGATCCGCGCCGTCGTGCTCGATGGGACGTTCAGCAGCTACCGGCGGATCGCGTCGCTGCACCTGCGCAGGCTGCTGCATTCCAGATGGCTGGCCGACGGCATCGCCCGGGTGGGTGTGTCCGGCGGCTACGAACCGCAGGACTACGTGGCGCGCATCGCGCCGCGGCCGCTGCTGGTCATTGTCTCGCTTCAGGACGAAATCTGTTTTCCCGAGTCAGGGCGCGAGCTTTTCGAGGCCGCCGCCGAACCGAAGGAGCTGGTGCTGTTGTCGGAAGGGGCGCACCTGGAAGCCGTCGCCGGCAACATCGACGGCGTGCAGCAGCGGATCCTCCGCTTTCTTGAACACGCCTTGAGCGGAACTCCCTGAGCCGTGGCCGGCGCTTACCTGCGCGCCAGCATGAGCAGCGCCCGGCTGAACGTCGACGACTCCGGAAATGCCTTCGTCGCGCGCATGAATCCGGCGACGTAAGCGTCGTTCACCTCTGCCGTCCGGACCGCCGGCAGGGCCGGAACACTGCGTTCGGCCTCCCGCCAGCCACGCGCCAGGTATCCCAGCCCGAAGGCGGCGACGATCACCGCAGCGTAGCGGAGGATGACGCCCGGCCGGCCGGCAGCCCAGCGCCGGCCCCGCCCCGTCGCCGACGCCGCCCCGCGCGCCGCGTCGGCCGGACACGCCAGTGATGCGGTCCGCCGCTCGGCTTCTTCCGGCGATAGCAGGCCGGTTTCCAGCGCCGCGGCGGCGGTGTGAAGCTCGCAAGCCAGCCTGCGGCGCTGGGGGTCGGCTTCGAGCTCCGCCCGCAACGCCGCTGCCTGCTGCTCATCCAGCTCCCCCCCGAGGTAGTCGGCCAGCCGCTGATCGAAGTCCTGCTCGTTCATGGTGCACTCCCGACACGGCGACCGACGGTCTCGGTCGCGACAGGCGCCCGAAGCGGGCGCAGCTCCTCTTCCTCCGCGGGGCTGAGGCGGAAGCAGAACGCATCCTGCGGCGCGTCTGCCGCCGGCCCTATCCTCGCGCCGCGGAGGAGAGGGACGGTGAAACAGTCTTCAGCCGCTCGCGCACCGCCGCCAGGGCCCGCAGGTAGTGCGTCTTGGCGGTGGGGACAGCGATGTCCAGCTCGTCGGCGATTTCACGGAACGTCATCCGATCGTACGTCTTGGCCATCAGCACCAGCCGCTGCTGTTCGCTGAGGCTCGCGATCGCTGCCCGCAGAGCGTCCGCCAGCTCGCGGGCTTCGGGCGTCGGCTCGACGGCCGGGGCCGGCGGCCGGTAGTCCCGCTGCATCGCACTGCGACTTGTCTGCCCGCGCCAGCGGTCGATCACCACGCGCGACGTCGCCCGGCGCAGCCACGCGACCGTCGCCGCGGCCGACGGCAGGTTCGGCGGCCGGCGCAGCATGCGCAGGAACACTTCCTGCACCACGTCGAGCGCGTCCTCGTGGCGTCCGCACATGGCGTGTGCCCAGCGATACACCCGTGCCCGGTGCGTCCGGAAACACGCCTCCACGTCCGCCGTCGTCGCCACACCGCGCCTCAGCCCACGCGCCGCCTGTGCCGAACCTCGAGCGTCAGCGTCGCTCACTCGCCGTCGTCGCGCGGCGGAGCATGCGCCGCGACGCGGCTGGTGATCATCAGCACCTGATCGCGATCCATCAGCGCCCGGCCGTCGAACAGCCACGTCGCGACGCGTCCGTCGACCGCGGTGGCGTTGTGGGCGACGATCTCACCCGGCATCACGACGTGCACCTCCCACTTTTCATCGCTCAGGTCCTCAGTCACCGCACGCCGCGCCTCTTCCTCTTCCATGGCCGCAAAGAACGCCTCGACCTCGGCGGGCGGCACCCGCAGCAGTTTCAACTGGTTGGTCAATACCGTCGGGATGCCGCCGAGAAACTCCCTGCCCAGCCGGTCGATCTCAGCATCGCGCTCCGCGCTCTGCGGCTGCGCCAGCAGCGACAGCAGCGGCTCCATGTCCGAGCGGGCGAAGTGATCCAGCAGCGCCTGCCGCAGCAGCAGACCGTAGTGCTGCGGCCACTGCTCCTCCAGCGCCGCCGCTCCGGCGGCCACGTACTCGGCCCGCTTGAGCGACTCCACGGTGCGGAGCAGGCCGACGAAGTCGCGGCGTTCCTCGTCGGTCAGCGTCTCGGGCGGCTTGCCCGCGAACTGCTTGAGCTTCTCGTCGAACAACTGCTGATAGTGGACGTAGCGGGCGTTGGGGCGTCCCTCGTAGACGCGCCGGAAATGGTAGTATGTGCCGTCCGGGCGGCGCTCGATGGCGAGCGTGGTCGGGAAGCGCAGGGCCGTGTCGTAGTTCGGTCCGCGGGGGTCGGCGTACGAATCGGGCAGCGGCTCACCGGCGCGGAAGCGCTGCTCCGCGATCCGCTCGAGCTCCTCTTTGCCGTCGTCCTTGGTGCGCAGCTCCTCCTGGACGCGCCAGCCCGTCCGCTGATCCGGCAGGGCGTCGCCGGTGGCGAAGTCTTCCGGGTCGCCGACGATGACCACCTTCATGTCCACGGACCCGTCGCGCGAGACGCGGATCGTCTCCTCGCGCTCCAGACAGCCACCCAGCAGCACTGCGCAGCCCAGCGCCAGCCGCAGCCCCATCCTCCAGTTCGAGCCGGTCATCGGCATCATCGCACGCTCCTCCATCCCGGGCGGAACCCGGGAACATCGCCCGTTATATGAACGCACCTGTGCCGCACGCGGATGACACAGAAACCGCAGCAGGACGCGCGCATCGTCGCCGCCGGCCGTCAGCCGGCCCCGCCCGCGCCCTGCCGTCGCAACGTGAACACCCGCCCCCGAACCGGTCTGTCGCCGGGCGCCCCGTGGCGCTCGACGGGAGTGGTGTCGACGGCGAGTCCGCAGTGGCGCGCCACGGTCGCGAAGTCATCGGCGGTGCAGCGGTTGGCGTCGGCGATCAGCGCCAGTCCGCCCGGCTCCAGGTGGGCCCGGACGAACTCGGCCACCGGGCGCAGGTGCCGCGTTTCGTACAGCGTATCCGCGGCCAGTATCCGGTCGAAGGACAGCCCCGGATACACCTCCCGCCAGTCCAGCAACCGCGTTTGGGGCGGCGGAACGCCGTTACGCCGCGCGTTCTCAAGCGTGAACGCCAGCGCGTCGGCCTCGTAGTCGGTGGCCAGCACGCAGTAGCCGAGATCGGCCAGGACCAGGCTCACCAGGCCCAGCCCGCAACCGATCTCCAGGACGCGCGGAGCGGGCCGACCGGCCGGCCCCCAGGCGGCAACCACCTCCGCCAGCAGCAGACTCGCCGGCCAGAGCTGCGCCCAGTACGGCATGTACCCATCCGCCTCGAAACGAGCGCTGACCGCGGGATTCTCCAGCAGCGCGTCGGGGTCGGCGGGGTGCAACAGCTCATATGTCCGCTCGCGCACGCGGACCTGCGTAACGCCGACCGCATAGTCCCGGAATCGCCGCACGCGATCGCCCCTCGCCAATGGTGACGCCCCCGGGCAGCGTGACTACGATGATGAGGTCGGCTCGGTCCCGTGCTGCGCCTCAAGTGCGGCGTAACCCGGCGCTTCTGTCACTGGACCGTCGCCGGCCAGCAGGAGGCGGCGCAGATGGCCGCTGAACTCGTGCCCGGCCCGGGGTGCCCGGAAGCCCTTGATCTCAGGCCGTTCGACCCGCGCTACGCCGGGCTGGTGGCCTCTTGGGCGCGCGGGCCGCTCGAAACGTATTGGCTCGCCCCGCGCACCGAACCGCCGCTCACCGCCCGGAAGGTGCGCGAGTGGGCCGATCCGGCGCATCGCCCCTACATGCTGGTAGCGCCCGGACAGCCGACACCGCTGGGGTACGGCGAGCTGAACCTGCTGCACGGGCGGCGCCACGAGTACTGGCTCGGCCACCTGGTGGTAGATCCGGAGCAGCGCGGGCGTGGTTTCGGCCGCCAGCTCACGGTCCTGCTGCTCCAGCGGGCGTTCCATCAGTTCGGAGCCTGGTACGTCTCGCTGGTGGTGTTTCCCGAGAACGTGGCCGCCGTAGCCTGCTACCGTGCGGCCGGGATGCGGGAGGACGGTTTCGAAATCCACACGTTTCCCGCCTACGGCTCGCGCGAGCGGCTGCTGCGGTTCATCGCCA
>Ga0209018_1002458_pt1 | contig 13088 bp, 10 predicted proteins | sample YNPBryBLVA2012_FD_185814 | JGI IMG/M metagenome (GOLD analysis project Ga0209018, IMG submission 185814) | Anoxygenic and chlorotrophic microbial mat microbial communities from Yellowstone National Park, USA - YNP Bryant BLVA 2012 (SPAdes)... ...
CCCGCCCGCCTGGGGCGTCATCCGCGCGCTAGTCTTCCGCCGCCGCGCCGGACGGCAGCAGCGCGATCAGGCCCAGCGCGCCCATGTCGGCAAAGAGCATCGGGGCCAGCAGCGGCGCGCCGCGCAGGAAGCGTTCCGGCACGATGTTGGTCCCCCGCACCAGACCGCTTTGCGTGTGCAGGTACAACCCGATCAGGCCAACCACGATCAGCGCGACCATGCTCACCAACACGGTGATCCGATCTCCCCGGCTGGGTTTTGCGATCAGACCGAGCATGATCGTGGCGGCAGTGGCGAATACCCCCACCACTGTCGGAATCCACACCAGCGCGTTGGCGAAGTTAAAGCGCCCGTGATCCAGCACGCTGCTGAGCAGCGTCGCCAGAATGCCCAACCCGACCCAGATCAGATATTGGCGCGTCTTGCTGAACGGCACACGCCAGGTGAACAGCCCCGGCGCGACCATCCGCCCGCTGCCGGGCGGGTCTTCGTAGACGGCAGCGATCACACCCAGCACGCCGATCAGCGAGAACGTCAGCGGCCCGATGATCGGCGGCGCGAACACGGCCAGGTCCAACGCCCGACCCGGCGCGCCCGGCCCGCTCGGCGGGATGGCGCGCTGCACGTGGAAGTAAGCTCCCAGCAAGCCGACGACGATGCTGACGGCAAACACGGCAAACGCCAGCAACACGGCCTCCCGTCGCCGCCGCAGCGCAATCACCCCTGCGATCAACAGCAACAACCCCGCCACCGGCCCGAAGATGATCGGAATCCACTCATACGGGCGGATCGTGCCGTTCATGCCGTGCGCCAGGTAGATGTCCAGGCCGAGGAAGGCCTCGTTGACCGCGACCATCAGCAGCATGATCTGGTCGCGCGTGATGGGGATGCGCCGCCCGGCGATGACAAACCCCTGTGGGGTAACTGCGATCATCGCCCTACCCTCCGCTGTCGCTGGCAGCAGCTTCGAGGTGTTCGGCGGCATAGGCGCGCAATTCGGCCAGATCGCTCAACAGCTCGTAAGCGCCGTGCCACTGCGAGTAGTCCGGCCCTTGCATCCACACGCCGAACTTGGCCGTGCGTCCCCAGTGATGCCACAGTTCAAAGATGGTATATTCAATGGGTTCGTCAAACTGCTCCGGCGTCAGCACGCCGGCCTCGCGGAGCTGCGCGACAATATCTTGCCCCTCCTGGACCAGTTCGTTGGTGCGCTCAACCGCAGCATCGGCAGCGGTATAGAAATCGTTCACGAAGTTCGGATTGTGGCATTCCAGGCACACGCCCTGCATCCGCACCAGATTGTCCTGGTAGCCGGGGCGGCGTTGCGAAACCGCCGGGAACAGGAACCAGCTGAGCCGATCACCCACGTCGTGCGTAGTGCCGGTCGTGCCGAAGCCGCTCATGTGACAGATGGCGCATGTGGGCGCAGGGAAATCTTCCACCGTCAACGTGCCCGGTTCGGCCTCCCAGTTCCAACGTTCCCCGCCGGTGTGATAAGCGATGCCGTGCGGTGACTCCTCATAGATTTCATACTGCGGGTGGTCCGGCCCGATGTGGCAGAAGTTACAGGTTTCCGGCTTGCGGGCCTGTTCCAGGCTGAATTCGTGGCGCAGGTGGCACATCTGGCATTCACCCGCCGTGCCGTCCTCGTGCGGACGCCCGATGTTGTGGCAGCCGTAACAGGTGAAGCGCGTCAAGTCTTCCCCTTCCAGCGCGGCGATGATGTTGCGTGAGAGGTCGGGGTTGGCCTGCGCCTCCGGCACGTTGGTATACAGCGTCAGGTGTTCCGGCGCAAGGTCCTGCGCCCCGGCGACGGCCACATAAGCGGCAATGCCATGCCGGCTCTGGTTGTACTGTGCCACCTCGGCGGCGTGACAGTCGTCACACATGGCGGGCGTGGGCGAGTTGACAACCCATGTTCCCTCGTGCGCAATCGCGCCGGGGTAATCCTGCGCCACGACGTGGCAGGCTTCACACGATACATCGGCGGCGGCCATCGTGCTCACGCCGTACTGTTGCACGATGCCCGGCGTGGCCGTCCGGTGGCACGCCACACAGGCATTGGTGCTGTTCACCAGGACGTTCGCCCGCTGCGCGACGGTACGAACCTCGCCCGACTCGGCGGCGCCCCCCGCCGTCCCAGCTGTAGGGCGAAAGACGACGGCGATCACCAAAACGAGGCCGATAAACACGATGGTGACGACGGCGGCGACGATCAACACACGCTGACTCTGCATAAGCAAATCCCCCTTTTTAGACAGAGAAAGCCGTTAAGCGTTGTTTCTCTGGGAGACGACATAGTCGCCCCCCTTACCAAACCAGTATCACATAGATCGGTGGGGAAACGCAACGCCCCTAGTCTAAGCATAGCGACTGGGGGCGGCGAGGAACTTGATGTGGATCAAGAGGGAAAATCAGGCGGCGACGTATTCGCGCACGTCCACCTGGACACCTGACGCATCGGCCTCGTCGGCGTCGTTTTGCCAGGATGAAGTTCTCCCCATTTGCAGATAAGGCACTTCATCATCGTCTCCTACGGCCCCTCTCCACCCGGCGGGCGCTGGTCCGGCGGGACGTACTCGGCCACCGTGAAGGGCACCGGCCCGGCCCGCTGCGTCGAGCCGTCCGCCAGCTCCGCGACGGCGGTCAGTTCGTGACGCCCCACCTCCAGCACCCACCACACCACCCAGGGCGATTCCACCGCGCTGCCGATCTCCTGCCCGTCCATGAAATAGGTCACACGGCGGGTGTCCGGCGGCGCGCCGACCGTCAGGCGGAGCCGCTGCGCATCCGGCGGCAGCGTGGGCGACAGGCGGAAGGTGGTATAAGGATCGGGTTCCAGCAGTCGCAGGCCCTCGCCTGCGTCCGGCGGGATCAACTGCGCGCCGATGGGCGGCGCGGGGATGCCCTGGCGGATCGCCCAGTCGCGCGCCTCCTGCGGCAGCACGACATAGACCTGCGTGACCCGATCTTCTTCCGGTGTATGTTCGTCGGCGAGCAGACCTGTGCGCCGGTCGATGGTGAAGACCTGGTGGAACGTGTCCGGCGCAGTCGGCACGGTCCCCTCGATGAACCATTCGCGGATGCGGTGCGGACAGGCCTCGGTGGGCAGCAGGCCGCTCAGCGCGCAGACTTCCGCCTGCACCAGTCCTTCGGGCCGCCGGAAGGGCAACTCCGGCTGGCCGCGCAGCACTTCGCGCATAAACTCGTGCCAGATCGGCCCCGCGCCGCTGACGCCGGTCGTGTTCTCCATCGGCGTATTGTCGGCATTGCCCACCCACACCCCCACCACGAGGTTCGGCGTATAGCCGAGCGTCCAGTTGTCGCGGTAATCGGTCGTGGTGCCGGTCTTGGCAGCGGCAGGCCGCCCGATTTGCAGCGCCGAGTTCGGGCCGAACGAAGGGATGCGCGCGTTATTGTCACTGAGGATGTCGGTGATCAGCCAGGCCACGCGCTCGTCGAGCACGCGGTCGCTCAACGGGCGGGCTTCCCAGTTGAACAGGACGTTCCCGGCGGCGTCTTCCACGCGCGTGATCATCACCGGGCGGACGGCGTAGCCGCCGTTCGCCAGCGCTGCATAAGCGCCGGTCAGTTCCAGCAGCCGGACCTCCCCACCCCCCAGCGTCACGGCCAGGTCGATCCGGTCGTTGCCGATCAGCGTGGTCACGCCCAGGCGGGTGAGCAGCTGCACCAGCGCATCCACGCCGACATGTTCCAGCGCCACGACGGCAGGGATATTGTAGGACGAGGCCAGCGCTTCACGGACCAGCACCGGACCGTGCTCCACCAGCCCGAAGTTGGCCGGGGTGTAACTTTCCAGCCGCCGGGTGATGAAGGGCGTCTCCACGTCCAAGATCATCGTTGCCGCCGTCCAGGGATCGGGCCGCGTCGGGTCGAAGGCGGCGGCGTAGGTAAACGGCTTGAGCGCGCTGCCCGGTTGCCGGGGCGCCAGAGCGGCGTTGTATGCGCCGCTGATGCGCTCGTTGAAGTAGTCCGGGCTGCCGAGCATCGCCAGCACATGCCCGGTGTAGGGGTCCAGCGCCACCAGCGCGGCGTTGTTGACGTTATGTCCCTGCTGGCCCGGCCCAGGCGTGTTGAGGCGGTTCAGGTGACGCTGCGCGATCCGCTCGGCGGCGTGCTGCCAGTCCAGATCGAGCGTCGTGGTGACGGTCAGCCCGCCCTGATACAGCGCCTCAGGATAGTCGCGCCCCAACTGCTCCCACACGGCCATCACAAAATGCGGCGCCTCAATGGGAAAGCGCACGGCGGCGTACTGCAAGGGTTCCTCGGCGGCACGCTCGGCCTCGGCTTCGGTGATATAGCCATGCTGCGCCATCAGGTGCAACACCACTTCCTGCCGCTCCTCGGCGGGACCGGGATTTTCCAATGGATCGTAAATCCCCGGCGACTGCGGCAGCCCGGCCAGCATGGCACACTGCGCCAGGTCGAGCGCTTCCACGCCCACGCCGAAATACGACCGCGCCGCCGCCTCGATGCCGTAGGCCAGGTTGCCATAGTAGGTCTGGTTGAGGTAGAGAGTCAGGATGTCGTCTTTGGAGTAGACCGAGGCCAGCCGCAGGGCCAGGATCGTCTCGCGCAGCTTGCGGAGGAGCGTCCGTTCGGCGCGCTGTTCGGGGTCGAGCAGCAGGTTACGCGCCACCTGCTGCGTGATCGTGCTGCCCCCGGCCAGCACCTCGCCGCCTTCGAGATTGATGCGCAGCGCGCGCAGGATGCCTTCGGCATCCACGCCGATGTTGCCGTAGAAGTTGGCATCCTCGGTGGCGATGGTCGCGTCGATGCAGTACTGCGGAATCCGGTCCAGCGTGACGGCGCGGTTGCGCCCGCCTTCGGGATCGACGATCTCGTAGAGCAGCCGCCCCTGCCGGTCGAGGATGCGCGTCGAAGGCAGAGCCAGCCCGGCCTCCAGGTTGGCGATGTCCGGCAGGTCGGTGAACAGCGCCATGCCCAGCCAGCCAACCCCGATCACCAGGATCAGGCAGAAAACACCCAGGATTAGCGTAACACGGGGATGTTTGCGGGGGAGATTGCGCAGGCGTCGAAACATGGCAGGCATCCAATCAAACGGGTGTTGGATTCTGTAGGGACACAGTATCTGCGTCCCTACGCGCGTTTACATGACCACCATACCACCCTGCCCTGCAATTTTCACGACGATTGCCTGCCGCCTGCCCAACGTTTTGCACATAACACGCAGGGGCACACCATGACGTGCCCCTACAGAAATCATTCCTTTCTCCGGCCCAACCCGGCCCTACAGTTCCAGGTGATACCTGAGCGGACGGGAGCGCGTGGGGTGGCGGAGCTTGCGCAGCGCCTTCGCCTCGATCTGGCGGATACGCTCGCGTGTCACGCCGAAGTGCTTACCCACCTCTTCCAGGGTGTGGTACTGCCCATCGACTAGTCCGAAGCGCAGTTCAAGTACCTCGCGCTCGCGTTCGTTGAGGATTTGCAGCGCGCCGCGAATCTGTTCCTTGAGCAACTGGCGGCTAGCAGCCTCAACCGGGCCGGGCGTCTTGTCATCCTCGATGAAATCGCCCAGCGAAGACGAGTCCTCCTGACCGACCGGCATTTCCAGGCTCATCGGCTCCTGGCTGATGCGCATGATACGCCGGACCTTGTTTGCTGCCCGACGCAGCCGCCGTTGCAGAGCCGCACTGGGCTGCTCGCCGCGATCCAGCGCCCCCCGGATCGCCTCCGCTTCCTCCGGGGGCAAAAAGTCCATTTCCAGGGCGATCTGTTCGGCGCTCGGCTCAGTGCCCAATTCCTGTAACAACTCGCGCTCGATACGCATCAGGCGATTGATCGTCTCGACCATGTGCACCGGGATGCGAATGGTGCGCGCCTGGTCGGCGATGGCGCGGCTGATGGCCTGGCGGATCCACCAGGTAGCATAGGTGCTGAACTTGTAGCCGCGTGTGTGGTCGAACTTATCGACGGCGCGCAACAGGCCGATGTTGCCTTCCTGGATCAGGTCCAGGAAGTTGATGCCCCGGCCCATATACCGCTTGGCGACCGACACCACCAACCGCAGGTTGGCCCGCGTGAGAGCCTCAGCCGCCTCTTTGGCGCGGCGGCGCACCAGATCGAATTCGTCCAACAGACGGTCGGCGGCGTCCGGCGTCTCGGCCATCCAGGCGCGCACGATCTCCGGTGCCAGGGCGTTCGCGGCCTTCAACCGTTCCTGGACTTCGGCGGGCAGCAGATAGATGGCCTGAAATGTTTCAAACAGATAACGCGCCAGCGAGGTCCAGGCTTCGTCATGTCCCCAGTCGCGCTGGCGCAGATAGTCCCGGATGGTCGAAACGGCCTCCCGGTTATTCCAGTTCTCGCGCAGCACCTGGGCCTCATCGAAGATCGCGCGCAGGTCGGGCGGCGCGATCTTGAAATCGCGCGCGCAGGTCTGGCAAAGCCGCTCCCACGACTGGCGGGCCAGCTCAATCAGCGCCAGCGCCACGTCGGTAGTCTGGTTGCGGCCCTGCTCTTCTGCCTCTGAAGCGATCTCGTCCAGCATTTGCGAGGCGGCCATCTGCGCGGCCAGCCACATCTCGCGGCAGGGATCGAGCAATTGCACCTGCCCGATCTCTTTCAGGTACATCCGCACCGGGTCGTCGGTCAGCGAGCCGAGGCCCTCATAGAGGGTAACTTCGCTCTCCTCGTCTTCCTCTTCGCCTTCCAGTTCCAAATCGCCCAGATCGCCCAGGTCCTGATCATCGGCTTCCAGGAGTTCCAGGTCGTTCAGGTCGCCCGGCTCGTGGTCCTCATGGTCGTCGGGAATGATCTCCACACCCAGGGAGGCCAGTTTTTCCAAAAACGCCTGACTTTCCTCGCCGTGCGGATCGTCAAACAGGGCCAGAACTTCTGACTCGGTCAGTTGCTTATCACGGCGTCCCTTTGCCAGGACTTCCTCCAGTTTGGCGCGCGGTTTGCGTGTCTTTTTGTTCTGTTTCGCCATCGTACAGTCCCCCAGCGTAAGGCGCCGCCCAGAACACAACAATACCTCGGAGAAACTGCTCACCCGACCCTGGGAGCAGGTCAAGAATAAAGGATGCAGTTCAACGGCTTACCCTCGAAAAAAGAACCGTCAACGGTCGTGCACCAGTTGCGCCCGGCGCTGTAATTCGCGGTCCAGGTGGACGATAGCCACGCTGTTATTGGCGTGTAATGTGGCCTGATACGCATTTTCTGTCAAATCGTGAACTTCTTGCAGCAAAAAGTACAGTTCCTCGTTGGCACGGCGCAGGCGTTCGCGCCGCAGATAGAGCACCTTCTCCACCAGGTCCGTTTCCGGCCCGGCTAACGGACGCCCCTCGCGTTGCTGCTGTTTGAGCACCGAGGGCAGCTCCGCCCGCAACGGCCCCGGCAGGGCTGCCTGAAAAGCATCCAGCGGCGGCGTCGCCCGCAATTCATCTACCTGACGGCACAATGGCTCCCCCAGCGAAGCCCGCACGTATTCCAGCGGATCGGTGTCGTCTTGCGCCAGCGCCGCCAGCAAAGCTCGCGCAATCGCCTGATAGGCCGCGTCGCGGAAATCCTGCGGCTCCAGCGGCCCCAACGCCACCCGAACCGCCGCCTGACGCTGCCCGTCCGTCACAGCCTGGGCCGCTTCGTCGGCCACCTGGCGCAGCGCCCGGTTCGCCTGGTAGATCAACTCCGGTTGTCGCAACAGCGCGCTCAGACAGTAACGCTCCTGTGCGCTCGCCAGAACGGGGCGTAGATGGGCGCGCACTGCCGTTGTTGGCAGCGCGTCTGCCCCGGCGAAGTCCTCTGGCGGCGGAGCAAAGTCGTCGTCGAAAGGCGGTGGGGCAGACTGCGCCTGTGGCGAGGCCGGGCGCTTCGGGCGGTCAAGCGCTGCACGGCCCATCGCCGCCGTAGGGTGCTTCTGCCGGATGCGCGCGCTGGTCGGCTGCGGGCGCGCGGTGGCGGCGCGGCTTTCCAACGCGATCTCCATCAGCCGCCTTTCGGAAAGATGCAGGGCCAACGCCAGCTTTTGCACGTTGGCCTCTTTGTGCAGGTCGCTCTCCGTCGCCATCAGGATCGGCAGCAGCGCGCGGGCAATCTTTTCTTTGTCAAAGCTAGAAGCCGCGCGCGGGTCCAGGTTCGCCGTGCCCACACGGATCACATAATCGGCCACCGGCTCGGCGTGCTCACACAACTGCCGCCACGCCTCCGGGTTTTCACGGATCAGGTCATCGGGGTCCTGGCCTTCGGGCAGCGAGATCACGCGCAGGTCGATGCCCAGGCGGGCGGCTTTGCGCATCGAGCCATCCGGGCCGAACAGCGCCACGCCGCCCTCGTCCAGGGTTTGGCGCGCCACGTCCAGGCCGCGCATGGTCGCGCTGACCCCTGCTGCGTCCGGGTCAAGGGCCAGGATCAGGCGGCTGGCGTATTTACGCAGCGTTTGAAGCTGCGGCTCGGTGAGGGCCGTGCCCATCTGCGCCACCACATTACGGAAGCCCGCCTGATGCGCCTGCATGGCGTCCATGTAGCCCTCGACAATCACCGCCGTCTCGCGCTCGCGGATTTCGCGGCGGGCCAGGTCCAGGGCAAAAAGTGTGCTGGATTTATCGAACAGCGGCGTCTGCGGCGAATTGAGATACTTGGGTTCGTCGCCCGGTTTGAGCGCGCGCGCGCCGAAGCCCACCACCCGCCCACGCCCATCCCGGATGGGGATGACCAGCCGCTCGCGGAAGCGGTCGTAGACGCGCCCTTCGTCGTTGCGGATGGCGACACCCGCCGCGATCAGGTCGTCCTGGGCGTAGCCCAGTTTGCCCAGGTGATTCAGCAGCGCGTGCCAGCCGCCCGGCGCGTAGCCGAGCAGAAAGGTCTGCACCGTCGCCTCGCTCAAGCCGCGCTTCTGAACATAGGCACGCGCGTTCTCGGCGGCGGGCGCGTGGAGCAGTTGATCGTGGAAAAAACGGGCCGTCTGGTCCAGCAGGCCCAGCAAACGCTCAGAAGCTGCTGCGCGCTCGGCCTGCTCCGGCGTGCTGGGGGCCAGTTCGACGCCCGCCCGCTGGGCGAGGTTGCGCAGCGCCTCGCCGAAGTCCCAGCCGTGCATCTTCATGGCAAAGGCGAAAATGTCGCCGCCCTCGCCGCACGCGCCAAAACAGCGCCAGGTCTGCGTATCGGGAAAGACGATAAACGACGGCGTGCGTTCCTGGTGGAACGGACAGTTGGCTTTGTAGTTGCGTCCTGCCTTCTTCAGCGAGACGCTCTCGGAAATGTAGGCCACCAGGTCCAGGCGCGCTTTGATTTCTTCAGCGACAGACATGGGGCGTCCCTCTCACCCTTCATTTAGGGGATTATACGCGCGCGCGGATGTTCGCGCAAAAGCGCCTGCCGGGCACTTGTCAGGTAGTGCAAGAGCAGCTAAGCGCCGTACAAAGACCGCCCATCCCTTTGTAGCAATCCTCTCCCTAATTGGGTATAATCTCTCAAGCTCGTATGTTCGGATTGCCAACAGGGAAGCGGACAAGTTGGACATTACCTGGTACGGTCATAGTTGTTTTCGTCTGATGGAGCGTGGCAAAGCTGCTATCGTCACCGACCCCTATGGAGACGACATCGGTTACCGCCTGCCTAAACTGCGCGCCGACGTGGTGACGATCAGCCACGATGCGCCGGGCCACGCCAATACCGGCCTGTGGCCGCGCACCACGCGCGTGATCACCCGGCCCGGCGAGTACGAGATCGGCGGTGTGTTCATCATCGGCATCGCCATGCACAACCCAGAAGCCAGCCAGCCCAGAGAAAACATCGTCTTCCTGCTGGACTTCGACGGCGTGAACGTCGTGCACCTGGGCGACCTGGACTTCGTCCCCAGCCAGTCGGAGGTAGATGCCCTGGGCGAGGTCAATGTGGCGCTGGTCCCCGTCGGCGGCGGCAATGCCCTGAACGCAACCCAGGCTGCCGAAGTGATCAACCTGATCGAGCCGCACATGGTCGTGCCGATGCATTACAAAACCCCCCAGACGACCCTTCCTCTGGACAGTGTAGACCGTTTTCTAAAAGTGATGGGCATCAGCAAGGTGCAGGCGCAAGAAACGCTGCGCGTGACGCCGGGCGAAGCGCCGGAGCAAACCCAGATCGTTATTCTGGCACCACAGCAACAAGCGCTGGAAAGCTGAGCCGGCTCAGGGCAAGGGAAGCGAAACGACGTGGAATACAAACTTATGATGTCCTGGGACATCAAACCAGGCTACGATCAGCAGTACTTTGAGTTCCAGGTGCGCGAATGGATTCCCGGCATCACCCGCCTGGGATTGCAACCGCGCGAAGCGTGGTACACCGTCTATGGCGACTGCCCGCAGATCACCACCGCCGCCGTGACCGACGATTTGCCCACCATGCGCAACATTCTCAAAAGCGAGGAATGGCAAGAACTGCACGAACGACTGCTGGCTTATGTGAGCAATTACACCCAGAAGATCATCCGTGCGTCACCGGGCTTTCAGTTATAGCCGCCCCGCCAACACAAACAAAAAGGCGCCCCCAGATGAACGCGGGTCGCCTTGACTTTTTGAGGTCGCAGAAGACCGGGTATAACCTCAGTCTGTGCTGCTCTTGGTTTCGGCCTTGCTGTTGCTTGCCGGGTCGCCCTCTTTATCCTTCCTAGAAGAACCGGTCAGATTAGAACGGCTGGAACGACTATCGGTGACGTAAAAGCCGGACCCTTTAAACACCACCCCAACGGGCGTAATCACGCGGTGCGTTTCACCGTGACATTCCGGGCAAACCGTGATCGGCTGGTCGGTAAACTTCTGTCTGGCGTCGAACCGAACTCCGCATTCTGCGCACTGATATGTATAGACTGGCATACCAACTCACCTCATGCACGTGCTGAAACTCACCACCTAGTAGTATAGCGGCTTTTCAGGCAGCGTCAATTACATGCTACTGCGTTAGATGTAAAAAATGTCACTGCGTTTCATTAGAACCGCATTAGAATGTGTCTCAGGGCGGTGCAAGCCACCTCCGGCGTCCGACATTGCTGTACTGGCGCAACCCCCGCGCCGGGCGTGCGTATAGAGGGGTGAAAAGAGGCGCCTGTTTAGGAGAGTTTTTACCGTGGCTGAAGAAGCCCCCATCATCCGCGAGTGGGCGAGGGCCGCGTTGCAGGGCGACCAGGAAGCCTTTGGCAACCTGGTGAGCACACACCAGCACGCGGTATACAACCTGGCCTATCGTCTGTTGGGCAATGCCCAGGAAGCGGAAGATGCGGCGCAGGAGGCGTTTTTACGGGCCTATGCCAACCTGGATCGCTACGACGCCGACCGCCCGTTTAAAACCTGGCTGCTGTCGATTGCATCTAACCACTGTATTGACCGCCTGCGCAAGCGGCGGCTGACCTGGCTGTCGATTGAAGATGAAGCCCTGCCGCCGCACCCGGCGCTCTACAGCAGCGAGCCTGGACCCGAAGAAAGCTATGCCAACAGCGAGCGTTCGGCCCTGATCCAGGCGCTGTTGGACCGTATCCCGCCCGATTACCGTGCTGTTGTCGTGTTACGCTACTGGTTCGATATGAGCTACGAGGAGATCGCCGCCACCCTACATACCAGCGAATCGGCGATCAAGAGCCGTCTGTTCCGCGCGCGGCAAACCCTGGCGCAACTGCTGGGGGATGAACCGGCGTCGGCTGCGTCCCTGGCGATGCGACCAGCGATGGAAGGTTTTTAACATGGCACTGAACTCCCGACATGACCAAATGAACCGTGCCCTCGATGGCCTGCTGGACGAGGCGTTGAGTGCTGAGTGGTACGCCTACTTGGCCGACAACCCGCAGGAAGCGCAGCTTTACGAGGAACTGGAACTGGTTGACCGTGTCCTGCGCGACCCGCCGATGGTCGCCGCGCCGCTGGACTTCGCCACGAATGTGATGCTCGCCATCCGCCGCGAACGGCATCTGGTGTACGCCCGGCAGCCGCGCATCACCGGGCCGGTGCTGGCGCTGGCTTTGGGTCTGGGCGCTTTGATCGCCCTGCCTCTGCTGGGAACGGCCCTGCTGACCCTGGTGCAAACTATCCTGGGGCCGGGTGCGCTGATCGTGTTGTTGCAAGGATTGATCCGCGTGATGAGCCTGGCAAGCAGCGCGGCAGAACAGATCCTCCGTTTCTTGGGCGACCTGCTGGCTGCCTACCCGATGGCGCCAGCCCTGCTGCTCACCGCCATTCCGATGGTGATGCTGTGGGGCTGGTTGGTCTGGTTTTTGCGCCAGCGGGAACGCCCGGCAACGGTGGTGATCCCGGTTCGCGCCGCTTAGGAGGGCGCTCTATGAAGAAGTTCCTGCCGGTCGCGCTGACGTTCGCCGCACTGGCCTTGCTGCTGCCCACGCTGGTCCACGCCCAGGGCGGCCCCGGCGTCGTGTTGACCGACCACTATGTGCTGGACGAGGGACAGGTCGTTGAGGGCGATTTGCTGATCGCTGCTCCGGTGATCGCCTTGCAGGCCGGCAGCCGCGTGACGGGTAATGTGGTCCTGTTGGGCGAAACCGTAACCGTCCGGGGACAGATCGACGGCAGCCTGGCCGTGCTGGCCGATTCCGTGAACCTCGATGTCGGCGCGTTCATCGGCAGCGATGTCTCCCTTTGCGCCGACAATATCCGGCGCGATGACCGGGTCGAGATCGGCGGCGTTTACAGCGCAAGCTGCGACCACATAGGCGACCTGATGAGCGAGGTGGCTCCGCTGGCCTTCGACCCCAATCGCTGGACATGGCGCAACTTCGACCCCACCAACTGGGACCTGAGCCGCTTTCGCTGGATGGAAGACATCCAGCCGCCGCAGGTTTCACCGGCGCAGCGGCTCGGCCTGGGAATCGCCTGGGCGTTGGGTATTGGGGCGCTGGCGAGCCTGTATGCGCTGATCTTCCCGCAGTCCTTGCGCCGCATCAGCGACGCCGCCTTGAGCGCGCCCGTCGCCTCGGGGGGCGTGGGGCTGCTGGCGCTGATCCTGAGCGTCGTGATCAGCGGTGTGATCGCCGTCTCGCTGATCCTGATCGTAACCGTGATCTTCGTGCCGCTGGTGGCGCTGTTGTGGCTGGCGCTGCTCGCGCTGATGTTGATCGGCTGGAC
>Ga0209018_1002460_pt1 | contig 13068 bp, 17 predicted proteins | sample YNPBryBLVA2012_FD_185814 | JGI IMG/M metagenome (GOLD analysis project Ga0209018, IMG submission 185814) | Anoxygenic and chlorotrophic microbial mat microbial communities from Yellowstone National Park, USA - YNP Bryant BLVA 2012 (SPAdes)... ...
GCGACAACCTTAACCTACCTAGCTATAGGCGCAGAAAAAAGAGATTGTGTTAGCTAAAGTTCAGCACCTTTCAGCAAAAACCCGACTAGAGGCAAACCCCCGGGGGTGGGTATTTCTGGGGGCGACCGGCGCTTTGGCAACCATGACCCTGATCTCGGTCGGGATGGGTCAAGTGGCGGCATGGTTCCCACAACATTACGTGCGTGCCCTTGCGGTTGCCCTATTTCTGGGCTTTGGGTTGAAACTGCTTTATGATGCCAGCCGGATGTCGGGGCAAGGGACTTTGGCGCAAGAAGAGCATGAGGCACTGGCAGTGGTGGAGCGATAGGAACGGGGCATTGCCACTTGGTCAGCCGGAGCCGTGGTGATGGAAGCCTTTACCCTCACGTTTGTCGCCGAATGGGGGGACCGTACCCAACTTGCTACGATTACGTTGGCTTCTGCCCATGATGCTTTGGGGGTGCTGTTGGGGGCGATTGGTGGTCATGCCATGTGCGCCGCCCTAGCCGTTATGTGTGGCAACCTGATCGCCGGACGGATTTCCGAACGCTGGCTGACTGCGGTGGGGGGGTCTTGTTTCTGGGGTTTGGGATGCTTGCCGCTCTGGAGGGGGCTTGAAGGACGAACCAATGGGGGGTACGGATTCGGAAGCGACCTCCCTGCGGAAGTGCTTATCATGGGTGTGAGATGTGACCAAAGACCTGCGAACCTGAATCAACATCATGGGTAAGAAGCTGTCATCGGTACGTCCCTATCAACCGTTCCTCTTGCGGGTTTTGCATGGACTGACGGGGCTGTTTTTGCTCGCCGCTATGCTGACCGCCTATTGGACCTATGACACCTATGATGGGCGGTGGGGGCGGATTCCCCTGCCAGCCTATCGGGAGATTGAGGGCATTCACGGTACGTTTGGGTTGTGGACGTTGCTGGTCTTTCCGGCGTTTGCGGTCTATGCCTTTCATCGGGGGCAAAGGCGGCTGATCCAAGCGGAGGGGTGGCGCAAGCTGGCTCAGGTGGGGCGACCGATTTGGTGGTACACCTTGAGTCGGATCACCAATACCCTCGCCCTCGTTGCCCTAACCTTTGCCCTGTTCAGCGGCAAGATGATGGACGAAACTTGGCTTCCCCAGGGGGAGTTGCATCATGCTTGGTACTACGCTCACCTGGTGTCATGGGTGGTGATGGGGGTCACGGTGCTGTTCCATCTGTTACTCAATGCCAAGGTAGGGGGTGCGCCCTTCCTGCTCTCGATGCTGTCCTGGCGGTTTCGCAACCAGGATAGCCCCAGGCTCTGGCTGACCCACAGTTCCCGGTGGTGGTTCCAGGTGCAACAGGGGGCGTGGCGGGGCTGGTGCCAACCCATAACGGCGATCAGGACTCTGGAACTGGGGATTTGGGTCTCCCTGGCGGCGGCTTGGATGGTGCCTTTGGTCACGGGTTAGCCGCCGGAATGAGCCGTATGGAATATGGGGCACCTCGATAAATTCAGAATTAGGGGTCGCAGGGGCACCGCCCCCGTCGCTGGTTCTGCGGAATTTCCATTCGTAAATTATGTCCCATTGCTACAGATAGAACCTACCCTGGGCACGACAGGTACCAATCTGCGGTCTTGGGGGTAATTTGGCAAACCAGGAGCCTTGTGGTAAGGTAACAGCGTAGCCCAAGCGTTTCCACATTCCCCATGCAAGTCAATCCCGGCAATGCCATGTCTCCAGACTCGCAAGACCAAAACTCTCTGGAGGAGTTAGCCGCTTTGATCGAGCGAGCCACCCGGGATGGGCGCTTGTCCCGCCAGGAATGGGAAGACATTCGGGCGAAGGTGCGGGAAGATGGGCGGATTACCCCCCAGGAGCTTGACCTGACCAACCAACTGATGGAGCAGGTGAATCAAGGGATCATCATTTTGGAAGATTAACCCGGTTTGGTAGAATTTTGGCTTGAACTTGCTGACCCTTCGCAGGTATCCTACAAGATACTGTTTAATTTTTTTTAGCTTTGCCCATGCTCCAAGAACGTCCTTTGCCCACCTTCTCCCCCGCCGCCGTCCAGTTGAGCCGGGAGGAAGGGCTTGCCCTGTACGAGGATATGGTGCTGGGGCGCACCTTTGAGGATAAATGTGCGGAGATGTACTACCGGGGCAAAATGTTCGGGTTTGTGCATCTGTACAACGGGCAGGAGGCGGTCGCCAGCGGGGTGATCCGGGGAGCCATGCGCCCTGGGGTGGATTACGTGTGCAGTACCTACCGGGATCACGTCCATGCCCTGAGTGCCGGGGTGCCCGCCCGGGAGGTGATGGCAGAGTTGTTTGGCAAAGCCACGGGTTGCAGCAAAGGACGGGGCGGCTCGATGCATATGTTTTCCGCCAAACATCGTCTGCTGGGGGGCTATGCGTTTGTGGCGGAGGGGATTCCGGTGGCGGCGGGTGCCGCTTTTCAGACCAAGTACCGCCGGGAAGTGCTGGGGGATACCACCGCTGACGAGGTAACCGCTTGTTTTTTTGGGGATGGAGCCTGCAACAATGGGCAATTTTTTGAAACCTTGAACATGGCAGCCCTGTGGAAATTGCCGATTTTATTTGTGGTGGAAAATAATAAGTGGGCGATTGGCATGGCGCACGAACGGGCGACCTCTGACCCCCATATTTACAAAAAAGCCAGCGTGTTCAACATGGTCGGGGTGGAGGTGGACGGCATGGATGTGTTGGCGGTGCGGGCGGTGGCACAAACGGCGGTGGCACGGGCACGGGCGGGGGAAGGACCGACCCTGATCGAAGCCTTGACCTATCGGTTCCGGGGGCATTCCCTGGCGGACCCGGATGAACTGCGGAGCAAGGAGGAGAAGGAATTTTGGCTGAGTCGGGACCCGATCAAACGCCTGGGCAGTTATCTTTTGGAACAGGATTTGGCGACCAATCAAGACCTGAAAACCATTGACCAAAAAATTAAGCAGGTGGTCGAAGATGCGGTTACCTTTGCGGAACAAAGCCCGGAGCCAGACCCCAGGGAATTGCGGCGGTATATTTTTGCAGAAGATTAGAGGATAACCAGATGGCGGAAACCGCATTTTTTAATGCCCTACGGGCGGCGATTGATGAGGAAATGGCACGGGATGCCACCGTGTTTGTCCTGGGGGAGGATGTGGGGCACTACGGCGGCTCCTACAAGGTGACGAAAAACCTTTATCAAAAATATGGCGAACTGCGGGTGTTGGATACCCCGATTGCGGAAAACAGCTTTACCGGGATGGCGGTGGGGGCGGCGATGACGGGACTGCGCCCGATTATTGAAGGGATGAACATGGGCTTTTTGCTCTTGGCGTTTAATCAAATTGCCAACAATGCCGGGATGTTGCGCTACACCTCCGGGGGTAATTTTCAGATTCCCCTGGTGATCCGGGGTCCTGGTGGGGTGGGTCGGCAGTTGGGGGCGGAACATTCCCAGCGGTTGGAAGCCTATTTCCAGGCGGTGCCGGGGTTGAAAATTGTCGCCTGCTCCACGCCCTATAACGCCAAGGGTTTGCTCAAATCGGCGATTCGGGACAACAATCCGGTGCTATTTTTTGAACACGTCCTGCTTTATAACTTGAAGGAAGATTTGCCGGAGGAAGAATATCTTTTGCCCCTGGATAAAGCGGAATTGGTGCAAACCGGTACAGATGTGACGATTTTGACCTATTCCCGGATGCGCCACCATGTCCTGCAAGCCCTACCGCAGTTGCGCCAGCGGGGGATTCAACCGGAAATCATTGACCTGATCTCCCTGCGCCCTTTGGATTGGGACACCATCAGCGCCTCGGTACGCAAAACCCATCGGGTGGTGATTGTGGAAGAATGTATGAAAACCGGGGGGATTGGGGCGGAAGTCACCGCTGGGATCATGGAACGGCTGTTTGATGAGTTGGATGCGCCCGTCGTCCGTCTATCCTCTCAGGACATTCCCACCCCCTACAACGGCACCCTAGAGCGTTTGACCGTCGTACAACCGGAGCAAATTGTCAGTACGGTGGTGGACTTGGTGGGGAAAAAGATATAAGCCCCATTCATCCGGGGCAAGTCCTGGGTTTATAATTGATGAAGAAAATCTGAATTTCCCGCTGTCGGAGGAGAATCATGGACTTTTTACCCCAAATTGACTGGCGGATTGCGCTGGTGCTTGGTCCGGTGGTGGTAGCCGCCAGTTGGGCTGCGTTTAATATCGCTGGTGCCGCCCTGCAACAGTGGCAACGGATGAACCGGAAAGCCTGATTTCCCAGTTATTTTCTCTGGAACAGCTCTGAAAATAGGTCACAGGGGCATCACTTTGGTGTTTGCTCTTTCGGCATATAGTCATTTCACAAATAGATGCGACACTTTTTAGGCACTGGTAATCGCTCTATCCCCTTCTAGGAAAGGGGTTGTAGGTAAAAGTGAATGTCGCAAACTTGTTTGAAATTACTATAGCAATCCTACTTGATTAGTGAACAGAGATTTCCCAGAACCAAGGACGGGGGCGGTGCGCCTGCGACCGTTAACTTTGAATTGATAGAAGTGCCCTTTATCTAAAAAAGCAAATGGAGCATCAAGTCGGGTACATCCCTTTCAATAACCCGCACCCGCAATCGCATACACTACTTCCGGCAAATGATGTTCGTCCAGCCTTTGTTCACAGTACGTCATGCCACACTTTTCTACGATCCTGATAGATGCCTGGTTGCTAGGGTCAATCGTCGCTATCACCCGTCTCAGACCGCACCGCTCTAGACCAAAATCAAGCATTGCTTTGACAGCTTCACTAGCTAATCCTTGCCCCCAATACTGCTTCTTGAAACCGTAGATAATTTCTGCTTCTCCATTAGTCGTTGGGTTCACAAATCCACAGTAGCCAATCAGGTAGGCATCTTCTTTGGCGACAACCGCTGAACACCCAAAACCGTACTTTTGATAATTCTCTTGAGACTTTTTTATCCACCTTTGCGTCTGTTCTCGTGAGAGAGGCTGTCCATCACCAACGTAGCGCATAATTTCCGGATCGCCACAGATTTTATAAAATTCATCCAAATCCTCTGATTGTAACTGCCTCAACACCAGGCGGTTTGTTTCCAGAATCTTCATAAGGTAACTGCCCCCAAAACCATGCCCATCTTAACAGCAACCCCACAAAACTAACCATCATTTGCCACTGATAGCCCCTTAAGTGGTGAGGGGATACAGTTACAAGCCCATTTGCTGGAATTTATAAACAAGTTGTACCAACCCTTTGGACACAAAATTTTTGACTGAATCGGATTGGTTTCGGGAAATGATATTGTTGGATAGCCTGATTATTCCCATAGACCGTCGGCGATTTCTATAGGGCATCTCTATCAAGTCACAGTTATGGAAAATATTCCTTATTTATTGATAGTTGCCAACGAGAGCATAGGGCTTCCGGTTCTGCCGTGTAAGTACAAAAAACAATAATAAACAGAGGTGCTCTATTGATGCTCGACACCTCAAAAAAATAGTGTAAAAATAGTAGTAAAGATGAAAAGATGAAGGGTATAGTTCTCAATGGCACTACCTGATTACCAAAGTCTGATGTTGCCTTTGCTGAGGTATGCCGGAGTTGCTGATGGTGAAATATCCACAAATAAAGCAGTTGAGGTTTTAGCACAAGAATTAAATCTGACGGAAGAAGACCTCAAAGAAATGCTTCCCAGTGGCACCCAATCTACCTTTGTCAACCGAGTTGGCTGGGCGGCAACGTATATGAAAAAAGCTGGACTGCTAGAACCTACTCGCCGAGGATATTATCGAATTACCCAACGAGGACGTGAACTGCTCGCTGAACAACCCAAGGTCATCAATGTTAAAACTCTTGAGAGATACCCTGAGTTTTCTGAATTTAGAAATCAGAAAAGAATAAAGGAGGAAAATGGCAAAGATGCAACCAAATTAATATCTGATATTTCGGCTACTACTCCATCTGAGGCTTTAGAATTTGCCTACAAGAATCTCCGTGATGAATTGGTTGATGAACTACTCGCCAAACTCAAGGCAATCTCACTGGCATTTTTTGAGCGTGTAGTCGTTGAACTCTTAGTCAAAATGGGATACGGCGGTTCTCGTTTTGATGCTGGCAGAGCGATTGGCAAAAGTGGCGATGGGGGAATTGACGGCATTATCAAAGAGGATAAACTTGGTCTTGATGTTATTTACATTCAGGCAAAGCGGTGGGATAACACACCTGTAGGCAGACCTGATGTCATGCAATTTGCAGGGGCACTACATGGGCAAAAAGCTAACAAAGGGATATTTATCACAACTTCCCGATTTACGGATGAAGCAAGAAGCTATGTATCTCAAATTGGTAGCAAGATTGTCCTGATTGATGGTGAGCAATTAACTAATTTAATGATAGAGAATGATGTCGGTGTTTCAACGGTGTCTCTATATCCAGTTAAAAGGATAGATAATGATTACTTTGATGAAAGTATATAACAAGCATAAAGCCCTGGAAATTTGGGATATTATGTGTCCTATTAAAAGTTGTCTAGGTTTGGTGATTGTGAACATTCTATGACTGGTATTCCCCCCGGTTCTCGCCGGTACCATGAACTGCAAAAACTCCTGCAACGGTTGGGCATCGAGCCGGTCAACATCAATTGGAACCTGTTGGATCAAGCCCTGACCCACAGCAGTTTTGACCCCCAATGTAATTACGAACCCTTGGAATTTGTCGGGGATGGCGTACTGCGATTGTTAGCGGCGGATTACCTCTGGCACCATCACCCCCAAACCTCGGTGGGAGACTACACCGCCCTGCGCTCCGTCCTGGTGAGTAACCGGTTGCTACGGCAGATCAGTGAGGACTATGGTTTGGCGGATTTTGTCCTGGCATCTACCCGTCTCAGTCCCCAGGGCATCTGGCTGGCGGATATTTTGGAAGCGGTGGTGGGGGCGATTTATCTGAGCGTCGGTAGTACAAAAGTCTTACAACCCTGTTTTTATCCCCACTGGCACAAGTCCGCCCAACGGGTATTGCAAGACCCCGCCCGGTTGAATTACAAAAATGCCCTGCAAGAATGGACACAAGAGCATTACAAAGTCCTGCCAACGTATCAAACCGAATCCCTCTCGGGCACGCCGGAGCGATTTATGGCACGGGTGTATGTGCAAAAACGGTTGCTGGGGGTGGGGCAGGGGGAATCCATCAAGGCGGCTCAGCAGGCGGCGGCGCAACAGGCATGGGTGGTGTTGGTGGGGGAGGTGGAGTAACGCACTCGTTTAGAATTACACTAGAAAATCGCCCCGAAACTTGTCTGCCAGCTTGCCCCATGAGTATCACCCGCATTGGTTCCCGCCAAAGTCAACTCGCCCTCGTCCAAACCCATTGGGTGCAGGGAGAATTACAAAAGCATTACCCCGACCAGGAATTTCCGGTGGTGACCATGACCACCCAAGGGGACAAAATCCTGGATGTGGCGCTGGCGAAAATCGGCGATAAGGGCTTGTTTACTAAGGAATTGGAACAGGCGTTACTGCGGCAGGAGGTGGATGTGGCGGTGCATTCCCTCAAGGATTTGCCCACCCAAATGCCGGAGGGTTTGACGCTGGGGGCGATTACGGAGCGGGAGGAACCCCGGGATGCCCTGGTACTGCACCCCCGTTGGCAGGGCACACCTCTGGCTGAATTGCCCCCCGGGACGGTGATGGGTACATCTTCATTACGCAGGTTGGCGCAGTTGCGGCATCGTTTTCCCCATTTAACCTTTAAGGACATCCGGGGGAATTTGAATACCCGGTTACGCAAGTTGGATGAGGGGGAATACGACGGGTTGATCCTGGCGGTGGCGGGTCTGCGGCGGCTGGGCTGGGGCGACCGGGTGAGTGAGGTGCTGGAACCGGAAGTTTCCCTGTATGCGGTGGGGCAGGGGGCGTTGGGGGTACAGTGCCGGGCGGGGGATGAGCAGGTGTTGGGGTTGTTGGCAGAGTTGAACCACAGCGAGACTGCATTACGTTGTCAGGCGGAACGGGCGTTTTTACGGGAGTTGGAGGGGGGGTGTCAGGTGCCAATTGGGGTGCATTCCCAGTTCCAGGGACAGGCATTGACCCTAACCGGGGCGGTGCTGAGTGTGGATGGACAACAGCGGGTGGCGGGGTGCCAAACGGAGGTGGTGACGCAGGAGGCGCAGGCGGTTGATTTAGGAAAAACCCTGGCGCAGGAGCTACGAGCAAAAGGGGCAGGGGCGATTTTGCAGGCAATTTTTGCCGAAGTGGGGCGGGGTTGAGATTGCTAAACCCCCTTGCCGGTCCCCCCAGGAAACCGTTACAGTCATCAGGGGTTGAACAGCAAAAATTATGGTTGCGGTAGCGGTTTTGGCGGCGGGTAAGGGCACTCGGATGAAGTCGGATTTGCCGAAGGTGCTGCATCCTTTGGCGGGGAAACCGATGGTGGAACGGGTGATCCGCAGTGTGCAGGGTTTGGCGGTGGAACGCCTGCTGGTGGTGGTGGGGCATGGGGCGGCGCAGGTAAAACAGGCGTTGGCACACCTCTCCGGGGTGGAATTTGTGGAGCAATCCCCCCTGTTGGGCACAGGTCATGCGGTACAGCAACTCGTTCCCTATTTGCAGGACTTTACCGGGGATTTGTTGGTGCTGAATGGGGATGTGCCCCTGTTGCGCCCCCATACCTTGGCGCAGTTGGTCGCCACCCATGAGCAGGGGCAGTACGGGGTGACTTTACTAACCGCCCTGCTCCCCGACCCGACGGGCTATGGACGGGTGATCTGTGATGGGCAATTCCAGGTGAGTGCGATTATCGAGGACCGGGACTGCACCCCGGCGCAACGGCAAAACCAACGGGTGAATGCAGGGATTTATTGCTTCCGCTGGCCCCAATTGCGGGAGGTGTTACCCCGACTCACCACTGCGAATCAACAGCAGGAATATTACCTAACCGATACGGTGCAATGGCTGAAACCGGCACGGGCGGTGGACATTCTGGATGTGGCGGAAATTTTGGGGATCAATGACCGCAAACAACTTGCCACGGCGACCCAACTGCTGTACCAACGGTGGCGGGATGAATGGATGCGCCGGGGGGTGACGATGATTGACCCGCTCAGCATCACCCTGGAGGATGAGGTGGAATTGGCACCGGATGTGATCCTCGAACCCCAAACCCACCTGCGGGGACGGACGGTCGTGGGGGCAGGCAGTCATATCGGTCCGGGCTGTTGGCTGGAAAATAGTCGGATTGGGAATGATGTACGGATTATGTATTCTGTGATTACCAATAGCACGGTGCAATCCAATTGCCAGGTGGGTCCGTTTGCCCATATTCGGGAGCAGACAGAAGTGGGAGTGCATTGTCGGGTGGGGAATTTTGTGGAAATTAAAAAAACCCAGGTGGGGAATGACTCCCGGGTGGCGCATTTGAGTTATTTGGGGGATGCCCAACTGGGGGCGCAGGTGAACGTGGGGGCGGGCACGATTACCGCCAATTTTGATGGACGGGACAAACACCCCACCGTGATTGGGGAGGGCAGTAAATTGGGGGCGAATAGCGTTTTGGTGGCACCGGTGACCTTGGGGGCGGGGGTGACGGTGGCGGCTGGTTCCGTCGTTACCGAGGACGTGCCCAACGATGCCCTGGTGATCGCCCGGGCCCGGCAGGTGGTGAAACCCCATTGGCGACCGCCCTATCTGCGCCATCAGGAACATGAACCCAGTCCCTAAGGGGCGGTTGTATCTGGTCGCCACCCCGATTGGCAATTTGGAGGATATGACCTTCCGGGCGGTGCGGGTACTGCGGGAAGTGGATGTGATCGCCGCCGAAGATACCCGGCACACGGGGAAATTACTGCAACACTTTGGCATTACCACGCCCCAAATCAGCTACCACCAGCACAACCAACGGCAGCGGCAGGGGGAATTGTTGACCCGCTTGCACCGGGGGGAACAGATTGCCCTGGTCTGTGATGCGGGGATGCCGGGGATCAGCGACCCGGGGACGGCCTTGGTACAGGCCTGTTTGGCGGTGCAGATTCCCGTGACTCCCATTCCAGGGGCGAATGCGGCCGTGACGGCTTTATGCGCAGGGGGTTTGGCGACGGATCGGTTTTTGTTTTTAGGTTTTTTGCCCCCCAAAAGTCCGGCCCGCCAGCAGGTATTACGCAGTGTCACAACCACCCCAGCTACTTTAATTTTCTATGAGGCTCCCCACCGGTTGGCCGCCAGCTTGGGGGATATGGGGCAGGTCTTGGGGGGGGAACGCCCCTGTGTGGTGGCCCGGGAATTGACCAAACTCCATGAGGAATTTTGGCGGGGTACCCTAGGGCAGGCGCACAGCCATTTTCACGCCCAGCCCCCCAAGGGGGAAATCACCGTCCTGGTCGCAGGGGCCACCCCCCAGCCCGGGTTAGCCGTCGAAGCGGTACTCCCGGAAATTCAACGGTTGTTAGCCAGTGGGCTAGGATGTCGGGAAATTGCCCAAGAATTAGCACGAACCACCGGCTTGCCCCGCCGTACTTTGTACCAACTCGCCCTCGCCGCCCAAGCCCCAGGGAGTTGACGGTTGCGCCCGTTCCTGCTATCTATGGGACACCCCCGCCCTCGCTCCCTATGTTAATCATTAAAGCCTGGCACCTGGACCGCCCCCTGCTCCCGGCGGATGTGGAAACCTTGCCACCCACCTTGCGTTTGAGTAAAAAGAGTTTGCTCAAGGCGGCCTTTCGGGGTTTTTTTGTGGATGATGCGGAAGCTGTCCAGCAGTCGGCCTGGTTTCGCAGTTTTTTGGCCGGGGAAAAGGTGGAATTTTACCTGGAAGGCAGTGGCACCTATGAGTTGGCGAACATGGATTTGGTCAGCCGGGAAGTCTATCTGGTGCGGGCGGAAGTTCCCCCAGCCTCGCCGCCGGTGATTTTTTTCAGCTACCAAACCGAATACCCCCAAGCCAGTACCCAGATTGACCGGGTGCTGGAGCAGACCGTTGGGCAGATCGCCAGCACCTACCGCCTGGGGCAAAAGCTCCGCATCGCCCGCCCCCACCGCCTCCCGGATGGCACGGTACGCCTGGATACGGATGTGCGCCGGTTGATCCGCCAAGCCCTGATGGTGATTGCCGACACCACCTTGATCACCAGTGTCCAGGGCAAGGGGTTTCCCAGCCCGAATGTGTGTTTGGAGGTGGGGTACGCCCTGGTTTCCAAAAAGCCCTATCAAATTAAGTTGGTGGAATTGCCCGCCCCAGAGGCGCAGGAGGCGATTTTTCCCTTTAGCATCAGCGATGAATTGCGGTTGATGCCCCAGGATGAGCAGGAGTTAGCCCAACAACTGGATGCGGAAGTGACGGATGTGCTGAAACGGTTTCGCCTGATTTGAGTTAGGCTAGTTAGGCTAAAGGCGAATCGGGGGAGCGGGATGGACGCAACATTCATACCGGTAATTTTGGCGGGGGGCAAAGGGGAGCGGTTCTGGCCCTTGAGCCGTTTAGGGAAACCCAAGCAGTTCCTATCCCTGGATGGGAGCGGCAAAAGTTTATTACAAAATACGGTCGCCCGTTTGCCGGATTGGGCAGGGGAGGTCTGGGTGGTGACCCGGATGGATTTGGTGCCCTTGGTGCGGGAGCATTGTCCCCATCTGCCCCCGGAGCGCATCTTGGGGGAACCCCAGCCCCGGGATACGGCGGTGGCGGTGGCCTGGGTGACACAGAAATTACTTCAGCAGTACGGAGCGTCGGTGATTGTGGGGATTTTCCCGGCGGATCATTGGATTCCTGATACAGGACAATTTCAGCAAACCTTAGCCCAGGCAGTGGCGGTGGCGGCGCAGATGCAGGGAATTGTTACTTTGGGGATTACCCCTACCCATCCGGCTACGGGTTATGGCTACATCCAGCAAGGAGAGGCGGTCAGCGGCGGGGCATACCGGGTGGTGCGGTTCACGGAAAAACCGGATTTAGCGCAAGCGGTGCAGTTGTTAGCCAGCGGGGGCTATAGCTGGAATAGTGGGATGTTTCTGTTCCCGGCGGGGGTGATGTGGCAAGAACTGAACCAATACGCCCCAGCCATTACCACGAGCTTGGCCCAATCCGGGGTGGCGGCCTATGCCCAACTCCCGAAAATCAGCCTTGACTATGCGGTGATGGAGCATACCCAGCGGGCCTTGGTACTGCCGGTGACTTTCGCATGGGATGATTTGGGGGACTGGCGGAGTTTGGAGCGGCTGGCACACAACCCCCTACCTGCCCAGTGGGTGGACTGGGAAAGCGATGGGGTGCATATCTACAGCACCGACCCGGACGAACTGGTGGCGACCTTGGGGTTAAGCCAAGTCATCGTGGTCCGGGATGGCAAAATCACCCTAGTGGCCGCCGCCGAGCGCACCCAGGAAATCAAAAAACTCTTGGCGCAACTCCAGGCACGGGGCTGGGGGGATAGGTTATGACTATTTTCTGTCAATGCGGGGGGGTTCCCGGAAAAAGATGGCGAAAAAAATGACCCCCAACGCTCCGACCAACAAAACCGTGTAGGTGAGTGCTTCCATAGAACCCTCGCTCAGTATTTGCTTTCATTCTAAGCCCAGGGGGAACCAATCTCATCAGAACTGCCCCACCTGCTCGGTTGTCCGTATATTTCATAACAATGGAATAATCTATTGGGGGAATGATGGTGTATATAGCAATCCGACTTGATTAGTGAACAGAGATTTCCCAGAACCAGGGGCGGGGGCGGTGCCCCTGCGACCCCTATGCCATTTTCATTTAGCATTGCTATGTCTGCATAACTAACCTATCAGAACCAGGGCGGGGCACTACCCTGCGACCCTCTAGTTTTCTGAGTATAAAATAAAATTTCTAAGTGTAAAAAATTGTACTGACCACTGCGATGCGATTGTTATATCTTTTAGAGAACCATACACCGACGTTTCTTTGAGAACGGGTATTTCTGCTATCGCAATAGGACATGGTTGACAAATGGAAATTCCCCAGAACCAGGGGCGGGGGCGGTGCCCCTGCGACCGCTATTCTAATCTCAAATCCTATTGCTATATTCTAAATTCTCTAACAAAATTTTTTAACTGGGATTACTGAGGATGACGACGCAGGT
>Ga0209018_1002461_pt1 | contig 13066 bp, 8 predicted proteins | sample YNPBryBLVA2012_FD_185814 | JGI IMG/M metagenome (GOLD analysis project Ga0209018, IMG submission 185814) | Anoxygenic and chlorotrophic microbial mat microbial communities from Yellowstone National Park, USA - YNP Bryant BLVA 2012 (SPAdes)... ...
AAACCAGTTGCTTAAGAAAGGAATTTCCATATAGTTACATTATACTCTTTGTTCTTAAGTAAAGATTGTATTAAGAAAGAAAATCTTAGTCAATTTTCTGTAATAAGATAAAAAACCAACCAAACCTTAATAGAACCAACCAAATTTACAAAGTAAAAGCAAAGAATATATACATTAAATAAAATTAAGCTTTATCTCTTAAAAAGAGAACACAAAACCTTTGTCTCAATTTCACAAAAAATTTAATGACGCAGCAACCAAAACATGTAGATTTGTATAATATAAATCGGTTAAATATCTCTCAGCCTTACTCTTATTGAAATTATAATTGAGTAGAAGACGCTATAGCATCAGCTTCTTTAAGCAATTGGCTATCATTCACATCTCCTCGCAAAGTGATGCTAACCAAAGCTTGTTTGTTTTTAGAAGTAAACAAATTTTCAGGAGCATTAGGTGCACTAGTAAAGATTAAATTACCAAACCTACAAGCTTTATATTTCTGACTAGCTGCAGGTAATAAAACCCAAGCATCTTGGATTTTTCCCTGCTCCGCTGAAACAGAGTCACCACTGATTGACCCTAAATCCGACTCTGATAAAACAACATCAGTCTTGACATTATCAAAATAAATTGATAGCTTGTCTTCATTTTTTACCTAAACCAACCGTTACCAACTTTAGTAAACCAACTTTGATTGTTGGTACAAGCTACGTAGCGCTCGCCAATGCTACCAGATAAATCATTAATATTATATCTTAAAACCAAACTATTTTTACTAAAATTTAACTCCAAAGAATTAAAGCCATACTTATTCTTACCTTCTTTAACTAACAACTGCCAATCAGAAGGATAATTGACCTTGAGTTTAGGATAATTTTTGTTAGTATAAGTTTTAGTGAAGACATTATTGGCGACCTTATTTTGTTTATTGAAAAACTTTAATTCAGTAACAATTTTAGTTAACTCTGTAAACTTTCGGGTTGGTTCTATTAAAATATAACTATCTTTTGAAAATTTGACTTGGCTACAATAGCCAACCTAGAATCTATATACCAATTTTTTATTAAAACCATCTCACCATTTTCAACAGGTAAAACTTCGTATTCCATATTTGTATCGATACACTCGTAGGCTCGCATTTTACATATATTAAAGCTTTCGGCAAACTCTCGTTTACAATGTCTAACAAAGACAAGCCAGGATCAACAGTTTTGTACTTAACAAGTACACCGTCACCCAACTCACCGGTATTAGGTATTTCCGACCTCTTTCTTCTCAGAAGACTACCACCAGTAGACATTTCCACCCACTCAAAATCTGCGGGATGTATAAAAGTTACTCCATAATTTTGATCATCTTTTTCTACCATTATGATTTTATCATCCTCCAATGTTTGAGTAGTGTTTGTGTCTGTGGAATCATTAACAATATCTCGGTCTTTCTCAGGAGTTGTTTTTGGAATGAAATAGTTAATTAATAATAAAACTAAGACTAACACTAAAAGGGATCCGGAAATAGTAGTTATTAATTTAGAAAAAATTTTGTATTTTCTGGGAATTGTTATTTTGTGATTGGTTAAATTCAGAAATACATTTAAATTAACTTTCTGTTAAAAGAATTTTTTTGAAAAAATCAATTGCTAAATTTTAGACAATAAACTTACCAGCACCGAATAAAACTCAGCTACACTGCTAACTCTCACTTTCTCATTAGTAGAATGTAAATGCTTAACTTCTGGACCAACAGAAATGACTTCGGCATTAGGGAAAAAGCTAGCCAATTTACCGCATTCTAAACCAGCGTGTACAGCTTCCACAATCACTGGCTTGTTAGTTTGAGAAGTAAACACTTCTTGCCAAAGTTTAGCCAAACGAGAGTTTGGATTGGCTTGCCAACCTTCAACTCTGTCAGAAAGTTTAATAAGCAAATTGTCCCAGCTCAAAGTTTGAGCTTGTTCTAAATCTGTTGCAACTGCTAAGTGAACCCCTGAGAATAAACATAACAGATTAATTAGTCTTAACACTGTAGCTTGCAACTCCCAATTATTATCTGACCTAGCCATCATGACTAAACGTAGGTTAAAAGTCTTATTGTCCACTTGAGTTTCCACAATTCCTAAATTATTGGAAGTCTGCACTAAACCACTTACTTCTTGGCTCATAGCGATGACTCCAGAAGGAATTACCGTAATTAGTCTTAATACTTTGATAGTATTTACAAAATCTAAAGCCAGAAATCCAGTTTCTGGAAAAACGTCTAGTTTTTTACAGGTAATAGTTAAACTAGGATAGCCAGAACGATAAATCTCTAAGTACTTTAACAGAATTTTCTCTAGTTTTGATTCTACTTCAAGGTCTGTTGTAGCCAGCTTAACTTGACCAGCAGCTGGAATGGCGTTGTCAGCCGAACCACTTTGCCAAAAAACTAACTTAAATTTCGTGTCAACAGCTAAATCTAACAACAAACTAGCCAACAATTGACTGGCGTTAGGTAAGTTTTTGTGAATGTCTACTCCGCTGTGTCCACCAGGTAAACCACTTAAATCTAACTGATAAACGACTTCTGATGCTTGTAACTCGGTTGTAGGAAAGGTGATTATACTTTCCAGGGATCTGCCCCCAGCACTACCTACACAAACAACTCCGACCTCCTGGTTGGGTACATCATAATCTGTGTTAATGATGTAATCCGGGTTTAGTAAAGTAGCATCTAAATGATTTACTCCTCCCAATCCTGACTCTTCTTCCACAGTAAATAAAGCTTGTAATTTTGGATGAGCAATTTCTAAATCATCTAAAATAGCCAAAATAATGGATAAGCCAATACCATTATCGGCTCCTAAGGTGGTCTGATTAGCGGTCAACCAATCATCTTGTAACACCAGTTGAATAGGATCCTTTGTAAAATCATGGTTACTGGTTGATTCTTTGGCTGGAACCATGTCCATATGGGCTTGTAAACAAACTGTTTTTAAACTAGAACTATGTTGTGCTGGTTTGTAGATCACCAAATTACCGTAAACATCTTGCTTATAAGCCAAATTTTTCTGTTTGGCAAAAGCTATTAACCAATTTCTTACTAGTTGCTCCTGACCAGAAAGTCTGGGTAAATTGCTCAATTGAGCAAAAAATTGCCAAACCTTAGGCGGTTGTAAGTTTTGTACAACAATTTCGTTAGGAGTTAACATAAATTAAATTTAGTTACTCAACTAGTAACTGGGAACGAACACTTTGTCAACCTGAAAAATTGCTCCAAATTGATTTCAGAAACACCAAAAATCAAAAAATGATGTCAGTTAATTGGTTTTACAATTTAGCTAAAAATGCCTTGACCTAACTAATTTAGTTGCAGCAAAACATTAACTTCAGTCGCAAAATTAACTCTTTGCAAGTTCAAGAAATTTGAAGGAATCGGATTTTGCGTTGTTCAAACTGTTAATTAAACCAATAAATGGATCTAAATTTTGCATAATCTTACTAAAACAACCTCTTACAAAAGATCAAAAATAACCAAACTCTTGGCACACTGGTAATTGTCCTAAATTTAGAAAATCGAAAACTGCCCAAAGGAGTCAACTTAGTTGTTCAATTTGCTGAAGACTAGTTAAGGTTACTAACCACTTACGACCTCAAAAACAACACCTAAATAATTGACTTTTCAAAAAACCATACTAAAAAACTAAACACTGTCAGCCAGTTAGTAAATACTATGCAGTGACTTACTCTTGCCTAATAGCCAAGCATTTCTGAATTAATTCTTCGCCATCTGTATTTATTTCGCTAACTGTTTTCCTATATTTTAAGTTAGCCAATTTATTGCGCACTTCCGGAGTGAAAAAGTTAGCCACCTGATTTTCATAATCAGGGTTATCGGCAATCGCTTTTTCTAAAGCTCGATGTAAACCTATAATCACTCTTAACATAGCCTGATTTTTCTCGAAAGAACAATAAGTATCCACTGGATCAAAACCGTTTTGTTGTAAGTAGTCTTCTCTTAAAGACCTAGCTGTTTCTAAAATTAAACGATCGTTGTTATCTAATCCGTCAATACCTACCAGTTTAACCATTTCTAAAAGCTCGTCTTCCTTGCTCAGAATTTTTTTAGCCAAAATACGGTCTTCTACAAACTGCTTCCCTAAGTCATCTACAGCTATTAACTCGTTAAACTGTTCTTCGTATAAACTATAGCTAGTTTGCCAATTAATTGCTGGATAGTGCCTTTTAGAAGCTAATTTTTCATCTAGAGCCAAGAATACTTGAGTGCTCTTTAGACTAGCTTGAGTTACCGGTTCGGAAAAATCACCTCCAGGTGGAGAAACCGTACCAATAGCAGTCACCGAACCTTCTACTCCGTTTAAGGTTTGGACAACTCCAGCTCGTTCGTAAAAAGCAGCTATTCTACTGGATAAATAAGCAGGATAACCCTCTTCTGAAGGCATTTCTCCTAAACGGGAAGAAATTTCTCGCATGGCCTCGGCCCAACGACTCGTAGAATCAGCCATCAACACTACATCATAACCCATATCTCGAAAATACTCAGCAATAGTCATACCAGTGTAAATACTGGCTTCCCTAGCGGCAATAGGCATATTGGAAGTGTTGGCAATCAACACTGTACGTTCCATAACTGGCCGACCTGTGCGGGGATCGCTTAATTCAGGAAAAAGCTTAACCATTTCAGTCATTTCGTTACCCCGTTCGCCACAACCAACATAAACTACAATCTGGGCGTCACTCCACTTAGCGAATTGTTGTTGAGTAAAAGTCTTGCCAGCTCCAAAAGGTCCGGGTGTACATACTGGGGCACCTAACATAATTGGAAAAACCGCATCTACTACCCTCTGACCAGTTTTAAAAATTTTTTTAGGAGAAAGTTTAGTACGTACTGGCCTGGGTATTTTAACCGGCCATTTTTGCATCATAGTCAACTCATACACAGATCCATCCGTCATCTCTACTTTTGCTACTACCTGGTCAACCGTAAAGTCACCAGATTCAATAGCCACTAATCTACCAATCACCCCAGTGGGCACTAAAATTTTGTGCTCCAACAATTCAGTTTCCATAACTCGACCAATTTGTACACCTGGCTCAATTAGATCTCCTACTCTAGCCGTAGCCTCGAAAAACCACTTTTTAGTCCGATCTAACGCTGGTAAATGAATACCACCCCCAATAAAAATCGGAGTGATTTCGTCAATAGTTTTGAGTGGCCTTTGGATTCCGTCAAAAATGGAACCTAACAAACCCGGACCTAATTCTACACTAAGCAGTTCACCTTTTAGTTCCACTGGTTCTCCTACTTGCAGACCAGTAGTGTCTTCATAAACCTGAATTTTACACTCGTTATCCAAAATTTTGATAATTTCACCAAGCAACCGTTTATGGCCTACGTAAACTGTTTCTAAAAGTTTAGGAAAGCGACTACTAGCTGGATCAATTTCAGCTGTTACTAGAGGGCCAGAAATCTTAGTAACCCGAAGCATACAAACACAAAATAAATAATACCTCAGTTTTCAAAGAAATCTTCAGAATTGTCAATTGTGTTGTGTAGGAAAGCAAAACCAAAAACACCAACTTTAAATCTTACAAGCCAGAATTTGTTGAGGAATTAGTCAGATTTTTGCTGTTTCAAAAAACATTCTTCAGCTAGCTGAACTCAGAGTTCACTAAATTAATTACACTTATTATGCAGTAGCCCAATTAACCAACGACACTCAAATTTAACAACTCAATTTAGTAGATCAAAGCTTACAAGTCTTCATCAAAAACGAGCCAGCGATCACACTGAAAAAACAATTCCTAGCTGTCAACAACATCTGCATGTATTCAGTTTAACTGAGCAAATTAAATAAAAAAACCAGCAAGCTACAACCAAACACACGAACTCAGCAATGTTGGCTTCTTAAAAAAATATCGGGTTTTTAAAGTAGCAATCAAGTGTTGACTTATTAAGTCAAACTATCTGGTTTTATTAGTTCTATGTTTGGATAGATTTTGTCAGCTCTTCTTGGAAAAAACAAGAAGTATTTATATTCTTGAGTGTTATTTTAAGGTATAAAACAGAAGCACAACAGCTAACTTTTTAGCAAGCTAAGTTAATAGTTGACAAATTTGAGGTTTTGCTTTCTTAAAGTGGTTAACAAATTTTTTGCATAAAACTTATGCACTCTGCTTACTCAGTCCAATACCAAAACGTCAGAAAAACTTGGATTTTAATTTTTTTCTTTGTTGCTTTAGTTACCTCTGGATTCTACCTTTTAGGTTGGTTTTACGACAGTTATTGGCTAGCTATTGTCGGCTTAGGTTTATCTTTGGGTCAAAGTTTAATTGGTTACTTTTTTGGTGATAAATTTGCTTTAATGTTTGCTCAGGCTGAACCAGCTGACCCGACGAAATACTCTCAAATTCACGTTTTAGTAGAAAATCTGGCTAAAATTGCCGGTATTCCTAAACCAAAAATTTACATCAGCCCAGACCCCTCAGCTAACGCTTTTGCTTGTGGCCGCGATCCAGAACACGCTTCCATCTGTTTGAACCAAGGAATTTTAAAAATTTTAAACAAAAACGAGTTAGAAGGAGTTATTGCTCACGAAATTGCTCATATCAAAAACCATGATACTTTGGTGATGACGGTAACCATGGTGTTGTCTAGTTTAGTAGCTTTTATTGCTGATATAGGCGCTAGACTGGCTTCATTTGGTGGAGAAGATAAAGAAGCAGCTAAAAAAAGTCCAATCTTGCTAATTCTATACATTTTATTCTTGGTTTTAGCTCCGATTATATCTTTGCTAATTCAACTCGCTGTTTCTCGTTCTCGAGAATATTTAGCTGACGCTACAGCTGTTGTGCTAACTCGTTACCCTCAAGGGCTAATTGGTGCTTTACAAAAAATTAGTAACTACCCAGTACCAGCCGCCAGTTATTCAACCGCTATGAACCATCTTTACATTATAGAACCAAAACAAAATTTTGGAGAAATGGTGGAAAGTTGGTTTAGCACTCACCCACCAGTAGCGGATCGCATAGCCAAGTTAAGACAAATGGCTTAATTGTCGAGAGAAGCTTGTTTTTGCTTTTGTCTTTTCAGAACTTCCTCTGGGTTGGTAGTAATAATCTGGTGTTCAGTAGGGAAGGAAATAATGTCGATTGCTACGTGCCTACTACCAGCAAAGAAAATACCTTGCCCTACTCCTGATTGCAGCAAGACTTGCATTTCTCCTTTAGTCAGATTAAATACATCAGCCAAAGTTTCTATAGCCGAAGGAGCTTGTTTAAGCAAAATTTTCATAGCTGAGTTATTCACAATTGGTCTTCCATAAGGAGAGTTGAAAAAGTCTCCCACATCTTGAGTAATGGTGGTTACTCCCAGCCAGTATTTTCTGGCTCTTTTTACCAAACCTAACAAAAACTTAGCCGAATCTTCGTGTTGCATCATAAACCAAGCTTCGTCTACTACCAAATATCTCTTTTTTAACTCAGATCGCACCTCATTCCAAGTGTATTTTAATAAAATATACATGGCAATTGGCCTCAGATCTTCTTGTAAATCCCTTAAATTAAAAACTACAAAGTTGTTGTTGATATTGATATTGGTGCGTTGGTTAAACAAACCAGCAAAGGTACCTTCTGTGTAACGATAGAGACGTTGCAAGATATTTTCTGCTCCCACGATTCCACTAAGAATTTCGGCTAAATCACCCATAGTTGGCGGGACAATATTGTTAAAATCAGCGTTGGGAGTAATGTCTCGTTTGGCGTAACACTGTTGAATGGCTTGTTCTAAAATGGAAACCTCGGCTGGAGTTAATTCACCTCCTAACATCAACTTCAATAAGCCGATTAAATCAATAATCGCTGAACGCAAAATATCGGCTTTACTTTCACCAGGTAAAGGTTTAGGTAAATCAAAAGGATTAATTCGGTTGGGTGAATTTAAACTCATGTTGACATAAGTGCCTCCAACGGTCTCGGCTAGATCTTTGTATTCTTGCTCGGGGTCAATGACAATCACCGAAACTCCCAACATTAAACTTCGAAGAATTTCTAACTTTACTGCATAACTTTTACCAGCTCCAGAAGTAGCTAGTACCAAACAATTGGCATTTTCTAATTGAAAACGGTCAAAAATAATGAGCGAGGTATTGTGTCGGTTAATACCATACAAAATCCCACTGTCAGAAGACAAATCTGAAGATACAAACGGAAAACAAGCTGACAACGGACTAGTATTTAAGTTGTTGGTCACCACCAAATCATCTTTCATGATTGGTAAGCAAGAATTAAACCCATCATCCATTTGTAAAGCGGCTCGTTTCATAATTATGTTTTGACGGCTCAATACTCCTTCTACCACTTGGCTATACCTTTCCAGCTCTTCTAAGTCATCTGCGTAAACAGTTACGTAAATACCAACCCGAAAGAATTTTTCTCTAGCTTGTTGAATCATGTCACGCAAGTTTTCGATGTCCTGATAAGCCGTCTCCAAAGCTGGATCGCGGGCTGCACCTCTTTCTTGGTTAATTTGAATAGCCGCTTGTACTTTAGCTAGTTTTTTTCTTAATTCTTTCATTACCTCACCAGAATCCTCTGGATAAATGTAAATAGCCAAATCTAAAGGAATATCGGAATTAATAATTCCTTCCAACCAACCACTGACAATAATTCTAGGAAACACCAAAACAAAAAAACTACGGGCATATTTGGTACCAATTAACAAATGAGTTGTAGTAACATCAATAGCACTAGGAGCAATCAAATCTAGAACTGTAGACACATTTTTACGATACGCTCGCTCAGATTCAAGTAAAGTTTTTTGAATCTCCAACTCCGTTTCAATCACTTCTCGCCTTAGTTGGTCTGCTGTTAAAGTGCGTAAATATTCTGGACTATTCCGGTTAATTTGCAAGTTTGGAATTTGGTTACCAACTTGGTTGACTGGTCTTAAGTTGGGTCGTACCTGAGGTAGCGTGGGCCTAGCAGTTGGAGCATAACCAGTAGCACCTGGTCTAGCCATAGGATATCCGGGGCCAAAATTAGGTCTATTAACAGGATAACTACCTGGTGGTACTGACGCTCCAGTTTGGGCAAAACCAGTTGCTCTGTTGTTCGTTTGTGGAGGAAAATTGTTATTGTTTGGATGCATAACTAAACTCTTTAATCAAAACTAAATTCTGACGCAACTCGGGATACTTGGCAGCGAAGTTGACTTGCCAATTTTCCAAAGCTGAAAAAGTGTTTAACACTTGCTGTTTGGTCTGATTGTAAGGCTGAACAAAACTGTCCCAAGATTCAATTTGGTAGAAGTTAGTCTGAGCTAACTGGCGAATTTGAGTTGTATCTGACGGCAGATCTGCAAACAGTTTTTGTAAATTGGTTCTCAACTGGTTGATAGCTCCAGTGTTAACTCCTTCAAGTTTCAGTATTTGCTCGGTTGTAGCTAACATGGTTTGCAAATTGTCTCTAGTTAACTCCGAGCTAGTAGAAGTGCATAGCTTTTGCATTTGTTGGAACAAATTTAATCTATGTCCATCCAGTAAATATTTTTTCTCGTAGAAAATTTTGCGATTTACCAATAGAGAATTCAACTCCTGAATTAGTGCTCCTAACCCGCTTTGGTTTTTCAGGGTAATAGTTTTGGGTAAAAACTGACTTTCAATTTGGGCTAATTTTTGCTCCAATTGGGCTATAGCCATTAGCTGTTGTTTTAGTTGTGCCTCCGAAACCGAGTTTGCGTCTAGCTTAACTTCGCAAACATTGGCCGCCACAGGCCAATTTATAAAAGCAAATTGAGGGTCTAAATCGGGAATTTCTTGAGAATAAAAATGATACAAAGCTGCTTTGGCTTGGTCTATCAATCTAAATTCATGCTGATAATAACCAGCTTGCGATTGATTCCAAAACAATACTAAACTAGCCAGAGTGAATAAGGCACTCAAAACCACCAATAGCTGCCACCAGTTTTTTATAAGCACGCGCCGCTCTGAAACTTGAAAACCAAAGCTCCAAGTTGACAAACGAGAGAATAATTTAGAAGTTACATTCATATTTCTATATTTAGAATAACCAGGTTTACTGGTTTAGTCAAAGCTAAAAAACGAATGTTAAACTTGATATTATCGTGTTAAACTATTTAGCTTTAGAGTAACAGTGGTATCAGCTAATCAAAAACTAAACTTAGCCTTTTAAACTTGCTAACAAAAGTTCAAACGGTGTTAGCTCGTGGTTTTCTTTCAGGAAAGGCTTGAATAACTAATTCCTGTCCAATAATAACTATAATAACTATCTATAAACTTTGTAATCTGTTAATTTATAAGATTTCGACAACTAGTTTCTAAAAAATAATCAAACTAAATCTAAAGGTTGCTATAGCTCAACCTACTTCCCTTTAGTAAGTAAAGACTTAACAGCTAACTTTATATTTTTCCAGCTAGTCCTAAACACATTAACCACAAACTAATCTAATTCAAGCAACTCGTTAGCTACCAGACTTTCGGTAGTAAAAAAACGCAATTCCACTCAAGGCTCCAATGCTAGCTAGCAAACTAGCCCACAACTGAAAATTGCCTAACCACAAAGACACCAAGCTTCCAATAATTCCACCAATCACAATGCCGATAACTGTATAAATAACAAAAGTTTTATTTTCGTTAAACATAACAGGCATTTTTAATGTAGACCTTAGTCTAAGCAAAAAAGTAACTTCAGTCAATCCGAAATTTCTTTTAGCCTAAATTTAATACTCAATAAACTTAATTTTACAAAATTAATCACTACCACCCATCCTTTTTTCGTTCAAGCAAATTAGGCAAGTTAGTTCTAAAAATCAGTTAAATTCGGATAAATGACGATCAAAAATTTTAGTCAGTTTCCAATTCTACTTAATAGAAGGCTGAAAAACCAATTGTTACCAATTTACTATAAACCAACTAGCTTAACTAAAGCTAACGTACTAAATATCCTCAAGGAGGATCAACAAACCGTTAAACTTAGTCATAAACTAACCTGACCACTCAACTAGGGTTTACAGACTAAAAAAGCTAGTTTTGATCGCTCGTTTTATGTAATCTAACACAAACTCGATTGCTGAGAACAATTGCAAAAACGTAGGCGTAGCAATTTCTTAGCTAATCAAACTTAGCTAAAATTGATTTTTCTGAAACAGAATCTAAACGATCTCAACCTATTTTGCCAAATTTTAACTAGCTTGACCAAAAACCTACTTAGTTGCATAAAACCAATATGCTGCAAGCCTTGATTTTTGACTCATACTTTGATAAACACCGCGGAGTGATTGCTTATGTACGCCTGTTTGCTGGCCAGTTGCAAGCTGGAGACAACATCTATTTCCTGGCCACCAAAGCCAAAGCCGTTTGCCAAGAGGTTGGCTACTTTAAACCCGATTTAGTGAGTGCACCAAGGTTAACTAATGGCGAAGTTGGCTATGTAGTCACTGGATTAAAGGAGATTAGCCAAGTCAAGGTAGGTGATACCATTAGTCATGAGCCCAATCTAGCTCTAGCCTTACCAGGTTACAAAGAAATTCCTCCGAAAGTTTTTGCTAGTATTTTTCCAGTAGATGCTGACGACTATCCCAAACTCAAAGAGTCGATGGGTAAGCTTGCTCTAAATGATGCGGCTTTAGTGTTTGAACCAGAAAACATTCCCGCTCTGGGTTTTGGATTTCGCTGTGGTTTTTTGGGACTACTACATATGGATATCGTTCAAGAAAGATTAAGTCGCGAATTTGGCATAGACTTAATTATCTCGACTCCTTCTGTGGAGTACCAAGTGATTACTACTGCTGGAGAGGTATTATCAATTACCAACCCTTCCAGTTTACCGGATCCAACTAAAATTAAAGAAATTCAAGAACCTTGGGTACGTTTGGAAATTATTACTCCAGAAACCTACATTGGTAAAATTATTGAACTAATTACCTCGCGCCGGGGTAGCTACAGTCATCTAAGCCAACTTTCTAGCGGACAGTTACAGATCCAGGCGGAAATGCCACTAGCCGAGATGATTGTGGACTTTTATGATGACTTAAAGTCCGTCACCAAAGGCTACGCTACTATGGCTTACGAGACTATTGGTTTTCGACCCGGTAACCTTACTAAAATCGAAGTTTTAGTAAATAAAAAGCCAGTCGATCCGTTGGCCATCATCACCGATCGTAGCCAAGCTGAAGCTAAAGGCCGACAAATCTGTCAAAAACTGAAAGAGCTAATTCCCAGACACCAATTTGAAATTGCCATTCAAGCAGCCATTGGCTCACGTGTTATTGCTCGGGAAACCATTAAGGCTCTAAGAAAAGACGTTACAGCCAAATTGTATGGTGGCGACATTACCAGACGCATGAAACTTTTAGAAAAACAAAAGAAAGGTAAAAAACGGATGAAAATGTTTGGTGAAGTGGAAATTCCCCAAAAAGCTTTTTTGGAAGTGTTAAAAAAAACGGAATAACTTAACTAAACTTACTTTTTTGGCCATACTTACCTCAATGTATGCTAGAGAGTTTAATCGTCAACCAATACAGCCAAAACCACAAATAGCAGAACGTAGCCCAGCAAATTATCAAAAATATACCAAAGAACTATCATCTTTCCAAACAGGTTGGGTTGAAGTAAAATTTAGGAAAAAACCAATCCTAGTTAGTCGTAGAACTTTTTCGGAAGTAGCCAAATGGGGAATAATAGAAATTATCTATACTACAACCAACGATAAAAAAGATGAAGAAAAAGTGATAGTTAGTTTTAACCAAACTGCTAAAATCTATGAAATTCTATACCTTCTCTTTCCTAACTCCACAACCAATAGTTCACTTATAAAAATCAACCCAGCCACAAAGGAAGGACAAGCTTGGATTCAGTGTTTACAAGAAGCTTATCCTTATTATGACTTTGAAAATGCGGAAATCCTAAACGAATATGAATATTACAAACATCTTTTGGATTCATTGCCTATCTTATTACCTAAAGTAATTGAACGTGAAGATGATAAACTGTTAGCTTTTAGTCCAACTAAAACAGTAAGTTTACAGTACTCGAGAATAAGCTACGAAAAAT
>Ga0209018_1002462_pt1 | contig 13066 bp, 12 predicted proteins | sample YNPBryBLVA2012_FD_185814 | JGI IMG/M metagenome (GOLD analysis project Ga0209018, IMG submission 185814) | Anoxygenic and chlorotrophic microbial mat microbial communities from Yellowstone National Park, USA - YNP Bryant BLVA 2012 (SPAdes)... ...
GCCCGCTCCTGCCCCCCTGGCGGCGAGCCGGGTCACTTTTTGGTTGGTAATGTTCAGCCTTCTTGCAGAGGAGTCATATATGAAATTCAATTATTTTGGGGGTTGAAAACACAAAAGTATGAGACAAATATAGGAAGTGATTATCCTTTTGCATCGGTCGTCTATCGCGATCCTCTAGCAGATAAAATTCCCCAAAGGCTTCTCAGAGATAAAACGATAGGAGGGTATCTGAACATTATCCGCTCTTACCCGGTGGAGGTGGCGGTTAGTTATTTTCGGCATTTTTTCAATGGCTTGGATATATTCTTTTCGACGCCATATGTTAAAAAAATACATGCAAACCATTTCACATTCAGTTCTATAAATTATCTAGTGTGGTTTCTTGTAGTGTATTTTTCTCTTACTCGCACGATAGAAAGGTATACGTCCTTGGGCGTCGTTTTATCTGTGTTGGCGCCGGTCCTCTTGTCAGTGCCTCTTGTTGTCGAAGTGAGATTTTTCTTGCCGCTTCATATCTTGGCGTATGGAGTTGTAAGTTATGGGTTGAACTACACAGAAATGCTTCAGCAGATCTTCGTGAACAAATTCAGGTTGGTCAAGTTTGTATGCTTTTTACTCGTCTGGATGCTGATGTGCTTCACCCTTTCTGCAAGCACGATCGAGCAGCTGCAATCATGATTGCCCGCTTTTCCCATAAATGTCACCGGAAGTGCGTGCAGCGAGCGCGATGATGTGCTGATGGGGTGAGTAGATTGCTTGCCCTGTCTATTGCCGGCGAAAATACGTGACAAAAATCACCAGAAATATGGACATGCTATCCAATCCTCCATTTATCCTATATGGTAAAATCAACACCGCTTTCTGCCAAAAGAAGACTGGAGATTTTGTAATTCTTCAAAACCGTTTTATCAACTTCGGAGTGCAAAAATCTCCTGGTTTTGATTTATCTGCTTATCGTTTTTGGCGGATTCGGTAACTTCGGGAGAGGTTGAAGCGATCCCGACAGGAACGATCTAAACCCAGCGTTTTTAGGAGTGCTTATGCAGAATGAATGGCTTTACATTGGCTTGTTCTTAATTGTAGGAGTTGCTCTGCCGGCGGCTGCGCTCATCCTGGCATGGCTGCTTTCCCCCAAGAAGTCCAATCCTATCAAAGACAGCACCTATGAATGCGGCATGGAAACGGTGGGCGAGTCGCTAGTGCAATTCAAGGCGCAGTATTACATCTTTGCGCTGGTATTTTTAGTCTTCGATGTCGAAACGGTGTTCCTCTTCCCTTGGGCGGTCTCTTTAGGTAAGTTGCCGCTTTTTGCGGTGTTGGAGGGCATCCTCTTCATCCTCATTCTCTTCGCTGGTCTGGTCTTTCTTTGGCGAAAGAATGCTTTGGAGTGGGTGTAGTTTTTACTTGCAAACCAATAAGGCTGACAGGAAACACTCAATCCTATCAGCCTTTTCTTTGTGTCTTTTAGAGGCAAATTGCTTGGAAAAAGAGTCCAAACTGGGGCGTCAACGTCGAGAGAGGTTGCACGCCGATTACTAACCACTTGGAGGAGTATTGCATGAATTTTTGGACCGATCCAATTCGCACGGCGTCTGATTGGTTGATGGGTCTGTTCACTGGCTGGGGAATGAATGAAGGTCTGGCGGGCATTCTCATTCAACTGCTCGGTATCGTCATCCTGGTCACCATCATGCTGGTCATTGATATTTTGCTGGTGTGGATCGAACGCAAAGTGGTGGCGCGTTTCCAAGATCGCCTGGGGCCGAACCGCCTGGGGCCCTTTGGCTTGGTTCAACCCTTTGCAGACATCATCAAACTGTTCATCAAGGAAAATATCACCCCGACCGGCGTAGACAAAGTAGTCTATAATCTGGCGCCGGTTCTGTCGGTGTTTTCAGTGCTGATTTTGTGGGCTATCATCCCGCTGGCGCCGGTCATTTATGGGGTGGATTTGAACGTTGGCTTGTTATATTTGGTAGCGGCGGGCGCTATTGGCACCCTTTCCATTATCATGGCCGGTTGGTCATCGAACAACAAATTTGCCCTGGTGGGCGCCCTGCGCCAAGTGGCGGCGATGATCTCTTATGAAATCCCAATGGTAGTGACCTTACTTATCCCTGCCATCTTGGCCGGCACGATGGGCATGATGGGCATTATTCGTGCGCAGCAGGGTTTGTGGTACGTGATCCTTTCGCCATTGGGCGCTCTCCTCTTCCTTATCAGCGCTGTAGCCGAACTAGGACGTACGCCTTTCGACCTGAGCGAAGGCGAATCGGAGATTGTGGCTGGTTTCCATATTGAATACTCAGGCATGAAATTTGGGTGGTTCTACGCAGGCGAACTGCTGCACGCTTTCACGTTTGGCGGTTTTTGGGGTATTTTGTTCTTTGGCGGCTATCACTTCTTTGGGCTGGAGAATCTTGGCCCCTTGGTGGCGGCTGCCATCGTCCTGTTCAAGGCGCTGCTGGGTTATTGGGTCATCATGTGGATCAAGTATACGCTCTTGCGCGTCCGCATAGATCACATGCTGTCTTTCAACTGGAAATTCCTGGTGCCGCTTTCGTTAGTGGTGTTGATGGTGACAGCCTTGTTGAACACGCTTCTGCGCGATGCCTCGGCTGGGTTTTACGCCTTGAGCATGTTCCTTGCGAATGTTTTAATTGCTTGGGCGGTGGTCGAGATTCTGCGCGCGCGCGGTCGGGCTGAACGAGCCCAAAGCCAGGCTGCCGCTCCAACTGCGGTGGAAGTGGCGCATCATTAGCAGGCAGGAGCAATCACATGACAATTTTGTTTTTTCTTTTTGCGGCGATCATCCTGGCTTCGGCCGTGATGGTTGTTTCGGCGCGCAACCTGATTCATGCGGCGTTGTGGCTAGTTTCGACGCTTTTTGGCGTGGCGGCGTTGTACGCCCTGCTCGATGCCGGCTTTATGGCGGTCGTGCAGGTGGTCATCTACATTGGCGCAATAGCCATTTTGTTCATCTTTGCCGTTATGCTCACGCGCCGTGAACTGCGCGACAAAGGCCCCGCTTTGAACGCCAACTGGTGGCTCTCTGCGTTGATCAGTGTGCTGGTGTTCGGCGGGCTGCTGTTCCTCCTATCGGCGTGGAGCGGCTTCTCGAAAGCCTCAGCAGGCCTCCCGTCCGGATTCGACGCGGTGGGGGCGTTGGGCGAAGCGTTGGTCTCGCCGCAGGCTTTTGTCCTGCCTTTCGAAGTGGCCTCTGTCTTGCTGGTTGCGGCCATGATCGGCGCCGTCTATGTCGCTTTGAAGCAAAAATAGGAGCAGACGATGATTCCACTTTCCTGGTATCTTATTCTCTCAGCAGCCTTGTTCAGTATTGGCTTGTTTGGTGTGCTGGCGCGCCGCAATGCAATTGCTATCTTGCTGGGCGTTGAGTTGATGTTGAACGCGGTGAATATCAATCTGGTCTCTTTTTGGCGTTATGGCGATGTGACGCAGATGGCCGGGCAGGTGTTTGCCATCATTGTCTTTGCGGTAGCGGCTGCAGAAGTGGCGGTTGGCTTGGCGTTGATCATTTCGGTCTATCGCACGCGCAAGACGGTGGTGGCCGACGAACTCGATTTGATGAAATGGTGATGTAGACGTAGAGAACAGGGAACAGACTACTCTCTCCTCTCTAATCTCTACTCTCTCTCCTGGAGGTTTCATGGCAACTGAGACTTTGATTTGGTTACTTCCACTCCCGCCCGTGCTGGCCTTTTTCCTCATCGTGTTGTTCACGAACAAGAACAAGGCTTTCAGCCACACCATTGGCGTGGGCGCGGCGGCGCTTTCGTGGTTGGGCAGTATGGTGGTCTTCTTTCGCGCGCTGGGTGTGGAGCATTTGGGCGAACACCCGTTTGCCTCTTCGATTCCCTGGCTGCCGACCGGCGAGACCTGGCTGCGGATTGGCGTGTTGATAGACCCCCTTGGCGCGGCGGTGCTGTTTTTCGTCGCCTGGACGATCTTCATGATTTTCCTCTACAGCGTGGGCTATCACAACTTCGGCCAACCTGAAGGGGACCACGATCGCCCCGGCTTGCAACCGCATGGCGCCACCGTGACCGATGAGCACGGCCACAAGCACGTTGTCCCGTCTGTCGAGCCGATGTATTCGCGCTTTTTTGCCTTCCTGGGCTTGTTTGCTTTTGGGATGTACACGCTGGTGGTCTCGGATAACTTGCTGACCCTGTTTGTCGGTTGGGAAATCATGGGTCTGTGCTCCTATCTGCTGATTGGTTTCTGGTATGGTAAGGAATCGGCGCGCAACGCAGCGGTCAAGGCTTTCATGACCACTCGTGTCGGCGACGTGTTCATGCTGTTGGGTATTGCTTTCCTGTACAGCGCCACCGGTACACTGACCTTCCGTGAGATTTTCACCGAGGAAGTGTTACATGCGCTGGCGACCACCGCTACACCCATCCTGGGGCTTTCGGCGGCTGGCCTGATCGCTTTGCTGCTCTTTATCGGTACGGTGGGTAAATCGGCGCAGTGGCCGCTGCACGTCTGGCTGCCGGATGCGATGGAAGGCCCGACCCCCGTCAGCGCTATGATTCATGCCGCCACGATGGTCTCGGCTGGCGTGTATGCAGTCATTCGCATGTTCCCCCTGCTGACGGCTGACTTCGACGGCCACACCTTGACGACTACGATGAGCGTGGTGGCCTTTATCGGCGCGTTCACGGCCCTGTTTGCGGCCACCATCGCCGTAGCCCAGAACGACATCAAGCGCGTACTGGCTTATTCGACCATCTCGCAATTGGGCTATATGATCGCTGCCCTGGGCATCGGCGCGTATGTGGCGGCGGCATTTCATCTTATTACACATGCTTTCTTCAAGGCGCTGTTGTTCTTGGGTTCTGGCTCGGTCATTCATGGCATGGAGCATGGCGTCTTGCACACCGGCAACCATCATGTGGACCCGCAGGACATGTTCAACATGGGCGGCTTGCGCAAGAAGATGCCCATCACGTTTTGGACTTTCTTGATTGGCGGTTTTGCGCTTTCGGGCTTTCCGCTCATCACGGCCGGTTTCTGGTCGAAAGATGAAATTCTGGCCGATGCTTTTGGGCATGGCCATTGGGCGGTCTTCGTGACGTTGGCTGTGGCGGCCTTTTTGACGGCCTTCTATACCATGCGCCAAATTACGTTGACCTTCCTCGGTGAACCGCGCACGAAAGAAGCCGAACACGCCCAGGAGACGCCCTGGACGATGACTGCTCCGCTGGTGGTGCTGGCGTTCTTTGCCGTGACCTATGGCTGGGTCGGCATACCCGAGCATTTTCCGCTCCTCGGCGGAATTCTGCCCAACTGGTTCCATGGCTTTGTCGGTTCTACGCTGACCGAAGAACCCGAGGCGCTGCCGTTCAATTTCATTCCGCTGATGACCTCGCTTGTCGTTGCCCTGGGCGGGCTTCTCTTGGGCTGGCTGGCGTATCGCAATGTCAAGACGCCCGCTGAAGACAAACTGCAAATCCCGCTTCTCAAGAACAAGTGGTACTTCGACGAGGCTTACGATTTCCTCTTCATCAAACCCGCTTATTGGTTTGCAGAAACTTTCGTGTACAAATGGATGGATAAGGGTGTGATTGACGGCATCTTGCACGCCTTCGGTCATGCCACCGCTTTCCTGGGAACCTGGATCCGCGCCTATATAGACAAGGCCATCATCAACGAATTGATGGGTGATGGTTCGGCGCGGCTGACGCAATGGTTTGGTGGACGTTTGCAACCCATTCAGACCGGCCGCATCCAACAATACATGCTGGCCTCGTTGGGGGTGTTGATTGTTGTAGGCGGCCTGATGTTCTCCCTGCTGGTGAAGTAGGAACTACCTTCGGGTCCTTGTGAAGGAGACATGATGGATTTCATCAATGATCATCTTTTGAGCCTGATACTGTTTTTGCCTGCGCTGACGGCGCTGGTCATCTTCTTCCTGCCCCAGGATGAAGTAAAACTCATCCGCTGGACAGCGCTGATTGGCAGTTTGTTTCCTTTGGCGCTCTCGCTTTTGTTGTGGACGCGCTTCAATTTGAACGGCTTTGGCTTCCAGTTCCAGGAACAATACAAGTGGTATGAGGCGCTTCATTCCACCCTGCACCTGGGCGTGGATGGCCTGTCCCTGACGATGGTGCTGCTTACCACCTTGCTGACGCCGTTGGCTATTTTGGCCTCTTTTGGTATTACCGACCGCGTCAAGGCCTACATGATGCTGTTTTTGTTCCTGGAGATGGGCATGTTGGGCGTTTTCCTGGCGCTCGATTTGCTTATCTTCTTTGTCTTTTGGGAACTGGGCCTGGTACCGATGTACTTCCTCATCAACCAGTGGGGCAGCGCCAATCGCAATTACGCCTCGCTCAAGTTCATGATTTATACGATGGGCGGCTCGCTGGGCCTTCTGCTGGCGATTCAGATGCTGGGCGTCGCTTTCGGGACCTATGACCTGCCGCGCCTCTATGAACTTTGGCCCACCGCCTCGGCTTTGAACAACATCCCTGCCTGGTTGCCCATCGAAAAGGTCAAGACCATTGCCTTCTGGGCTTTTGTGGTCGCTTTTGCGGTCAAAGTGCCCGTGTGGCCGTTCCATACCTGGCTGCCCGATGCGCATACCGAGGCCCCTACGGCTGGTTCGATGATTTTGGCGGGCGTTCTGCTGAAATTGGGCGCCTATGGCTTTTTGCGGCTGGTGCTGCCGCTCTATCCTGAGCAGGCGCAGACTTTTGCGGGCGCGCTGGCTTTCCTGGCTACAGCCGCCATTATCTTTGGCGCTTTTGGCTCTTATGGCCAGACCGATTTCAAGCGTTTGGTGGCGTATTCATCTGTCAATCACATGGGCTTTGTGGTGTTGGGCATTGCGGCGGCTGCGGCAGCCTATGGCTCGTCTAACGAAGTGTGGAAGGCCAGTTACCCCATTGCGCTGAACGGCGCCATTTTGCAAATGTTCAATCACGGCCTTTCGGCGGCTGGCATGTTTTTCCTGGTGGGTGTCATCTATGAGCGCACGCATACCCGCAACTTGAACGACTTTGGCGGGCTGTTCCCCTTGGTGCCGGTGTACGGCGGCATTCTGATTTTTACGAGCATGGCTTCGCTTGGCTTGCCAGGCTTGAACGGCTTCGTGTCTGAATTCCTGGTGGTGCGAGGTTCCTGGCCTATCTTGACGCTCTACACAGCAATCAGCATGATAGGTCTGCTCTTTACCGGCGCTTACATTCTCAAAGGCATCAAGCAGGTGCTACATGGCCCGATGAACGAACACTGGGCGCACGGCGAGCATAAACTGACCGAAATCAACGCGCGCGAAATTTTGGTGATGGCCCCGCTCATGGCCTTGATTTTGTGGATTGGCGTTTGGCCGGTCTGGATTCTGGACGTAATCAACCGCGCCGTTCTTGCGTCTTTCTAAGAGGTGGATGATGACATTTCCGATCCTGAGCGTTATCGTTTTTACTCCTATCGTGGCTGGGATGCTGATCTTGCTCTTTCCTGAGGAGCGCAAGGACGAAGTGCGCGTCACAGCGTTGGCGGCGGCGACCTTTGCCTTGTTGTTGTCGGTGTGGGTGTACTTCACCTACGATTTGGACGCAGCCGGTTACCAGTTCCAAGAAGCGTACAACTGGCTGCCTGCGCTGGGCATTGGCTACCATGTCGGTGTGGATGGCATGAGCGCGCCGCTTATCCTGCTGACCGGCGTAGTCATGTTCACGGGCGTCTTGATTTCCTGGGGCATCGAGGACCGTCCGCGCGAATTCTTTGCCTTCTTGTTCATCCTGGCGAGCGGCGTGTTTGGCGTGTTTGCCTCTCTCGACCTGTTCCAGTTGTTCTTCTTCTACGAAATTGCCGTCTTCCCCATGTACCTGTTGATTGCTATCTGGGGCTGGATCAGGACGCGCGAGTATGCGGCCATGAAATTGACCCTTTACTTGTTCGTGGGTTCTGTCATTGCTCTGGTCGGCGCGCTGGCTATGTATTGGACGGCTTACCAAAATACCGGCGTGCTGTCTTTCGACATGCTGCAATTGGAGCAGGCCAACTTCTCTGAACAGTTCCAGGCAGCCTGGTTTTTGCCGGTTTTCTTCGGTTTTGCTGTGTTGGGCGGCATCTGGCCGTTCCACAACTGGTCGCCAGACGGTCACGTGGCGGCGCCGACGGCTGTCTCGATGTTTCATGCAGGCGTGCTGATGAAATTGGGCGCCTTTGCTGCTTTGCGTGTAGGCATTATGTTGTTGCCGCAGGGCGCACAGCACTGGTCTTGGTTGATTATGACCTGCGCGGCCATTGCGGTGGTGTATGGCGCGTTCATTGCTTTCATGCAAGAAGACATGAAGTATATGATCGGTTTCTCGTCCGTGTCGCACATGGGGTTGGTCATGCTTGGCCTGTCCACGCTGAATAAGACTGGCCTGACCGGCGCAGGCGTGCAGATGTTTTCACATGGTGTGATGACGGCGCTCTTCTTTGCTGTGACCGGCATGATTTACGACCGCGCGCATACCCGCCAAATCCCCGAATTGGGTGGCATGAACACGGTCATGCCGTTTGCAGGCATCGGCTTCATTATTGGCGGCCTGGTTTCGATGGGTATGCCGGGCTTTTCTGGTTTCATCGCCGAATTTCCCATCTTCATGGGTGTCTGGTATGTCCAGCCCTGGGTGGCGATTGTAGCCAGCATTTCGATTATCATCACCGCGGCCTACATCATGCGCAACATCCGCGACGTGTTTTTCCGCCCCATGCCTGAAAATCTGGAGGGGCATATTACCGATGTGAATGTGTTGGATAAAATTGCCATCCTCACGGTTTGCTTGTTCATGATTGGAATTGGTTTGTTCCCGTCTTTGATGGTGCCGATGGTGCAAACTGGCGTGGACAATATCCTGCGTTTGTTGGGAGGTGCATAAATGTCTTACACTCCAACCATGTTCTTGTCTATCCTCCCTGAACTATTGTTGCTTGCCTTGGGCATCCTGCTGTTGATTGTCGAACCGTTTTGGAAGGATGAAAAACGCCGCAATGCTGGCTGGCTGACGGCTGGCGGTTTGTTGGCTGTTTTGGCGATGAGTTTGTTCGTGGGCCGCCCTGGCGAGCCAACCACCGTCTTTGGCGGGATGTTGCGCTACGACTGGCTGGGCTTTTTCTTCAAGATGCTGTTCATCTTGGGTGCGGCCATTACGGCGTTGTTCATGCTAGATCATGAGGCGCTTGGCAAGCGCGGCGAAGCCTATCTCTTGTTGGTTGCAGCCACGCTGGGTATGAACCTGATGGCTGCTTCGGCTGACCTGGTGATGCTCTACTTGGCCATCGAAACGACCTCTATCCCGTTGTATGTGCTGGCCGGGTTTTTGCTCACAGATAAACAATCCACTGAAGCGGGCTTCAAGTATCTGCTGTTTGGCGCAATGACCTCGGCCATCATGTTGTATGGTTTCAGCCTGTTGTTTGGCTTTAGTGGAACCACCAACCTGTACGAACTGGCTGCTATGACGGAAGCAGGCCAATTGTCCTTGGGCGTTGCGCTGGGGCTGGTTGTCCTGATCGTGGTGGGACTCGGTTTCAAAGTCTCCATCGTTCCGTTCCATTTTTGGGCGCCAGATGTCTACATGGGCGCTCCTACGCCAGTGGCGGGCTTTCTATCTACGGCTTCGAAAGCGGCTGGCTTTGCTGTGTTGATGCGCTTGTTTGTAGTGGCTTTCCCGTCCATTTCGTATGACTGGGCTTCCATTCTGGCCGTGCTGGCGGCGGTGACGATGACGCTCGGTAACCTGGTGGCGCTCAAGCAGACGCATATCAAGCGTCTGCTGGCCTATTCTTCGATTGCCCATGCTGGCTATGCTATGATTGGCGTGGCGGCGGTATCTGAATTGGGCGTGACCAGCGTGATATTCTACCTGTTGGCCTATATCCTGACCAACCTGGCCGCCTTCGGTGTCGTCATGGCGTTCGGTCGTGTGGCCGGTTCGGATGAGATCAAGGCGTATGCCGGCCTGAGTCGCCGCGCGCCTGGCCTGGCGATTGCCATGCTGGTGGCCTTCCTGTCACTGGCTGGGATGCCGCCTTTCGGCGGTTTCGTGGCTAAGGTGTTCGTGTTTGCGGCGGCGGTGCAGGTGAATATGGTGTGGTTGGCGATTGTGGGCATCCTCAATTCCATTGTGGGCGTATATTACTACCTGAGCGTTTTGAAGGTGGTCTATCTGTACCGCATGGAAGGGGAGAATGAGGCAGCGCACCCCATCCCCTTGACGCGCTCGTACACGATTGCATTGGTGTTGTTGACGCTGGGCATCTTATTGGTCGGAACGTTGTTTGCTCCCTGGTTTGGGCTGTCTGGCGCGGCGGCCTTGAACTTGTTCTAATGCAGCCTGCAAAATTGACGCTCCTTGCACTTTTTGTGATATAATCCGCCACCGATGAGCCAGCCAGATCACCAGGGAAAAGAGCGCTTTCAATATGCCATGAACCTGACCCTGGCATCGGTGGCCGGGCAGGTTGGCTGCCTTACCCTGGTGGTTATCTTCCTGGCTCTTTTTGCGGGTTTGTGGCTCGATCGGTATTTGCAATCACGGCCACTTTTTACGATCGTGTTCTTGATTGGCAGTGTGCCGGTAACCCTCTACCTGATGTTTCGTGTGGTGAAGGCGGCTACTGACCGTATCAAGCCGATACAAAAGAAATCCATACCACCGGTTATCGAGGAGGATTCTGATCGTGAGTGAAAAACCAAAACAGCGAGTGTGGGCCCGTTGGGTCGTGTTGGCTGCCATCATCCTGGGGTTGTTCCTGTTTACCCCCTTCTTTGGGATTGGCCTGGGAATCAAGCCCATCATGCCAGAAGTATTCTTGCCTGGCGAAAAATTGAGCGAACAGCCGCTGTTCACCATCCCCTTTGTGGGTCCGTTCTATTACACCAACACCACGACCGGTATCATTTTGGCTGACATCGTGGTTATCTTGATAGCCATTGGCGTTTCACGCGGCGTCAAGAGCGGCAAGGTGGCGCTGACCGGCATCTCTGGCGCGGTAGAAGCGCTGGTAGAAGCCCTGCATGGCATCACGGAAGGCACAGCCGGCAAATGGACGAAGCAGATCTTTCCCTGGTTTGCAGCGATCACTCTGTTGGTGCTGGCCTCGAACTGGCTGGGCCTCATCCCCGGCGCGGAGACAATTGGCATCGTCCATCATTCGGAGCATAAAGGTTATGCCCTGAAAGACTTGGGTGCAATTGGCGGACTTAAAATCCAGACGATCTGGGATGAAGGCGAACCGGCCGCGGCCGAAGGTGAACACGGTGCACAGTACGTGATCATTCCCTTCCATCGGCCTGTTTCTACCGACCTGAACTTTACCTTTGCCCTGGCATTGGTGGCGGTCTTCATGGTACAGGTGATGGGGTTCAGGGCGCAGGGGTGGGGCTACCTGACCAAGTTCTGGAATGTCAAGCACTTTTTCAGTAAACCGATCTTTGGCTTCATAGATTGGGGCGTGGGCCTGCTCGAATTGGTCTCGGAGTTTTCGAAGATCCTTTCGTTTGCCTTCCGTCTCTTTGGTAACTTGTTTGCAGGCGCGGTCTTGATCTTCGTGATGGGCTCTCTGGTGCCTATCTTTGCGCCGGCCATGTTCTATTTGCTCGAGTTCTTCGTTGGCCTCATTCAGGCCATTGTGTTCGGCATGTTGACCATGACCTTCATGGCTCAGGCTACGCAGGGTCATGGCGAGCACGAGGAAGCACACGCATAAATTTTTGGGCGGAATTCCAAACGCCCAGGAAACACACCATATCAAGTGGCGGTTCCCCCGCCCGAAACATTCTGGAGGTTTTTTTATGGAATTCGAATCGGCTAAAATTCTCGGTAAGTTGATTGGCGCTGGCCTGGCCATGATTGGGGCTATTGGCGCTGGCGCGGGTATTGGCATCGTCACCAGCGGCGCGGTGCAGGCGATGGGACGCAATCCCGACGCCACCGGCACCATCCAGACCAACATGATCCTTGGCATCGCTTTTGCCGAAGCCGTAGCGATCTACTGCCTGGTTGTGGCGCTCCTCATCCTGTTCGTCTTCTAAAAAGGAGGGCGCTTTGGAAGCCTTAGGTATCAATTTACCCTTCTTACTGGTACAAATCGTCAACCTGCTCATTGTCTATACGGTCATTGCCAAGTGGGTGGTTGGACCGATTGGCAATATGCTGGAAAAACGCCGCCAGGCCATTGCGCAGGGCTTGGAGGATGCGCGTGTGGCTGCCGATGCGCGCGCCAATGCCGAGAAAGAGGCCGCCAAGATTATTGCGGATGCGCAGGCAGAGGCCAGCAAAGTGGTGCGTGAAGCCAATGAGCGCGCCCAAGAGGTTGCCAAGGCCGTCAAAGCCGAAGCCGAGGCTGAAGCCGCTAAAGCGCGCCAATCAGCGCTGACTGAAGCCGAGTTGGAGCGCAATCGCTTGTTGGCAGACTTGCGCGGTCAGGTGGCTGCCCTGGCGATTGCTGCGACCCAAAAATTGGTTGGTGACGCCCTGGATGAGAAGCGCCAGCACGCATTGTTGGAGGAATTCTTCTCCGGCGTCAAATCTGGCAAAGTGGTGGTGTTGGAAGATGTTACCTTCAAAGGCGAGTCGGCTGAAGTAACCAGTGCGCTGCCACTTTCCGACAAGGAGCAAGAGACGGTCAAAAAGGAAGTCCTTGCAAAGGTTGGCGCGCAAGCCGTGGCCTTCCGAGTGGATCCGTCCATTCTGGGCGGGTTGGTCATCAAAGTCGGCGACAAGGTGCTGGATGGTTCTGTGGCCGGCAAATTGGAAGGTTTGCGCGCGAATTTGAAGTAGTGGTTTTCGTCCTGTAAAGAGGGTTTTGGTAAAATGGCCGAGGCCCTCTTTTTGTTTAAGTAACCTGAATTCGGGATAAGCCTTCGAACCGTCCCGAAGGCTCGGTTTTGCCCATACAATTGCTCTAAAAAGCCTTCGGGACGGTTATCCCGAACGGGCGTTAAGTAGTTTGACAATGTCACATTTTCGCATAGTTGTCATTGCGAGGAGCGTTCTTTGCGACGAAGCAATCTCCTGGCAGACCGGGAGACTGCTTCGCT
>Ga0209018_1002463_pt1 | contig 13066 bp, 9 predicted proteins | sample YNPBryBLVA2012_FD_185814 | JGI IMG/M metagenome (GOLD analysis project Ga0209018, IMG submission 185814) | Anoxygenic and chlorotrophic microbial mat microbial communities from Yellowstone National Park, USA - YNP Bryant BLVA 2012 (SPAdes)... ...
TAAGCCACCTGATTGCTAAAGCGGTTCGTCTTTCGGCCCGAACCTCAACAGGGACTTGATAGTTAGCGCCGCCCACCCGGCGGGACTTAACCTCCAACAGCGGTTTTACATTATTTAGTGCCTTATGAAAAACATCCAGACCGGATTGACCGGTCTTTTCCTGAACGATATCCAGCGCGCCATAAAACAGCCTTTCGGCGGTTTGTTTCTTCCCGCGTTTCATCAGGCAATTTACGAACTGGGTAACCAGCGGTAAATTGTAACGCGGATCAGGTAGTCTTTCCCGTTTCGGCGGAGCGTTTTTCCTTGGCAAAGTTATCCTCTACCTTTTTACTTTTTCGGCCTCTTTGTGCCGTATTTCGATCGACTTTTCTTGCGGTCGTTCACCCCGGCGGTGTCGAGCGTGCCCCGGATTATATGATAGCGCACTCCCGGCAGATCCTTGACGCGACCGCCTCTTATCAGCACGATAGAGTGTTCCTGGAGGTTGTGCCCTTCGCCGGGAATATAAGCCGTGACTTCAATCCCGTTGGTCAGCCTGACACGAGCGACTTTGCGCAGCGCGGAGTTCGGCTTTTTCGGCGTCGATGTATAAACGCGCGTGCAAACTCCTCTTTTCTGAGGGCATGAACGCAAAGCCGGAGTCTTCGGCTTGACCGATAGACTTTTCCTCGGCATTCTGACAAGCTGATTTATTGTCGGCAACTACTCCTCCATTCTCATAAATAAACAACTAATATAAATTTCTAAAATTTCGTGTCAAGCCATTTTTAGCCGATTGTTTCTATTTCCTTTTTCGCCTCGGCCTGTTGCTCTTCACCTTCAACCACTATCCGGCGATATTTCTCGAGGCCTGTGCCTGCCGGAATGAGATGGCCGATAATCACGTTCTCTTTCAGGCCAAGAAGATTATCTTGCTTGCCGTTTATTGCCGCCTCAGTCAAAACCCGCGTCGTTTCTTGGAATGACGCCGCCGAAATGAAGCTTTCGGTTGAGAGCGATGCCTTGGTTATTCCCATCAGAAGCGGGGTGAATCTCGCCGGTTCTCCGCCCTCCGATTTGATTCTCTCGTTTTCGTCGTTAAACCGGATGCGGTCGACCTCCTCTCCCTCGAGGAAATTGGTGTCACCCGAATCCTCGACTTTCACCTTCTGCAGCATCTGGCGGACTATCACCTCGATATGCTTGTCGTTGATTTTGACACCCTGAAGCCGATAGACCTCTTGTATTTCATTCACCAGGTATTCCTGCACGTCATGCGGACCCTTTATTCTCAGAATATCGTGCGGATCAATCGGCCCTTCGCAGAGTCTCTCGCCGGCCTTGACCCGGTCGCCGTCATGAACTCTCATATGCTTGCCGTGAGGCACCAGATATTCCCTGGTGTCCCCGTGTTCGCCGCGGACCAGTATCTGCTGGTTGCCTCTGATGATCTTGCCGTATTCGATTATGCCGTCGATTTCGCTGACGACCGCCGGATCTTTCGGATGTCTGGCTTCGAACAGCTCGGCAACACGGGGCAAACCGCCCGTAATATCTTTCGTTTTGAATATATCGCGCGGAATTTTTACAAGCGGATCGCCCGCCTTGACTTTATCGCCATCTTTGACCAAAAGATTAGCCCCGATCGGTATGGGGTAGCCGGCGATCTTGTTTCCGGAATCGTTGAGTATTTGAATCTGCGGGCGGAGAGATTTATCGCGCTGCTCGACGATGATTCTTGCCGAAAGCCCTGTCGATTCATCGAGTTCTTCGCGGAAAGTCACGTTTTCGATAATATCAATAAACTGAATCGTGCCTGTTTTATCCGTCAGTATCAGGTTCGTATGGGGATCCCATTCGAAAAGCACCGTTTCCTTGGTGACTTCCTGGCCGTCGGCCACCTTGAGTTTGGCGCCATAAGGAACTTTGAATCTCTGCCGAGTCCGTTTTTGGCTATCGATTATGCGGATTTCGCCGTCCCGCGAAAGCACTACAGTCTCACCCTCGGTATTGCCTTTGACATGCTTTACCCCCTGCATCATCACCTTGCCCTCGGCGCGCGCCTCGATTTTCGACTGCTCCGCGATCACCGCCGCCGTTCCGCCGATATGGAAAGTCCTCAAGGTGAGCTGGGTTCCCGGTTCGCCGATCGACTGCGCGGCAATCACTCCGACCGCCTCACCTATATCCACCAGTCCGATGCCCGCCAGATTCGAGCCGTAGCAGTTGGCGCATACGCCTCTTCTTGATTCGCAGGTGAGAACCGAACGGATGGAAACGGTTTCGATACCGGCTTCTTCGATGAGCTTGGCCACCTCTTCGGTGATCATGCTTCCCGCCTCAGCCAACACTTCTTCGGTTATGGGGTGGATTACTTCCTCAAGCGCGACGCGGCCGAGAATTCTGTCGGCCAGCGACTCGATCACCTCTTCGCCTTCTTTCAGAGCGGCGATGTTCAGACCTCTGATGGTGCCGCAGTCCATCTCAGTGATAATCACGTCCTGGGCGACGTCGACCAGCCTGCGGGTGAGGTAGCCGGCATCGGCGGTTTTCAGGGCGGTGTCAGCTAAACCTTTGCGGGCACCGTGAGTGGAAATAAAATATTCCTGCACGGTCAGACCATCCCGGAAATTCGAAATAATCGGGGTCTCGATAATCTCGCCGATCTGTCCGGTGATTTTCTTCTGCGGTTTGGCCATCAGGCCGCGCATTCCGGCCAATTGTCTCACCTGATCTTTCGAACCGCGCGCTCCCGAGGTAGCCATCATATACACCGGATTGAATCCTTCATCGATCGAAGCCAGATTATTGAACATCGCCTCGGTGACTTCGCTTGTCGTTCTTGTCCAGGTATCGATAATTTTGTTATATCGTTCGCCGGCCGTTATCGCTCCTTTTTTATGAAGAGAATTGATCTGATCAACTTCTTTGAATGCCCGTTTGACGAGCATTTCCTTTTCTTTGGGAATTACCAAGTCATCGATTCCGACCGTGATCCCACCCAAAGTCGCGTATTCGAATCCGATACGTTTAAGATGGTCAAGCAGAGTCGCCGTGCGCGCCGAACCGATCGTTGTGTAGGAACGCGCCACCCACCTTTCGAGATTCGATTTAGTCGCCACGTCATTGATGAAACCAAGCTCCTTAGGGATCACCTCATTGAAGATGACCCGGCCGACGGTGGTCTTGATAGGCTTGGCCCCATCCTCAAGTCTCACATTTATCCAGGCATGAAGATCGATTTCCCCCATCGAATAGGCATAAATGGCCTGATCCGGATGCGCGAAATATTTGCCCTCGCCCTTTGCCCCATTTCTCGTATTGGTCAGATAATAACAACCAATAACCATATCCTGCGACGGCACCGCTATTGGTTTTCCCGAAGACGGCTGGAGTAGGTTATTCGAGGAAAGCATCAACACTTGCGCTTCAAGTTGGGCCTCGAATGAAAGCGGCACGTGAACGGCCATCTGATCGCCGTCGAAATCGGCGTTGAAGGCGGCGCAAACGAGAGGATGAAGCCTGATGGCTTTGCCCTCGACCAACACCGGATAAAACGATTGAATTCCGAGCCTGTGCAAAGTCGGAGCGCGGTTAAGCAAAATGGGATGATCTTTGATTATCTCCTCGAGAATATCCCACACTTCGGAACGTTCTCTTTCGACCAGCCTTTTGGCGCTTTTCACTGTCTGGACGAACCCCTTTTCTTCGAGCTTGTGAATAATGAACGGTTTGAACAGCTCGAGCGCCATGCTCTTGGGCAGACCGCATTGCCAGATTTTCAACTCGGGGCCGACGACGATGACCGAGCGACCGGAATAATCGACCCTCTTGCCCAGCAGATTCTGACGGAATCTTCCCTGCTTTCCCTTGAGCAGATCGGAAAGCGATTTGAGCGGTCTCTTGGAATCGCCGCGCACCGAACGGCTGCGTCGTCCGTTGTCGAACAACGCGTCGACGGCTTCCTGCAGCATCCGCTTTTCGTTCCGCAGGATTACCTCAGGGGCTTTTATTTCAATCAGTTTTTTCAGACGGTTGTTACGGTTTATCACCCGTCTGTATAAATCGTTCAGATCGGAAGTGGCGAAGCGTCCCCCCTCGAGAGGAACCAGCGGGCGAAGATCCGGCGGTATCACCGGTATGACGTCCATAATCATCCATTCAGGCTTATTGCCTGATTGGCGGAAGGCCTCGATCACCTTGAGCCGCTTCAAAACGTCGCGTTTTCTCTGGGCCGACGTTTCGACTTTGACCTGGGCGCGCAGCGAGACCGCCAATTCCTCGATATCGATGCCGCGCAACAATTCCCGCACCGCCTCAGCGCCCATGAGCGCCTTGAATTGCCGGCCTTGCTCCTCCAGCTCGATATATTCTTCTTCGGTGATGATGTCTTTGTACTTGCGGGAAGTGTTGCCGGGGTCGATGACCACATATGACTGATAATAGATGATTCTTTCGAGTTCGCGCACGGTCATATCGAGCAGATAACCCACTCTCGAGGGCAACGAATGCGTATACCATATGTGGGTCACGGGCACCGCAAGTTCGATATGTCCCATGCGCTCGCGCCTGACTTTCGATTGCGTTACTTCCACTCCGCAGCGGTCACACACGATACCGCGAAAACGTATCCGTTTATATTTGCCGCAATTGCATTCCCAGTCTTTGACGGGGCCGAATATTCGCTCGCAAAACAAGCCATCGCGTTCGGGTTTGAACGAGCGATAGTTGATGGTTTCGGGCTTGGTGACTTCCCCGAAAGACCATTCCCTGATTGTTTCCGGAGAGGCCAGTTTCACCCGAATAGCGGCGAATTCGGACGGCTTTTTTTGATTTCTGGCAAAAGGATCGACCACCATAGTCTCCTTTGCTGTTTAATTAATCCCCCGATATTTACTTTTCAAGCAATTCAACATCGAGTCCGAGAGCCTGAAGCTCTTTGACCAGAACGTTGAATGATTCCGGAACACCCGGTTCCGGCGGATTTTCGCCTTTCACTATCGCTTCATAGATGCGAGAGCGTCCGGTTACGTCATCCGATTTGACGGTGAGCATTTCCTGCAAGGTGTAGGCCGAACCATAAGCTTCAAGAGCCCAAACCTCCATCTCGCCGAATCTTTGACCGCCGAACTGGGCCTTGCCTCCCAGAGGTTGCTGGGTGACAAGCGAGTAAGGCCCGATCGATCTGGCATGGATTTTGTCATCGACCAGATGCGACAGCTTCATCATATAGATCTGGCCGACGGTGATGGGCTTGCTGAAAGGCTCACCTGTCTGACCATCGTAAACCACGGATTTGCCATCTTCCGGCAAACCGGCCTTTTTCAGTAACTCTTTAATTTCGGCGATGCTGGCGCCATCGAACACCGGCGAGGCTATTTTCAAGTTGAGCTTCTCCGCCGCCCATCCGAGATGGGTTTCGAGAAGCTGGCCGACATTCATACGCGAAGGCACGCCGAGCGGATTTAGCAAAATATCCAGCGGAGTTCCATCGGGCAGATAAGGCATATCCTCGATCGGAACGATCCTTGCGATCACACCCTTGTTTCCGTGACGGCCGGCCATTTTGTCGCCGACGGCCAGATGTCTTTTGGTGGCGATTTTAACTTTCACCAGCTGAACGACGCCTGGCGGAAGTTCGGTGCCGCGCTGGATTTTGTCGATCTCTATTTCAAGCTGAGCTTCTTTTTGCTGAATTTTTTCGAGCGCTTGAGCGCAGAGCTTAGCCGCCTTTTTGTTCAATGATTCATCCGAAACGAAGCCGCTGTCGGTCATGAACGAGTATGCCTGGCAATTGTCGAACGAATCTTCCTTGATTTTCGTGCCGGCCTTCAAGACGACCTCGCCTTTTTCATCGCGGATCGTGCGCGCGGTATGTCCCGACAACAATGAGCCGAGCTTCCTATTGCGCATAGCTATAAGCTGGTCGATTTGCTTGGCGAACGTCCTTTTCACTCTCGCGATATCGGCGCGCTCCTGTTTTTTCCCTTCTTCGGAGCGGCTTTTCCGCGAAAAGAGTTTCGTATCGATAACGATTCCCTTCATTCCCGGCGGCGCTTTCAGAGATGCGTCGCGGACATCGCCGGCTTTTTCGCCGAAAATCGCCCGCAGAAGTCTTTCCTCGGGAGAAAGCTCGGTTTCACCTTTCGGAGTGACCTTGCCCACCAGAACATCGCCGGCCTCGACCTCGGCGCCGATCCTGACGATTCCTCTTTCATCGAGATTGGCGATCGCTTCTTCGGAAACGTTCGGAATTTCCCTGGTGATCTCCTCGGCTCCCCGCTTGGTATCGCGCACTTGCAATTCGAACTCCTCGATATGAATCGAGGTGAACACGTCCTCGCTTATGAGCCGCTCCGAAACAATAATGGCGTCTTCGAAATTGTATCCTCTCCAGGGCATGAATCCGACCAGGACATTCCTGCCGAGGGCCAATTCTCCCTTATCGGTGGCCGGTCCGTCGGCAATCGGCTGGCCAGCCTCGACTTTCTGACCCGGCACCACTATCGGCTTATAACTGATACAGGTGTCCTGATTCGAGCGGGCGAATTTTTGCAGCGGGTATTGATCGTTCTCGGAATCGTCCATGGAGTCGTCACTGTCGCGCCCATAGGGTTTGATTTCGATCAATCCGGCGTCGACGGCGGTCACCACGCCGGCCCTTTTGGCGGTGATAACGGCACAGGAATCCACGGCCGCGCGTTCCTCGATACCGGTTCCCACGATAGGCGCTTCGGTAATCAGCAAAGGCACAGCCTGTCTTTGCATATTCGATCCCATGAGGGCGCGGTTGGCATCGTCATGCTCCAGGAATGGAATCAATGCCGCCGCCACCGACACGAGCTGCACCGGTGAGACGTCCATATAATGCACCTCTTCCGGCGGAACGGCGACGATATCGCCTCGACTACGGGCCATGACCAGTTTGTTTTGAAATCGCCCATGACTGTCAAGCGGCTCGTTCGCCTGAGCGATTACGTGTCGATCGTCTATGTCGGCGGTGAGGAAATCTATCTGTGATGTTACCCTGCCATTGACGACTTTTCTGTAGGGAGTTTCAAGAAATCCATATCTATTTATTCTGCCGTAGCAGGCAAGCGAACTTATCAGACCGATATTGGGACCCTCGGGCGTCTCGATCGGGCACATTCGGCCGTAATGGGTGTGGTGAACGTCCCGTACTTTGAATCCCGCCCTTTCCCTGGTCAAGCCGCCCGGTCCGAGCGCGGATAATCTTCGCTTGTGCGTCAACTCGGCCAGAGGATTGGTTTGGTCCATGAATTGCGACAATTGCGACGAGCCGAAAAAGGTTTCCACCACGGACGAAACGGTGCGGGCGTTCACCAGTTCCTGGGGGGTCGGCGATTCCGCGTCGCGCAGGCTCATCCGTTCCTTTATGGTTCTGGCCATCCGCATCAAGCCGACCGAAAATTGACTTCCGAGAAGCTCGCCGACCGTCCGCGCCCGCCGATTGCCGAGATGATCGATATCATCGACTTCACCTTTGCCGTTGCGGAGATCCAGAAGATACTTGACGATGGCGACGAAGTCCTGCTTGTCGAGGACGGTCTGTTCGAGGGGGACATTCAACCCAAGCCGTTGATTTATCATATAGCGCCCGACATCGCCGAGATCATATCTTTTGGGATTGAAAAACATCTTCTCGAGCAGGGCATTGGCCATCTCCGGAGTCGGTGCGTCGCCGGGCCTGATCAGTGAATACAGCCGATTCAGGGCATCATCAGAGGATCTGATTTTGTCTTTTTTGTCTTTGGCGATCGTATTCGCCAACACCGGCACATCGCGTGATAGGTCGATATCGAGCACTTTGACGCTCTGGATTTTGTGATCTATAAGTCTTTGCACAGATTCCTCGGACAGGGTGTCTGCGGCATCGACCAAGACTTCGCCAGATTCGGGATTGACGGCTGGTTCGGCGACTATTTTGCCGATCAGTTTGGCCAGTCTTCTTGAGCCGACTTGCTCTTCGATTATGTTGTGAAACGCCCGCAGTAGATCCGAATCGCTCGAATAACCTATGGTCCGGAGGAGCGTCGTGGCCGTCAACTTGCGTCTTGAATCGATATGCACGAACATGATGTCGTTAATATCGAGCGTAAATTCGACCCATGAGCCGCGGTAGGGAATAATCCTGGCCGAATACAGCTTCTTGCCGTTCGGGTGAACCTCTTCGTCGAAAAACACCCCGGGGGATCGATGCAACTGGCTGACGATCACCCTCTCGGCGCCGTTGATGATAAAAGTCCCACGCTCGGTCATCAGCGGCAGTTCGCCGAGGAAAACATCCTGTTCGATAATATCCTTGACGCGCGAGCCGGCTCCGGGGTTTTCGCGGGTCACCAGCCGCAGGGTGGCTTTCAGCGGTCCCCCGAAAGTCATGTTTCTTTCCTGACATTCTTCAATTGTATAGCGGGGCTGGTCGATTATATACCTTACGAATTCGAGAGAGTAAATTTCCTGGACGTCCGTTATCGGAAATATTTGCAAAAACACGGCCTGCAGGCCTTTATTCGCCCTTTTGTCGGGATGAACTTTCGCCTGCAGAAATTCCTCATATGAATCTGTTTGGATAGCCGCCAAATGCGGCAAATCCAAAGCGGTCCCCAACTTGGAAAAGGAGACGCGCTTTCCATTCTTGGAGATCACAAGGACCCTCCCTGAGGATTGCTCCCCAAATTATTTTATAGTAACGGTCGCGCCGGCTTCCTGCAGTTTGGCTTTTGCGGCTTCGGCCTCATCCTTGGAAACACCTTCTTTGACCACACTTGGGGCGTTATCCACGAGGTCTTTAGCTTCCTTGAGTCCGAGATTCGTCAGTTCACGCACGACTTTGATAACCTGGATTTTCTTGTCGCCAGCTGAATCGATGACCACATTGAATTCGGTTTTCTCTTCGGCCGGAGCGGCGGCAGCGCCGCCTCCTGCCGCCACCGCCACAGGGGCCGCCACGGCGGCGGAAATGCCAAACTCCTCCTGCATTTTCTTGGAAAGGTCTGACAGTTCAATAACCGTCATGCCTTTGATGATATCGAACGCCTGGTTTACTTTTTCGCTCATATTTAACCTCTACTTCCTTGTTATTATTAAAATAAATTTAGATATCCCATGATCAGCGGAAAAAAGATGCAAAGACCGATAGTCCGTCAGCGATCAATAACCATCCATCCTGCAAATTTGCCTTTTATAATCACGCCGTTATTTGTTTTTCTCGGCCAAAGCATCTATCAGGCCGATAAAGTTACGCACTACCCCATCCAGAGTCATGATGAAATTGACTATCGGGCCTTGGATCGTTCCGATAAGCTGGGCCAATACGATCTCACGTGAGGGCAGTTGAGCGATTTTTTTGAAATCTTCGACTCCCAGAAGCTGATTGTCAAGTATATAAGCCTTGACCTTCGGCCGATCGATTTTTTTATTCAGCTCATAAATTATGCGGGCGGGCATGACCGGATCGTCATAGCCGAGGACAAGCGAGGTCGGCCCTTCGAAACATCCGGCCAGATATTCCCGGCCCGATTGCCGGGCGGCAATCCGCAATAGAGTATTCTTGGCCACGCGCAGCTCCGAATTAGCCCGGCGCAGATCACGCCGCAAGACGGTCATATCCTCGACGGTGATGCTCGTGTGGTCGGTTACGATTATATTCTTTGCCGCGGCGATCTTTTCTTTGAGGACCGCGACTTCGTTTATTTTTTCTTGAGTCGGCATTTCCACCTACCTGCCCAGGGCGGCTATTTCCGCGGTATCGAGTTTGATGCCCGGACCCATCGTCGAACAAATCGACACATTTTTCAAATATGTACCTTTGGCCGTGGCCGGCTTGGCTCTCATTATGGCTCCGAGAAAAGTCTTTGCATTATCCAACAATTTTTCTTCGCCGAACGAAATTTTGCCTATTCTGCTGGTCACGTTGCCGGTTTTATCAACCCGGTATTCGATCTTGCCGGCTTTCAGATCCCTGACCGCTTTGGCGACGTCCTGCGTCACCGTTCCCGATTTCGGATTCGGCATCAGCCCTTTGGGACCGAGGATTTTGCCGAGTTTGCCGATTGTCCCCATCATATCCGGAGTCGCCACGATGGCATCGACATCGGCCCAACCGGACTGAAGCTTCTCGACATAATCATCGGCGCCGACCATGTCGGCTCCGGCGGCCTTGGCTTCGGCCGCCTTTTCTCCTTTGGTCAGGACGAGCACTCTCACCGTTTTGCCGGTGCCATGCGGCAGCACGGTGGTGCCTCGCACCATCTGGTCGGCTTTTTTGGGGTCGACGCCGAGCCGACAGGCGATCTCCACGGTCTCGTCGAATTTCGCCGTGGCGGTTTGCCGCAGAAGTTTTATGCCGTCCGCCAGCGAATAGGCTTTGGTTCGGTCGACCAGCGCGGCGGCGGCTTTATATTTTTTGCCCTTTTTCACAACTGCTCCTTCGATCAAGATGCCCACAATCAGTCGGCGATGTCGATTCCCATGCTTCGGGCCGTGCCGGCAATCAACCTTTCGGCGCTCGCCAGATCGCCGGCGTTAAGATCGGGCATTTTCATTTTGGCGATTTCAGCAATCTGAGCGCGGCTGACTTTGCCCACTTTCGTTTTGTTCGGCTCGCCGGAACCCTTTTCGATTTTGGCGGCTTTTTTAAGCAAAACCGATGCGGGCGGTGTTTTTGTTATGAAAGTAAACGATTTATCGGCGTACACGGTTATCACGACGGGAATGATCAAGCCTGCCTGAGATTGAGTGCGGGCATTGAACAACTTGCAGAACTCCATTATATTGACACCCTGTTGGCCGAGAGCGGGCCCGACTGGAGGCGCCGGAGTGGCATTACCGGCCGGTATTTGCAATTTCACCATTCCAACGATTTTTTTCGCCACGACTGCTCCTTTATTAGAGTGCTCTAACCTGCAGGTAGTCAAGTTCGACCGGCGTCGGCCTGCCGAATATCGATACCATAACTTTCAACTTGCGCCGCTCCGGATTGATTTCGCTCACGGTTCCCGCGAAATCGGAAAACGGGCCATCGACAACCTTCACCGCTTCACCTACCTTATAAGGAATATCCAGGGCGTCTCGATTCTTGGAGCGGTCGATCTGCTGAAGAATACGAGCCACTTCGCTGTCCCTTAAGGCGGCCGGTTTGCCCGATGCTCCCACGAAATTGGTTATTCCGGGTGTCGAAGTAACGAGGTTTTGGGTTTCTTTAGTCAACTCCATCTCCACCAGAATATAGCTCGGCAAAAATTTTTTGACCGAGGTCGAGCGCTTTCCCTGTTTCATCTCGACTATTTCTTCCGTGGGCACCAGGATTTGGCCGAAATATTCGGATAATCCCTGGGTCACACAACTGCTTTCGAGATATTTTTTGGCTTTGTATTCGTGGCCGGAGTACGTATGGGCCACATACCATTTTTTGGCCATAGGTTACCTTAGAATTAGGCTCGTAATTCTCGACAACCCGAAATCCACAACCCCGATAAAAGCCGAAAGCAGAATCGAAAGGAGGATGACCACAATCGTAGAATCACGGAGTTCATCTTTTGAGGGCCAAGCCACTTTCGTCAGCTCTTGCCTGATCTCTTTGAGAAACTTCGTTATTTTATTTATCATTATAATGCCTCAAACAGGACAGGAGGGACTTGAACCCCCAGCCGCCGGTTTTGGAGACCGGTGCTCTACCACTTGAGCTACTGTCCTAATCCTATCTCGTTTCCTTGTGCATCGTATGCTTTGAGCAGAACGGACAAAATTTCTTATATTCGACCCTATCCGGGTGCTTCTTTTTATTTTTCATCGTGCTGTAATTCCTGTTTTTACATTCATTACAGGCCAGCGCAATAATTTCCCGCGGCATGTCAATCCTTTACTCTATGATTTCGGTTACGACTCCGGCGCCGACGGTGCGGCCACCCTCGCGGATGGCGAACCGAAGCTCCTGTTCCAAGGCTATCGGCGTGATCAGCTCAACTTCCATGGTCGTGCTGTCACCAGGCATCACCATCTCCACACCCTCTGGCAACTTCACATTCCCCGTCACGTCCGTCGTCCGAAAATAAAACTGCGGCCGATAACCATTGAAAAACGGCGTATGACGACCACCCTCCTCCTTCGTCAACACATACACCTTCCCCTTAAATTTCGTATGCGGCGTTATGCTCCCAGGAGCCGCTATCACCATCCCACGCTCCAACTCGTCCTTCTCTATCCCTCGCAACAACAAACCCACATTATCCCCTGCCTGCGCATAATCCAACAACTTCCGAAACATCTCCACCCCAGTCACCACCGTCTTCCGCGTCTCCTTTATCCCTACCCGCTCAACCTCATCCCCCATCTTCACCTTCCCACGCTCCACCCGACCAGTACCAACCGTCCCACGACCAGTTATCGAAAACACATCCTCAACAGGCATCAAAAACGGCTTGTCCGTCTCCCGCTTCGGCTCAGGAACATAACTGTCCACCGCATCCATCAACTCCAATATGCTCTTAAACGCCGGATCCCCTATCGGAACACTCATGTCCACACCACGAGTCATCGCCTGCAACGCCGACCCACGTATCACCGGTATCTCATCCCCAGGAAAACCATACTTCTTCAGTAAATCCCGTACCTCCAACTCCACCAAATCCAATAACTCAGGATCATCAACCATGTCCACCTTGTTCATGTACACCACTATGCACGGAACCCCAACCTGACGCGCCAACAATATATGCTCCCGAGTCTGAGGCATCGGACCATCCGCCGCACTCACCACCAATATCGCCCCATCCATCTGCGCCGCACCCGTAATCATGTTCTTTATATAATCAGCATGACCAGGACAATCAACATGCGCATAATGACGCTTGTCCGTCTCATACTCCACATGCGCCGTCGCTATCGTTATCCCACGCTCCTTCTCCTCCGGCGCATTGTCTATCGAATCAAACGTCCTCACCTTAGCCTGACCACGACGCGCCAACACCATCGTTATCGCCGCCGTCAACGTCGTCTTCCCATGGTCCACATGACCTATCGTCCCTATATTCACATGCGGCTTCGTTCGCTCAAATCTCTCCTT
>Ga0209018_1002467_pt1 | contig 13053 bp, 9 predicted proteins | sample YNPBryBLVA2012_FD_185814 | JGI IMG/M metagenome (GOLD analysis project Ga0209018, IMG submission 185814) | Anoxygenic and chlorotrophic microbial mat microbial communities from Yellowstone National Park, USA - YNP Bryant BLVA 2012 (SPAdes)... ...
GAGTCCGTGGACCAAGATAGCTTGCATATACGAATAACTTATCCCACAAACGCCTTTCGCACAAAAAAGAAACCCTCACTAGTCAAGTGAAGTAACAAGATATTGCACGGGGCGTCAGCGTTTCTGGGTCCGGCAGGCCTCAGGCTCCTGATCCGGACATCTAATGTTTCAGGTATCCAGACCAAGGGCCCAAACCGCCGAGAATCGGCAATTGGGCATGAGCTTTGAGCGATGGCTTAGGGAGCCACGATTCCCACTTCTCCGGTGTCCCGGTTTTGGATGAATCCATCGGTCTGAAGCCAGACCTCCCCGTTTTCCACCCGGGCCAGGTGTTTAAGGGCCTTCAGCCGGCCTTCAGGCCATCCTCCAGCTTTTGGGCTTCCTGGAGATTCCAGGAAGCCATCCGGCTGTAGGCATCGCCATCGAGCCGAGCTCCGACGCCCCAGGCCGCTTCCGCCATTCCGCGGCAATATTCCGCCTGCTCGCGCAGACGTTTGATTTGCCGCTTTATGGCTTCGCGCTTCGGCTTCGCCATTTTTCCTCCGTCTGCCGGCCCTTATTTCCTCTTTTCGTCTGACGGACACGTCGATTTATGGAGGTATTTGGGCCCACAGGTTCCGAGTCGCTTCGCCACTAGCCGCCTTTGGGATATTCCACCCGTCGGTCAGTCTAATGGTTCTTCGCTCCTCGACTCTCTGGCCGATAATCGGCCGGAAGGTCGAAGAGAGAATAAGCGGATACAAGTTTGCAACTGAGATTAGTCGTTTGCATTCGTCAAAACGTTTAATAAATATCATAAAATGAATATTTTGTCAATAGTCTATAAACATTATAAATAACTCATTTAAGCAAATTTAATTTATCTCTGTTAAGAGAGATACAAAACACAAAACTCCGCATTTGCGGAGTTCGTGATGGTGGACGCTGCAGGATTCGAACCTGCGACCCCTTCGGTGTAAACGAAGTGCTCTAACCAGCTGAGCTAAGCGTCCAATGATTTTTGATTCATTTTATGCACTCAGACCCGCTTTGTCGAGACTCCAAACCACCTGCGATATCAGATAAATCACCCCTTTGCGGTGGTGATTCTTCTTCCCTCGGACAAGCTTTTATACCTGTTCGACGAGTTGGTGCACAGGAGAGACTTTTCACTGCTCAACCGACGTCGTCGGCTTGCGCTTGGGAACCCTGCGGTTCCCAGCTCCCCCGACAGCCGTCGGGGTCGCTCCCTCCGCCTGCGGAAACCTCCCGATTTCCGCGCCTTCCCCGGTTCAAATCCTTACTCCATATACCAAAACAAACTTCCCTGCGTGGGGGGAAGTTTGTTTTGGTGCACAGGAGAGGATTTGAACCTCCATGGGGTTGCCCCCGCTAGCCCCTCAAGCTAGTGCGTATACCAATTCCGCCACCTGTGCTCGCTTTCTGCATTTGGACGGTCGTGAACGGAAGATTAGCAGTCTTTTCAGCGTTTGGCAACCCTTCGCCTTCGGGCGCCAAACGCCGTCTCCGACCCGTGATGAGCTTGAGTTTGCGCGGGCAAATGCCGATTTTGAAGCGCATACTATTCATAACGTGGTTATCGACCCTGGCCTCAATCGGCTGACTGGCCACGATCTCGCCGGTTTTAAGCATGACGCGCGTCTCAAGCGCCGCCGCGCGCCGAAATAACCGACTGTTCTTTTCCTCTTCCGGCCGGATGACGACCTCGAGATAACCGTCCTTGGCGTCGGCGCTCGCCGTCCCGTTCTCGGCCAAGCTACCCAGGTTGCGGATAAAAATGGAACCGCCGACGGAGGGCGAGATGCGGTACCGACCCTCAACATCGACCGCGGCCAGGGTGTGCTCGAGTGCGACTTCAGTCAGGAAATATCGTTCATCCAGCCGCCCGACATCTATCGTTTCGATGAGCCGCGCCGCCAGGACGTCGCAAGCCACTTCGCCTTTCGGAATGCCTAAGATCTGAGCCACCCGCGACGGTTCGTCAATCGGCAGAAAGCCTAACGTCACATCCAAATCCGGCAGAAACCACATCACCTTATCGAGGGTCTGGTCATTACCGACCAAAACGACCGTGTCCGAACCCTGGCTAACCATGCTTTCGATTATCTCCTTGGCGCTACGAAACAAGGTCAGTCGCGCGGCCCGACCGACCAAATCCAAAGACGCCAGCCGCGCATCCAGCGCGGCCAATCCGCGTTCGTATTTACGATCATTCAGGAAATCGTCGTAAATAAACGCGTAGGTATCGCGGCGCATATGGAATCCGAAGCGCAAAGCCCCAAGCATGGGCTTCGAGTTTCGACTTCTTTCACACTCCTGGTTTCTCGGCCGGCAGTTTCTCACCAAACGGCTTCTCGGCTATTTGATCCTTAGACGATTCTTTATCTAACTTGCCCTGGCCGATTGAACACTTGCCATGCAAGATGGCGCCGGCCTCAATAGCCGCGGTCTCGCACGTCACGTCGCCCAAAATCTTAGCCGTGGCTTTGAGTTCCAGACGCTTCTTGACCGTAACCATGCCTTCGACCAGACCGGCTATGACTGCGTCGTTGACCGAGATTTCAGCCTTAAGCTTAGCGTCGGTCCCAATAGTCAGGAGTCCGTTCGTCGTGACATGTCCATTAACCTCGCCTTCGATGATCACGTCCCCCTGACTCACAAAATCCCCTTCGACCTTCACCCCGCGGGCGATGACCGTCGCCCCATTCGTTGCGGGAGTCGAAAGCGGCTCGTAATCCTGTCTGTCTGACCGTCTATTTGACGAAAACATACCGCCATAACCTAACGGTAAAATGACGAAATGTCAAAGTAGGCGCACGGCACGCCGTGCCCTTACTCATTGTCCGTCACCCTGTCGAACGGCAATCTGAAGCTGAAGGTCGTGCCCAGTCCGGGACCGGCGCATTGCACACCGATGGCGCCGCCCGCTGCTTCGACCAATTTTTTCACGATGTAGAGGCCTAAACCCGTGCCGTCCGCCTGATGCATCCTACCCACCTTACCGCGATGGAATTTGCGGAACAGGTCACGGCACTCCTCCTGCGTCAGTCCCGGACCGGTGTCGGAGACGGACACCAGGATATCCCCTTTGCCCAGGCGGCAACCTACCGAAACCTTTCCTTCTTCGGTGTACTTGACCGCATTATCCACCAAATTAAACAGGGCATTCTCGAACACTTCCTTGTCGAGCTTGACAAGCTTAGGAATGTCTGCGGCCACATCCTGGACGAGCGCGAGTTTCTTAGCGCTGGCCAAAGTCGACATCTCGTTGAAGATATCCGTGACTTCCTTGCGCACGTCGGTCGGGACGCGGCTGGTCTGGTACATGCCGACTTCAATCCGTGAGGCGTTCAGGAAGGTGTCGGACAGTGACAAGAGACGGCTAGCCGTCTCTTCGATCTGGCCCGAGATTTTGGCCGCTTTCTCCGGGAGCGGTCCGAAGTCGCCGCCGGAGAGCATGGAGCTGGCCGAACGGATGCCGCCCAAAGGGCCGCGCAACTGGTGCGCCACCATGTCGACGAAGTCGGAACGTGCCGCTTCGAGCATCCGCAACTGGCGGTTGGCGTCTTCGAGAAGACGACGTTTGGTCTGTTCCCCCCGCACGGTGCTGATCGCCATAAGGGCGAATAGGGCGACGATCAAGGAACCAATGAACGCCACCCAGGCCTCGCTCGCGTCGCGCGAACGCAGGAGGATGACGACCGCATAGGCCGACAAAAGCAGAAAAAAAGCCTCGAGCGGGCCGAGTTCCACATCCATGAAGCTTACCCGGACGAAAGCCATCAGGGACACGACCAGAAAACCGAGGCTTAGGAGCGGCAAAATCAGGCCAATGGGCATGGGACTGATGAAGAGCTGGAGTGAACCGGAGATGAGGAATATCGCCAGGAGGACGATGCCATAAGTCGCGCGCCGCCGCTCCAGGTAGGATGCAGTTGAGGAGACGGTTACCGGATATAGATTGAAGCCGGAATATAAGACGGCGGCCGCGTACAGGATCAGGCCCATCCCGGCCGCACCCTGAAGGCAGATATCCTTGGGTACGCCTTCCCAGCCAAAATACGTCGCGACTTGGCCCATGGTCAGGCAGGCCAAAGTCAACAGGCCGGCCAAATACGCCAGATAGCCAGCCAGGCGGGCGGCCGAACGGGCCAAGTAAGCGGCAGCGTGGATGGCCAAAGCCGGTCCGAAACATACGGCCGTGTAAAAAATCGTCTTCCAGACCATGACCTGCAATGGCAAAGCGGTCGCCCGCATCTGCATGAACCAGTCGGCCATGGTCCAGAACGACAAAGAAAAGGCCATCAGAACGAATAGGACATTGCCGGTCGCCCATTTGTTCCGCCACCAGGCCATGAACCCCAAAAACAAAACGGCGTAACCGGCGCCCACGGTCAGCGTCAACTCAAGCGGCAGGAGGTGCATAACTAAAAAAATCCGAAAACCGACATGATTATACCTTTTTTCTGTTTTCGTGCTTAGTGTTTCGGATTTGCTTCACATCTCCTCTGGTACCGGAATGCCAAGCAGATCCAGGGCACGGATCATCACGGATGCCGCCGAGGCCACGAGCTGGAGCCTGGCCTGCTTGACGCCGAACGGCGCCTCGAGCACCTTTACGTCGCGATAAAACTCGTTGGCCACTTGGGCCGCGGCCAGACACCATTGGGCCAAACCTGACGGATTGAGTGTCGTGGCCGCTAACTTGACCACCGTCGGGAATTCTGCGAGTTGGATAGCCAGCCTTTTCTCGGCCGGTTCAGTAAGCTGGAGACGGTCTCCGGGCTCGACCCCGGTCTCGGGCTTCCACTTCGCTTTCCGCAGGATGGATTTAAGTCGCGTCACGGCGTATTGCACATATGGCCCAGTATCGCCGTCGAAGGACAGAGATTTCTCAAGATCGAAAGTAATAATCTTGTCGCTATCCTGGCGGAGCATGCCGAACTTAATGCCACCCATGGCTAAGCACCAGGCCACGTGCTCAATCTTGCCTGCTGGCCATTCTGGATGGCGCCTGCGCGTTTCGCCTTTCGCGAACTCTACGACCTCGTCGCGGAAACCCTGATAGGTCACGACGTTCCCCTCGCGGCTCGACATGGCGCCGCTCTTGAGCGTCAAGAATTCGTAGCCGACGTATTCCAGCGGCTTCTTCACGCCCATCAACTGGAGCGTGCGGAAGAGCTGCTTGAAATACAAGGATTGCCGAAAATCGACCACGTGCAGACTGCGTTCGAGTTTTGGGAATTCCTCGAACTTGAGTTTCGCCAACGCCAGGTCCTTAGTGGCATACAAAGACGTACCATCCGATTTGCGGATGAGGAAGACGCCAAGCTTCTCGTCTTCCAGGTCAACAACGATGGCTCCCTGGCTCGGCTTGGCGATCTTTTTCTCGAGCAGCTCATCCACGATGCGTTGGCCGGCATCCACAACTTCGCTTTCAAAATACTGCCGGTCGATGGCCACGCCGAGTTCCTGGAACACCTGAGCCATCTCGGCGATGGACCAGCGCCGCGTCTCCTGCCAGATTTTCAGCCAGCCCGGCTTCTTCGCTTCGAGGTCCCGCTGAATTTGCGAAACCTGAATTTTCCAATCCGGATTCTCCTCCAGGAGCTTGCAGGCCTCGGCGTACATCTGTCCAAGATAATTTCCGGTCCGTTTATCTTTCGGAATGGATAACAGGATTGTGTCCGCCATGGCTTCGTCGAGTGAAGCCAAAATATGGTCGGTCCACGCCTCGGCGGACAACGGCGACTCCGTAAGCTTCCCATTCTTGGCTTTCTTAGGCTTGGGCTGCGGCACTGAATCCGAATGCGTTCGCACCAAAAGCCATAGACACTTAGACACGTGCGCCCCGACGTCTCCGTGATAGCTAGCGGACACAACTTTCCAGCCGTTGGCGCGGAGGATCTTAACCAGCGCCACACCCAGCACTAGATTACGCAAATGCCCAACATGAATTTCCTTGTGCGTATTCGGCTGGGCATACTCGACCATAATCTGGCGATCCCGGCCTTCGTCCGTGCTGCCGTATTTGCCCAGGTAGTACTCAATCTCCTGGACGATGCGCGCCACCAAATCTCCGGTCTTGAGCGTGATATTCAAATATGGACCGGTGGCGGTCACGCTCTCGATAGTATGGTCACCTTTGGCGAGCTTAACGGCCAGATCCTTGGCGATATCCGCCGGGCTCCTGCCGAGCTGTTTAGCCGGCTTAAAGCAACCGAAAGCTAGATCGCCAAACTTCATGTCCGGCGGCTTACTCAAATCCGCGGCCGCGACCTCAACCTTCCAACTTTCGGTCGAAAGCGCCTCGGCGATCTTCCGCGCCACATATTCTTTTATCGCTTCCCAGGAATAAGTCATAAAGCGGGATGTCGTCTTCGAGCGGAGCGAAAGACCGCTCCAAAATTAAATCGGAGAGATTCTTCACTCCGTTCAGAATGACATTCCGCATTCCTCATACCAATTTCACGAAGAATCTCTTCCCTTTCTGGATGACCGAACCGGCCGCGACTTCGGCCTCGATGTCGTCCACGATCACATCGTCGACTTTGACCGCGCCCTGCTCAATCTGCCGCCGCGCTTCGCTCTTGGACGGCACAAGGCCGGACTCGAAGAGCGCATCCACAACCTTCATCTTCCCAGCCGCGACTCTGAGTTCAGGAACTTGTTCTGGCGCTTCATGTTTCTGGTGCACGGTCGTGAAATATTTTTCAGCCTTATCCGCCGCCTCATCTGACACGAAAGCGCGCACGACCTCCTTGGCCAACCGGCGCTTGAAGATCATCGGATTCTCCCCTGCTTCCATGGCGCTCCGCATGCCTTCTATCTCGTCCGGCGTGACGTCGGTGCACAGCACGAACCCCGGCATGATCATCCCATCAGTCCAGCTCATAACCTTGCCGTACATGTCCTCAGGGGCGTCCTGCAGTGTAATCATATTGCCTTCGCTCTTGCCCATCTTCTTGCCGGTCGGATCGGTCAAAAGCTTGCAAGTCAGGACGAATTTCTCCTTGCCCTTCATCTCCCGCATCAGCGTCCGGCCGGCCAGCATATTGAACGTCTGGTCGTTGCCGCCGATCTCCAGATCCACATCCATGGCTACCGAATCGTAGCCCTGCATCAAAGGATACAAAAACTCATGGAGATAAACTGGCCGCGGCGAATGGACCTCGCCGGCCGATTCCGGGGAATATTCATAATGGCATTTCTTGCACTTCCACAGCCGCTCCTCGTCGTAGGTCGAGACCAGGATGTGATTACCCTTCTCGTCGGTCGAAGTCTCTTGCGTATCTGCCGCCATGTAGTTCTCATTACCGCACTTGGGGCAGGTCGAACGCCATGACATCCGGCGCCGGAACATGTCCCGCTCCAGCATCTGCTGGACTGTGAAGTGCGACGCCAATTCCACCACCTCCGCGAACGTCATCTTGCCCAGCCAGTCGTGGTTGAACTTGAGCTCGACCGGGTTATCGCCGCCGAAATCCAAAATCTTCGAGGCCTGCTCCCGGTAGTTCTTGCAGTTCTCGAGAACCTGCTCACGCGTCAGTTTGACCCGGGCTGCCGTTTTGTCCGTCGGATCGCCGATCATGGCTGTGAAATCCCCGATGAGCAGGATGCAACGGTGGCCCAACTTCTGCAACTCGGCCAGCTTGCGCATCTCGATGGCGTGCCCGATGTGCAAAGACGGTCCGCTCGGGTCCACTCCCAGGTAAGCGGTAATGCGTTTTCCTGACTTAAGGAGGCCGCCTAGCGCTTCCGGCGTCGGATAGACATTCTCCACGGCGCGAGACAAGAACGCATCAATCGCCGTTTGGTCGGTATTTACGTTTGCCATATCAAGCTCAAGACTATCGGAAAAGGCGTAAATATGCAAAATTTAACCGGATGCGCTCATGGCCCGCGCGATTCATTCCGCCGATTAACTTTTATCCAGACTTTTTTCCGTCATCGACGCATACAAAAAACGGTTTTCACGTGCTACAATCAGGCGCCGGAGAGAGAAGAGATGGACTATTCGCACATTCTGAAACTCAATGAAGTCGCTGAGGAAACATTCGTTTTAGCTTCGCGCAGCCGCAAGGACTCGCTTGGACTCCTGGATCGTCTTTGCGAGATTTGCCTCCCCGGTTCAGGGGAAGAACATATCATGGTCTTCGTCGCCAGGATCGCCATGCGCGACTGGCTGCGGGGATGCATCCGCCTGGACATCCACCGTCTGACAAACTACCTGAATGTCCTGATTCTATCCTGCGAAGACGGTCATGAGGCGGCGGAACTCGTCTTCGAACGGGAATTCCGTTCGAGCTTCAACCGCCTCAAGATAATCGGCGAGGATCCCGTGGCCATGATGCCGTTCACGATCTACGAGATCACGGAACAGCACCTCTCGTTCGAGGCCCTGCACTTCAAACGCGCGTCGACCATACCGCCGGCGCCGTTCCTGGATGCCAACGCGCGGTTTAATGCCAATCGGAACCTCTACTACCGCAGCATTTATCCCACTGCGGAAGAAGACCCTGACGGTTTGGCCGTCACCCAAAAGCGCTTCCTGGCCCCGCCGCTCGACACAATACTCGCATATGTCAGTGCATCTCCGACGCTCATTTCAGAGATTGCGCCGACTGAAGACCCGGACTCGGGTTGGACCTGAAAAGCCGGAATCCGGCCCGCGGGTCCACCACAAAGCCCCCATAGCACTCGCCTGGGGGCTGTTTTTATTCTCCTATTTTTTACCCTAAAAATTCCGAATGGAAATTCATGTCTTCTCTTCCAACGCCTTAAGTTTTGTCACCGCTTCCGCCAATTTCGCCTTCATACCCTCCACGACCTTGGCTGGCGCTTTTGACGCGAACTCCGCATCCGCCAGCTTGGCGCGTATGGATTCGATATACGGCTTGAGCGCCGCGATTTCCTTCTCGGCTTTTGCCTTCTCCTTCTCGGCATCGACCGAACCCGCGGCATTTATGCCGAATATCATGGTGCCGCTGACGCCGCTGGCCCAGCCTTCAGGCACGGACTCGACGGTCTTCAAGTCGGATAAACGCGCCAACTGCTTGATGATAGCTGAATTTTCCTCGATGCTTTTGCCTGGCGAGATGACCACAGCTTCCACAAATGCCGCCGCCTCGACGCCCTGTTCGGCACGCAGGCGCCGAATGTCAGTGACGAGATTGCGGATGATTTCGAATTCCGGTACGGGCGCATGGTCATGCGCTCCCATCGGCCATTCCGCCACAATCAGCCCCTTATTCCCCATGCGTCCCCAAATATATTCGGTCACGAACGGCATGAAGGGATGCCACAACTTGATTATCGTTCCGAGGATGTGACGTAAGATAGCCTCTTTTCCCTTCTCGATCTTCGCTATCTCAAGATACCAATCGGCCAAATCGCCCCAAGTGAAATCACGCAGCAATTCTCCGGCCTGCGAGAACTGGTAGTCACCGATAAGCTTGGTGACGCGCCCCTGAACTTCAGCCAACCTCGAAAGAATCCATTTATCGGCTAATGTCTTCGGCTCGACCATCGACTCACGACTATCGACTATCGACTTCCCAATCTGCATCAAAATGAACCGCGAGATATTCCACAGCTTGTTGGTGAAATTCCGAAAGTCTTTAATCTTTTCCTCGGACAACTTCTGGTCCATGCCCGGACTTGTACCCATGACGAGCGACAGGCGCACGGCGTCAGTCCCATATTTCAAAATGAGCTCGAGCGGATCCAACACGTTGCCTAGTGATTTTGACATCTTACGCCCCTGATCGTCGCGCACCAAACCGTGGAGATATACGTCCTTGAACGGCACTTCACCCAAAGCGTAAGTCGACATCAGGATCATGCGCGCTACCCAGAAAAACAGAATATCATAACCCGTATTGAGCACGGCGGTGGGATGGTAGGCTTTCATTTCTCCGGATTTTACAAGGTTGCCATCGGCGTCAATAGCTACGTTATCCGGCCAGCCCAAAGTCGAAAAAGTCCACATACCTGACGAAAACCATGTGTCGAGGGTGTCAGGGTCGCGTTCCCAACCTTCGCCTGGAGAGTCGTTCCCGATTTTGAGGTCTTTATCCTTATACCAAACCGGCACCTGGTGCCCAAACCAAATCTGGCGCGAAATGCACCAATCACGCAGGTTATCTATCCAATTGAAATAGATTTTTTCGAAAGACTCGGGCAAAATGCGTATCTGACCGGATGAAACAGCATAACGCATCAAATCCTTTAACGTTACTTCCTCGCCTTTCTTCCATCTGCCCAGCGTGTTCTGCCGGAGCTTGAACGGCTTACTCACCCTGATCCACCATTGCAGCATGGGCAGTTGTTCGACCGTGCCGCCGCCGCGCTCCGCGACCATCAAATTTTGGGGGATTATCTCTTTCTTGAGAATACAACCCGCGACTTCGAGCATCTCGACCGCTTTCTTGCGCGCTTCAAGGGTGGTCAGACCAGCGAATTCCTTACCGGCTTCTTCGGTCATTTTTGCATCCAGCCCAATAACCTGGATCATGGGTAAACCGTGGCGATCTGCTATCTCCGCATCGACCATTGAGTGTGCCGGCGTAACGCCAAGCGCGCCCGTGCCGAATTCCGGATCCACTTCCGGATCCGCGATAACTTTGACCGTTATTTGTTTCCCGCAATAATTCGCAGTGAAAGTCTGGCCCACGAACTTCGTATATCTCTTGTCGTCCGGATGAACCGCGACGGCCGTGTCACCAAATTTAGTTTCCGGACGCGTGGTCGAGATGGCAATGGGGAAATCCTTGTCGTATTTTAAAGTCACGAGCTCGGCCTGCGTCTCCTTATGCAGCACCTCGTCGTCCGAAAGCGTAGTTTTGTACTGCGGATCCCAATTAACTACACGGTTGCCCCGTTCGATGAGACCATCCTCATACATCATGAGGAACATGGTATTGACCGCCTTGTTTCGCTCCTCGTCCAGCGTGTATTTCTCGCGCGCCCAATCCATGGACGAACCCATCTTCTTGCATTGTTGCACGATGGTGTCGCGCGACTGCTCGGCGAAGGCACGCACCCGTTTCAAAAATTCTTCACGCCCCAAATCATGTCGTGGATGCGCATAGCCCTCCTTAAGCAAGAGCTGCTCAACTTTGACCTGAGTCGCAATGGCCGCGTGGTCCGTACCAGGAACCCAGTAAGTTTTTTTTCCGGACATGCGCTGAAACCGAATGAGCAAATCCTCGATAGCCAGCATTTTAGCGTGGCCTAAATGCAAGGTGCCGGTCCGATTCGGCGGCGGCAGTACGATGCAATACGGTTCGCCCTTCAGATTACGCTCCGGCAACTTGTCCGGGTCAAAATAGCCCGACTCTTCCCAAGCCTGAAAAATGCCTTGTTCAATCGCAGAAGCGTCATAGATTTTGGGTAATTCTGTGTTGTTTGGCATGGTGACGATAATACTTTGTCGACCCAATTGAGGCAAATCACCATAACTCAACCATCCTTAAATTAACTCGTCTGTAAATGATTGAGTTAACAAAAAAGGGCTGAAATAAGCCAAAAAACCCTTGACCTCTTTTCCGTCAAAGAGTAAACTGACACATCGCGCTAATTGAAGGCAATCTGGCGCGAATTTAAGCTCAAATGGCCCTGACTCAAGTCCAACAGGCGATTGAACTCATACAGCGAGCCACGCGCATCCTAATCGCCACCAGACAACCGACCACGACCGACGCTCTAGCGGCTATCGCGTCTGTTTTGTTCTATCTGAACAAAGCTGGCAAAACGGCTGACGCCGTTGTCCCGAGATTCGACCGCCGATCCGTCCCGGCTTTCCTGCGCGGCCTCGACGCCGTCCGGCCTTCCGTGGGAGCTATCCGCGCGTTCGAGATTTCCATTAACGTCAACCAAAATCCGCTCGACCAGTTGCAGTATGACGTGAAAGATGGCCAATTAAAGATCACGCTCGTGCCTAAAATCGGAGAGTGGTCGCCAAAAGATGTGACTTTCCGCCACGGCCAGGATCGCTATGACCTGGTATTAGCCTTGGATTGCCCGGATGCCCACGCCTTGGGCGACCTGTTCCTCGAACACGCCGACTTCCTGTACCGCACCACCATCATCAACATCGACCGCGATCCGGGCAATGAACATTGGGGGCAACTCAATCTAGTGGACCTGACCGCGGTTTCAACGACCGAAATCCTGTTTGCCTTGTTCTCCGCTTGGAACCGTAACCTGATTGACGAAGATATCGCGACCGCGCTCTTAGCCGGCATGATAGCCAAAACGCAGTCGTTCCGGACTTCGAATGTCTCACCCAAGACCCTCCAGACCGCCTCCGAACTCGTGGCCATGGGCGCCCGGCGCGAGGACATTGTCCACGGGCTGTGGCGCACGCGGACCGTGCCGACGCTCAAGCTCTGGGGCAGGGCTCTCGCGCGTCTGGAGACCGATCGCGAATCAGGTTTAGTCTGGGCCGCGCTCTCACGCCAAGACTTCATTGAAGCCGGCGCCGATGAAAAAGCGCTCGACGGCATAGTCCAGGAGCTGGTCGGTTACGCTCCGGAAGCCAAGATCATTGTTCTTCTACACGAATGCCAGGACGCGGGACGCGGCGTCGTGGCCCAGCTTCACGCCATACCACCATTCTCGGCCACCGAGCTCGGCCGGATATTTGGCGCCCATGGTTCGCGTGAGCTAGTTGAATTCTCGCTCGGTCCGGAGACCAACCTCATTGAGGCGACCCAGCTCGTCATCAACCGCTTGCGCGAAAGCCTGAAGACGATGAATTAAGAACCGAAAAGAGCGGGATAACCCGCTCTTTTCTCTTCCTTCTTTAGTTATTTGGCCGCGCAGGCGTTCCGGCAGGCACTCTCCTGGACGACGCAGGCGCGCAAGGCCGTGTAGTTGCTCCCCGCTTCCTTAAAGCAGGCGACCCGCGTGTTGTAGCAAGCCTGCAAACACTCCTTCGTTCCGGCGGAAGGAGCTCCCGGGCATTTGTTCTCCCTTAAACAGGTATTGATGGCTTTCTGGTCATCCTTGTATTTATCCTTACATTGCTGGGTACAGGCATCGACCGAC
>Ga0209018_1002468_pt1 | contig 13053 bp, 8 predicted proteins | sample YNPBryBLVA2012_FD_185814 | JGI IMG/M metagenome (GOLD analysis project Ga0209018, IMG submission 185814) | Anoxygenic and chlorotrophic microbial mat microbial communities from Yellowstone National Park, USA - YNP Bryant BLVA 2012 (SPAdes)... ...
CTGTTCCAGCTCAACGGCCGCGCCTCTTGCGCTTTCGGCGAAGCCCAAGGCCCGTTGCCCGCGCGGATCGAGCACCTCGAAAGCGCGCGCCCCGGCGCCCGCCGCCGGCGCCAGAATCTCTCCCGCAGCCATCGCCGCCGTGGAATCCTCCCACTCCACCAGCCGCCGCGCCGCCTGCTCCACCATCGGCACGAACGCCGCGTGCAGCGGAAAATCGTTCGCCACGCCGTCCACCGGGGAGGACAACACCAGCACAGTCCCCTCGCCCACGCGCTGCTCCATCAACAGCGGCGTGCCGTCGGCCAGCGCCGCCAGCACGCGGGCACCGCCGGGCTCCACCGCCAGCACCTGATAGAACCGGACCCCCTCCCAGCTGCCGGCCTTGTCGATCAGGGGAGACGTGCGATCCACGCGGCCCGCAAGGAAAAACCCCTCCGCCGAGCGCGGCGCATACCGTGTGCCCGTGATCTTCTGCCCGGTCACCGGCACGCGCCCGCGCGCCGCGTCCTCGGGGCCCAGCACCACCAGCAGCCCTGTGCCGCGCCGCACCGCCGCCGCCAGTTCGGCTTCCGCGGGCATCGCACCCGCCGCAATCACCGCCCGCGCACGCTTCCAGTCCCCGCCGCCGAGCGCGAACACGCCGCCCGCGGCAGCCTCCAGAGCGTTTCGCAGATAGGTCTCCGTGCGCTTGTCGCCGAAATAGGCGAGCAGCAACGGGTCGGTGCGCTCGATCGCAAACAGGAACTCGTCATCCGCCGCCAGCCCGTCACCCGGACGGATCCGCACCGCGCACTGGCTGAAACCATAAGGCAAGTCCAGTCCCTCGAACTCCACCGTGGCGCGCCCTTCCGGCGGCACTTCCACTTCCTTGCGCGCCGCCTCTCGGCCGCCAACTTCCAGCGCCACCGTCTTGCGGGCCTGTCCGGTGTGGAAGCCGGCGATCACCGCCTGCACGCGCGCCTCGCGCCCGTGTCTCACGCGTCCCGGCGCGCGCACGCTCTCCACCGCCCAGTTCGGCTCCGCGCGCTCCGCCACCGGATGCACGCGCAACGCGACGTCCTCCGGCAGCGCCAGTTCAGCGAAGCCGCCGGGCAGCCCTGCGCGCTGGAAATCGCTGATCAGATGGACCTCCACAGGACGCTTCTGTTCCTCGTGGAAAGCGCGGAGCGCCCGCGCCAGCTCGCCGAACGAGTTGGCCGCCCCGCCCGGCTCGAGCCGCGCCAGTTCCGCCCGGTCGAGCAGCCGCAGGCGCGAATCGAACGCCGCCAGCCGCGCGTCTTCGTTTAAGAGCTCCGCAGCCTTCCGCCGCGCCGCCTCCATCCGCCCGCGGTAGCCCATGCTCGCCGAGGTGTCCACCGCCACCAGCCGCAGCGCCGGCGTGCCCGCGCTCACCGCCGTGGAGCGCAGCACGGGCTGCGCGAACGCGAGCAGGATCAGCATGAGCAGAGCCAGCCGCGCGGTGAGCAGCGCCAGATAGTCCAGCCGCCGGCGGCGCAGCTCCGCCTGCCGGCCGGGCTCAAAAAACATCAACGAGCTGAATTGTTTGGAATCGGGGCGGCTCCGCCGCAGCAGGTGCAGATACACGGGCAGCGCCAGCAACCCCAGCCCGGCCAGGAACCATGGCGCCAGCAGGCCCATCTACGGCCTCCCCTCCCGCACCGCCAGATAGCGGCGCAGCGCCTCGTCCAGCGGCTCCGACGTCAGGCTGCGGTAGTAGCTCAACCCGGCGCCCTGCGCCAGCGACTCAAGCTCTTCCAGGTGCCGCCGCATCTTCTCGCGGTAAGGCCCCGCCGCGTAGGCGGGGTGGACCTCCATCTCCTCGCCCGTCTCCATGTCGACCAGCACGCGCGAACCCTCCAGCTCCGGCTCCACCTCTTCGGGGTCAAGCACATGCATCAGGATCACGTCGTTGCCGCGCTGCCGCAGCGGCGCCACCGTCGCCACCACGTCGCGCGCCGGCGCGAAGAAATCGCTCACCACCAGCACGATCCCGCGCCGCCGCAGAAACTGCTGGAAGTGCCAGAACGGCTGCGCATAGTCGGTGCGGCGGCCCGGCTCGGCGCGGTCGATCGCATGCAGCACCTTCAGCCACTGCCCGTGGCGGGAGCTTGGCTCGACATAGTCGCGCACCTCGTCGTCGAACGCGATGAGCCCCACGGCGTCTCGCTGCTGGTGCGCCAGGAAGCCGAGCGAAGCCGCCAGATAGCGCGCATAATCGATCTTGCGCAGGCCGCGGCCGCGGAAGCCCATCGAAGCGCTGCGGTCCAGCAGCAGCGTCAGCCGCGTGTTCGTCTCTCCCCGGAACCGCTTCAAATAGAGCCGCCCCGCGCGCGCGTACACGTTCCAATCCACGTAGCGCAGATCGTCGCCCGGCACATACGGACGGTATTCGGCGAACTCCTGGCTGAAGCCGTAGTCCGGCGAGCGGTGCAGCCCGCTCAGGAAGCCCTCAACCACGGTCTTCGCCGTCAGCTCGAGATTGGCGATGCCGGCCAGAATCTGCGGGTCGAGGAACCGCTGCTGCATCAGCTCCTCCGCGGGGGCATGGCCTCGAGCAGGCGCGAAAGCACGTCGTCCGGCGTCAGGCGGTCGCTTTCGGCCTGGAAGTTAAGCAGGATGCGGTGCCGCAGCACCGGCGGCATCAGCGCACGGATGTCCTCAAAGGTGACGTGGTAGCGGCCGCGCATCAGCGCCCGCGCCTTCGCCGAAAGCACCAGGTTCTGCGCGCCGCGCACGCTGGCGCCGAAATTCACATACTTCTTGACGAAGTCCGGCGCCGATCCGTCCCGCGGCCGCGTCGCGCGCACCAGCGAAATGGCGTGGCGCGCCACCTCCTCGGCGATCGGCACCATCCGCACCAGCTGCTGGAAGCCGAGGATCTCTTCGGCGTTGGTCACCGCCTGCACGTCGGGCGAGGCTGTGGTGGTGGTGCGCTCGATCACCTGCATCTCTTCGTCCTCGCCCAGGTAGTCGAGCAGCGTGTTGAACAGGAAGCGGTCCAGCTGCGCCTCCGGCAGCGGGTAGGTGCCTTCCAGCTCGATCGGGTTCTGCGTGGCCAGCACGAAGAACGGCCGCGGCAGGCTGTAGTGGTTGCCTCGCACCGTGCAGCTCAGCTCCTGCATCGCCTCGAGCAGCGCCGCCTGCGTCTTGGGCGGCGTGCGGTTGATCTCGTCCGCCAGCAGCACGTTGCCGAAGATCGGCCCGCGAACGAAGGTCCAGAAGCGCCGCCCCGTGCCCGGCTCCTCTTCCAGAATGTCGGTGCCGGTGATGTCGCTCGGCATCAGGTCCGGCGTGAACTGGATGCGGCGGAACTCGAGTCCGAGCGTCTGCGCCATCGTCCGCACCAGCAGCGTCTTCGCCGTGCCCGGCATGCCGGTGATCAGGCAGTGGCCGCCCACGAACAGCGCAATCATCAGCTGTTCGAGCACCTCCTCCTGGCCCACGATCACCTTGCGCACTTCGCGCACCAGCGCGTCGTGCACTTCCTGGAACCGCTCCACCTGGCTTTTCAATGCCGCCGTGTCCACAGTCGCCATCTCAGTCGTTCTTCCTTTCTCCGGTTCCGCGGTTCAACTCCAGCAGAAGCCGTTGTGCGGGCCGGTATCCGGGCGCCTCTTCCAGCGCCGCCAGCACTGCGTCTCTCGCCTCGTCGTTGCGTTGGAGCCCGCGATAAGCCAGCGCCAGCCCATACCACGCCGATGCCGGATCCACGGTGCCGGACGCAAGGACCGCGCGCCATTCCTCCGCCGCTCCCTCCCACCGGCCGAGCTTTTCCCGCAGCCCGGCCAGCCGCCGGTGCAGCTCCTCGTCCTTCACCGGATAGATCCACAGCAGGCGCGCCAGCGCCGCTTCCGCGTCCGCAGTGCGCCCCGCCTCTTCCAGCCGCTTCGCCAGTTTCTTGATCAGGTCCGGGTCCCGCCCCCCCTGCTTCATGTAACGCTCCAGCGCGGAAACGGCGCAAGCCGCATCGCCCAGCGCTTCGCACGCCCCTGCCAGCGCTTCGTAGGCGCTGCCCGCCTCGACATACTCCGGATAGGCCTCGATGGCGCCCTGCGCCAGCTTCTGCACTTCCTGCCACTTCTGGCTGCGCCGCGCCTCGTGCATCTGCTTGAGCTCCTCGCGCCAGCGGTTGAAATTGGCGAGCGGCGTTCGGTGCTGCTCCTTCAGCCAGGCGAGGAACTGCGCGTCGAACTCCTTCCCGCTCACGCCCAGCACCCGCGCCAGCACCTCGCTCGTCGCCGCCGGCTTCCGGAAGGCCCGGATCATTTCGAGAATCTTCTCCCAGCCCCAGCGCTCGATGATGAAGTCGCAGATCCGCCCCGCCTGGAAGTAGCTGACCGTCACCTGCCCCGGGCTGCGCGGGCGCTGAAAACCGCGGTCCAGCTGCTCCACCGGCAGCAGTTCGCCCTTGGCCATGGCGGCGACGATGTCCGGCGTCAGCCGGTCGCCCCACTCGGGGTTTGCCGCCGTCTCCTCGTGCACGGAGAGCCCTTCGGTGAACCACCGCGGCACGCGGTGGCGCGTGGCGGTGATCACGAAGACATGGCTCAGCTCGTGCCACAGCGTGCTCGCCCAGTGGAACGCTCCCGGCGCGCGCGCTGAAGGGCTGTCCATCGCCACGCTGAGGCCGAAGGCCACGCCCAGCGCGCCCAGCCCGGGCACGCCCAGCGTGCGCACTTCAAAATCCGCGTGGTTCCGGTACGCCTCCACTTGCACGGGTCCTGGCAGCCGGAAGCCGTATTTCTTCTCGTAGACGTCCAGCGCGCGCTCGATCTCGCGCGCAAAGTAGGGCGCCAGCAGCTTCGATTCGCTCCTGTCCAGCCGCAGCACGAATCGCGGATGGCGCACAGCGTCGAACTTCGCCAGCGTGTCCAGCAGCTTCAGCGAATTGGCCGTGGGGGCGTTGCGATAGCCGGCTTCGTATGCCGTTTCGAGTTCGCGCCGGGCATCGGCGTCCCGGCCCACGCGCATCAGGTTGATGCCCAGCTCGCTCCGCGCGGCGTGGAATTCCGGATCGATTTCGAGCGCTTTCCGGTAGTGTTCGATCCCCTCCTCGTAGCGCCGGTTCAGCACCAGGTGCCGCGCGATCCGCGAGTAGCCGGGCGCGTGGCGCCCCATCGCGCCCAGCGCGGGCGAGGCGTCCTCGTCGCGCAGCAGGGCAATCGCGGCCAGCACCGCGTGCCCGCCAGGCCTCGCGCCCAGCTTGCGCGCCTCCGCCGCAGCAGCCTCGAAGTCGCCGTCCTCCAGCAGCACGTTGGCCAGCAGCTCCCGCGCCTCGGCCATGGAAGGGTCCTTCTCGAGCGCCTTCCGGCACAGCTCCGCCGCCTTCGGATCCATTCTCTCCGCAGCCACACGCGCCAGTCCGAACAGCGCCGGCGGATAGTCCTTCTCCAGCTCCAGCGCCTCGTTGAACAGATCCGCCGCCTCGCCCGGGTTGAAGCGCTCCAGCAGCAGCAGCCCCCACCGCACGCGCAGCGCCGGGTTCTTCGGATCGCTCTTCACCGCCGCGCGGAAGGCCGCGTTGGCCTCTTCCCACCTGCGCTGCTTCCAGTAGCGCTCGGCCAGATCGGCAGTCGTCTGCGCCGCGGCGGAGCCGATGAGCATCAACAGGAGGAGCGCCCGCTTCACCGTTCGATTTCCTCCTGAAGCCCCGCCAGCGCCACCAGCAGCGCCTGCAGGCGCTTCTTGTATTCGCCGGCCGGCAACGCCGCCTTCTCGCGCTTCAGCTTCTCGATTTCGATCTCGATCCTCTCGCGCTGCTCGAGCAGCGCCCGTTTGGCCGGAGAGGCCAGCGCCGCCTGAGCCGCGCCAAAGCGCACCACCGCCGCGCGTCCTACTCCCGCCGGGTCCTCCATCGCCGCATGCTCGGTGGCGATGCGCTTCTGCGTCTCGTAAAACGCGGCAGTCTTCTGCGTGGCATAACGGAACGCCTCGGCGGCGCTCACGGCCTCGTTCTTGTCGGTGTCGGAGGACGGATCGCGCAATGCCTCCACCCAGTAGCGGGGAAACACCACGGCGTTTTTCTCCATGCCCGAGCGGGTGGCGGCGAACACAGCCCTCCGCGGGTGCGCCAGCTCCTTCAGCGCCGCGCCGCTCGCGCTGGTCGCAAGCACCACCACCTGCCGCGCCTTCACGCCCTCCAGCCATGCCCGCAACTCTGCAGCCGTGACATCCGGCCCCGGCACGTTGAACTTGTATTCGAGCCCGTCGAATGTGCCGTGGCCGATCAACGCCAGCACGAACACATCCTCCTCCCTGAGCCCCGCCGCCACGCGCGCGATGGCCTCGCGCAGCGCCTGCTTGCCGGCCTGCGGCCCGGACAGCACCTCGCCGCCCGCGAGCCTGGCCGCCTCGCGCGCCAGGCTCTGGAATCGCTGTTCGTAATCCGGCTCGCCGCCCAACCCGGCCACAAACAGCGCCCGCTCGGCAGCCCCGGCGGCGCAACAGCACAGCAAAAGCAGCAGGACTCTCACACCGCCCCCCATCGCCTGCGCACCAGCCATTCGGCGGCCTTCAGGCCCGCCAGCAGCAGGAACGCCGCAGGCGCGTTCCACACCGGCCGCGTCTCCCGCACCGTGATGCCCGCCTCGGACAGTTCAATCTCCTTGGCCAGCCCGCCCGCATCCGCAGGACGGTAATACCGCCCCCCTGTCTGCTGCGCCAGCCGCTCCAGCAGCTCCCGGTTCTGCTCGGTGCGGAAGAACTCCTGCGCGCCGTCCTCGCGGCGGAAGGTCACCGTGTCGCGGCCCAGCTCTTCCATGCCCTCGCGCGCCACGGCCTCCGCCAGGTACGATCCGGGCCGCGGCGCTCGCCACTCGGCCTCGAACACGCCCGCCTCCGTCCGCGACGGCGCCAGCTCCAGCGTGTCGCTCACCCCTCCGGGACCCAGGACATTCACGCTGACCACCGCGCTTGTGGAAGGCAGGTAGTTGTGGTCGCGCACTTCGGCGCGGATCCGCACCGCCTCCCCTCCTTCATAAGTCTGACGCGAGGTCAGCAACGTCACGCGCTCCTCCACCTGTCCCGACAGCCACCGCAGCAATTGTTGCCAGAACGTCTCATGACTCTGGTCGCGCGCGTCCTGCGCCATCTGCCAGCGCCACGTTCCTCCTGTCGCGAGCAGCGCCACGCGCCCGCGCCCGTAGTTCTGCGTCACCAGCAGCGGATGCCGCAGGCGCACGCCGGGCACGGCTTCCACGAGCACCGTGGCTCCGGGCTTCGGCGCGCCCGTCTCCTGGTAATCGGCCAGATACGGCAGCGCCTTCCAGCGGGCCATGTTCTTCTCCGGGTCTTCTTCGATCCGCGTGATCAGGCTCTCCGCGCCTGCCCGCGTCAGTTCCGCCGTGGCGGGCTCCCGCCGGAACGCCCCTTTCTTGTCCGGTAGCCCGACCGGCAGGATTTCGGCCAGCGGCGAGCGGTGCCAGCCGCCGTCGCTCAACGCGGCGCGCCCGCCCAGGAACAGCACTCCGCCTCCGCGGCGGTCTGCAAACTCGCGGATCAGCGTCTGCTGCGCGGGCGAGAAGTAGCCCGCCTCCACATTGCCGATGATCAGCGCCTGAAACGCGAACAGCTCGTCGACGCTCGCAGGAAATCCCCGCTCCAGCTCCTGCGGCGAACGGATCCCCTGCCGGTAAAACCGGTTCTCCGTGGTCCGGACGATGCTCGCCAGGTCGAGCTGCCCGTCTTCTTCCGCCGCGCGCCGGATGAACTTCATCTCCCACCGCGGCTCGCCCTCGAAGTAGAGGATGCGCGGCTTGCGGTCGCGCACGTCGACGATCCGCTCCACGGCGTTGTTCCGCTTGTTGGCTTCCTCCGCCAGCGGAACCACGGAAATCGAAAGCGTCTTGACTCCCGCATTGCCCGCATCCAGCGCCAGAGTTTCACGCCACGGCTCGCCCTCGCCTGCCAGCTTCACCTCTTTCTGCGCCAGCACGCTGTCGCCGTCGCGAACCGCCAGCTTCGCCGTCTGACCGCGGAATCCGCTCTGCCGCAGCGTCACCGTGAGCAGCATCCGCGAGCCGGGCAGCACGCGTGCGGGCAAATCCGCGTCCGCGATTTCCACGTCCCGCTCGGCTTTCTCGCTGCCGAATCCGACCGCGTGGACGGGGATGCGCGCCCGGCGCAGCGACTCGATCGTGTCGGGCCCCAGGTTGCCGCCGTTGTCCGCTCCGTCCGTCATCAGCACCACGGCGCCCACCGGCAGCATGGCGCTTTCCGCCGCGATCTGCCGCAACGCCGCCCCGAGGTCGGTGCGCTGCGCCTCGGGTGTCTCCGGCAGCTTCTCGACCCGCGCCGGCACGTCTCCCGCCACATACAGCCGCACCGGGAATCTCTTCTTCAGATCCGCCACAACAGCGCCCTCTGCCAGCTGCCGCGCCTCCTGATAGCGTTGCTCCAGGGCCATGCTGGCCGACGCGTCCACCACCACCGCCACCACGTTCTGCTGCGGCTTGAGCACGGTCACAGACAGCGCCGGCTGCCACAACAGCACCAGCAGCAGCGCCAGCACGCCCCACTCGAACAACCCTAGCGCCAGCAGCCTCCTGCCCTCCAGACGGCGCCTCCGCAGAAGCCAGAAAAGCCCCGCCGCCGCGGCGATCAACACGGTCGCGAGCAAGGCGGCGGACCACCCGCTCGAGAACACCAGCGTGCCCTTGCGGTAGACCGCGAGCGGATAGTTGAAGAGGAATTCGAACATTTCCCGCCTAATGCGTCATCGCGTACAGGATGTAGTTGATCGCCGTGCGGTACGCCTGCGAGGCGTATTTCTCGGGGTAATGTGGGTTGTCCGCCCACTCCCACGCGTCCCCCTGGTCCATGTTGAAGCAGATCGCAATGGCAATCCGCCCCCTGGCGTCGCGCCAGGCCCGCCACTTCGGCTCGATGCCGTCGTATTCGTAAGTCTTCTGGAAGGGATAATTCACGATGCCCGGCACCTGCACGCGGTCGTCGAGATCGTACAGCACATGAAAAATCGGGTCGCTGTCCTCAACATCGACAATCGGGCGGTCCGCGAAAGCCTTGTTCAGGCTGGCGGTGAACAGCTCCCATTCAAAAGTGCCATGGAAATCGTCAGTCATCAGGAACCCGCCGCGGTCGATGAATTCCCGCAGCTTCCTCGCCTGCGCTTCCGGCAAGTCCCAGTGCCCCGGCTCGACCACATAGACAAACGGATAGTTGAAGATCTCGTCGCTGGTCAGATCGACGACGCGCTCCATCGGATTGGCGTGGATCCGGGTCAGGCGGATCAGCCCCTGGACAAACTGACGGTCCGCCTTGGGGTAATCCACGGTCCACGAGCCGCGCATCGCCCAGATGCCGCTGGCGCGCACATTCGGGTACCGCAGCCGCGCGAAGTAGAACTCGGTCTTCTGCTCCGCCCCCGGGGGCGGGAAATCGGCGTCCGTCTCGGGAAACAGGCGGCGAATATTGCCGTAGCCGCGCTGAAACGCGTACAGGGTCGCGGCCAGCATCAGACCCGCCAGCACCAGGGCAAGCTGCCTGCGCATGTCCATATGGATGCCCCTCGTGGGCCTTAGGATAGCAGACGCTGGCGGGAATTCAATCGTTACGAGACTTCAGGCGGCCAGCAGCCCGCGCAGGTTCCAGCCGCAGATGACGCTGGCCTCGAACTTGTTGCCCGCGGGCCCCTGCCAGTGCGTCTCCAGACTCACCGCTCCGCGATAGCCGTCGCGCAAGAGCGCCGCGATTTGCCCCTTCCAGTCCACGTGCCGCGTGCCCAGTGGGCCCCACACGGGCTTGTGGCCCTCCATGGCGCAGTCTTTCGCATGGACATGCGCGATGCGGTCCTTCGGCAGCAGGCTGTAGCCGTGCGGGTAAGGCTCCTCGCCCGCCACCAGCGCATTTGCCGGGTCCCACACCAGCTTCACATGGCTGTGCGGCATCGCCGCCAGGAACTTCGCCGCCTCCGCCGCCGTGCCGATGTTGCAGGCGTGCTCGTTCTCGATGCCGCACACGATGCCATGCGCCTTGAACTGATCGGCGATCCGCTCGATCGCCCGGCAGGCGGGCTCGAAACAGCGCTCCGGGTCCACCGTGCGCCAGAACGAGAAGACGCGCACCAGCCCGGCGCCGGTCATTTCGCAAAGCCGGATGGCGCGCTCGACCAGCCGCGGCTGGTCCTCCATCGTGAATGTGGCGCCGAAGATGTCCTGCTGGAAGCGCGAATCCACCTCGCCGCCTTCGGGCAGCGTGCACTTCAGGATCGGCGAGGACAGCCCCAGCACGCGGATGCCCTTCGCCTGAAGAACTTCCATCGCCCGTCGCACCTCGTCGTCGGTGAGGTTCATGATGTTCTTGCCCCACACGACCCGCAGTTCGCAGGCGGTCATGCCAATGGCGGCCATCGCCGCGGCCGCCGGGTTCAGATCGGGCGAGAATTCGTCGGTTATTGCAGCCAGCTCCAGCTTCGGAATCATGATGTCGGGGGTTCCTCGATGACGTGATGGCGGCCGGCGGCCACGCCTGTCAGCCGCTGCCGGCCTCCTCCTGGCCATTCTATTTCAACCGAACGGATCCCGCTGTCGCGGCCCAGCCCGAAGTGCACCACCAGGTCCGAGGCCGAACAGTAGCCCGATCCGGATTTGACCATGGCCCGTTGCCGCCCCGAGGCCGTCTCGATGCGCACGACCGCGCCGATGGCGCTGCGGTTCGACCGCCGCCCGGCGAGCCGGAAGCTCACCCAGCGGTGATCCTTCGGCGCCGCATCGTTCCTCAGGAGCACGGCCGGGCCGTGATTCGACGTCATGAGGATGTCGAGATCGCCGTCCTTGTCGAAGTCCGCCCACGCCGCACCCCGCGCCACCAGCGCCTTCTGCAGGTCCGGCCCCAGTTTTGCCGAAACGTCCTCGAACCGCCCCTTGCCCAGGTTGCGAAACAGCAGCGGCGGCTGCGGATAGGTCACCTTCGGCTGCACGCGGGCGATCTCCTCCTCGATGTGGCCGTTGGCGGCGAACAGATCCAGCCAGCCGTCCAGGTCGAAGTCAAAGAAAAAGACGCCAAACGCCAGCCGCAGCAGCGACGCGCGTCCCACGGCGGATCGCGGCGCCTCGTCCACAAACAGCCCGTTGCCCTCGTTGCGGTACAGGCCCAGCATCTGGTTGGAAAAGTTGCCCACCAGCAGATGAGGCCGTCCGCTGCGGTCGTAGTCGCCGGCATCCACGCCCATCGCCCCGCGCGCCACGCCGTCCTCGCCGAAAGCCACGCCCGCCGCCACGCCCTCTTCGGCGAAGCGGCCGTTTTTCAGGTTGCGGTAGAGCTTGTTCGGCTGCGTGTCGTTGGCCACAAACAGGTCCGGCCAGCCGTCGCCGTTGTGGTCGAGCACCGCCACGCCGAGCGACTTCGACGACGGGTCGTACAGCCCCGCCTTCCGCGTGGCATCCTCAAACCGCCCGTTGCCGAGGTTGCGGTAGAGCTTCGAGCTGACGCCGCGGTAGGACTCCGGCGTGCAGTAGCTTTTGTTCACGCCGTCCAGCGAGCAGAACAGGTCCCCTTTCGGCGACCACTGCACATAGTTGGCGACAAACAGGTCCAGCCGCCCGTCCAGATCGTAGTCGAAGAAGGCCGCCGACGTGCCGAACGAGCTGTTGGCGATCCCTGCCGCCGAGGTGACGTCGCGGAAACGCATTCCTCCTTCGTTTCGCAGCAGGCGGTCTCCGCTGAGCGCCGTCAGGTAAAGATCCGGGCGCCCGTCGTTGTCGTAGTCTCCCACCGCCAAGCCCATCGGCCAGCGCGGCAGCCGGGGGATGCCTGAGGCGGCCGTCACGTTGCGGAACGTGCCGTCGCGCTGATTCCGGTACAACACAGGCTGCGGGTTCATCAGCAGGATGTCCGGCCAGCCGTCGCCATCCAGATCCACAAAGGCGCAGCCCGCGCCCATCGTCTCCGGCAGGTACTTGCGCCCGCTCTTCTGCGCGTCGTGGCGGAAAACAATGCCGGCCTGTTTTGTGACATCCGTGAACCGTCCCTCGGCCGCCAGCAAGAGGGCCAGCGCCGGGGCCAGGAGCGCCGCAACCGCCGGCCGCCTCACCGCCCGCCCCCCGGAAGCGGCGCCGTTTCGTGCTCGTGGATCTGCTGCCTCTCGTTGTTGTCTTCCGCGCTCAGCATCCTGGCCTTCGCAGTCAAGGCCTGCGCAGACTCATCCGCCTTGAAACGCCGGAACAGCCGCTCGTGCCGGCGCGCGTTCTCCTCGTCGCCCAGCCCCCGGTAAGCCAGCATCAGATTGTAGTGCGCCTGCACGTCTTCCGAGTCCACCTCCAGCGCCTTGCGCAGCGCCGCCACGGCGCCGCGGAAGTCGCGCTGCAAAAACAGAATGCGCCCGATCTGGTTTTGCACCACGCGGTCGCGGGGATACCGCCTCTCCACCTCCCGCAGGGATGCCAGGGCCGCATCGTAGTCGCCTTCCGCCTTCTCCGCCATCGCCTTGAAGAACCACACGCGCCCGAGCGAGGCGTCCAGCTTCAGGGCTTTTTCCACAAACAGCTTCGCGCGGTCGATCTCGCCCTCCTGGATCAGCGCCCGCGCCACGTTCAGCCACCCGTCGGCGTGCTCCGGCCGCGCCTCGGTCACGCGCAGGAAGCCGAACTCGGCGGCCTTCAGGTCTCCTTGCAGCAGGCTGCCGATGCCCCAGTCGTTCCACCGTTCCCAGCTCGCGCGCTCCGCCGAATACCGCCATTCGGTCTTCGCCCCTCGCGGCGCCACCGGCAGCGAGACGCGCGCCTGCGCCAGCGTCACAATGGGCACTTCAGGAACCCGCGCATCCGGGGCGCGCTCATACTCCCGCGAGTCCGAGTGCAGGCTCACGCGCCGCGCCTCCTGATCCGCCTTCGGGCGCAATGCGTAGGAGAACTCCGTGTAGTATTTCGAGAACTTCCGGTAATTCAGGCGCGCATGGAAGGTCACCGGCCCGCGCACGTCTCCGGGGATTCTCACACGGTAATGCACGGTGTCTGCCGCACCGGGCGGGATCAGGCGCACATACAGCGCGCTGCGCGCCTGCCAGGCATTGCGTTTGTTGATCGGGTTGCCCTCGCC
>Ga0209018_1002470_pt1 | contig 13050 bp, 8 predicted proteins | sample YNPBryBLVA2012_FD_185814 | JGI IMG/M metagenome (GOLD analysis project Ga0209018, IMG submission 185814) | Anoxygenic and chlorotrophic microbial mat microbial communities from Yellowstone National Park, USA - YNP Bryant BLVA 2012 (SPAdes)... ...
ATGAAAATCCCCGATCCACTCAAACAACTCACCCACTATCGTTCCGCCGTCTTCGGTTTGTGCATCATCGGTGCGCTCATCATCCTAGCCATCATCACAGTGATCGCCATTCCGTACGACGAAGCGATTGCGCGCTGGCGCGCCGGCGAAGAACTGTGGGGCGACTATCCGCGCAACGCCGTACCCGAATGGTTCAATTTGTTTACCGGCAACGCGCTGCCGACCACCATCATCCTGGACACCCAAAGCGGAAATGTTCGCAAAGATATTCAAACCGTTTCGGACGAGATGCGCACGTCCGACGTGAAATTCACCTTCGATTATCAGTGGGACGGTTTCCCCAGCGAACTCAACCTATTCCTCACCGCCAAATTCGCGCAAAAGAAACCGCAAGCCACGATGATTTGGAAAACGCCAGACGGCAGACAAATTCCGTTGGGCGATACGACCGTCGGCGTAACAGAACGCTTTGCCATTTCCACCGATCAACGCCTCTCGCTCAAACTCGAAGGGCGCGCGCCAGAGGTCGGCTTGTTCGCGCAACCCGGCACCATCGAAAAAGGCAAGACGCCGGTCGTGCAAAAAGGCAAGTACGAACTGATTATCGAAGGATTGACGTTTGAAAAAGATTCGACACTCGACGCGAAACTGGTGATCTACGGGCAGGCGTATGGTCTGGCAGGTACCGATCATCGTCGCCGCGATTTGCTGCTGGCGATGCTATGGGGCACGCCCATCGCGCTCGCCTTCGGCTTTCTTGCCGCCGTTGGCTCTACGCTGACGACGTTCTCCATCGCGGCAGTTGGCGCGTGGTTCGGCGGCTGGGTAGACCAACTGATTCAACGGCTCACTGAAATCAACGCGGTGTTGCCCACGCTGCCGATTCTCATTCTGATTGGCACGTTTTACACGCGCAACATCTGGGTCATTCTGGGCGTCGTCATCGCGCTCGGCATCTTCAGTCTAGGCATCAAAACCTATCGCTCGATGTTCTTGCAAGTGAAAGAAATGCCGTACATCGAAGCGGCGCACGCGTACGGCGCCGGCAATATGCGAATCGTCTTTCAATATATGATGCCCAAGATCGCGCCCGTGTTGATTCCCTCGTTCGTCACCCTGATTCCCAACTTTGTCTTTTTGGAAGCGTCGTTAGCCGTGCTGGGCTTGGGGGATCCACTCTTGCCCACCTGGGGCAAGGTGATGAACGACGCGTACTCGAACGGCGCGCTGTACAAAGGACTGTACTACTGGGTCTTGGAACCCGCCGTGCTGTTGATGTTGACCGGGCTGGGCTTTGCCGTCGTCGGCTTTGCGCTAGACCGCATCTTCAATCCACGCCTGCGCGAGGTGTAACGATGGCATCCAACAACGACACCCTCCTCCGCGTCGAAGATCTCTACCTCTACTTTCGCGCGACCAAAGGCGTAGTGCAAGCCGTAGACGGTGTTCGGCTCGACCTGCGCCGGAACGAAGCGATGGTCATCTTGGGCGAATCAGGGTGCGGCAAAACCACACTCGCCAAAGCGATTCTGCGCCTCTTGCCGCGCAACGTCTATCGGTACAGCGGCAAAGTATTCTTGGACGGTCGCGATCTGATGCAGTTGAACGACGAGGAATATCGGCGTGAGATTCGCTGGGTCAAAATTTCGATGGTGCCGCAAGCGGCAATGAACTCGCTCAACCCCGTGATTCGCGTGGGCGATCAAGTCGCCGAACCGACCGAAGCGCACTTTGGTCTGAAGAAAGAAGGGCTGGAACAAGCGCGCGAGGTATTTCAACGCGTCGGCGTGCCAGTGGATTTTATGAGCCGCTATTCGTTCGAACTGAGCGGCGGGATGCGCCAACGCGTCGCGATTGCGATGGCACTCGTCACCAGTCCCGATCTCGTCGTTCTGGACGAACCCACCTCCGCGCTCGATGTGTTGACGCAAGCCAACATTATGAACGTGCTCAAGCGCATCAAAAAAGAAACCGAAACGAGTTTCATCCTCATCACGCACGACATTTCCACCTCGAGCGAACTGGCGGATCGCGTCGCGGCGATGTACGCCGGTCACATCGTCGAGTTGAACGACGCGGATCACTTTTTCACTACGCCGCTACATCCTTACTCGCAAAAACTGATGGCAAGCGTGCCGACCTTGCGGCAAACCAAAAAACTGGAATTCATTCCGGGGCAACCCCCCAGTTTGATCAATCCACCCAAAGGATGCCGCTTTGCGCCGCGCTGCCCCTCCGCCTTCGACAAATGCGCGGAAGAACCGCCGGTGATTGATATGGGCGAACGCCGCCAAGTCAAATGTTGGTTGTACGCCAAATAGATAGGTAGGGCAAATTTCAAATTTGCCCTACCTTTATTTTCATCCGAACGTTGTTGAACGCGCAGCCACAGGAATCTCCTCTGTTTGACGAACATCCTGTTTCGTGATAAACTGCCATTGTCGGGATTGAGTTACGGAATAAATGCCTCTCGACCGGTGCGGGCATTTTTCCAAAGAGGAGAGGAATGGAATCCAAATTGTACGTCGGCAATCTTCCCTACGACGTTACTGAAGATGACTTGCGCGGGTTGTTCGCCCAAGCCGGTCAGGTTCAAGAAGTAGCGTTGATTATGGACCGCGCGACGGGACGCTCCAAGGGCTTTGGCTTTGTGCGCATGGCAAACCAAGCCGAAGCCGAACGAGCCATCCAAACCTTGAACAACCACGACGTAGGTGGTCGTCCAATCAAGGTGAGTCTGGCGCGGCCCCGAGAAGAGCGCAGTGGAGGCGGAGGTTATCGCGGCGGTGGTAGTGGTGGACGCCGCGGCGAACGACGCGAACGACGCGGCGGATCATCCTAACCCTCCGGGACTTCCAAAGTTCATAGAAACTTTGGAAGTTCTTTTTTCGATTGCTCCGCAAAAGAGGAACGCGATGAAATCAATTGCACAATGCTTTTCCGGTATTTTCCTAGCAGGAGTTCTCCTTGCCGCGTGCGCGCCCGCGACCACCGCACTGCCCACCATTGTCAAGGAAACCGTCACCGTAATCGTCAGAGAAACCGTCCCAGTGACCGTGCCGGTGCCAGTCCCGGTCACCGTCACACCCTCCCCCATGCCTGCCCCCAAACGCGGCGGCACCCTCATCATTGCGCGCGCCGAAGACGTGAGCGGCTTGGACCCACACAAGCATAGTAGCCCCGCCTCCCTGCGCGCCATCGAATTGATGTACGATCCCCTCCTCGCGTTCGATCAAAATCTGAACATCATTCCCAACCTAGCGGAAGCGTGGGAATGGTCGGCGGACGGCAAGACATTGACTATCACCTTGCGCCCCAACGTGAAATTTCACAACGGCGATCCATTGACCGCCGACGAAGTCAAAAGTTCCATCGAACGCATTCTCGATCCAAAAACCTTTGCCACGGCGCGCGCCTTTTTCACCGACATCGAACGCATCGAAACGCCTAGCGCGACGACTGTGGTCCTGCGATTGAAACGCGCCAACGCGGCATTGCTCGCCGCGCTCGCACACCCCAACGCCGCCATCGTCGCGCGCAAATTTGTTGCCGCGAGTGGCAACTTGAACAAAGAATCGGCAGGCACCGGCGCGTTCAAACTCGCGCGCTGGGACCCCGGACGCACACTCACACTCGAAGCCAACAAAGATTTCTGGATGCCCGGCTTGCCGCGCGTGGAGAGCATCGAATTCCGCACCGTGGCAGACGACACCGCCGTCCTCAACGGCTTGCGCGCCCAAACTTTCGATTTCGGTCTCCTGACCGACTGGCGCGTCGCGCTGCGCGCCAGCACCACCCCATTGACGATTCGACGTACGCGTTCGCTCGGCTATTACGCGCTGATGTTGAATTCTAGCCGGCGTGTTTTCAGCGATGTGCGCGTGCGCCAAGCCATCGCCTGCGCCATAGACCGCCAAGAAGTGTTGGACCTGGCTCTCTTCGGCGAAGGCATCCTCACCGGACCGCTCACCCTGCCGTACTATCGCGCCAACACCAACGATTTGTTTTGCTACCAAAAGAATTGGGAACGCGCACGCCAACTGCTCACCGAAGCCGGACGCGCGACCGGCTTGCGCTTTAAACTGATGCTCCCAGCCGAAAATCCCGCGCTTGCCGTCGCCGCGCAAAACATCCAAACACAACTCCGCAAAGCCGGCATCGAAACCGATCTCGAAGTGCTAGAACCCGGCGTCTACGGCGATCGCTGGTACAAAGCCGATTTCGACGCCGCGCTCGCCTCCCCCAACGGCTACCCCGACCCCGACGTGATGCTCGCGCCATACTGGCACAGCACCGGCGAAATCAATCGCATCGCCAATTATCGCGACGCCGAACTCGACCGATTGTTGGAACAAGGTCGCGCAACGCTCGAGCCGGAGAAACGCAAACCGATTTACGACCAGATTCAGAAAAAGTTGACCGACGCCGCGCCGTGGCTCTGGCTGTTCTCCGGTTACGACTATCGCGTGATGCAACCGTACGTCAAAGATTTCGCGCCGCTACCCAATGGCTCGTTGATTCACGCGCGCGCGCTCTGGCTGGACAAGTAATGCCCGAACTCCCCGAAGTGGAAACCGTCGCGCGCGATCTGCGTCCCCACCTTCGCGGACACACGATTGTTGGTGCGCGTGTGCATTGGCAACGCACGATTGCCGCGCCCAGTGCGCGCGCGTTCACGCGCCAAATTCGTCAGCACCGCATCCACACCATCACGCGACGCGGCAAATATCTCATCTTTCACCTGCGCGCGCCGAACCAGCAAACAAAATACCTGCTGATTCACTTGCGGATGACCGGCGGCTTGTGCCTTGCGCCGCGCGGCGCGCCGCGCGACAAACACATTCACGTTTGTTTATCGCTCGACAACGGCAACGAACTGCGCTTTCGCGATCCGCGCAAATTCGGACGAATGTGGCTAGTGGACGATCCGCGCCCAGTCCTCGGCAAACTAGGTCCCGAACCACTCGAAATTTCGCTGCGCGAATTTCACGCGCGCATCGGTCAGCATCGCGGCGCGCTCAAGCCCCTTCTACTGAATCAAACCTTTCTCGCTGGCATCGGCAACATCTACGCGGACGAATCGTTGTGGTACGCGCGCCTGCATCCCCGGCGCCGCGTCGAATCATTGACGCGCGCCGAACGCGCGCGCCTGTACCGCGCGATTCGCCGCGTCTTGACGCGCGCCATCGCGGTGGGCGGCACAAGTATTGACGTGATGTACCGACGCATCAACGGAATGAGCGGCGGCTTTACCGAGAGTTTGCGCGCGTTCGATCAGGAGAAACGACCCTGCCGTCGCTGCGGCACGCCGATTCAGAAAATCGTCGTGGGACAACGCGGCACCCACTTTTGCCCCACCTGTCAGTGCCGATGACCATTTGCATCAAAAAACCCAAGTGGATTATAATCACTGTCAAGAGGTACCCTTGTCCTATTGAGCAATCCAGTCGCGTGTGTTATCATCGTGCTGGAAATCAAAAGCAAGATAACCCACGCGAAAAGGCAAACTCGTTGAAAAACGAGGACGCAAAGCTAAGGGTCTAAAGCGAAATTCGCTATGATCGCCCAGCTGCCGAAGTGGAATAGATGTTTCCAAGCCCGTCTGTTCCGCTTTGCGCTTACACTGACGGGCTTTTGATTTCCGCAAATCTTTGGGCTTGGGACACAACTCCATACAGGAGAAGGAGGTCAAAATGAGAAAATGGTTTGTTGTGCTTCCCCTTGCCGTTCTTCTTGTGGCACTGACGCTCTCGTGGGCAGGCGCGGGAATGGATTACGAAGATCCCAAACTCTGCGTCGAGGGCAAATGGTTGACTGTGGAAGCGGCTGATCCCGCCGGCGTTACCGTGTTCCTGCCTGAAGGTGTGCGGTACGGTGATCAGCAACAGGGTGGCTGTGCAACGCCCGGCCCCAACGTGCCGTTGTTGACCGCCGTCGTCCAACGCGGCGAGCATCACTGGATGCGCGTGCAGGTGGATGGCGCGCGAGCATCACGCCCCGTTGTCCGCGTAACGTATGGCAGCGTCACCGAAGTTCGCGCCAACAATGGCAAACGCACCATCAACTTTCTCCTCTTTGTGCGCTAACGCTTTGATGCAAACCCAACGCATCATCACAGGCAACCTACCCCGCGGTGGGTTGCCTTTTCTTTTTTCGATAACTTGTAGTATAATCCGAACGCGCCGGTTGGTTGCGCGGAAAGACTCCCATGACCAACTCTTGTCCCCAGTGCGGATACGCCAATCCCAACGATGCGACGCGCTGCGCGCAATGCGACTCTCCTCTCACGCAAACGTGCGCCCAGTGCGGATTCGAAAATCCCGGCTCGTTCAAATTCTGTGGCAATTGTGGCACCAAACTTCAAGCCGCGCCCGCACGCGTCACACTCGAAACGCGCGGTCACTCGGTCGCGCCAGTCCCCGACGCGCTCGCACAGAAGATTTCCACTCTCGGCAAACAACTGGAAGGCGAACGCCGCAATGTCACCGTCCTCTTTTCCGACATCAGCGGCTTTACCACCATCGCCGAGAAACTCGACCCCGAGCAAGTGTACGAACTGATTGACACCACCCTCAAAGCATTCACCGACGAAATCTATCGCTACGAAGGAACGATTGACAAAGTGCTGGGGGATGGCGTGATGGCACTCTTCGGCGCGCCCATCGCGCACGAAGACGATCCGGCGCGCGCGATTCGCGCCGCACTGGGGATGCAAGACGCGCTCAAACGCATCAACGCCGATTTGGAACCGCGCTGGGGTGTCACCCTGCGCGTTCGCATCGGACTGCACACGGGACCGGTGGTCGTTGGACGACTTGGCTCAGATTTGCGAATGGAGTACACCGCGCTCGGCGATACGGTGAACGTTGCGTCGCGTTTGCAGACAGCGGCAGAACCCGGCACCATTCTGGTCAGCCGCGCGGTCTATCAAGCCACCCAAGCCCTCTTTGAATTTCGCGATTTGGGCGCCATCCGCGTCAAGAACCGCGTCGAGCCGGTCGAGATTCTCGAAGTGGTCGCGCCGCGCCAGCACGCCGGTCGCGTGCGTGGCATTCCCGGCTTGAGCGCGCCGATGGTGGGACGCGAGGAGGAATTCGCGCGCGTCCGCCGCGCAGTGGACGATCTGATTGCCACGCGACGCGGCCGCTTGGTCTTGGTCACCGGTCCCGCCGGCATCGGCAAATCCCGCTTGACCAGCGAACTCAAGGGCTATTTGGCGTCCAAGTGGGTCACTATCCTGGAAGGCGCGTGTTTGGCGTACGGACAACCCGCCTACGGCGTCTTTTTGCAAATCCTAAAAACATTCTTCGGCATCACCCCAGACGACACAGAAGAAATCACCCGCGAAAAAATCGAGCAGATTGCCCAAGATTTGTTCAACGCGGACGAATGGGCGCGCACCGTACCGTACATCGAATATCTTCTCTCGCTACGCATCTTCGACAAAGAAATGGCCGCGCGCCTGCGGCGCCTCACCCCCGCCCAGTTGCAACAACAAACGTTCCTCGCGATTCGCGAACTCTTGATCGCGCTCGCACAAGGCAAACCTCTCGTCCTCATTCTGGAAGATATTCACTGGATTGATAACCTTTCGCTCGAGTTACTAATCTTTTTGCTGAGTAGCATCGAGCAAGCGCCCCTATTGATCTACGCCAACTCGCGTCCCGATGAAGGCGTTGCCGCGCAACAACTCGAAAAACTGGGCAACGAAATGTACGCCGAGCATTTCGTGCGCGTGCCTCTCACGCCTCTCTCACACGCGGACAGCGTTGCGCTGGTAGACCTCCTGTTGACGATTCACGAATTGCCCGAACATCTGCGCCATCTCATTCCAGAACGCGCCGAAGGAAACCCGTTCTATCTGGAAGAAATTATTCGAATGTTGATTGATCGCGGCATCATCCGCCGCGTTGAATCGCGCTGGGCAATGACCCCCGATGCGAACCTCGATACGCTCCAAGTACCTGCCACGCTACAGGGCTTGATTCTGACGCGCGTGGATCACCTCAGCGAAGACGCGCGCCAAACCGCGCAGTGCGCGTCGGTCATCGGGCGGGATTTTGCGCTGGCGCTTTTGGAACACATCGGCACAGGAATTCCAGTTCGCCAAGCCATCGCTGAATTGGAGGAACGCCAACTCGTCAGTTGCATCTCGCACAATGGCGACGCGCGCTATCAATTCAATCACGTCCTCATTCAAGAAACCGTGTATCAGAGTTTGTTGGTGCGGCGGCGCGAATATTTGCACCACAAAATTGCGGTGAGCATCGAAACGCTCTACAAAGATCGGTTGGACGAACATCTGGACGAACTGGCGTTTCACTTTGCCGAAAGCAAAGATTGGGAACGCGCGCTGCCATACGCCATCTGCGCCGGCAAACACGCGGCAGAACGCTTTGCCAACGAGCAAGCCCTGCGACACTACCAACGCGCGGCAGAAATGCTGGCGCGGACAAATCCGACGACCGATCAAAAAATCGAAACGTACACCGGCTTGGGCGCAGTCCAAACTCTGACCGGCGATTACGCCGGCGCGGTCACCTCGTACCTCATCGCGCTCGAAGTCGTGCGTTCGGCAGGGCGAAGCATCGAACGCATCCGCCAATCCGCAGAAATTATGCGCGCGATTGGACGGCTGGGCGAGCGACGCGGCGATTACGCGGAAGCGCTCCGCTGGCTGGAGAACGCATACCAGGAAATCCAAGCCGATCCCGACGAGCGTTCAGCGGAACGCGCGCGCATCTACAACGATATGGGCTGGGTTCACTATCGCCGCGGCGAATTCGATGCGGCGTACGAGTGGCGGATGCGCGCGCTCCAAATTCTGGAGGGCAGCGAACATTACAACGAACTCGCTTCCGCGTACAACGGCTTGGTCGCGCTGTTCGGACGCAAGGGCGATTGGGAACGCGCCAACGCGTACGCGGAAAAAGGGTTGCGGTTGCGCGAACGCGTCGGTGACTTGCAAGGCATCAGCCAATCGTACACGAGCATGGCAGTCTCCGAATGGGAGCAAGGCGCGTGGCAACGCGCGCGCGAGCATCTGGAACGCTCACTTGACATCAAACAAAAAATCGGCGATATTGAGGGCATCGCGCGGCTCGATTCCAACTTGTCGGAATTGTATCGCGGGATGGGCGAGTATGAACGCGCGCGCGAATTGGCGGAACAGGCATTGCAGCGCGCGGAAAAAATCAAGAACAACAATCTCATCAATCTCGCGCTGATCAATCTGGCGCACGTTCATCTCTTGCAAGGTCAACTGGACGCGGCACAAATGCATCTGCAGCGTTGCTTGACCTTGGCAACGGAAATGGGCTCCAAGGAACGCATCGCCGAGGCGCGCTGGTTGCTGGCGCACGTTCAGCTCGAACGGGGCGATTGGAGTGCCGCGCGCGCCACCGCCGAGTCGGCGCTCGCACTCGCCACCGAAATTGGTCGGCGGCTCATCGAAGGACAAGTGTTGCGCGTGTTGAGCCAAGTGGCACAGCGCCAAAACGATCTCGCCGCCGCGCGCGCGCTCGCCGAACAGAGCGTCGCGGTGTTGAGCGCGTCCAAGAATCAATTCGAATGGGCAAAATCGCAGCAGCATCTCGCCAGCGTGTACCGTGACAGCGGCGAGGTGGCACGCGCGCGCGATTTGTTGGAACAGGCGCGGCGAACGTTCGCACAACTCGGCGCACGCGCGGAGGAAGCGCGCGTCCGAGCCGATGCGGAACGCTTGCCGTCAGCGGAAGATCGCTTATGAAACACAGTCTCCGAAGCATCCCCTTCTTTGCAGGACTCGACGACAATATCCTCGAAGCCATTTCACGTCGTCTGCAACGTGAGCATTACCACAAAGACGCTGTCGTTTTTATGGAAGGCGAACCGGGCGACTGTATGTACATCATCGAAAGCGGTCAGGTCAAAGTCGTCACTGAACGCGACAATCAAGAAAAGATTCTCAACTATTTGGGTCCCGGCAATTTCTTTGGCGAAATGGCATTGTTGCTGGGCGAGAATCGTTCCGCCACTGCGCGCGTCGTGATTGATGCCGATCTGCTGGTGCTACGCAAAAGCGACTTTGACGAGTTGTTGCAGATTCACCCACAGATCGCGCTGATGATGTCGCAAGAATTAGGTCGGCGGCTGACGCGTTCGAACATCACGCCGGCGCTGCGCGAAGAATTCAACATCGTCACGGTGCTGGGCGCGGCAACTCCCACGCTGGCGCGTCACCTCGCGCAAGTGACCGGCGAAACGGTCGCCATTCTCGATTTGGGCGGCTTGGCGAACATCAGTCTTGACCCTGCCGCGCTACGTCAAGCCGACGTGGCCCTGGTGCGCGGCGGCGACATTCTGGAACCCGAAACGTTAGCCGAGCATTTGAGTCAGTTGGTCGAACAATACTATTGGGTGTTGCTATCCGTCGCGCCATACGAAACGCCGCTGACCCTCAAAGCCATCGAATTGGCGGACATCACCGTGCAAATCGGCGAGAAAGAACCCAGCTGGCTCAAACCAGCCGCCCCCAAAGGTTTTTGGCGCGTCGACGCGCAACCGCACTCGATTCAACGCTTGGCGCGCCGCATCTCGCAACGGCTCATCGGCTTGGCATTATCCTCCGGCAACGCGCGCGGCATCGCACACATCGGCGTCATCAAAGTTCTGGAAGAAGAAGGCATCCCAATTGATATGCTTGCTGGCACCAGCGCGGGCGCGGTCTTTGCCGCAATGTACGCCGCGGGGCGTTCGGTCGAGGAGATGACGGCATTTGCATTGAACGTGCAAAAGCAGTATAATTTCTTTAGCGGCTTTCGCTACTGGGATTTTCGTCTTCCGCCAGGCGCAGGGCTCATCAAGGGAAATCAAGTGTTAGAGTACCTGCGGCGCTGGGTGATGGACAAGACGTTTGACCAATTGAACATCCCATTGTATATTGTGGCCACCGATTTGATCTCCGGCGAAGAAATCGTGTTCGACCGGGGACCGGTGGCAGAAGCCGTGCGCGCAAGTATGAGCGTAATCGGCGTGTTCGAGCCGGCGTACGTGGCAGGGCGTTACCTGATTGACGGCGGCTCGGTCAATCCTGTCCCAACCCAGTTACTGGCAGACAAAGGCATTAGCATCATCCTGGCAAGCAACGTCATTCCCAGTTTGGAAGATCGGATCCATCGGCGCGAACTACGCCGTGGCGGCAAACTGCCCAACCTGATGGGCATCTTGACCGGCGCGCTCGAAATTATGGAAAGCGAGATCATCAAGACGCGTTTGGGTCCCGTAGATGTTTTGATTCAGCCCGATGTGGCGCGCTATGGAACGATGGAGTACGACAAAGCCGCGGAAATCATCAAACGCGGGGAAGAAGCCGCGCGCAGTCAAATCTCTGCCATTCGGCAACGGCTCGCGCCGAACCCGCGCAAACGTCTCGTGTAACCCACTCTGACAATGAAAACTCATCTCCGCACGATTCCCTTCTTTAGCGCATTAGACGACACCGCGCTCGACGCGCTCGTGTCGCGTTTGCAACTCAAGCGCGTCAACAAAGGCGCCTCGGTCTTTCTCGCTGGCGAGCCGGGCGACTGTATGTACATCATCAAGAGCGGGCTGGTCAAAGTCATCTCGGAATACGAGGAAGCCGAACGCTTTATCCTCTACTTGGGTCCCGGCGATTTCTTTGGCGAAGGCGCGGCGCTGTTCGGCGGAAATCACTCGGCAAGCGTCTATGTCGTTTTGGACGCGGAACTCTACATTTTGGAACACGCTGATCTCAGCGAACTGATGCAGAAATTCCCCGCCATCGCGTTGACGATCATTCGAGAACTGCACCAGCGTTTACGCCTCTCCCTGCGCTCCCCAATTCAATCGAAGGAACTCAACCTCATTGCGACTATCGGCGCGGCAACCCCCTTGCTCGCACACCAGTTGGGACAATTGAGCGGCGAAGAGGTCTTGCTCCTCGATCTGCGCGAGACGCAGAACGGAGAAACCCACACACCCAGCCAGCCCCACATCCATTTGACGCGTCCAGAAAATCCACTGACCGCCGAAGAACTGGCGCGCTATTTGAGCGAACTCATCAAGCAATATTACTGGATCGTGCTGTGGCTCGAAGCCGAACCTAGCCCGCTAGTAGCCAAAGCGATTGATCTCGCCGATTTGCGCGTGGTCTTGGGCGCGGCAGATGCTCTGCCGGCGTCACGCTTGATGTCCCAGCCCTTGTACGCCGATGACGAACCCACCGCCATCAACCAACTGGCGCGCAAACTGGCGCGCCGGCAGGTGGGCTTGGCGCTCTCCAGCGGTAACGCGCGCGGAATGGCACACATCGGCGTTCTCAAGGTGCTGAAGGAAGAAAATATTCCGCTCGACCTCATCGTTGGGACCAGCGCCGGCGCGCTCTTCGGCGCGATGTACGCCGCCGGACGTTCCATCGAAGAGATGATTGAATTCGCGCTCAAAGTGCGCTTGGAATACAATTTTCTCACCGGCTTTCGCAACTGGGATTTCAGCATCCCGCCGCGCTGGGGCTTGATTCGGGGCAATATGTTCCTGAAGCAATTGCAACAACTCTTCCCCAACGAAACGTTTGAGGGCTTGAAAATTCCCCTCGCCGTCGTCGCGGCAGACCTTGTGTCCGGCGAGGAAATCGTCTTTGAACGCGGACCACTCCCCGAAGCACTGCGCGCCACAATGAGCATGGGCGGCTTTTTGGAACCCGCCCAACACGAAGGACGCCTGCTGATTGACGGCGGCGCGGTCAATCCCGTACCCGCCCAAGTGCTAGCCACGCACGGCATCAACATCATCATCGCCTCCAACGTCATCCCCACGCTGCGCGAACGCGTGCGCTGGCAACGCGGGCAGATTCGCCGTGGCGTCTCCTCTCTCATTGACATTATACTGAACGAACGCGAGATTATGGAGGGCGAAATCATTCGCTCGCGGATGAATCCGGTGGACGTGATTATTCAGCCCGATGTAGCGCGCTATCACGTGCGTCAGTACGACAAAGCGCGCGAAATCATCCAAGCCGGTGAAGATGCGGCGCGCCTGCAAATCCCCTAC
>Ga0209018_1002471_pt1 | contig 13050 bp, 10 predicted proteins | sample YNPBryBLVA2012_FD_185814 | JGI IMG/M metagenome (GOLD analysis project Ga0209018, IMG submission 185814) | Anoxygenic and chlorotrophic microbial mat microbial communities from Yellowstone National Park, USA - YNP Bryant BLVA 2012 (SPAdes)... ...
GCTCTATGTGAACCATCGAAGGATCTGGGACTTTACCCTCCTACAGGGGGTGGAGTACGCATTTTCCTCCTACCTGCCCGGCGGCACCTTTCCCCTCTGCTACCTGTTCGTGGAGATCGATCCCGAATGGGTAGACTTCAACATACACCCTGCCAAGAAAGAGGCTCGAATCCGGAACACGGAGGATATCCGAAGGCGGATCATGGAAGTGCTCTCCTCGTTCCTCGCCTCCCGGGGCAGAATTTCCCTAGGGAGTTTCCACCTTTCTCCGTCCGGCACCCTACCAAATCAACCCCCGTTCTCACTATCGAACAACGACCTGTCTTCCCCTTACGGCCTTTCGCCACATCAACGCCCCTCTCCCCTATCACAATACGGCCCTTCCTCGAGCCACAGTCCTTCTCCCGATTACAGCCATCCCAGGGAACAAGCCTCCCTGTGGGTGGGGGAAGGGGCAGGAAGCGCGGCAGATCGATCCTCAAGCTCCCTCGATTCAGGTTCGCATTCTCCGAGTTACGGGGTAGATCAATTATTCCCCGCGAATCGAACCACGGGCGAGGATTCTTTCATCTATAAAGGACAGGTGTTTGGCTTGTTTCTCCTTGCCGAATGGAAGGATACGATGTTCCTCGTGGATCAGCACGCAGCCCACGAACGGTTCATCTACGATGCCCTGAGCAGGGACAGTGTCCCGCAACCCCTTTTGATCCCGCTGGAATTCCCTGTGGAACCGGAAGAGGAAGAAAGGATCAGGGAAAACGCCACAACCCTCACCTCTTTAGGCGTACGCATAGAAGAAATCCGCCCCGGAACCTGGGCCTTGACAGCTCTTCCCGCAGCCTATCGGGGAGCGGAAGAAGATGTGGTGACCCTGCTGAAAACCCAGACAGGGACAGGGGAAAAACTCAAGCAGGAACTCTTTGCCCAGATAGCCTGCAAAAAAGCCATCAAGGATGGGGAAGGGATCAGTCCCCTTTCCGCCTATGAAATCCTCCAGTACGTGTTTTCCCTCGAAAATCCCCGATGCCCCCACGGCCGGCCCCTCTGGATCCAGATCTCCCGGGAGGAACTCTTCCGGGGGGTGCGGCGAATTCTGTAGACGCCCCTTTTGCAGAATGAGGTAATATACAGCCCTTTCGGAATGAACTCTTCCGCAACGGACTCTTCCGCCGGGTGTGACTAAGTGCATAACCTCTTACAGGCTTGCCAAAAGTTTCTCCACTTCTTTCCGTTTCGGGTAGTTCGGTTGTTTGGCCAGAAGTTCTTGCAGGATGGCTTTTGCGCCCGCCTTGTCCTGCAGAGTAACCAGAATCTTCCCCAAATCGTAATAGGCATCCCAAAATGCGGGATCCATCTTCAGTAGCTGACGGAAGGTATCCCGAGCCTCAGGATAGTTCCCCGCCCCCGTATATGCCAGGCCGAGGTTGTACCGCATGAGGGACACGTTGGGCTGTTTGGCAATAGCCTTCAGGTAATGCTTGATACTGTCCTGGTACAGTTCCTTGTGCAGGTACACACTCCCCAGGTTGTTGTTTACCTCTACCGATTCGGGATCTATCCGGTAGGCAGTGAGCAACTGTTCCAAAGCTTTGTCGTACTGTCCCCCCTCGTCATACAGCCTGCCCAGCTCGATGCGAGGTTTGATGTAATTCTTATCCAGTTGCACCGCTCGGAGGTGGGAGGCGATCGCCGCCTCCTTGCTTCCCAGGGCCTCGCTGATCTGCCCCATGGTGAAGGCATACTCGGCCGATTGAGGATTGAGTTTCACAGCCTTGGTGATAAAGGGAAGACCTTCCTGCGGTTTTTTCAGCTCGAGCTTTATAACGGCCATGTTGTAGTTGTTCACATCGCTTTCCGGTTCCCACTCCACTGCCTTTTGAAACCAGGACTCCGCTTCGCTCAGTTTCCCCATTCTGTACAGGGCGGTAGCTAGCCCCCTTGCGTTTCGCGGCTCCTTGGGTTCGTACTTCAAAGCCTGGGCATAGGCAGCGGAGGCACCGGCAAAATCGTTCTTTGCCCTGAGGATTTCCCCCATCTCGAAGTAGGCTCTTCCATAATCCGGCTTTACCTTGGTGGCCTTTAGGAAGGCTTCGTAGGCGCGATCCGATTCTTTCAAGCGAAGGAGGGTGGCCCCGAGGTTAAAGTAGGCCACCGCATGGTTGGGATCGAAGCGTACGCAGGTTTCGAAACTCTGCCGGGCTTCCCGGAATAGACCGGCCCTGAACTGCGCCTTACCCAGCTCGAAGAAAATCTCCGCATTCTGAGGATTCAACCGCGCCGCATCGGTGAGGGACTTGATGGCAGCCTCATTGTTCCGGGATGCGGCATACACTTTACCCAGGGTGAAGTAGGGCTCCCATAGGTTCGGGTCCCGTTTGATGGCCTCGTTTGCCGCCTCCAGTGCTTTCTGCCGATTCTCCGAGCTTTCTGGATTTGCTCGGAAGTAAGCTTCCGCTGTCCGGGCATAGGCTTTTGCCGCATAGGGGGAACGGGAAGCCTCCTTCTCCATCTGGATCACCTCTTCGTAAAGGTTACGGGCCTGGAGGTAGTTGGGTATCTGAAGGGCATCATCCCCCTGCTTCAATAGGGCCTTCAACTTTTCTTCCCGAGCCCTCTGCTCGGCATTCAGTTTGGCCAATCGGGCCTCTTCTTCCTTTCGGGCCTGCTCCTCCCGGGCTTTTCGTTCCCGTTCAGCCTGTAGCCGCTGCGCCTCCAGCATTTTCGCTACCGCATCGTCCGCCGAAGAGGGCCGTGCGGTCTTTGCCAAGCGTTCCAGTGATTTTTCCAGGGCTTCCTTCTGTGCCTGCAGAGTCTCTAGCTCCCTCGCCTTCGCCTCCTCTTCTGCCTGTTTCTTTGCCGCCAGGATCCTCTCTTTCAGAGCCCTGGCCTGCTGATCGTTGGCATTCTCGATCAAGATTCGATCCAACAGGTCCAATGCTCGCTGGTACTCTCCGCTCTTACTGTAGTCCTTTGCCAAAAGAAGGGTATTCTTGCGGGCCGATTGGAAAGATCCTCCCTTGGGGCCCAGCGCTAGATACCCTATCCCTAAAAGCAGGATCAACGCCACTACGCCGATCCCGATCCCTACTTTTCGATTCATCATAGAAAGATTCCCTCCCTTACTCTTCGATATCCGTTTCTTCCCGTTTTTCCCGGATGTCTTCCTTTTCCGCCGAAAGGTTCCCCACCCCTTCCGTGGAGGCTTTCAGGGAACTGAGCACAGCTTCCAGCAGGGCCTTCTGTCTGGCTTCTTCCTCCTGCCTCCGCTTCTCTTCCTCCTGCCTCTTTCGTTCCTCCGCGATCCGTCTCGCTTCCTCCTCCTCTTTCTTTCGTTTTTCCTCCGCGATTCTCCTGGCTTCCCGTTCTTGCAGGACGGACTGGAGAAGGGCCATCATGCGCTCGATCTGCGGGCGCTGGGGCGAATCAGGTACAAGGTTCAGGTAGGATGTGTAGTCTTTCAACGCATCTGACAACCGATCCAGTTTCACCTCCAGGTTTGCCCGATTGAGAAACGCGTCCGCCAGGGCTCCGTTAGTTTCGAGGGCTTTGGTGTACATTTCGATGGCAGTTTCGTTTTCTCCCTTTGCCAGGTAGTTGTTTCCTAGATTGAAATAGAAAAGATCTTTGTACTGCAAGGCAAACTCCAGCCCCCGCTTTATCACCCGAATGGCCTGGTCGTGATTCCCTATCTGTTCGTAGGCAATCCCCAGGTACAGGTAGATTCGTTCGTTCCGCGGCTCCTGTACCGTTGCCTGCTCCAGCAGGGGAATGGCCAACCGGGGGTTGTTATGCAGGAAGTGTTTTTCTCCCTCCTGGAAAGCCGTTTGGGATTGTGCAACCGGCCCCTGCCCCAGGAGGTATAAAAAAAAGAGCACCGCAGCCCAGAATCCCCCTGTAGGAGGGTGAACGGTAGAGGGTCTAGGGGGAGCGGTTTGACAGAGTAATCGAAAAACTTTACTCTTACACCAACGGAGCGGACGGATCATGATGCCCTTGATGATCATAGCAATTATAATTCTCGGAGTGGGGATCGGTTTCCTTGCTTTTTTCTTGATCCGTTCCATCATCATCCCTCAAAAGATCGCCACCCTAGAAAACCTGGTCAAGCAGAACAAAACAGCCGCGGCCATCAGACTTGCCCGCAAGATGATAGCCAAAGATCCCCGCAATGTGGATGCCCATTATTTCCTGGGTCTGGCATACCTGGCAGAAAACAAGCCAGAACTTGCATTGATGGAACTCAAAACCGTAAACTCCATCGGTCAGTTCACCGAGTTCTGTCGGGAAGTTCCCTTCAGAAGAAAGATAGCAGAACTGTATACCAAATTCAACCAAGGGGAGGAAGCCCTGAAGGAGTACCTCCTTCTGGTGAAGAAAGACCCCAACCAGCCCGAGTATTACTTTCTCATTGGACAACTGTTCGAGGAAAGAGGAAAAGGGGCAAAAGCCGCGGAGTTCTACCAGAAGGCAATCGAACTGGATCCCAGGAATTGGAAAGCTCATTTCCACCTGGGGATGGTTCTGTATCGGGCAAAAAAAGCCACCGAAAGCAAGGATGCCCTGGAGGCATCTCTCAAGCTGAATCCGGAAAACTATGCGGCACATTTCTATCTAGGCAGGCTTTTGAAGGAAAACCATGACTACACACCCGCTCTTTCGGCCTTCGAAAAAGCCCAAAAGGATCCCGCCTATAAAACGAAAGCATTGATCGAACGGGGAACCTGCTTCATGAGCATGAACAACTTCGAGAAGGCCGCCTCGGAGCTGGAGCGGGCAGTGAAAACCGCCAAGGAAGGGGAAGAGAACGAACTCCTCTATGCCCACTACTTCCTCGCCCACTGTTACGAAAAACTCCGTGAACTGGAACGGGCTATCGAACACTGGGAGGCGATCTACGCAAAAAAACCCAATTTCAAGGATGTAGCGGAGAAGCTAAACCAGTACCAGGAGTTTCGCCAGGACGACCGAATGAAAGATTTCCTAACCGCCGGACGGGAAGAGTTCCTTTCCCAATGCAAAAGCATAGCCGCCGGTATGGGGTTGAGCGTCCAGGATACTACGGAAATACATAGCGGATGTCAGATCCTGGGTGTGGAAGCCCAATCCAAGTGGCGAAACGCCCGTAAGATCCCCAAACTCCTATGGTTCCTCAGAACCACCGATCCGGTGGACGAGTCTTCCGTCCGAGCTTTCCACGAACAGATGAAACAGTTGAACGTCACCCGCGGAATTATCCTTACCAGTTCCTCCTTCAGCCGCCTGGCCATGGAGTTTGCCGAATCTCGACCCATCGAACTCATGGGAAAGGAAAAACTCCTGGAGTTATTGAAAACCCTTCCCCGAGAAGCGATTCACCGGAACTGATGCGGATGAAGATTCTCTGTGTGGCGGACCATGTCGATCCACTGGTATACACTCCTACGGTAAAGGAACGGTTTAAGGACGTGGACCTGGTGCTTTCCGCGGGGGATCTCCCGATGGAATACCTGGGGTTTCTTTCGGCTACCTTGAACCGTCCCATCCTGTTCGTGTTCGGCAACCATAATCTGAAAACTCTCACTCTCTTCAATAAAAAAATGTCTCTCTATTCCTCCATCGATCAGTTCGATCCAGAGCTGCAGAATACCTTTGGGGCCACCCATACGGGATGGAGGATCACCCGTATCAAGGGGCTTCTCATCGCCGGCCTGGGGGGAAGCATGCGGTACAACGAGGGGGAGAACCAGTATACGGACCGCCAGATGTACCTGAAAATCCTCAAACTCATCCCTGGTCTCCTGTGGAACAAAATTCGGTATGGCAGGTATCTGGATATCCTCCTCACTCATGCGGCACCCTTCGGGATTCACGACCAGCCCGATCAGTGCCACCGCGGATTCAAGGCCTTCCTATGGTTCATGCGGGTATTCAAGCCGAAGTATTTGATTCACGGGCACATTCATCTGTATGATATAAACACCCAACGAAGGGATCGTTACTATCAAACCGATGTAGTGAACGCATACGATCACTGTATCATAGAAATAGAGGTGAAGGATGTATGAGTGGTCATTTTAAGGAGCAGGCCCAGCAAGACTTCAACCGTGCCCGGTGGAAAGAAACGATCAACCGGATCCTCTCCATCTGGCAACCGGGCCGGGCGGATCTGTTGAGTCTGGAGGAGATCAAGGAAATCCTGAAACCCAAGAGCGAAACCTACAGAGGGATGCAGACGGTACCGATCGATCGAATCGTGGGGAGCGAGGGGAGGTACCGCGACTTCGATAAAAAATACCTCCCGCGGTACGAGTACCTGCGCCAACGTTGGATGAATATCGACCTGGCACACCTCCAGAACATCATTCTTCCCCCGATAAAACTCTACGAAATCGGCGGACTCTACTTCGTCCGGGACGGGAACCATCGGGTTTCCGTAGCCCGCATGCAGGGAGTGGAAGCCATCGATGCGGAGGTGATCTCCCTCAACTCAGAGATCCAGTTGGATCCTGATGTGACCCGTGACACCCTGAAAGAGAAAGTGATCCAGTGGGAACAGAAGCAATTCTTCGAGAAAACAGGATACGACAAGTTCTTCCCTCCCGACGAGCTGGTCTTTACCGCCACCGGACGGTACGATGAAATCATCGAACACATCCTGGTGCACAAGTACTTCATCAACCAGAACTCGGACAAGGAGATCTCTTTTCAAGAGGCGATGATCTCCTGGCATGATAACGTGTTCAAACCCATCATAGACCTCGTGAAACAGGGAGGAGTGCTGTCTCGATTCCCCGGTCGAACCCCCGCGGACATGTACGTCTGGATTTCCCGCCATTGGGATGCGCTGAAGCAAAAGTACGGGCAGAATTATCCGATATCCAAAGCGGTGGAAGATTTCAGCATAAGGTACGGTCAGGGGTGGAAAGCTCAGTTATTGGACTTTCTTTACCGGATATTCAGTTTCCTCACGGGAAAAGAGAAATTTTGAACCGTCGTACGGCCCTTTTACCCAGATCGGCCCCTCCCCATCGGGAGCCCTCGAATAGAGGTAGAACTCTTTTGCTTGAGTTCGAATGGCAGGAGAGGCAAGAATCGGCTGCAGGGAATTTTCCCCTCCTTTCAAGGGAAAACTCCCTAGAAGGGTGCCCGTCGAAGAGGTCAGCACCAAGAGGGTAGATCCAGAACCCGGTCTAAGCACCAGCTTGCCATCTTTCCTTTCGATCGACGGGAAGGTTACCCTGGATGGTTCAGCCCGGATGGAAAACTCTCGCTCAGCCCGGTAGCCCGCCATGTCCGTCACCACCACCCGGTATTCCCCGCGGGGGAAGGGTTTGCCGGGCCGAGACAGGAGCCCCGAACAAACCAGCCACTTACTCCCTCCAAAGGGCTTCCATTCCCACTGGTCCCGTCGAATCTTCCAATAGAGTTCCTCCGCATCCTGTACCAGAGCTACCGCTTCCAGATCTTCGATTCCATCCTCGTCGGTGACATCGAGGGCAAGGGAGAGTGACTCTTGAGGAGGTGTCTCGTCTGGACTCTGGAGAAGCACTACCTTATACCGAATGTCATGTATTCGGGGGTACCTGCCACTACAGGAAAAAACTGTAAGTATTGCTACAAGAAGCAGGGCGAAAGAAGTAAGAATTGAAGATGAGACACGATTAAAGAAAAAAGCCGCCCCTTCTTGATTCGGTGCGGCTTGGAAGGCTTTTTGACCCTTCATGGCTTTAGTAGGATTTCATTGCCTGAAGTTTCCTTACCTTCTTCATGAGTTTCCGTTCGAGGGATTTTTCCTTTCGGTGTTTTACAGCAGAAGGTTTTTCGTAGAATTCCCGCTTCTTCCATTCGCGGATGATTCCTTCTTTTTCCACCATTCGTTTGAACCGCTTGATGGCTTTTTCCAGCGCTTCACCCTCATCGACTTTAATAAAGGCTATGAGAATCACCTCCCCTCTTTCGAAGTTACCGCAGTTTCCCTCAGTTGAAAGAATTTGTCAAGAGGACCCGCACGTAGAAAGGCATCGGGGTTCACCGGGATGCCTCCCACCCGAACCTCCCAATGTAGGTGGGGACCGGTAACCAGCCCCGTGGCTCCCGTAGTCCCGATTCGTTCTCCCTCGTGCAGGCGATCCCCCTCCTTCACCTTGATCCTATCCAGGTGATAGTAGAGGGAATACACGCCAGGCAGATGTTCCACCACCACAGTGTTTCCCGTAAGGATTCTGGGCCCCGCAAAAGCAACCTGTCCCGATGCGGCAAGGTGTACGGGAGTCCCCCTAGGGGTGGCAAAATCGATCCCTGTATGGATCGCCTGCTCCGCCCCCCCGTCGGCATACCGGTACTTCCGTCGATCCCCAAATTGGGAGGTTCGTCTGAATCCTTCCACAGGCAGTCGAAACGGCTTTGGATGGTACATCGATTGGGGATTGAATACCGAAACTCGTTCCAGGATCTCCCTCATCTCGGCGATCTTGCGGGCATCCTCCTCTGTACGGAGTTTACTCATCTCTCTGTTCAGAGCTATTTCCTCGTGTATGAACTGCCTTCCCAGCACACTTACAGGGAACACCAGTGACCGCTCCCCCATGCGTATTTCCAACCGATAAAGCCCGGCTGGCGCAACCGAAGGAATACCTAAAAGTCCCACCCAAAGGGTAGAAGTATCCTCGAGGGTAGCCCCGCTCAAGCCCTCTCCTCCTTCGCCGGGCACTCCTTCGCCGGGCCCTCCCTCATCGGGCACCCGGAACGCTTTCCCTTCCGCAAGAAGAGTATTCCTATCTTCCTCCCTCCAGAGGAAAACCTCCACATCCCTTACCGAAGGATCCGTATACAGGCGGAAGGGTAGAGGATCTCCCGGAAGCACTTCCTGGAGGGTTTGTACGAGCTCTCCTCCCGCTAGGGGGGAACGGAAAAGAAAAAGGACGAATAGAAAGCAGAGGATCTTTCGTTTCTCCATGGATCAAGGTTCCTTCTCGATGTCGAGAATGACCAGCTGGAGGGTCTCCTGATTCTGAAAGGTGTTTTTCTGTACCTCATAGATGATGGAAACGGTATCGTTCACGGAAAAATCCTTTCCCACCCGCTCGGCAGAGTTCCAGAACACCGCGGGAAACGCGTAGGCGCCGGTACGAATAAGAAGCCTGATATGGGACTGTTCCTTTCGGCCGATGAAATCGATACTCTGAATCTGCACACCCGGGGTCCTGAATACGAGAGGAGGATTCTCCTCCCCAAAGGGGGAAAAAAAGTCCAGGGCAGACTCGAGATCCTTCGGATTCATGTAAGAAGGGGGAATCTCGGCGTCGATTTTTAGGACGCTTTCCTCCTCCCCATTGAGGGACACCTCGGGAAGGATCCCCTTGAGGCGTTCCATCAGTCTCGGCAGGTCTTCCAGTTTCAGATTGAAGCCCGCGGCAAACTCATGCCCACCCGCATCCTGGAATAGATCGCCGCACCGCTCGAGAAAATGCTTTACCCCATAGCCGCGGTTACTCCGTAATGAACCTACAACCTTGTCCTCCAGAATCGCGCAGGCAATGGCGGGGACCTTGAAGAAGTTCGAAAGCCGGGCAGCGAGGATCCCCGTGATTCCCCGATGGATCCGGGAATCGGAAACCAGGACAAACTTGTTACCATACTCCTCGAAACTCTCCCGGGCCGCCGGCAGGACCTGCTCCCAGAGATCGTCCCCGATCTTTCTTCGCATCCTGTTCAGTTCCATCACCCCTGTAGCGAGGGCCTCCCGCTCCTCGGCCACCTCGCTCAAGAGCAATCGGGCGGCCGTGTCCGGTGAACCCATCCTTCCCGTGGCATTGAGGGCCGGTCCGAGCTGCCAGGCAATATCCCTGCTGGACAGGGGTTTTCCCGTCAGGTTCTGCTGGCGGAGCAATTCCCGTATCCCTTCCCGAGCCCCCTCGTTCAGCAGTTTCAACCCGGCCTTCACGATGAGGCGGTTTTCGTTCCGAAGGGGCATCATATCGGTGAGGGTACCGATGGCCACCAAATCCAGGATACCCCGATACTCCGTCGAGAGGGAGGGAAACTTTTTCAACACCCAAGAGGAAAACAGGTTGATCAACACATCCAGCTCGGTGAAGGGTTCCTGCCGGTACCTGCCTCCCCGGGACAGTTCCCGTAACCGCAGTAGGCTCTTTCCCTGCACACCGGGGAACAGGGTTGACAACTGGGGGGCTAGGTCCTCCAGGTATATCTCCGCATCCCCCCCAAAGATCTTCCGCAGCATCCGTTCCTGCAATTTTGCATCATACACGAGGATCCGTTTCCCGAAAAACTTCAAGAGCCTCGTTTGATCAATCTTCACCATCCCCGGAACCAGTACTTCGGTGATCCGATCCTCCACCAGCAGGTTCTTGATTATCGCCGCTTCCAGTACGAAGGAATCGTTACCAGGCCGCAGATTGAGAAGAGTGAAGGGTTCCTTGTACAGTTCGGTTTCCCCGAACGCCAATGCCCAGATCACTTTCGCCGCCACCCCGCATCCTGCCAGGTCCCGGAAGGGGTACCCTGCATCCTCCATCTTGGGATTCACGATGGCCAGCGCGGGGGGGATGTTCTCCTGGGGGGTGTGATGGTCGAGGATAATGGTATCCACCCCCAGCCGGGATGCGTGCTCCACTTCCCGATAGTTGGAGATCCCGCAGTCTACCGTGATGATGAGACTTCCCCCTTCCTGAGCAAACTCCTCCACCACCGCTTTCGTCAACCCATAGGGGTCATCCCCCATGGGGAGTTTCCAGGAAACGGAGATTCCCATCCGGCTCAACGCCTTCACCAGGAGGGCGGTGGCGGTGATTCCATCCACATCCCGGTCCCCGAACACGAGGACTTTCTCCTGTTCCTCCCTGGCCGCCAGGATCCGATCTACCACGTCCTCCATCTCCACGAACAGGAAGGGATTGTGGAGGTAGCGGATGTCCTCTTCGCAGAAGAACAACAGTTCCTCCGGTTCCACGATCCCCCGTCGCACCAGGATGGAGGCAACTAGAAGATTCAGTCCATATCGCTCCGCCAGTTTCTTCGCCTTCTCCACAGCTAACGGCGTTTTTTCCCACTTCATAGGGCTACGATCTCCTTCAGAATGAGGGACCTGGATAGAGAAGACCCACCTTTCTGGTCAGGAGGTCCGATATGGACCGCCTCCCTCAGGATAGAAAGAGCCTCCTCGGCAGCATTCTCCGACTCCGCGTACAATTCCAGGACCGATTCTCCCTGGCCCACCGGTTCTCCCCTCTTCTTAAAAAAGTGAATCCCCACATAGGGGTACACCGAATCGGTCGTTTTGTTCCTACCCGCTCCCAGTACCACGGAAGCAAGGCCCGTTTTATAGGCTTCGATTCGCTGGATTTTTCCATCCCCTTCGGCCGGGAGTGTCCTTCGGATAGGGGCTCGCAGGGTACCGATTCCTCTCTCGAAGGCCTTCGGATCTCCTCCCTGGGCTTCGATATTCGAAAGGAATCTTTTATAGGGTTCTCCCCCCTCGAGCATCTTTCTGCAACGATCCACTCCCTCCTCGGGAGTCTTCGCCTTTCCTCCCGCCACTAGCATCCAGGCGGAGAGTCTCAGGGTAACCTCCATCAAATCTTCCCTTCCTTCCGTATCCCCCTGCAGGCAGAGGGCAGACTCTTCCGCTTCGAGAAAATTGCCCACCATCCTCCCCAGGGGTTCGTTCATGTCGGTTATCACAGCCACGATGTTCCGTCCGAGTTTCCTCCCCGTCCGAGCGAGGGATTCTGCCAGTTCCTCCGCTTCGGATAGACTCTTCATGAAGGCCCCGTCCCCGCATTTCACATCGAACACAAGGCTTTCCGCCCCTTCTGCAAACTTCTTCGAAAGGATACTGGCGGTGATGAGGGGGATGGATTCCACCGTGGCTGTTGCATCTCGGAGAGCGTACAGAACCCGATCGGCAGGCACGATCCGCTCGCTCTGTCCTGTCATGGCATAGCCCGTTTGCAGGAGGATCCGGCGAAACTCCTCTGGGTCACGGGCAATCCGATACCCGGGAATAGCCTCCAGTTTGTCTAGGGTTCCCCCCGTATGTCCCAAGGACCGGCCGCTCATCATGGGTACCTTGATTCCGAAACAGGCCACTAACGGAGCGAGAATCAGCGACACTTTGTCCCCTACCCCGCCGGTAGAATGTTTATCCACGAAGGGACCGGGGATACCCGATAGATCGAGCCGGTCCCCGCTTTCGATCATCTTTAGGGTCAGTTCCCTCGTTTCTCTATCAGTCATTCCCCGAAAGTATACGGCCATGAGCCAGGCAGCTACCTGGTATTCCGGAATCGACCCATCCAAACACCCCTGGATGAGAAACCGGAGCTCCTCCGCATTCAGTTCCCCCCCGTCCCGTTTTTTCCGAACGATATCTACCCCTCGCATGCACTATAGCATACCATACTCTTTCTTTTTAGCGAAGTTTCCAACTCCCTAGGTCCTTATAGGGTTATATTAAAATTATGTTAAAAAAATCCAATATGCTTGCAAAATACAAAACAATGGTTTAAAATATGGATACATGTTCCAAATTCCGAATCCTGGCGCCCGTAAGTCAGTGTTACCTAGGCATATCCGAAGGATACTAGGAAGGACATCCTACCCAGCTTCCCTCTTCGCTATCCTACTGTTCGCTGTCCTTTCCAATCTCACCGACAGAGTGGGCGCTCAGGAGAAGCCTACCTTCACGCCCCCAGCGGAAATCACGGTGGGAATCGACGACAACTACCCTCCCTTTTCCTTTCGAAACCCCGAAGGGCGCCTCCAGGGTTTACTGGTGGACCTCTGGAGTCACTGGTCCCAGGCTACGGGAACCAAGGCTAGCCTCGTCGGCATGGATTGGGGGGAAGTACTCCGTCACATGCGTGAGGGTAGATTCGATGTGATCGACACAGCCTTTCGCACCAAGGAACGGGAAGGCTACCTCGATTTCTCACCCCCCTACCAGAGCATCGAAGTACCCATTTTCTTTCACCGGGATATTTCGGGGATCGCCTCGGCGAAGGACCTGCAGGGATGCGTGGTTGGGGTGAAGAAGGGGGACGCAGTAAT
>Ga0209018_1002472_pt1 | contig 13037 bp, 9 predicted proteins | sample YNPBryBLVA2012_FD_185814 | JGI IMG/M metagenome (GOLD analysis project Ga0209018, IMG submission 185814) | Anoxygenic and chlorotrophic microbial mat microbial communities from Yellowstone National Park, USA - YNP Bryant BLVA 2012 (SPAdes)... ...
CCTCGGCGCGACGCAGCGGGTCTGGGCACGGCTCGTCCCAGAGCCCCCGCTGGACGAGACCCTCCAACGCCTCGGGGGATGCCTGGAGATCCTCGAGCCAGTAGACACTTCCCGCAGGGGCAGCTCGCTGCGCCGGCTTGGGGCGCCACCGGGCCAGGTCCCAACCGGAGACCACCTGGAAGCGGGGTACCGCTGCAGCTACCAGCCTGCCCCACACGCCAGCCAACTCGAAAACAAAACCACCACGGCCGTCCTGTCGGACGCCTGGGGGCAACCAGCCATCCCGGAAGATTCCTGGGGTGGTGAGAACGAGTCGGCAGCGTCCCGCAGAGGCGATGAGCTCGAAGGCGGGCTCAGGCAGGGTAACGTTCGCTGGCCAGAGCAGGGCGCCCCTGCCGTCGCCCCCGAAACGAAGCAAACCCTCCGTGGGTGGCGTGCCGTCCTTCACTTCCACCAGGAAACCGACATCGTAAGTTGCTGGGGTTGCCTCTTTCCCGTTGTCCTCCCCATGAATCGGCGAGCCGCGCTTCACCAGGGCCAGACCTTGGACCGAAAACAACTGGTGTTCCCTGGCCCGCCCCTTGTCCGGGTCGAGCCCGACGCCTACCCGCTCGTCGTAGCGCCAAAGGCAAGAGGAGGGAACCAATTGATCCCCGCTGGGGAGTTGCCCAGCTAAGTAGCTTTTCCACCCGCTCTCGCTGAGCCAGTAGCCGCTGGCCGGTTTCTTCCTTTTCTCCTGGGGCAGGACGGCAAGCTGCGGCAAGTCCGCGGAGCTGGCGAGGCCCTCCGCGGGAGCATGGGGATGCGCCGCTGCTACGGCAGCAGCGCCAGTCTCTCCTCTGAACACCACCAGATCGGCAGGCGGGGCTACCAACAATTCCACCTGTCCCCCATCGTAGCGGCGCGCCAGGTGAAACGCGGTGACGGTGAAAGGCCCCGGCTGCTCCACCGTACCGAGGGACTCGTGGCGTACTTTCCCCGCCGCGAACTCTTTCGGATCGAGGCCTGCATCTACCAGCATCCTGGAGCGAAGCGCCCCGGCTACCGCCGAAGGCCACGGGGGAACGAGCGCCTCCCCGTAACTTCCCGGGTCGCCGAAGAGCTTGTTGCCCCGAGGGAACAACAGGTCGAGAGGTTCGATGAACACCGCGGTTTTCACCGTAAACCTCCTTTCTCTTCCGCCGGTGCGCGCGTTTCGCGGGCAAGAAACTCTCCCACAGCCAGGAAGTTCATCAGCCAGACACGGGCGTTGTGCTGCTTACTTGCTTCCTCTGCGAGTCCCCTGGCGAGTCCGGGAACCATCGTCAAAGCCTCCCCCTCCGATTGCCGCTTGAACTGGTAGGCAAGCAGTGCCGCCAGCATCTCCGGATTTTTGCCTGGATCGGAGAGGTCGGCGAGCCAGCGCATAGTATGGAAAGCGGCCCGTCGGGAGGTGTTCTCGTGGGCCAAGAAATTGCGAAGGCCGCGCAAGAGATCCAGTTGTTCCCATTTCCCCACAAGGTACAACGCACCCCCCGACCGCTTGACCACGGTGATTGCAAACGCGTCGCGTTTCCCCTCTTGTTTGGCCCGGTGCTCCGCAGCGCTGAGCTCCCGCATGACTGCTGACAGCGGTGCCTGATGGTGGGCCACCACCACTCCGCAAGAAGCGGTGGCATTTTTTCCCATCATGCGCGCGAGCCGCCCGCCGAGGAATGCGAACCCGCCCTTGCAATGAAGCTTGTCGCGCTGCTTGCGCAGCTCGCCCCAATCCCTTTTCTCGTCTTCAGGATCGATTCCGCTGTACGCGCGGCGCAGGCGCTGGATGCAGGAAAGCACGTCGGCCACGGGCAGCATGGCGAGCACGTCATCCCCGCCGGCATAAATGAGGCGTCCTAGGAACTCCTCCTCTATCACGTGACGCACCACCAGCTGGGAGAAGTCGTTGAGTGCAGAGGAGATGGCGAGGTGCCGATTCGGGGAGATAGCCCGGCGCTGGTCCAAGTAACGCTCAAAGAGCGGCAAGGATCGGGAAAGCTGGTCGAGCGAGCTGCGAATGGCGGGGTGAAAGCTGTCTCGGTAGGTAATCGCGGTCCCGGTTTGTTCATCCCCGGAAAGGATTGCCCCCATCCGATCGCCGTCCATCTTGACCAGAGCGTAATAGCTTTCAAGGCGCAGCTCTGTCTTCTTCTTACCGAGGCCTGCTGCGAGGATGGACTTCACCTGGTCTTCAGCTTCCTGCATCTCCTGCTCGTCCTCCGATTCGCGAGCAGCGTCCAGCAAGCTGGGAATGCGCTTCGCCAGCTCGAAGGAATCGCTCTGGCCGTATCTGCAGGCCAGGCGACGCGGGAGTGCCACGGGTTCCGATTTTTTCAGTATGGCTGCCGAGCCCTCTCGTATTTCGGCGCCGCTTTTCAGCCACTGTTCCAGCTGGTGCGCCAACGCCATGGTATGGGTCGAGACTACGAACCGCCCCACCTGCTTCCCCGTAGCTTGCTCCACCTCCTCCGCGAAGAGCTGGGGCCAAAGACGCTTGATCGCCGAGAGCGCGCCGAGGTGTTCGCCCTTTTTTGCCCAGGATGGCTTTTTTGCAGCGATGGTTGCCCAGAGCGTATCCGTTTGTTGCCGATAGGATTTGTGAAGCTGCTCGAGATCGGTAGTCAACCACTCGCTTTCACCGGTAATGGCGTCTCGATAGCCTTCCTGCACGAGCTGACCGAAGGGACGAGCAGCCTTCACAGCATCGAGAAGCCGCTCCGCTAGGTCATAGAGCGCCGGGTAGAGCACGGTGGGGCGAGGGGTGTAAAAAGCGAACCTCGAGCCAGCCAGCTCGATGGGATGGGACAGCACTTGCCAGGCGGGTGTTTCGAGAAAACCGAAGGTTCCCCCCGGCTTTGCAGGAAAAAACGGCGCCATGGCTTCTTCGAGCCGGGTCACGTTCAGCAGTTGGCGCTCCTCCCCATCACGATCGCCAACCAAGGAAAAAGGCACCGCCGCCCAGTAGACTTCGGGAAAATTCTTCAGCTGGGCTCGCATCTGCCCGTATGCTGGCAACGATTCGTCCCGGCCCTCATCTTGCTTCCTCAACCCAGCCACCTCCAGCAACCTGTCCACCACCTCGAGCCCCCGTTCGAGAAGCCAGGTGCGAACGGCTTCAGTACACGTTGTGGCCAGAGTCTTCACCTGGGACGCGGGGACGATCGCTACGAAGCGGTTGGGAAGAGCCGCAGCGAAGAGAGGGTTCGAGTCTGTCGTGGCTTTGGTCCACTCGAAGCCCTCGAAGAGCTCTCTTGGCAGCCCCATTCGATCCCTCAGCCAGAGGTCCACCTGAGCGACCCCCCGGAGCCTGGGAAAGAGAACAGCGTCTGGCCCCAGCTGCTCGCAGAGGGGGCGCATGGCCTCCCAGGCCAGGCGCGACAACAGGTGGGAGCCGGCCCAAAGATCCTCCACTTTGCGCGCCGCGGCAATGAAAGGCTGTACAGGTCCGATGGCAAAAACCAAAAGCGCCACTTCCCCACCAGGGTCGGCGGCGAAAGCCCCGGCAAAAGCTGACGTCAAATCCAGGTGATCCCAGATGGAGTGGTCGGGAACCCGCGTATCGGCGGGAAGCAGAGGCCAGAGAAGGCCTAGACCATTCTCGACCTTTCCATCTTGCTGGGAAACCTCGAGTTCAGGACCAAAGCGCCAAAAAGCCAGGAGGAGCTTCCGCCAGTCAAGCTCCCTAGGCTCCTCGAAACCCAGCTTTTCCAAAATCCACCTGAAGTGCTCTATCGAGCGCTTTTTGATTTCGGCGACATCTGTTTCCGCCGGGGTACCTAGGTCGAAAACGTCACCGGTGAGCGGATGGATGAACTTTGGCTCCTTCGCCCAGTTCACCCGGGCCCAGGAGGCCACGGCAAGGAACTTTGCCTCACCCGCCTCGCTAGAAACCTCGATCTCCTCCAGCGGGAACTGGGGGCGGTCCCCGGCGGCCGCCCACCAATCGGCCCTTTGCACCAAGCGGTAAAGCTCGAGGGGAAGGCCGCGTTGGAAAACGATTCTCGAGAGAGTTTCGCCCTGGTCCGGAGCGATGGTTTGCTCCTGGGGTAGGTCGAGGCCCAGCAACCGCCTGAGCGCCCGGGAGGTACCGTTTTCGTGGCCCTCCGGGTCGCGGAGTAGAACCAGGGCCTTCTCGGCAGGGTCGTGCAGGCGCGCTGCAACTTTCGTTTTCCAAAGTTTCTCTTGCACCATGGCTTACTCCTTGGCACGCTGCAAGCTGACTTGAGCCAATCGGTCTGCCTGTTTCAGCAAGAGCCCTGGATGGTGACCCTGGTGGCGCGGACGGCAAAGGGCGTCCAGGAACTCGTGTACCCGCTTCCATATCTCGTCGAGGGCTTTGCGGTCCGGCTTAAACGTAGGCGGTGGAGAGCAGGGCATGTGAAAAATCACGCCGACCAGTCTGCCGTCGGCACCCTTTCGAACCTTGAATCGCAGGCTGTTCGGTAAGCGGAGGCCACCCCAGCCAGCAACGTCGTGATTGGTAACTGGATAGCTCAACCAGTGCCTTTCCTCCGGCTCGGGTGCGTTTTTCCCCGTGGTGAAGCTAAACTGGGTTCGCAAGCCAATCTTGATGATGGCCAGCGTGCGCATGAGTCTCTTCCAGTCGTCGTGGGGCGCGGTCTGCCAGATAAGGGGACCTTCCTCGTCCGTGCCGATCGCGTGCGGCCAGTCGAAATCGAGGCATTTGCCCCAAGGGCGGAGTGGCAAGCCCTCACCCCTTCCCCCTCTCCCGGGGGGAGAGGGGGATAGTTCGTAGGAGCCCCACCCGTTGCGGCTGCGTCCACCTACCGTGCCGTAACGATGCATGAGCCAAAGGGCACTGTGGAGTAAAGTAGCCTCTTCCTTGGGGAAGGCAAGCAAAAGGGTCGCCGATCCGCCGGGCTCGAGAACAGCGTTGCGCTTGTTCAACTTAGTACCATCGCGCCCGTCAAGAGGACCGTAAGCGAGGTAGGCGTGTGGACCAACCTTAGAGTGGGTCTTCACGGTTTCGGGATGGAACACCGGGTCTTGCTCGAGCCCGTCCCAACTTTTCAGCGAGCCCACGTCCCAGCGGCTCAGCCGGAGCCTCACTCTACTTTTTCGCCCGGCAGTCTTCTCTCCTCGGCCATCCCGCTCCACCACGTCATTTTCGAGCCACGCATGCCCGAACAATTTTCCCTCTTCTTCTCGCATTGGCGTGATGTCGTCAGGGAAGCCATGGGCCACCGCATAGGCCACCCGCCACCACTGGCGTAGCTGGGCCTTGAAAGGGGGGGTGCGCCAGCGACCGTTTTGCTCGGCGTCGCCTAGGAACGCAGGGGTGAGAAAGGTTACTTGGAACTCTCTCGTTAGCATAGGTCCTCCCCTACCGACTGGCCATGATCACTTGCAAGTGAGACCTTCTCCATCACCCTAACCTCCTTTCGGGAGTTTTGTTTGCCGCGAGCGGGGGCGGCGTCAGGTGGGATCGGTGGGCCGCAGCCCGGTGGGTCACGACCCAAATATAAGCCCCGGTGTCAAGGGCGTCAAGGGGGCGTCAGAAAACCTCGTCCTCCTCCCGGGAGGGGGAAAAGGGTCGAGCTACACCCCAGTAGTCCACGGTGCCCAAGCAGTGCTTGCAGAGGTGATAGACGATGACGCTGTCCTCGCCGGGGTCCGCCTCTTCCTCGATGCACGCGTAAACCTTGGCCAGCAGGGTTTCGTCCACCTCCCCTTCGAAAACCGATTTTTGCACCCGGTGCAGGAGCTCGGTGAGACGATCCGCAAGGCGCGTGCGCCGGCGGTCGTCTACCACGTCGTAGGCCACCACGATGTGCAAGGCTCCCACCCTCCCCCGGAAAACGCTGGCGAAAGAACGACCCGCTTACCCCCCGACACCAATGCTTGCTAACCTCGCTCCCCACCCTCCCCCGGAAAACGCTGGCGAAAGAACGACGACGCAAGATACTGGCGGTTTACCGGGCCACATAGGGCTCGTACTCCCCTTCCCCCCGCAAGGCGCGGGCCACGCGGTAAATCTGGCTGCGCAGGAGCCCCCGGTAATCCACGGTGACGCCGTCCCGGGGGTCGTAAACCTCCTCCCGCAAGCGGCGCAGGAACTCCCGGATGAAGATCTTGCGACCGGTGTCCAAGAGGTACACGCCCTCCTGGGGTTCCTCTTCCAGGGCCAGCTGATCCTCCCCGAACGCCTCGGAAGGGCTACCGAAGTCCGCAGGGACCAGCTGGCGGCGGTTCACCAAGCGCAGGGTTACCGCGTCCACGATGGGGGCGCGGAACTCCTCCACGATGTCCAAGGCCAGGGAAGGGCGACCATACTCCGGCTGGTGGTACGCCCCCAGGAGCGGGTCCAGACCGCAAGCGGCCACCTCCCCTTCCGCCAGCGTGGTGAGCAAGGTGTAGCCGAAGGAGAGGCAGGCGTTGATGGGGTCCCGAGGGGGGCGACGGTTGCGCCCGGTAAAGCTGAACAACGGGTTGCGGATGGTTTTTGCGAACCCTTGGAAGTAAGCGCTGGCTGCCGCCCCCTCGATGCCCAAGAGCTCTTCGCGGCTTTGGGCGTCGCGGGCAGAGGCGGCGAGAAAGCGAAGCCGTGCCAAGATTGCCGCGAGCTCCTCGTCCCCGAGGCTGGCTTGGGCCCGGAGCAACGTGTGCCGCTGGTTGCGGATCTTCCCCTCCACCATGCGGCGGGCGAGGGGGAAAGCGAAGCTTTCGTCCGAGAGGAGCCGGTACTGCTTCACCCGCAGGTCCACGTGGCGGGAGAGGCGGGAGACCAGGCGGCCGCGGTAGGAACCGCCTTTGGTGAGGAACACCACGTCCACCCCCCGGGCCAGGAGCTCGGCGAGCGCCGCGTGGGTGAGCTCCACTGCACCGAAGAGCATCAAGCTCTCCAACTCCGCCAGCTTGAAGTGACGCACGGGCTTGCCAACCTTGCGCAGCTGCAGGGTTTCTCCGGCAAGGTGCAGGCTGGCGCCTGCTTCGGTGATAGCCACGACCTTACCCATGGGGCGGCTCCGGTGGCTGTTGCGACGCGGCTTCGAAGCGCAGGGTTTCTACCCCGTCCACCACCTCCAGGCGCAGCAGCCCGGAGGAAAGCTGCACAGCGCCCCCCTCCTGGCGCAGCAGCAACACCAACCGCTCCTGGATCGCCTGGCGCTCGGCAGCCAGCTGCGCCATGCGGTTTTGCAGGCGCAAGAACGCCTGGAGCAGAGCCTCCATGTCCTCCTGGGGAGGCTCGTCACCCCCTGGCGCCACCCCCCGGGTGTGGAGCACCGGGCTGGGGTAGTGGTCCTGGGCACCGGGGAACGTGCAGTTGCAGGGCACGCGGCTGGTGAGGTGGCCGATCTTGGCGCGGATCTTCACGCAGGATATGGGGTTGCCCCGGAGCGGGGATTTGAGCTTGAGGTTTTCCGGCAAACCCGGGACCAAGTTCAAAAGGTAGTTGGTGGCTTGCACCCCCTGGGGGAGGTAACCGAAGGTATGAACCACCACCTGGGCTTCGTCGTAGGAAAGCCGCCGTTCCTCCAGGGCCTGCTGCACCAGGTGGCGGAGCACCGCGCACCCTGCGAGCAAAGCGCGGAAGCTGGGGTTTGCCTCGAAGTGCGCTTGGGTCCACAAGGGTCGAGGGGGCAGCGGCACCGCCGTGGTTTCCACCACCTCCGGGCCCTCCCCCAGGGGCTTTTCGTCTGCTGTCCGGGAGCGGTGCCGATCCAGAAAGGCGAGGATCGCTTCCCTCCCGAGGCGGGGAGCGGTGCGCAGCAAGCCGAACGGGTCGGGAACCGGCTTCCCCTCGGCGTCCAGGAAGGCGGAGCGGCGACCGGTGCGCCGGTGCACCCCCAGGGGGAGCTTGATGAGGTTGCCCAGCCCCTTGGTGCCGGGGCGGGAGGCCTTGGGGAACCACTCCAGGGCGAAGTGCTCCCCTACGCTTTCCGCCAAGCACTCCAGCACCGCGCGACCCAGCGTCACCAGGGTGCCAGCGGGCTCCGGGGCCGCCAGCGGGAACCAGAAGTGCCGTCCTTTGTACCCGGAGTCTTCCACTATCGGCACCAGCCCCTCTCGCTCGAAAAACCCGCGGATCGCCGCTGTGGTTTCTGCCAGCTGCTTTCTCAGCAGCTGAGCCAGGGACTGGGATTTCCGGGCTTCCGCCAGGGCATCCTTGCGGATGTCCAAATCCAACGCACAGAAAAGGCAGGTGCCGTCCAGGCGAATGGGGTAAACCCCCAGCGTTACCTCCCCCAAAAGGTGCGACCGCAGCTCCCGGATCGTGAGCGGCTGGCGCACCGGGGAGTAGCCAGCCTCCCCCTTTTGCGGCGAGTACCACTGGCGGGCGTACACGTCCTCCCTTCCCCCGAACATGCTCAGAAAACGCACCAGGTCCGCATCGGGGGGGATGACCGGGACCGCCGCGCGGTCCTCCTCCCGGCTCGGGGCGGCCAAGGTGGGCAGCCGCAACCCGCGCCTAGCGCACATCTCCCGCAGTTCCGCCAAGCGCCCTTCGGCGCCCAGCTCTTGGTACAGCTCCGCCAAGCGCGCCGCGTCCTCGGGCTTGCCCTCCAGCTCCACCAGCCGCGCCAGGAGGTTCGCTGCCCGCTCCACCGCCCCTCGCTCCTCGGCAAGCTCGTAGAGATGCCGCACCGCCAGCGCATCCTGGGGGTCGTCCCGGAGCGCCAAGTTGAACTCCCGCTCGGCGATGCCCACCAACCCCAAGCGCTCGGCCAAAAGCCCCCACTCCCGGTGAAGCCCTTCCCGCCCCACCCGCGCCTGGGTGAACTCCCGCAGCCTCTCCCGTGCCAGATCCAGCTGTCCGGCGCCGGCGAGGTCCTCCACTTCTCGCAGCAGGTCCGCTGCCACCGAGATCTGCTCCAGCCTCATTGTAACCACCAGACCGAGTGGGTTCCTGGGGCACGAAAAGCGGCTAAGATGCCAGGGCGGGAGGGGTAAGGCGATGCGGGACGTGCTCCTGGCCACCGTAGGCACCTCGGTGCTCACCAACTTCCGGCAGCTGGAGCGGGCTGCCAGCTTCGAGGCGTGGGTCGCGGAGCAGCCGGAGGCGGACCGAGCCGCGCGGTTGCGCAACAGCGCGGCGTTCGCCGAGGCCGCCCACGATTTGGCGAAGAAACGCTGGGAGCAAGCGGCAATTGCCCTCGCTGTGCTTCCCGAGACACCTCGGGTGCTGGGGGCGGAGGTGGCCAGCCTGGAGGCGATCCTCCGGGAGCCCCCTTACGGGAAGCTCCGGGAGGTGGTGCTGTTCCACTCGGATACCGCCGAAGGGGGTGCCGCCGCCCGCTTTTTGGCCCGGTTCATCAAGCTGCGCTTCGCTCTGGAAACCAAGACGAAAAAGGTCGCCGAGCTGCGGGACGACGTGCCTGGGGTGTTCCGCACCTTCGGTTTGCGGCAGCTGGTGGTGGAGTTGGCTCGGGCAGTGCGGGAGTACGGTCCGGGGAGGGTGCTCATTGACGCCACCGGGGGGTACAAGGCCCAGGTGGCGATCGCCGTGGCCCTGGGGCAGGTGTTCCAAATTCCGGTGGTTTACCGTTTCGAGCGCTTTCCGGAAATCATCGAGCTGCCACCACTGCCGCTGGCCCTGGACTTCGCGTTCCTGGAGGAGCACCGCGAGCTTCTCGAAAAGGAAAGCGTGACCACGCAGGAGCTGGAGCGGCACTTCGGCAAGCCCTTGAGCGAGGCCAACCCGGCATTTGCCCGCTTTGCGGTGGCGCTGGCGGGCCCCGATGCCCAGGGTGCCTATACCCGCTCCCCCTCGGGGCAGCTGCTCCTGGAGGCGCTGCGCAGCGCTTCCCGCAAGCCCAGCCGCTAACAGCTTCTGGCAGGGCGCCAACGCACCTCCCCGAAACCCATGGTCACCAGCTTGCCGATTCCGAGAAGCGGCGCCAACCGCAGCCAGGGCCAAGCCCAGCTCCAGTCGCCGCCATAGCGCAAAGCCCCCACCAGACCCCCCAGCCGCATTGCTTGTTCCTGGCGGCGGGAGTAGCGTACCAGCTCGAACCAGGAGGTTTCAGCGGCCTCGAGCCTCACCCTCCGCGCCTGGGCCAGCTGGTGGGAGGCCAATGCCGGCACCGAGAGCTTTGCGAAAGCCTTGGCGCACAGCCGAACCCTCCGGGTGCAGGCAAGCAGAAGCTCGAGGAACGAAGGGGGCTGGGTGACCAGCTGCCCCTGGGACTGGAGGCGCAAGGGCGAGAGAAGCTCCAGCTCCAGCTGCTCCTCCCAGGGAGGAAAAGGCCAAGCGCCCAAGGTAGTAGCCGTCCGGGCCGAGGGGCTCCAGGAAAAGCGGCTTTTCCCGAGGCCACGGAAGCCAGCCACCGCCAAGGCCAGGGAGAACGCCTCCTCCCAACCCGTGGCCGGCCCGAAGAGGCGCAGCTCCAGGTCCAACGCCCCATCCTGGGCAGGCACAACCCGGAGCATCCACGGCGGGGGCAAGTGCCGCGGGCCCTCCTGGCCGTCCCCTTCGGGAGCGAAAAGCCCGAGGAACGGGCAGCCCGGCTTGTGCTCCGGGCCGCGACAAGGGCAAAGCAAGAAGCGCAGCGCTGCCCCCAGGGCGCCGCGCACCGTGCTGCCCCACCACCGCTGGGGATCGTGGCATGGGGCTTCCGGGCGCAGCCTCCCTGCAAGCACCGTGATGGGGAGTTCCAGGAACGCCAGGAGCTGCTCCACGGGGCGATTATAGGGGAGCAGCTGACAGGCAGGCAGCTTTCGGCTATACTGCGGGCAACCTGGTCGGGGAGACCCTTCTGGGTGGAAAGGAAGAGCATGAAGGTAGCGCAAGATACGGCCGTAACCCTGCATTACACGGTAAAGGGCCCCGACGGGCAGGTGCTGGACAGTTCCCTGGGGAGGGACCCGCTCACCTACCTCCACGGGCACCAGCAAATCATCCCTGGGCTGGAGAGCCGCCTGGAAGGGGCGGAGGCGGGGGCTTCGTTGGAAATCCACGTGCCCGCCGCCGAAGCGTACGGGGCGAAGCACCCGGAGCTGGTGTTCCCGGTACCCAAGGCGCAGTTCGATCCGGACATGGAGCTTACCCCCGGCGTGCAGGTGATGACCCAAGGTGACCACGGGCCGCTGGTGCTCACCATCGTGGGGGTGGAGGGCGATACCGTGTACCTGGACGCCAACCACCCGCTGGCCGGCATTGACCTGGACTTCTCGGTGCAGGTGGTTTCCGTGCGGGCAGCCACCCCGGAGGAGCTGGCCCACGGCCACGTGCACGGCTGAGGGGAAGCCGCCGGCACCCGAGAGCGCTGTTCCTCGCTTGGCTGCCTCGCCGTCCCTGGCCAGCGGTATTCGGCCCGAGGCGGCGGAGACGCACCCTCGGGAAAAACAAACGACCAATGCGTTCCCCAGCGGCGGGCCTTGCCCCGCCGCTGCTTTTTTTCTACCATCCGCCCGGAGGAGGCAGGAATGCACCGCCGTGGAATGTTTGCCGGGGCGTTGTTGCTTTTCCTTTGTTCCACCACCCAGCCCGCCTGGCCGAGCCCAGCCAACTGGCTCGAGAGCTTCCAGAAGCAGCTTGCCGAGCTTGCGGAGCGCTCCCGCCAAAACCAGGACCCAGAGCAAGGCCTGGCCAAAGCCACGAGGCTATTGCAGCGGCTTTTGGACGAGGTGGCAGGGGGCCAGCAAGCTTGCGTGCTCTTCGCTCGGGTGGAGTTGCTGCGGGCTATCTTCGAAGCCAAGCTGCAACGTTGGGAGGATGCGCTTTGGGATTACGCGGTGGCGCTGAACCTGGATCCAGAGGTAGCGAAGTTTTCCTTCAGCGATTACCCGGAATTGGCCGAGCGATTCCTCACCCAGAGAAAGCGGTTGCTGGATTTGAAAGGCGAGCTTAAAGACGATAAGAAAACACAGTCGAAGGAAATCAATTCGACTTTACCTAGGGCGCCGTCGAGCCTCACCGCGCTCCGGACTACACAGCCGAAGTACCCCAAAGGGGCTCTCAAGGATCGCCGCGAGTCCACCGTGATCCTAGGCCTCGTAGTGAACGAAAAAGGAATACCTACCGATCCGTTATTTTGGAACGAGAACTGCGATCAAGCCGCCTTCTTTGTCGCGGCCACCGAAGCTGTTCGGAGCTGGGCCTACGAGCCGGTGATTATTGATGGTCCGAAGGCGGTGTTCGCACACGTAACGGTTAGATTTTCGCTTGAGGGGCCTGACCGTGCCCGGGACGAGACGGCCCACCAGTAGCGAAGGCAAATGAGGTCGCCGCCTCTTTTCGCCCGAGCGAGGCTCGTTTCGTCCTTTACTGCTTCCCCTTGAGCCAGCGGTCGAGCCAGGCCAGCACCGTTTCGTGCCAGAGGATCGAGTTGTGGGGCTTGAGGACCCAGTGGTTCTCGTCGGGGAAGTACAAAAGCTGCGAAGGGATGCCCTTGCGCTGCAGCAACGTGAACGTGGAAAGCCCCTGGGTGTCCACCACCCGGTAGTCCTTGGCACCGTGGATCACCAGCATGGGGGTTTTCCAGTTGGCGGCGAGCTCGATGGGGTTGTGCTTGCGATAGCTTTCGGGGTTTTCCCAAGGGGTGCCCTTGTGCTCCCACTCCGGGAACCACAGCTCCTCGGTGTCGAAGTAGGCCATGCGCTCGTCCAGGTTGCCGTCGTGGCAAACCAGGCACTTGAAGCGGTCCGGGGCCTTGCCGGCGATCCAGTTGATCATGTACCCACCGAACGACGCGCCCAAAGCGCCCACCCGCTCCCCATCCAGGAACGGGTACTTGGCCAGCGCGAAATCCAGCCCCAGCATTAGATCCTCGAACGGTTTGCCGCCCCAGTCGTCGTTGATGGCATCGGTGAACTCCTGGCCGTAGCCGGTGGAGCCGTGGAAATCAATCATCACCGCGGCATAGCCAGCACCGGCGTAAGCTTGGGGGTTCCAACGGTAGTGGAAGTCGTTGCCGAAGGAGCCCTGGGGCCCACCGTGGATCAGGAACGCCACCGGGTACTTCTTTTTCGGGTCGAAATCCACGGGGTAAACGATGTAGCCGTAGACGGTGTCGCCCCCCGCACCCTTGAAGGTGAACTGCTCGGGTTTGCCGAAG
>Ga0209018_1002473_pt1 | contig 13032 bp, 11 predicted proteins | sample YNPBryBLVA2012_FD_185814 | JGI IMG/M metagenome (GOLD analysis project Ga0209018, IMG submission 185814) | Anoxygenic and chlorotrophic microbial mat microbial communities from Yellowstone National Park, USA - YNP Bryant BLVA 2012 (SPAdes)... ...
GGGGAACCTGGAACGACGGAAGGGGGGATTCAGCCGCAGAAGCCCTTTGATTTCAACCCGTCCAACAGCCAACGCCGGCTAATTTGGACAGCACTGGTTTCCGACCGACAAGAGATCCGGGGAGTCCCCGGCATCTCGTTCCTCATCTGCGCTGTTGGTGACGGCACGAAGATCAAAGTCGAGAATCATGATGGACGTTCCGGTGCGCCCTCCCTCCCTTGCAGGAAATCCCAGCGCTGCGGCGAGCCGCTCCGCTTCAGCGCCGACGAGCGGCTCTACACGAGGCGCAGGATCCCCGTGGATCAGTCCCCACCAATGGCGCCCGGTGTATCTGCGCCTCGTGCCGTTTTCCATCGCATAGAAGGAAGCCCCCAAGTGGCACGCCATCAGCCGCCTTCCGGGAGGATCCCCATTGGCCGGCAACGTGTCCACGAGGATCGTTGTGGATCGGCTCAGCCGATACAAGGCCGCTTTCCCGAAACCATAAGTGCCGCCTCCGCCGGGCACGTCCCGCGGGCTGCCGACATTCATCATGAAATCGATGAAATCCGTCCGCGTGTTGCCATCCGGAACCATGTCGGCACGAACCGGACCGCCAAGACCAACAGCGTTGAAATCACAGATTTCCAGAACAAGGGGGCGATTCCTGGCAAGAAAATCCCCCAATTCAAGAAAATTCCCCAATTGCTGCCTGGACTTTTCCTGTTGTGGCAAGTCCGCGAGGACTTCTATTCTCAGGGAATTCAGCTGTTCTGGGGCCAGGCGCCGCAGCCGGATCCAGATCTCGGGTCCGCGACCGGGCAAAGCCGCGTCAGCAATGTTCTGAAGCGCCTCGCGGATCCCGGTCTGCAGCGGGTCGGTGGCTGGAGCTCCCAGCAGTTTCAGGAAGTTCTCGCCAATGTTGCCGGTGGCGCTGTAAGGCTCGGAATACAAACTCAGTGGCATCCGGAGAGCCTCCTTTCGAGCAGAATTCGTTCCTCCTCCGTTATCTCGAAAGGTTGGAGAGGTGCGATTTCGATTTCGTAAGTGACCGAAACGACCCCGGCCGGCAGGGCGCGGGCTGTCAGCATGGCGGGAATGAGGCGCGGGAAGCCGTTGCAAACACGGAAGACGCGAAGCTGTTCGAGCCGGAAGCAATGCCTGTTCCATTCCTGAGCGTCAGGCTGCGGGCAACCAACATGCTGGAGCCTCAACCGGATTTCCCCGATGTCTGAGGCTTTGTCCATAGCCCGGGACGCCAGTTCGCGAACACTCATTTCTCCTTCCGGAACTTTCTCCAGAACCATATATGCCAGATAGAGTTCCCCGTCGCGAGGAGCTTCCAGTTGCTCGATCGAACTGATCGTGATGGTCCGGCTGGACAATCGCGTGGACGATTTCACCTCCAGCGACAGGCCGGCGCAGCGGAAATCATGCCTGTCACCCAGCGGGCCAACCCAGGTCCGCCATGCCTCGGGATGTTGGTCCAGGAACCGGTTCAGCAGGTACAGCTCCGCGACGAGCCCCGCTTCCTGGGCGAGGCTGATTTCACCGGCTGGCGCCCTTGCAAGGAGGTTGCGAAATTCCGCCAACGTATTCCGTACAGCCCTCGCTGGCTCATGACCGGCCTTCAGGCGTGCAAGGATCTCGTCAACGACATCCCCGAAGACAGTCTCGAGGGAGGAATCCTGACACAGGAGATCGAGAGAGCGATGCCAGTGTCCGTGGACGTCGTGAAGCAAAGTCTGGATGCGAAGGGCATCTGATTCGGCCAATCCTCCCGGCAACTCTCCGGACGGCAAAGGCACGAGCAGGCGGGCCTCCCCGCCGGGGCCGAGGGCGAAGCGAGGCGCCCCCCATCGCGTCGCAAAGCCGGCCTCGAGAGTGGGTATTGATGCGGGCTCGGCCGGGGGCGGCGCAGATCGAAGAATCCTCCAAGCCTCTGTTGCCTTCATGATTTACTCCGCTTCGGCTGCCTGAAGCAGTTCCTGTGCTTCCTCCTCCGCAGCTGCCTCGTCCTCCACCAGGACAGGCCGCAGTTGGACCGAGATCCACCCGCCTCCTTCAGTTGTGGATCCGGGGAACACGATGCCATAGCCCAGAACATCGTGGATGGCGTCAAGCGGCACACGGGCCCCATTCGCACGCATTGGTTCGGATATCCTGTCAATTGCATACAGGAGCAGCAATGGCTTGTCGCCTGCCTGTGTCCTGCGCCATTCCTTGCTTCGCTCCCAATCGGCATTGTTCAGCTCCCCTGCCCGTTGCTCAGGCGGCGGGCAGTCAATCAGAAGATCTCTCCGGGACATCAGCGCCTTGATGTCCGCAAATGACTGATCCCCCCTCAATCTCGCACGCCTCACCGTCCGCACCCGCCCCAGGCTTCCAAGAGGGGCTTCCGAAAGAGAGCCCTTGTCCGGCTGGACCAGAGCTACATTCCAGCTTTGAAGCCGCCGATCCATCGAGTCCTCAACAAACCGGGCCAAAACCTCCCGGGAGAGATCCATGTGAGTCGCGTGGGGCTGGTATTGTTCAAGGAAATCAACGACCTGGTCCTTGTCCGCGTTGCGCCAAACCGGCGCTCCGGAATCAGGATCGCGCAAACCTGCCTGCTCAAGCGCGTCGACGAGACGGGCACCCGCCTGCCAGTTCTGCTTGAGAATCTCAAGGTTGCGGTGATCGAAACGAAATGTCTGCCTGTGGGTGCCCCAGAAGGAGATTCCACATTCGATGGCATGCCGCATCTTGTTGGCCGCAGTCACGGCCATCCCCGGGATTCTACGGATTCGCACGGCTGCGTCCATCGGGGTCAGCTTGTATTCCCTGTATTTTCTGATTTCAGCGCGGATTTCTTCCTCAATGCCGGCCAGCGCCCGGAAATTTGCTTTCAGTTTTTCGGTAGTCCATATCCGCGGCAAGTCTTCGTAGCCGTCCCGGAAGCCGAACCACCGTCCCATCTGCAGAAGCGTGTCGTACTGATTGGCTGACCGAAGGAAGTAGCTTACCATCAGCCCCTCAAGGGTCAGTCCCCGGGACAGGACAGTACCGCCGACAACGATGTAGGTCTTCGGATGCCCGGAGTAATCAATGCGGTCCTCGCTGACGCCGTTTTCAACCGCCACTTCAAGGGCAGCGAGGACGTCCGGCAGTCGTGCGTACCATTCTTCGAATGTCACGGAACGCGGATGGCGCAATTCCTGCGGAGCGCGTTCCTGCTCATCCGCCCAGATTGTCCTCATGCGGCGGCAAAGTCCGCTTGCGGAATTCAGGATCTCATCACAATGAGCTTGCAGCCAACCCCGGATCAGCGTGGCCACGGCCTCATGCAAGGCCACCCTTTGGGATGTGTGCACCAGCATGGTCATGTGCCTGTCGGCGTGGCCGCGAGCACGTCGGACAGCACAGCAAGCGAGGAAATACAGGATCGCGTCCTGAAGAGACTCGGGCATTTCGGGATGAAATGCATTCACGTTGGCGTTTCCGGGTTGCCGGGACTGCAACTTGAGCTCATCCTGCTCGGGAACATCCCGGATCACATCCAGTCCTTCCTCTTCGGGCTTCGGGTTGGCCGGGTCGTCTGGTGTGCGACCAAACAGTCTGGCAGCACCGAAATAGCGCGGCGGGGTTGGCAGCGAAGTGATGAAGTCCTTCGGGTACAAGTCATCGAGCACGCCTTCAGCCTCGGGATACGGATTGATCAGCACGTTAGCGAACGGTGTTGCAGTGTACCCTACATAGCTGACGGCCGGCAGGAGTTGGAGCATCTCCCGAATCCGTCGGTTGATCGCCGTCATCCTGCCATCCTGCCTTGCAGCATTTACACTGGCCTGGTCGCACTCGTCGTCGATGAGCAGAACCTTCAGGCGCCACAGGTCGACAGGCTTCGTCCCGCGAATCGCTCTTAGAAAGCTGTCCATCGGAGCACGATTCTTCTTGATTACCAGAAGGTATTTGTGATCCTGAGGCGGCGCCAATTCGCCTGCCATGTTCAAGAGGAAATCCTCCTCCGGCCCTTCCGGGCTGAGTACGTCCCACATTGCAGGATTCCACCCGACAAGGTCCGTGTAAATCCGGGTCTGGGTCTGGTGGCGGAGCTTGTTGGTGAGCCCGGCCAGAATCACAAAGCAGTTGTAGCCCGCATCGGCAGCCTTTGCAATCACCGCCATCATGTTCGCGGTCTTGCCGGACTGGACGTGCCCAACCACCAGGCCTCGTATCTGGAAACGCTCCTCCCGCGGGTTGCCGAGCAAGGAAACAATCTCCGAAGAAGCCGCGTCGAGAGCGTTGATGTCTTCCTCTCTCCAGCCCTTGCTTTCGAGCAGATATGCCCTGTACCTGGGCCAGAACCGGTCGCCCTCGCGCGGCCCAAGGTACCAGTTCTGCCATTGCTCGTATTCGTATAAAGAGTTCGCCCGCGGGCGTATATATTCAACCTCACTCCTCAATTGATTCTCGGCTGCCTGCCGCGCTTTCTGAAGGATTTCTTCATCTTGCGGCGCGCCACGCGCCCGGAATCTTTCCCGAACGATGTCCACTGCCCTGTCCAATGTCCCCGCGGCGGGGAGCTCATCAAGAATCCGGTCACGGATGCATCTTATCTGGGGATTCATTGTTGCTGCCCGTCTTCCCAACAATCACGTTACGACCGATTATACCGTCTATCATAAATCGGCGGCATATACGTGTTACTTTATATGGCGGACTTCCAGGTTGGATCGCGGGTGCCAGGCGATGATCGGGTCGCGGTACCACGATCCCTTGCACCGCAGGCAGGCAGCGCAATCCACGGAAACATATGTGCGGAAAAGCGGAATGGTCAGGGTATTTTGTGCCGTCATACAGCAGCAGCATGATCGGCCGGCCCTCCCGAGCATCGATTCACGCCTCCCGCAGTGCCTGTACTTGCCTGAGAAAGGCTCCCAGCGAGATGAGTTCCTCTCGCAGAGCCTTTGGGAACTTCACATGCAACGGCTGCGGAACCACGAGCCGGACGCCGGCCTGTTTCATTTCCCGAAACTGGGGTTCGGAAACACCTTCCTGGAGGGTCAGCAGGTGCTTGATTGGAATTCTGTCAGCTTCATTCAGTATCTGCCGCCATCGGTCCTTGCAGGTTGTCTTTACTGCCAGCATTCGCAGCCGGTGCGGCGGGAAAGACGGATCGAGGTAGGCCTCCCGGGAAGGGAAGAGAAAGTCAGGCGTTTTCCGGCTCCCCGGGTCGGATTCCGTCCCGTGCACAAAGTCCACGCCCTCTCGAAAGCCTTCCTCCTGAAGGATGTGCCTCAGGTGAAGCTCCAGAGAGCGCCCGGCACGGGCCTTCCGGCGTTGCAGAACCGTCTGGGCGTGCGAAAGGAAATCGTCAATCGAGCCAAAACCCTGCCGAACCCTCGGAAGTTCAATGATTTCTTCAAGGCTGCGAAAAATTTGAAATTCGCAGGCCCGTCTTTCGAGCAGCCGTTTGTCGACCGGCGCATTTCGCTCCGGTTTCAGTTCCAGAGCTTTCTGCAGTATTTCCTCGCCTGACGGGAACCGTCCAAGCCAAAATGCCGGAATCTCATGTTTTGCAAGAAAGCAATCGCGTCTCTCGCGGCGGGCCGGTACAATTTGCGGCCAGATGACCGTCTCGCCCGGTTCGACAGGGCCGAACCGCAGTTCGATCTCGTCTTCCTCCTCCGGACTCCTTGACACCCACACGTGAGCAGTTGTTTCACCCTGGCCTTCGCCTCTGACGAAGAGAAACACCGTGAGGGCGCCTGTGCTCTCAGGATCGAGAAGCACGCTGGCGCGACCGCCAAGGTTGGTTATCCTCGTCTCATCCCTCGTCTTGCCCCGGAGCCTGTTGTTGTACCAGATCGCTGTTGCCTTGCACGACTGATCGTGCGACTCCACGTTGAGAACGAATTCACAGCGGGGATTTTCCTTGTCAGGGGCCTGGAGCTCGGGAAAAATCCTGAATATCAGCTCCTTCGGAATGTAGGGTCCGGCTTGGTGAGCATTCGTGGCCTGCGTGTCATTGGCGCTCAACCTCTTCAGGTACCAGGTCGCAGGAGCATCCGCCCACCGGTTCAGCCAGTCATTCAGAGACGCGTGGGAATTCATCGCCTGCCCCTGATCGTAGAAGTTCGCTTGGCTCCGAGGATCCACTTGGCGCACCGCTGAAGCAGCTTGTCGGGATCCAGCTTCCCTGCGCCCTTCATGGCACACTCCCAGATCGTCAATTGGCGCCAGCCTGCCTTCCTGAGCAGGTCAGCCACTTCAGCATCCCGCGACCTGTTGCCCTCGATTTTCCTGACCCAGAACTCGCGGTTGTCGCCGGGGACCTTGAACAGGGGGCAATTGTGCCCGTGCCAGAAACAACCATGAACGAAAATGGCTGCCCGGTATCGGGGGAGCACGATGTCGGGACGCCCAGGCACATTCATGGGATGCAGCCGGAACCGGAATCCCATCCGGTGCAGCCCGCTGCGAATCAACCGCTCGGGCAGAGTATCCTTGCCGCGGATGCCTGCCATCATGCGGCTTCGGACTGAGGGCGGGACAATGTCGGTCATTGCGCGTGTTCGAACAGACTCAGCTCCTGCATCCGGCCGGCAGAGTTCTCAAGGAAAGGCAGCGGAAGCTGGCGTCCGATGCCTTCTTTTGCCTGCAGAATGTGGGGAAGCATCAATCTGGCGATGCTTTCCACCACCGGGACAACCACCGCGTTTCCGAACTGCTGATATGCGCGCGTGTCGGAGACCGGGATCTCGAAACGCTTCCTGCCCGGCCCGTCGAACCCCATCAGCCTCGCGCACTCCCTCGGCGTAAGCCTCCGGGGCGGTCTGCCCTTCTGACGAATCAGGATTTCGGATCCGTCCTTGTAGTATCTGGCCGAGAGAGTTCTCGCAACGTCGTCGGGGCCGAAAAGGCCGTAACCGAAGCCGTTGCCTTTTGCCTTGTGCCTCTCGCTGTAGTTTCTCAGATAGGACCACAGCTTCTCGCTGAGAGTGTACTTGCCGGCAACTTTGGCTTTGGGCCCCTCTGTAAACGGAGGCTCCGGCTCTTCCGTCCCGTCCTCCGGATGGAGAATGCTCCGGAGGCGCGGTCCGCGGGCCGGGTCAGGCACATCCAGGTCGCTGAACGAGAACCCGGTGTCAATCCTGAATCCGGCAATAAAGATTCGCTCCCTGTGCTGGGGAACCCAGCTGCGGGCATCGATGATTCGCCAATCCACCTGGTAGCCGAGCTCTTCTCTCAGCGTCCGAAGGATCACTTCGAACGTCCTGCCGCCGTCATGGGAGACAAGGTTCTTGACGTTCTCAAGCAGGAAAGCGGCAGGACGGTGGAACGCCAGAATGCGGGCGATCTCGAAAAACAGAGTGCCTTGCGTCTGGCACAAGAACCCATGCGGCCTCCCGAGAGCGTTCTTCTTGGACACGCCGGCAATGGAGAAAGGCTGGCACGGGAACCCCGCCACTAACACATCATGGGGGGGAATCTCGCTTTCAGCAAGGCCCCGGATATCACCATGGATGGGGTGGTCCACCGCAAAGTTTGCGATGTAGGTCTTCTGGCACCACGGGTTCCATTCGCACGTGAGAATGCATCGCCCTCCCGCTGCTTCAAACCCCATCCGCATGCCTCCGATCCCCGCAAAGAGATCCACGAAAGTGAACCTGGGCCGGTGGCGTGGCAGAACACCAGCATCGGCGATTTGCCTCAGAAGTTCCAAGACGGCCCGATCAGGCGTTGTCTCCCCGTGCTCCCAGCGGTAAACTGTTCGGAGGCTTCTTCCGATCCGTTCTGCAACTTCCTTTGGTGACAGCCCGGCCCGTTCACGCAGGATGCTGAACTCGCTCAGGCTTCGGAACTTCTGGTTGCTCTCTGGCATCGCTGGGTACGTTTTTGACATTATGTCATATCGCAGGCGGAGCGCAAGCCCTACTGGAGCGTCCCGGCAGCAGGCGCATGGCACGACGCCGCCCTCGCCTCCCGGCAGAATGGTGTGAAGTTTCCGTCACTTCATCTCATCGTTTTCTGAATCCTCATCTTCGCTTTTCTTTTGCCCCACCCCCCGCAGAAGGTGGCGCACCACACCAAAGCCTGCCCCCAAGACTGCCTCAGATGATCCCCTTGAAGCCGAGGCACAGGGGCCAACGCGTTCGGCTCATTGTGAGCGTTCCCGCCGCCGGATCATTTGGCCAATACTGTCGTGTCGAATGGCGCGAGCCCTTCAGAACCCGGAGGAAACGACACTCCCAATCTTGTCCGAAGTCTGCAAAACATGTGGGTGCCGGACACAGCAACCACACGCCACCGGGGCCAGGCACCGGGCACTCCCGAATTTGCCGCGCCTGCTCATATTCTGTGAGGGCAGGCAAGACTCCCGGCCGTCTCCGGGCTGAATGTTCCGCCATGCAGGGGCAGGATCGCACAGCCTCGATCCTGTCGCGACCATCACCAATGGCAAAGCCCGCCCCGCTCAGTCTGGCCGGTAGACTTCCGGCAGCGGCCCGCCCTGGACGAGCAGCGCCTTCAGTTCCCGCGCATGGGTGCACTGGCCGCGGTACTGGAAGCCCGGGCAGGTGCAGGTGACGTCGCCCGCCGCATCGCACTCCAGCAGATAGGACACGCCCGGCCGCGAATGGCTGCTCACACGCCACCGGCGCACCTGGCCCCCGGCCAGCACCCGCGCCAGCAGACGGATCGCTTCTTCGAGCCCCTCGGCCTGCGGCGGCGCTGCTTGCGGGCGGTCCGAGAAGGCCGTGTCGGCGGCGAACGCGTCGGCGGCCTCGCGCAGCAGCCGCGCCGCCTCCTCCGGCGTCAAGTCCCGCGGCGTCAGGTCGGCCAGCCGCGGCGAGATCCGCGCGAGCGCCCGTTCCAGTTCGCTGAGCACGTCGCGGGTGGCCGCCTCCAAAGCCTTGCCCTCCACCACCGCTTCGACCAGCGCCATCTTGGTTCGCAGGACCTGAGCCACAAAGTCGTCCAGCGTTGCGGGGGCCGTCACGTAGGTCACGTTCACCGTCGCCGTCTGGCCGATACGGTAGGCGCGATCCTCGGCTTGCCAGTGGTTGGCCGGCACCCAGTCGAGATCGTTGAACACGACCTGGCGCGCCGCGGTCAGATTCAGGCCCACGCCGCCAGCAAGGATGTTGGCCACGAAGACTCTCACGCCTTCCTCTTGCTGGAAGCGGTCCACGAGCTTCTGCCGCTCGCCCGGCGGCGTTGCGCCGGTCAGCACGACGGCCTGATCGCCCAGCCTGGCTGCGATGGTCTGCAGCGGCTTGTCGAAGCAGGAGAACACGAGCACCTTCTCGCCCTGTTCGACGGCGCCCTGCACGAGATCCAGCGTGCTGGCCGCCTTGGCAACGGCCAGCTGATTGCGTGCCCGCGTCAGATCGGCAATCACCCGCAAACGGTCCTTCGATTGCCGCGCCGCCGAACTCTGGCCCCGCAGATTCTCCAACAGAAGCCCGACCACACGGGTCATCTCGCGTGCGCCGGTACCCGGCGCCACGTCCACGGGCAGCCACTGCCGCAACTTCGGCGGCAGCGCCAGCACTTCATTCTTGCTTCGCCGCAGCATCACGCCATGCAGCTGCACGGCCAGTTCCTCGAGGTTCGAGGCCCCGTCGGTGACCCAGCCGTAGCCGTTGTGCCTCGCGTCGCAATAGCGCTTGGCGAAGGAAAGGAAGCTGCGGCCCAGCGGATGGCCGACCAGCTGCAGCAGCGGGAACAGGTCGCGCGGCCGGTTGGTCAGCGGCGTCCCCGTGAGCGCATGCACGGCCGCATTGGATGGGGCCGCCTCCACCAGCCGGCGCGCCAAGCGGCTTCGGGCGCTCGTGTGGTTCTTCAGGTAGTGTGCTTCGTCAAAGATGAGCGCCTGCCACGGGATGCGCGAGAGGTCATCCACATATCGCGAAAGCAGGTCGTAGTTGATCACTGTCCACACGCCTTCTCCCGCGCGCAGCGGCTGCCCGCCCTGAATGACCTCGACGCAAGCTGCCGGATCGACCGTGCGGATCTCGCGCGCCCAGTTCAGTTTCACCGAGGCAGGGCAGACGACGAGCCACGGGCCGCGCGGGGCGGTGCGCCGCGCCGCAAGAATCGACTGCCGAGTCTTTCCCAGGCCCATGTCATCGGCCAGAATGGCGCGCCGCCGGCCGAGCAGAAAGGCAACGCCCTCCACCTGGTGCGGGAACAGACCGGCAGCAAGCTGACGGGCCTGATCGAGTGCGGCGGAATCCGGTGTGCAGTTCTGTGTCATGGCGTTGCCCCCGGAAATGTCACTTCCACTATCGCCGGGGCACAGTCTCACCCGATGAGCCTGCGGGCAATTTCTTGCACCAGTTGTACGTCCCGGAGGCGCGGCATGGCTTCCACCCGCTCGCCCGCTTCCGTGACGGGTCCGCAACGCAAGAGCCCCTCCCTCCACCCTCCTCAATCCGGAACGCAGACTTCCATACGCTCCACAGGGCGATCCAGATTCCACCCGTTGACAGGGAAGGGCATTCCCTGGCATCTTCGCCAACCCGGTGTCCGGGCTTCATCGGGAAACCCGCCCCACAGCTTCCACGCGGGGGCGCCCGCAAACGTGCTCATGCGGCGCGGGTGTAGAGAAGACGCCCTCGTTCGTCAAAGACATATAGCTGATCTCCCCTCCGGATCGTCACCGTGGACGACGTGTAGCCCTTCAGCCCGTCGCCGGGCTTGTATCCGGCGCTCCTCACAAAAAGCAGGCGGCCGTTTTCATCGAATACATGCACACTGCCGCCCCGCTCCACCGCGGTTCCAATAGCCATTTTTCTCACCTTTCACAGAAAATACTCTCCGGCGCAGAAGCCCGCCTGGAGAGGCTCAACACCTGCCTGCGTGCGTCTGCTTCCGGGTTGCAGACGATGATCCGCACTTGCATCGATCGTACCTCATACGCTTCTCGAAGGCCAAATTCGCTCGTTTTCGAATCAGCGCCCGGCTTGGCTTAAGTCACTGGCCATCAGTTACATGGGTGCGGTCACAGCCGGGCGGGAGAGTTCTCGACGAGCTGCCGAACGCCGGAGCGGGCGGTTTCGGAAATCAGAACAGTGCCGCCCCAACGGGCATTAGTACCACCTTATTTTCTCGTAATGGAAGCTCATCGGGTGATACACCACACCGTTTACAGTCAGAGTGTGTGCTCCATCACTGCGAAAAAAAGTCTGCTCGTGAACGTTAGATGAAACACCGCTCCTGGAGAATGAACGTATGAGTCACGTCATCATCCGTAAACAACCGCCAGAGGGGCTGGCCCTCGCCACCATGAAACAATTTCGCGCCTGGATCGAGAAGACTTTGGGCGCAAGCCTGGAACAGACCGTAATGGCCGAAATCGGCCTGTCTTTGGATAAGATCCTGTCTCCCAGGCTTTTCCCCGAGCTGAAGCTCTGGATCGATGAGGCTAGGAAGAGCGCGTGCGAGTCCGTCGTCGAGCGCGTCTCCGTCCCCGAAGGCGCTCATCCCGTGCTCGAACTCGACCCTGAACCGGTCCGTCATCGCGATTCGGAGGTGGATTTCCGGTGGAGGCTCCGCTGGTTTTCGGTGCCGCTGGCAGTCTACCTGCGGCGAATCGGCCGCCCCGTCTTTGTCTTGCCGGTTCGGGTCGAGGGGGGATCGATGGAGAGCCGGGAGCGCTGGATCACCTACCTCATCTGCCACCGGGAGGACCTCGTCGCCACAACGGAAGAGCTGGGTTTGCTCTGCCGCAGACACCAGACCTCGAAAACGATTTTCATCGCCAACGCGCCGGACCAGGAGTTTCGCCCGTGCCGGGACTGGGATCACCTTGTCCTCGACAGTGAAATCACCAGCCGGATTCGCGACGACTTCTTCCGCTTTCTGGAGTCTCGCCAGTGGTTTGAGAGCAAGGGCATTCCTTTCCGTCGCGGCTACCTGTTGTACGGACCGCCCGGCAACGGGAAAACGAGCGTGGTTCGCGCGATGGCCTCCACCCCGGGCGTTTCGCCGTGCTCTCTGGCCTGGGGCCACTCGCAAACCGACGATGACGACCTGACCCTCCTGTTTCGGTGGGCGGGGGACCACGCACCGGCACTGGTCATCATCGAAGACATTGACAGGCACTTTTCGCGCGGCGCCAACGCCGAGGTGCGCCACCGCATCAGCCTGGCCCACCTGCTGAACTGCCTCGACGGCATCCAGAGCGGCGAGGGAGTCGTTGTGGTCGCCACTGCGAATGATCCCTCCGCCCTCGATCCTGCCATCCTGAACCGGCCCGGCCGCTTCGATCGGGTTGTGGAATTCCCCAAGCCGTCGCCGGCGTTGCGCGGCGAGTATTTCCGCAAGCAACTGGCCGGCGCCTGCACTGAGGCGGGCCTGCAAAGAATGACCCAACTGTCCAAGGGTTTCAGTTTTGCCCAGCTTCGGGAAAGCTTTGTCACGGCCGCCTACATGGCGTTCGAGGCTGGCAGGGATGTGACGGAGGGGGATGTGCTCGCAGCGCTGGAGCAACTGGCTGGCTGGACGCGCGGGCGGCGAGACACAAGAAGGCCACGAAAGGCCATCGGATTCCCTGACGAGGAAGCCGTCGCCTGACGGCAAGGACAGGCGCCGGGGCGCAGGCTCCGGCGCCGGCCGGCAGAGTCGCGCCTCTGCCGGATGCCGAAGAACCCGCACAGAACACCAGAGGAGATCCACCATGCACCCGGAACAGGCAAGAACCCAAATTCACGATTACCTAAAAACCAGATTCAAGGAGCCCGAACCGTCGTGGCTTCAACTGGCTGACCGTCTCGGCGAGCCGGATGTCCGAAGGCAATTTCTCGAGGGTTTTCTCACCTCTCGAATTGTGTATTACCCCGGCGCCGGCTCCGACGGTCAGCCTGTCCACCTGTTCAACAAGACCCACACCGCACATGCATTCATCCACGTCGACCAATGGACGACGCGAAAAGAGCTGGAAACCATGATGACTCCTGCGCCCGGCGAGCGCCGGCGCGGTTTCCGCGGATACAGGAAACTGGCGGTCTGTAATCTCGCCCCATCCGAACTCGCGCCTTACCCGCTGCGGGCACATGCAGGCTG
>Ga0209018_1002474_pt1 | contig 13027 bp, 12 predicted proteins | sample YNPBryBLVA2012_FD_185814 | JGI IMG/M metagenome (GOLD analysis project Ga0209018, IMG submission 185814) | Anoxygenic and chlorotrophic microbial mat microbial communities from Yellowstone National Park, USA - YNP Bryant BLVA 2012 (SPAdes)... ...
GCGCGAAAAACACATACACGGCGATCGGGAATCCCCAGTTGATGCCGTCGCTCGAGGTGTTGAACGACGCATGACCGACGCTCGCCAGCATGTAGAGCGCATAGGCGCCGGAAATGCCGCCTAAGATCAGGCAGAACTTCCACCAGGCGCCCGCGGCCGACGGTTCGCGGCCGAGATTGAAGCAGATGCGCAGGAATTCGGCGGTGCCGACTTCGCGGCGCAACTCGGCGAGATAGTTAAAGACTTCGCCGAAGTCTTTGGGTTCCTTGATGCTGACCATGACGCTTTCTCCTTAAATCTTCTTCAGCGAACGCGTGGCCGGGACCGAACCGCCTTCGCCGGTGAGGTAATAGACCTGTGGCTTGTTGCCGAGATGGTCGAGCAGCCGCACACCGTTCTTGTAGGCGATCTGCTTGTTGACCTCCGAGTTCGGATTCGCGAGGTCGCCGAAGAAACGCGCGCCGGTCGGGCAGGTCACGACGCAGGCCGGCGTGTATTCGCGCGTTTCCGGATTTTGCGGGTCGAGATCCGCAATCCCTTTCGGCGCCTTGCTGACGCGGTGATAGCAGAAGGTGCATTTCGAGACCACGTCATGCGGCTGCACGCCGACGCCATGACGCCAGTCTTCCTGCGGCATGCGCCACGGCGGATTCCACGAGTGCGCATCGTCGCTCGGGAACACCTGCTTCATGTCCGGACCGCCATAACGCGCCTTTTCCTCGGTGTAGAAGCGCACGCCATACGGACAGGCGATCATGCAATACTTGCAGCCGATGCAGCGCTCCCAGTCGATGAGCACCTGCCCGTCTTCCGACTTGTAGGTGGCGCGCACCGGGCAGACCGCGACGCAGGAGGGGTTCTCGCAGTGCATGCACGGGCGCGGGAACCACTTGATCTCGGTATTCGGATACTCGCCCTCCTGGAAGAAGATGACATCCTGCCAGTGCTCGCCGGGCAGGCGGCTGTTTTCCATGCCGCAGGCGATCGTGCAGGCCTGGCAGCCCACGCATTTTTCAAGGTCGATGACCATTCCCCACTTTGCCATGATGCGCTCCTCAAACTTTCTCGACGCTGACCAGGCCGCTGTGGTAGCAGGCCAGACCAGACAAGGGTTCCGATAGATTCTCGGTGACTTCGTTGGTGCTGCCGGAAGGCAGGCGATCCTTGGCCGTCGCCCAGCGCCCCTGCGCCCAGTGACCGTGGATCATCGGCAGGACGACGGTGTCGGGCCGGGTCGTGTGGGTGACGCGGGCGCGCACGCGAATCTCGCCGATCTTGTTCTTCACGCGCACGATGTCGCCATCCTGGATGCCGCGTTTGGCCGCCGCTTGCGGATGGATCTCGAGGAACACCTCGCGCTTGCCGCCCTGTACCGGCTGGATCATGGCCGAGACATGCGGCAGATTGGCGCTGCGTCCTTCCGCCTGGCCGGCGAGTTTCGGCGAGACGAAATGCAGGTCGCCGTCGCCGCCGTGCTTTGGCTCGACCCATTGCGGGAAAGGCGCGCGCTCGGGCGGCAGGCCGAATTTCTCCTGCACGTAGTCGGCATGATGCTCGAGTTCGGTGACCTTGAGTTCGAACTTGCCGGTCGGCGTCGGCATCACCTTTTCCTTGACCTCCGCGGGGGTGAGCACCTTGTTGTAGCCCTGGCCATCCCATTCGTAGAACACGCCATCCTTCTGCAGGTAGGCATAGGGCTTGCGATACCAGACGCCCTTTTGCTTGAAGGTCTCGAAGTCGACGACGCCGTTGTCGCCCGGCTTTTCCTTGAAGCCTTCGCACATCCACTTGATGATGTTCTCGGTGTTGCCGATCTGCTTGTAATACTCGCTCATCGGTCCCTTGATGCGCTTGCCTATTTCGATGATCACATCGCCGAACACCTTGGTGTCATAGAGCGGCTTGATCGCCGGCGTGCGGATCATCGAGATCGGATAGCCTTCATACGGATAGGTGTCGGCGATCTGCAGGCGTTCCAGGTAGGTGTGGTCGGGCAGGATCAGGTCGGCGAACTTGTTGGTCTCGCCCGGATAGGGCGAGGTGTCGATGACGAAGACTTCGCGCCAGGCGTCTTCCCACTTCCTGCAATCGGGGCCGGAAAACACCGCGCCGGTCATGTAGATGATCGCGGTATCGAGCTTGTAGGGATCGCCCTTCAGGTGGTTGATCGCGATCTCCTGCATCATGTTCTTCGCCAGCGGCCATTTCTTGGTCTTGGCCATGTCGATGCGCGGATACTTCTTGCGGTCGGGCGACTTCGCGTAGTCGTCCATGTAGTCCTCGACCTTGATCGGCAACTTGGCCCAGGCCGTCTTCATCTGGTAGCCGCGCAGGCCGCCCTTCGCGAACATGTTGCCGGTGAGCGCGTTCAACGCATGGATCGCCATGCCGTTATAGACGCCGTTGGTATGCGCCGAGGCGCCGCGTTCGAAGAGCGCGACGGCGGGCTTGGTCGTCGCGAATTCGCGCGCCACGGTGACGATGTCTTTCGCGGGAATGCCGGAGACCTCGGCCGCCCACTCCGGCGTGCGGTCCTTCAGCTCGACGTTCCACCACTCGATCAGGCCATAGGTCCATTTCTCGTTGAACAGCGGCTGGCCGACGACCGGCGCGGCTTCCGGTTTCTTGTCCTTCTCGAGCGCGGCGCGCTGCTCGGCGATCAGCTTCGCTTTCGCTTCGCTCTCATCGAACTTTTTCTGGGCCTCGGCGAGCTTCTTCTCGAGCGCGGCCTTTTCGTCGCCCTTTGCGCTCTTGACGGCCTTCTTCAGCGCGTCGATTTCGGCGAGTGCCTTCTCGCGCGCCTCGAGCGCCTTTTTGGCCGCCGCTTCTTTCTTCGCCGCGGCTTCGGCCTTCGCCTGCTGCCAGGCATCGACGTCTTCCTGGCTCACGGTGAGCGGGATCGTCGCACCGGTCTTGAAGCGGTTGATGCCATCGACGAAGTCGCCGACGAAGTTCTTGTCCCACAGCCCTTCGGTGAGGATCACATGGGCCATCGCCAGGGCCAGCGCGCCATCGCGTCCCGGCTTGACGAGCAGCAGGCGGTCGGCGGCCGAGCCGGTGGTATTCAGGTGCACATCGACGACGGTGACCTTGGTCTTCGGCGACTTGGTGCGCATCTTGCCCCAGTTCTGCATGTTCGCGTTGTAGGGGCGGAAGGCTTCGAGGAAGCCGGCGCCGAACACCAGCAGGTAATTGCAATTGCTGTAGTCGTAGGCGCTGTAGGCATGGTGGCCATCCATGATGTGCTTGACGGTTTCCGAAGCGTCCGAGCACATCGACGAGTGGCCCAGGTTGTAGTTCGGCGTGCCGTAGAGCTTGCCGAATTCGGACAGCAGGCCGACGTCGGTATAGCCCCAACCGCGACCGGTCAGCACCGCGAAGCGGTGCGATTCGCCTTTCTCGCGCAGCGCATTCAGGCGTCCGGCGACGATGTCGAGCGCCTCGTCCCAGGAAATCGGCACGAACCTCGGATCCTCGTCGCGCCCTTTCTTCGGATTGGTGCGCTTCATCGGCCCCTTGATGCGGTCGGGGTCATAGGTCAGATAGACGCCGTAATGGCCCTTCGGGCAGAGCTTGCCGTTCGACAGCGGGTTGTCGAGCGTGCCGTAGATCGCATGGATGCGGCCATTGGTCGTATAGACGTCGATGCCGCAGCGCGCCGGGCACTGATGGCAGAAGCTCTTCGTGATGACGGTCTGCCCCGCGCTCGCCGCGGCCGGCTGGGCGTGCACCTTCTCGATGGTGGTCAGCTGCGCGCCGACGCCGACGGCGCCGAGCGCCCCGGCTGCGCCGGTCGCTTGCAAAAAGCGCCGGCGGGTGAGTTTCGGATTGAGGATCGATGCATTCATCTGGGACTTCCTCCGCTGGTGATAAGAAAGAAAACCGCTCATTGCCCTGCAGCATTCGTGCCAGCCCGAAACAGGCTCTGCGCCAGTGCGCGCTGGGCCAGGCAATGCGGGCAGACGTTTTCGCCCGCGCTGGGCGCGAAAGCGCGACCGCATTCGAGGCAGACGCGCAAAGCTTGCGAGCGCAGCACGACCTGCTGCCGCTTTCCGCCCGTCTCGAGTCGCAGCGCATGTTCCGGACAGACCTCGACACAGCGTCTGCAGGCGACACAAGCGGCGCTTAAGAATTTGAGCTCGCTGCACCCTGCCGCCTCGATGCGCACGAGCGCGCCGTTCGGGCAGACGCCCGCGCACAGACCGTGATCGCGGCAGGCCGCACTGACTTCCAGACGGGGATAGGCGGCGGCCGGTGGCGCTCGCCCCTGCGCTGCGGCGATCTTTTCCAGGGCCGTCAGAAACCGCTCGCGCGCGGGTTGCACGCACGCTGCGCGGCGCACCGCGGCGCGCGGCCCGGCGGGCGGTGCGGCGGGACGTTCGCTGCGTGCGATTTCCTTGCCCAGGCGCCCGAAAAAGGCGCGCCGGCTCATCGCGAGCTCGCGCTGCGCGGAGGGAATCTCCTTGGGCATCAGCGACTTGGGCAAGGGCTGGTGGATGCGTTGCGGCCATTGCGCCGCCGGCAGACCGCATTCCTCGAGCCACGGCGTCAGCGCCGCGAGCACGGCGTCTGCGGCGAACCCGCCCGTGCCGGCCGAACAGCCGGCGCAGGCGCCGCGATCGACGAAAACCAGCCGTCGCGGCTGGGCGGCGATCAGCCATTCCAGCAACAGAAACAAAGGAATGCCGCCCAGGCAGGGCACGCGCAGCGCGCGCGGCCCGGCAACGTCCCGCGGCACTTTCCAGCATTCGACGGTCACGGGCAGGTTACCAGACGGTAACTTCGCCTCGGCGAAACCCTGCGCGACGAGTGCGCCCGTCGGACAGGCCGCCGCACAGCGGCCGCAATGCAGGCAGTCGCCGGTCAGTGCCGTGCCGTCAGCGCCGACTTTCAGCACGCCGACCGGACAGGCCACCGCGCAGCGATCGCAGGCGGCGACGCCGCCGCGCACGGCAAGACAGGCCGTCGGCAAAAACGCGAGATGGCTCTCGCCAGACAGCGGGCTGTGGGTCTCTGCATCCATGCTCTAGGCTCAGAAACAATCGTGCCAGAGCGCTTGCCCGAAATCCCGCTAGAATGAGTTACCAAGCGGTAACCAGGAGCCTTGCAATGGCCTCTCTCCCGTTACGACCCGGTAACCCGGCGCGGCGGCGTTGGCTGTGCGTTTGTCTTGCCTCGCTGTGCCTGCCGGCGGCGGCCTGGGCGACGAAACCGATCCGCGTCGGCCTGACGCCGGCCTTCGTCCATGACGAATACGCGCTGATGGAGGAGTGGCGCCGTTACCTGGAGGCCAAGCTGGGGAGGCCGGTCGAGTTCATCCAGCGCGACAGTTACCGCGAGACGATGGATCTGCTGCGTCTCGACAAGCTCGATTTCGCCTGGCTTTGCGATTACCCGTATCTGTATCTGAAAGACCTGGTGCGGCTGCTCGCCGTCCCGCTCAACGAGGGGCGGCCTTACTACCGCTCTTATCTGATCGTCGCCGCCAACGATGCGCGCCAGTCGATGCGTGATTTGAAAGGCGCGGTGTTCGCCTATGCCGATCCGTATTCGAATACCGGCTATCTCACGCCGCGCTACATGGTGAAGCAGCTCGGCGAAGACCCGGCGACATTCTTCAAAAAGACCTTCTTCACCTGGTCGCATCGCAAGGCCATCGAAGCCGTGGCGACGGGATTCGCTCAAGGCGCGGCCGTCGACAGCTTCGTCTGGGAAACGCTTGCGCGCACGCAGCCGGCGCTGACCGCGAAGACCCGCATCATCGCCCGTTCGCCCGAATACGGCTTCCCGCCGTTCGTCGCCCACCGTAACGTGAGCGCCGCGGATTTCGAGGCGATGCAGCGCGCGCTGATCGGCATGCAGGACGATCTGACCGGCAAGATGCTGCTCGACCGTCTCAACATCGATGGCTTCGTGCGCGGCGACAAACGCATGTACGACGATGTGGCGAAGATGATGCGCGCCTTCGGCGAATACTGATGCGGCTGTTCGACCTAAGCCTGCGGCACAAGATTCCGCTCTGGGGCAGCGCGCTGATTTTGACCGCCGCGCTGGCCATCGGCGCGGTCTTCTTGGTGCGCGCCTATGACGATTTGCGCCAGGATCTGTTCACCAGCGCGGCCAGCCTGGGACAAACGCTTGCGCAGACCCTGTTTCCCGCGCTGCTGCACGACGATCTGTGGCGCGCCTTCGAGATCGTGCGCGCCCCGTTTCACGAAGGCGCCGCACACAATCCGTTGCAGCCCGACGCCATCTTCGTGCTCGATGGCGAGATGCACATCCTCGTCGCTTCCGATCCGCAGCGCCTGCCCACCCTCGCGCGGCTGGAGGAGCTTCCCGGGACTTTCGCGGCGCTAGCCAACGCGCTGCGCAGCCAGCCGCTCAACGAGACGCGTTCTTTCGATCTGCCCGCGACTGCGCATTTTTTTACGGCGACCCCGATCGAATCCGGCGGGCGCCGGCTCGCTGCGCTCATCATCGCCCACGACCGCCAGGTGGTTTGGACGCGCTTTTTCGAGCTCGCGGTGCGCGGCGCTCTGATCGGCCTCATCGCCGTCGCCGCGCTATTGCCGCTCAACTGGTATTGGGGGCGGCGCATGGCCGAACCCCTCATCGAGCTCTCCAAAGGCATGGACGCTCTCGTGCACGGCCGGCCGCTGCCGCTGCCGGCGGCAGAGCGCTACGACTATCGCGACGAACTCGGCCAATTGTTCTCCGCCTACCGCGAGGCGGCCGCCGCGCTGAACGAAAAAGCCCTGCTCGAAAAGGAAATGCTCCGCGCCGAGCGGCTCGCAGCGGTGGGCCGGCTCGCCGCTGGCATCGCGCACGAAATCAACAACCCGCTCGGCGGCATGCTGATGGCGATCGATACGCTGAAGCAGCGCGGCGCGCTCGATGCGGCGACCGCCAAGACCATCGCTCTCATCGAGCGCGGCTTGCAGCAGGTCGCCGAAACCGTTGGCGCCTTGCTGGTCGAAACGCGCGTGGCGAGCCGGCCGCTTGCGCGCCACGACTTCGACGACCTGCATACCTTGATCGAACCCCAGGCCGTCAAAAAGCAGCTCGCGCTCGAATGGCGCATCGACGCGCCTGATACGATCGACCTGCCGGCGAGCGTGGTGCGTCAGATCCTGATCAATCTGCTGCTGAACGCCGTGCAGGCGGCGCCCACGGGCGGCTATCTGCGCCTGCAAGCGCAAGCCGCCGAGCGCGTTTTGTCGCTCGTGGTCGCCAATAGCGGCGCGCCGCTGCCGGAAGCCGTGCGCAGCCATCTGTTCGAGCCCTTCGTCTCGGGCCGCGAGGACGGCCACGGCCTGGGTCTGTGGGTCACCTATCAGACCGTCACCCAGCTCGGCGGCCGGATCGAGGCCGACTGGCAAGACGGCGAGGTGCGCTTCACCGTGACCTTGCCCTTGGAGAAACCGGAATCATGAACCCCGTCATTTGCCTGATCGAAGACGATCCCATCATGGGCGAGGCGCTCATCGAGCGGCTCGAACTGGAAGGCTATGCGTGCGACTGGTATCAGCGCGGCCGCGATGCGCTGCTGCCCCTGCAGAACAAGCGCTATGCGCTGGCGATCAGCGACATCCGCCTGCCCGATCTCTCCGGCGAAGCGCTGTTCCTCGAATTGCAGCAGACAGGCCGGGCGCTGCCGCCTTTTCTGTTCATCACCGGGCATGGCGCCATCGACCAGGCGGTGCGGCTGCTGAAGCTCGGCGCGATCGATTATCTGACCAAGCCCCTGGACATCCCGGCGCTGATCGCGAAGGTGCGCGAAATCTGCGCGAAGCTCGCTCCCGCCAGCGGCGGCGCCGCGCAGCTCGGCATTTCCAGCGCGATGCGCCGCATCGAGGCGATGCTGCCGCGCCTGGCGAAACAGGCGCGCACGATATTGATCACCGGCGAATCCGGCGTCGGCAAGGAAGTCGTCGCCCGCACGCTGCACGAGCTGGCCGCCGAAGGGCGCCCGCAGCCCTTTGTCGCCGTCAATTGCGGTGCCGTTCCCGAAAACCTGATCGAGGCCGAGCTGTTCGGTCATCAGCGCGGCGCCTTCACCGGCGCCGTCAAGGAACGTCGCGGCGCCTTCGAATTGGCCGACGGCGGCACGCTGTTCCTCGACGAAATCGGCGACATGCCAATGGCAATGCAGGTCAAGCTGCTGCGCGCGCTGCAGGAACGACAGATCGTGCGCATCGGCGGCGAGAACCCCATCGCGGTGGATTTCCGCCTCATCTGCGCCACGCATCGCGACCTGAAGAAAATGGTCGAGGAAGAGCGTTTCCGCGAAGACCTCTACTACCGCATCCATGTCGTGCAGATCGACATCCCCCCGCTGCGCGAGCGGCGCGAGGACATCCTCTGGCTGGCGGAGCGCTTTCTCGCCGAATTTTCCGCGCCCGGCCAGCTGCGCCGGCTCGATGCGGGCGCCCAGGAGTTCCTGCTCGCCGCCGCTTGGCCGGGCAATGTGCGCGAACTCAGGCATTGCCTCGAACGCGCCTGCATCCTGAGCGAGGACTTGGTATTGACGGCGGCCAGCCTCGGCGGCGCAGAAGAAAAAGTCGGCGCTGGCAAGGCGGCAACGACGCTGGCCGAGCACGTCGCCGCCAGCGAACGCATCCACATCCTCGCGGCCCTCGATGCGAATCAATGGCGCATCGTGGAAACCGCCGCGCAGCTGGGCATCAGCCGCAAGAATCTCTGGGAGAAGATGAAAAAGCACGGCATCTCGCCGCGTCATGACGCTTGAGAGCCCTGCCGGCGCGGGCGAAAAGGGCGCTCGAACGGCAGTCCTCAAACGAGATGCGGCGGCGTTCCCGAAACGACCTGCCGGTGCCAGTCGGCCACTTCATCGATCGCGGCCTCGAGCGGCATGCCCGCTGCGATGCGATCCATGATCTGGCGCTGCAGGATGGCGCCGAGCATCTCGACGTTGTCCGCCATCGGCTCGACCATCTCGCGCAGGAACTGCACCGTCGGCGGATCGTAGGCGTAGGCGGCCAGATGGGCCTCGATCTCCTTGTTCGTGGCGAGCGCGTAGCACAGATCGTAGAGCAAATGAAAGGCGCGCGCGGCGGCCTCCCCTTCGCCGAGGTTTTGCCTGACCTCGGCCGCCAGGTCGCGGCGGAATTCTTCCAATCCATAATCCGAGCGTCCCTTGACGACGTCTTCCGGCGTGAATTCCCACTCCATGATTTCCTCACCCAAAGATCATTGCAAAGGCTTCCTCGTCGTCGCTGCAGATCTTGCAGATTTCGCGCGGCTCCGCGGAGACGAAGAAGCGGTCGCAGCGCGCGCAACGTTGTTTGACGAGCGCGTGCAACACGCGCGCCGGCTGTTCCGGCCGGGCGTCGAATTGCGCGGCGGCATCGAGCACGCGCGGCTGGCAGACCTCGAGACAGACCTCACAGGCCACACAGCGGTCGGTCTGGAAGGTAAGCGCCCAATCGCCGGGATTCTCGACGATCTGCAGCGCGCCGGTCGGACAGACGCGAAAGCAGGCCTCGCAGTTCGTACACCCTTGCTGCAGCGTCAGCTGCATGAGCGGCAGGGCTTCATGCCAACCAAGCGTAGCCGGGCGACCATCCTTGCGCGCGCAGACGATCGTCAGCAGCTCGCGTTCCTCGGTATGGAAATAGGCGCCGGGACGGATGGCCTTGTCGGGCACGACCGGCCGGGCGACCGGCTGTGGCGCGGCGACGGCATCCACGCCGCGACCGACCAGTCGGCGGAACAGCTGCCGGCGCGCCGGATTGTGCGCGGCAGGCGGCGCAGCTTGCCCTTCGCCCAAAACCGGCTCGAGCCACGCCTGCCCCTCTTCCTGCGCCGCCGCCCTTAACAGCGCAGCCGCCTCGAGCTGCATCGTCAGCTGCTGCGCTCCCTTGGCGCCATGCGGGCATTCTTCGCAATGATCATTGCCGATGAGGGTGAGCGGGATGCGCCGCTTGCCGAGGTAGGCGATCGCCGCTGCGCTCACCGCTCCCAGACAGGGCACGATCGCATCGGCCGTCGCGCCCGAAGGCGCGCAGGCGATCGAGAAGGTCTTCTGCTTGATCGCCTGGCGCAGGATTTCGATCGGTTGGAAACTTTCGCTCACCCAGGCGCCGGTATGGCAGGCGGCGATGCACAGGCCGCAGTTCTGGCAGCGGGCGGGGTCGATCTCGGCGCCTTTGTCGCTCAGCGTGATCGCTTCATGCGGGCAGGCGTCGAGGCAGCGCCGGCATTCGCTGTAGCGGTAGCGGTATCGCGTGCAGTGCGGGTCGCGGAATTGCGGATAAGCCAGTGACATCGAGCGCGCCTTGCGGGTGCGATCATTTGCTGCGCAGCTTCTGCAGCGGACTGCCGGATTCGCAAGTGTTCTTCGGGATCACGAAACTGAACGCGCCCGGGGGCGCGCCGCTGGCCGCCTCGCGGCTCAGCGCGACTTGCACCGCTTCCCAGGTGTCGATCCCGCCTGAGACGACGAGGATGCGCTTGCCCGGATAACGCGTATCGAGATCGGCGGCGACCTGCCGCGCGCCGGCATCGTCATCGCCGAGCACGACGATCGCGGCGCTCGGGTTGATCTGCAAACCGGGCCGATAGATGAGCGCCTCGTCGAGCGGCCGTTTTTTGCGGTTCGCTTCGCTGCGCCCATCGATCACGCAACAGGGCGGGCTCGCTTTGAGCGCATGCTGGAGCTGCTTTTGATCCATCGGCGTCACGTCCGCCCAGGCAAGGCGGGCGCACCCGATGAAGATCAGTAGGGCCAGAGAAATTTTTTTCATCCCAGATTGTCCATTGGAACGCGCCCGGTCTCATGGACAGTCGGGGTCAATGCCATTGCGTCCATTTCCGGTTCGCTTGCCGGGTTGGCTGCGCCGGTCTCGTCGAGCAGCGCGTTTCCTTCCGCCAGACGCTCGTCTGGCAGCGCCAGACGGCGACAATGGCCATAGGCGACCCACTCCTGCAGCGGGCGCATCGGACGCTCGGTGCGCGGCGTGAGCCACAAACGCTCACCGAATTCCTCGACCAGCCCGGCCAGGATGTTGAGGTCCGTATCGTCCGCGATGTCGGCCGCGACGAGGAAATGTGCCGCCCCGCGCTCGGCGAGCGCTTTGAGCCACCAGAGCAGCAGCGTTCCCGTCGGCGAGCCATCGGCTCTCAGCACCTCCCAGCTCGGCTCGCAGATGGAGGGCGCGAGCGTTTTGAAATCGGCATTCGAGACGGTTTCCAGCGACCAGCTCACCGACTGGCGCGCAACCGGCGCGTAGATGCCCACCCGACCGGGATGGCTTGAGGACAGACGCTCGACCACGGCGCTGTCGAGCAGCGCGGTCTCACCGAGGAAGACCGCCGGCGCGCCCGCTGCGAGAAGCGCTGCGGCGCGCGCTTCGTCCCCTTTGGCGAGCACGATGCCCGCACAACGGGCGGCGACCGCCTCGCAGCCTGGGGCGTCATGAACGAAGACCGCATCATCGACCTCGGGTTCGATTGCCGAGGCAAACGGCCGCAAGCGCCGAATCAGCAGCGGTGCAGCGTCAGGCGGGGGCAAAGGCGCGTTCATTGGCATTCATTGGGCGTATTCGAACTTCGGATAGACGAAAGGATACAACGGGCAATCGTCTTCCGGCGCGAGACCGACCAGCAAGGGCCGTAGCGACTGCAGGCAGGCGAGGATCGGCTCGACCTTGACGCCGAGGAATTGCGGACGATACTTGCCCAGCGCGATCAGCGCATCGTCGATCATCAACAGCGCGCCTTCCTGATTGCGGTTCTGCGTGAAGAACAAGGCCAGCGTCGCATAGGCCAGCCCTTGCAGGAATTCCGCTTCGGGATCCTTCATCCCGAGCAGGCTATTCCTGATCAGTCTCGACCAGCGTTCGTTGAGCCAATCATGCAGTTCGCCCAGGCGATTGCCATCCCACAATGCGGCCGCTTCGCTCCAATCGAGCGTGGAGAGCACCTGACGGTCGGGCGGGGGTAATTCCCGAGGGGCCAAATCGAGAAGGTTCATCGCAGCTCACCTGAGATCGTGCAGGGTATGGACGCGCGGCGGGGGCGCCTCGCTGCGCGATGGCGGCAGCTCGACGCCACAGCCATTGCAGACCGGCTCGTTCGGATCGAACTCGACCTTGATTTCGGCTTTCGGCACGACGAGCCGCGCCTGGTCGGCATCCTCGACGCGCAGATTCATCGCCTGAATTTCTTCGCAGGCGAAGCCGTGCAAAAGCCGCGCCATCTCGCGGTAGAACGAATGTTCGGTGGCGCGCTCGATCAAGCGCGCATAACCCCGCACCCAGCGACCGAGATGCAGCGTCCAGAAGCGCTTGATCTCCTTTTCCAGCCGACGATGCGTCGCCGCATCGCCCTGCTCCAGCGCCGACGCAGCGCGCTCCAGCAGCTCTGCGATGAACAACAGCTCGACGCCGAGCTGGTCGGCAAACACTTCGTGACGCCCGGGTTTCAGCACGAAACCAAGCCGCCGGTAGGTCTGCGTGGTATCGAACTCGGGCTCCTGCTTGTAACGTCCATAGAGCCGCACCGACTCGACCGGCGGGAATCCGCCCGACGCGGCGAACAGCGCCGTGTACTCGACCGCCAACGTCTCGGCGAGCTCCTCGAGCGGCGGCGCCAGGAAGTCGTCATCGAAAGAGAGTCCAATCGCGCTCGATTGGCTCAGCATCTCTTGGTTGCGGATCGCAGCGAGGAAATCGATGCTGGCTTCCTCGATGAAGACGCCGGAGAGCAAGCGATAGATCGAGGCGCGGGCGCGACATTCCGCCGCCGTCTCCAGCGGCGAAGCGAGGATGGCTGCCGTCTCGCCAGCGCCGAGATTTTCAAGCGCGCTTTCATCGATACGGAATTCTTCGGTGAGCATCCGTCATCTCCAAAAAAACGAGCCCGCCACAACTGCTCGGGCCGAAATCCCGCCTTCCAACGGGGGTGGGAAGGCGGGCCTCCTCCTCATCACGAATCAGTGACCGCCGTGGGCTTTGGGTTTGACGCTCTCGGGGCCAGCCCAGTGGGCCATTTCGGGGTGCATCTT
>Ga0209018_1002475_pt1 | contig 13020 bp, 10 predicted proteins | sample YNPBryBLVA2012_FD_185814 | JGI IMG/M metagenome (GOLD analysis project Ga0209018, IMG submission 185814) | Anoxygenic and chlorotrophic microbial mat microbial communities from Yellowstone National Park, USA - YNP Bryant BLVA 2012 (SPAdes)... ...
GCTCCCTCTGCGGGCCCGGAAATCGAAGGATTGGTGTTGGACATCTTTCACTCCTTGTATCGCAAATCAGTGTCCAACGAAATCGTGCTGCGGGAGACCCGGTTCCTGGAGTGCCGCGGCGTCCGTGTGCGCCGCGTGCCGCCGCCCACGCCCGCCGATCCCGTTCTCGACAGGACGGCAGTCCAGTTGGCTACTCGCTACCCGCAATTGCGCGAGATTCTCGCCCGCATCAAGAACACCATGCAGACCGGCGGTTCCTGGTATCAAAAACTCGCCGGACGCCCCCAGGAGGAAATCGCTGCATGCTGCCAGTTCTGCCACCAGCTGCACGAACTGGCCTTTCTCACCGAGTACCGCTACTATCGCTCGCCGCGGTGCTTGATCGAAGCGCGAACCTCTTCCGATTCCGTGGCGCAGAATTTTTTCTCCGGCCAGTGGCTGGAGCGGTATGTGCGGTGCGAGGTGCAGGCCTTGGCCGCGGGCGATGGCCCCGGCTTGGCGGTGCTTGCCAACCCCCAGGTCGTGCTGCCCAACCATGCCGACTTCGAGCTGGACCTGCTGGTCGCTTTCGACGGGCGCGTTTACTGGATCGAGGCCAAGAGCGGACAATACCAGCAATACCTGCGGAAGTACTCGGAAGTGGGCCGCATGCTTGGCCTCGGCCCGGACCAGGCGATCCTCGTGCTGTCAGAGGTGGCCCCGGCGGTCTGCGAAAGCCTCACTTCTCTGTTCGGCATGACGGTTTGTCAGGCCCGGGATTTCTCCCGCGTCTTCCGCAAACTCACAGCCGGGCGCCAGCTTCGCGTCGCAGGGTGAGACAACCATTCGTCCGGCTCCGGCGCGGCAGAGCCTCGCGCCGCTGCCGCCCGCGTGAGGCCAGCCCAGAGCGCGCGACGTCCCGCAGTCCGCCTCTTGAGGGCTCTTTGCCGTTGGCCACCAGCAATCCCTCGGCGCCGCCCTGACAAAGGACGGAAGCCCGTGCGCTGAGCCTGCCTCCTTGGCCCGGGCGTGCGCCAATCCGGATAATGGGTTTCACATGGACACCGACACCCGGCTCGCGATTGCAGTGCTTGCTTTGACCATCCTGCTGGCAACCATCCTGTTCGGACTTGGCGCCGCGAAGCCTCTCAACCTGGACAACGCCGAGTTTCCGCCCGCGGCAGAGGCCACAGCCAGAACCTGGACCCCTGTCTATTACCGCGGCGAGGACATGCCCAAGCGGGCGGCGGTGTTTCATCCGCCGCTTTACGTTTACACACTGGCGTTCTGGGTGAAAGCGTTCGGCGCGTCTCCCGCTTCTTTTCGATACTTCGGTTTCGCCTGTCTGCTCCTTGCCGGTGCGGCAACGGTTCTGCTCGTGCGGGAAACCTGGGGGAGCTGGCCGGGGTGGCGGTTCCACCTCTGGTACTGGCCGCTGCTCCTGCTGAATCCTTACACCCTTCAAACCGCATCCATCGTGGACATCGACTCGAGCATTTACGGCCCCTTGCTGGTCTTGCTTCTCTGGGGGGCGCTGCGCCTGGGGCGCTGTCGCCCCCGGCCGGGGGCGGGGTGGGTTCTTCTGGCCGCCGGCGTCTGCGTGGCGCTGTGGTTCAAGTTGACCACTGCGTTGATTCTCTGGCCGGCCTTTTGGCTTCTTTTGCGGGGCCGCCTGGGCGCCTGGCCCGCCTTGCGGCGCGCCACGCTCGTCTTTTGGGGCGGAGCGTTGTTGTTTGTGGCCACTTACGCTGCCTTTTGTCACCTGCTGGACCTCAATTTCCGGTTCGCATTCGCTTTCATCGCCCAGAGCGTGTTCCAGCGCGGGGCCGCGCCGGCCGGCCTGGCGGATTGGCTCTCCCGGCATTTGGCGCAGGCGCCTGGCGTGATGGCGCATCTGGTGTCGTGGGGTGGCGTGCTCCCCTGGGTTGTGCTTCCCGTCTCAACAGTCTTCTACGGGATGCGGGTTCGCAAGGGGGCGGCGCCGGGCGACAGGGCGTGGTTCGCTATCCTTCTGGTCTGCCTCTCGACCGTGGCCGTCTATTGTCTCATCACGGGGGTCTTTGGCGGCGCCCCGTTCAAATACACGTTCGTTTTCTGGCCCGTGGTGGTGGCTGCCGCGGCGCTGCAAGTCTCCTTCGCCCCCTTCGACAAGACCGCGCCTGCGGCAAAGCCGACGCTCGCGGGCGCTGCCATTTTCCTCGCCGTTGCGGTGGTTTCCCTCGCATGGTGGAAAGACCGCCTGATCGTAGAAGGGCTGGCCGGCGCACCCGCCGTGGCCGTGGTGGTCGCGCCGATGCTGTTGCTGGCAGCCGGAGGGATGCTGGTGCAACGGACTGGAGGCGCCGGGCGGCTTGGCCGCCTGTCGATCTGCGCGGCCGCGTGGCTGTCCGGCGGCGCTCTGCTCGGCACGGCGATCCACCAGGCGCGGGCGGACTACTCCACCACGTACGATTACGGCCAAGTGGGCTTCGAAGACACGGCTGCGTTTCTCCGCCTTCACACGTCCGAACATGAGATCCTCGCCTGCATGAAGGACATGGGCTACGCAACGCGCCGGCGTTATTACGAAACCTATGCCGCGTTGTATTTCCCCGACCCGCGGTGGATGAATGCGCTGATCGGCCACATGACCTCGGGCCGGATCCGGTATGCCGTCTTTACTGAAAGACACGGCCAGGACCAGCTGGCGGTCAACCCGGCGCTCGAGCGCTGGGTCAGGGACAATTGCCGGCTGGTGCGCGCCATCGGCGATTATCGCATCTTCGAACTGGCGCGCCACGGGAAGCCTTGATCGCCGTTGTCCGCTCCCGCCCCTTACCCCCGGCACCGGGCATGGAGATATGCAGACGGTCTGTCTCAACGCCGATGGGAAGGCAGGATGACGACCTGCATGCCTTGCCTTTCACGGTTCCCGATCGCCACGGCGTTTCTCTCCATGCTGATCCTCGCCCCCGGCCGGCTGTGCCTTGCGTCTGAGCCTGTGGACGTGCCCCTGAAAAACTGGCCCGCGCCCCGGTACTGGGCGCCTGCTGTGCCACCTGAAGGGGCGGGCGAGCAGGCACAGTCGGGAAAGAGCTCATTCGGCGCCGCGGCACAGCCCCGGCAGGCCAACGTCACGCCCTTGACGGGGCCGCTCGTCTTCATCGGCATCACTCCCTGCCGGCTGGTGGACACCCGGAGCTACATGGGGATGCCGGCGCCTTTTGGCGCGCCTGCCCTGGCCTCCTACAGCACGCGCTCCTTTCCGGTGCTGTCGCACCCCAACTGTGTCCTGCCCCCGACGGCAAAAGCCTATTCGTTGAATCTCCTGGCTATTCCCGCAGGCCCGCTGAGCTTCCTTTCCGCCTGGCCCGGCGGCTATCCCTACCCCTATACCTCGTTTCTCAATTCCAGCGACGGCGGGATGGTCAACAATGCGGTTGTCATTGCCGCCGGCGTTGGGGGAGCGATCAATGTTCTTGCGGGCAGTCCCACCGAGCTGATCATCGATATCAACGGCTATTACGTCGAGATGTCGGAGAGCAACCGCACTCTGGGCGGGGTGATCGCCGCCGATGGCGCGGCCCAAAGCCTGCCGGCCGGGGCCAGCTCCACCCGCTCGGGCACAGGGCAATATGTGATCTCGTTCCCGCCAAACACATTTCCAGCAGGTTCGAGCCCCGCGCCGGTGCTCAGTCCCATCGGCGCGATCGCCACTCTCCAGGGGGCTTCCGTCGTCCGGCTGTCGGACGGATCGGGCATATTGACGGTGAATTGGTCGAACGACGTGGCCTTCAGTTTTCTGATTGCGCCAAACTGACGCAAGTGCCTCCGGTCCGCCAGCACGGCCAGCCCTCCCGCCGTGCGCTCTGGCCGACGGGTTCATCCAGGGGCCCACACTGCGCCAAGACGGTGACCGGCGCTGCGCGTTCCCCTCTGCGGCCCGTGGACGCGCGCCGCGGCCTGCGACCACGGCAACCGCGGCAGTGCGCTGAAACCCTGTGTCGGCAACCCGCGTTGGTTTCTGCTCGCTGCGCCGGGAAAAACAAGGGCGGCGGCGAGCCGCGATTGGCCGCCACCGCCCTCTCCTCCGAGGCACAAGCGATCTCGCCTTCTTCTAATCCACGATGCCCTCGCCCCCGGAGCGCCCGGTTTTCCGCCGCCGCCAGCCGGGACCCGCCACCGTGTCACGGCGGGTGGTCCAGCGTCGCCTGGCGTCCTGCGCCGGAAAAGCGCAGACGTGCACATAGCGCTCCTGCGCCCACAATGCAGCGCCGGTGACGGTCTCGCTCTCCAGCCGCACGTCCTCGCCCATGCCCGCGGCAGGCCGGGTGAAAGTCTCCGCGTCGGCTGCCTGGAGGATCCATTCCCGTAGTGCGCGTGCAACGGCCTCGGGATCGGAACTCTTCAGCCGCGCTGCCATGCCTCCCGCCTGCTCCGCCTCCCGCACCTCCTCCTCGATCGCATCCAGGGCGTAGCCGCGAACCAGCTTCGCCAGCATGCGCTGGCAGGTCCGCGGGTGGTCAAACAGATCCAGTCCGGCAGGGCGCCCGCCGATGGCGAACACCGCGCCGGTCTGGCCTTCCCGCCACGCCAGTGTGTGGACAAAGCCCGAGAGGTCCCTCGACCGGCTCTCGTACAGCGCGCGCATGGCTTGCGTGGGCGAATGAATGCCGAACAATGCCGACTTGCGCTCGATGTCCTCCCACACCTCGGCCTGATCGGCTGCGCGGCTCCGGCCGGATCGCATTGACGCAGTTACCCTTGCTGTGCTTTTCGCTCTCATTTCCCGGAATGCGAGCGAGTCGGACGGTTCCATCTCCGGGCTCTCGAAGCGCCAGCGGCCGGCCTCGACGCAGGAAACCGGAATCACGATCGACGCCCGGGGCGGAGCCAGAATCGTCAGGTTCACAATGCGGTTCTGCTTCGCCCCGAGCAGCTCTTCCCCTCCCACCAGGAGCACCGGCCTGTCAGACAGGTTTTCGAACAGCAACTCCGGCACCACCCCGCCGCCCACCTCCCGGACTTTCGCCTGCCCCGACCGGATTGCCTCATCCAGCATCAGGTACCCCGGATCTGCCGCCGCTTCCCCATCTGCCAGCACGGGCAACATGGCCAGATTCCCGAACGTCGACAACTCCCCGAACCGCAGCCCGGTGAAATGCTCCCGAATTGTCTTCATCTTGCCAATCCTCCTCGATCCGCTTTGTTCCTTCCCTCGGCACACAACCTGCATTGCCTCGCGGCGGCGGGCGGCGGTTACGTCGCCGCCCGGGCCGCCGCCGGCCGGGGAATGCCGGAAGACTCCCGGCTTCCCCGGCCGAACCTTACTGGAGCGTCGTGAAGGTGTCCCGCACGATCCGCTCCGGGTCCACCCCCAGATAGGCCCTCGGAATGAAAATCAGAGGGAAAAGGTCTTCCACCAGGAAGCCCTCCTCAAACCGGTCCCGGGCCAGCTGCCGGCCGATTTCGCTCAGGGCGTTCCCGATCACCTCGGCCGCCTGATCGTCGATCGTGTCCCGAATCACGCTCACTTCCAGGGCGACCTTGGCGAAGGCCCTCAAGTAGGCTGCTTCCCGTGCCTTCAGGTGAATCCCGGCCATTCAAGCTCCTTTCTGCGAGGGATACCCAATTGTTGTGCGCGCGCAGGCTCACCGGTTGAGCCTGACGCCGCAGAGTGCGCGCTTTTTTTCGGTCGCTCCGCCGCGCGCCGAAGGCGACCAGACAGGGTGCGGCGCAAACGGCTTCCCGGCCCCGGTGCCGGCACAGGGGAACGGCGCCCGAAAGGCTCGCCGGGCCGCGACGGATCGCTGAGGCCAAATTTCGACTTCGTGCCGGCCTCCTTTGAAGGACGCCGTATTGACGAAAGAATCGCGCGGAAATAAAATCACCCCAACAGGGTGTTGACAGGCGTTGGCAAGGGAACGGACAGGCAACGCCGGCGACGGGGTCTGACAAGGCCCGCCAGATCGGGCGCCATCCTCTTTGCAAGAGTCCTTCACATCCTGCCCGATGCTCATGTTTCGGAAAGGGGAATTCACAATGAGTTTGAGATGGAGAACGGCAGCAGCGCGCTCTGCTCTGGCGGCACTGGCGCTCCTGGGCCCCGGTCTTCTGGCGCCCTGCCCCTCTGTCGCGCAGGAGACCCGCTCGATGCTGTTCGGGCGCGTGCTCGACGCGCAAGGCGCCGCCGTCGTCAATGCCACGGTCGTCATTCGCAACGTGGAAACCGGCGTGTCGATGACGCTGCGGACCAATGAGACCGGCTATTACGAAGGCAACCTGCTGATGCCCGGGCAGTATGAAATCACCGCCGAGGCGCCGGGCTTCAAGAAACTCGTCCGCAAGGGCATCCTGCTCCCGGTGTCCTCAAGGCTGGAAGTGAATCTTCCGCTGGAGGTGGGCGGGTTGACCGAAGTCGTCTCGGTGACCGCCGAGGCGCCGCTGCTGGAAACGAATGCGGTCACCACGGGCAGGGTCATCGACAACAAGTCGCTGATGGAGCTGCCGGTGATGGGCAACAGCGCGCTGCTGCTCGTCAAGCTCGCCCCCGGCGTGCAGACCGGCGGCGTGAACAATTACCTGGCGCTGCACTCCAACGTCGGCGGGTCGGATTACAGCGTCAGCGGCAACGTCGGCGGCAACGCGTGGACGCTGGACGGCTCGCCCAACCAGGGCCCCTCCCGGCGCACAGCCTATCTGCCGTACACGGACGCAGTGGCCGAGTTCAAGGTGGAGACGAACAATTTTGACGCCAGCATCGGCCAAACCACCGGCGCAGCCATCACCATGATCTCGAAGTCCGGCACGAACGACCTCCACGGCACCCTGACCTGGCAGCACTGGCAGCAGCGCTGGCAGGGCACGCCCTTCTTCGTCAAGCAGAATTATTACCGGAAAATCGCCGCCGCCGAGGCCGCCGGCAACACGGCGCTGGCCAACGAGCTCCGCAGCCAGGACAAGCAGCCAAGCGGCCGCAGCAACAACTGGGGCGTCTCCGGAGGCGGCCCCGTGGTTATCCCCAAGGTGTACAACGGCAAAAACCGGCTCTTCTGGTTCTTCACCTACAATGGCTTCAAGGATGTCAAGGTCGAGGACGCCGCCAATTTCAACCGCACCGTGCCGACGGCGAAGAACCGCGAAGGCGACTTCAGCGACCTGCTCGAGGTCCGCAACAACCCCACCCGTTATGTGATCCACGACCCCACCACGATCACGCGGGACCCGTCGCGGCCCAACAACTTCATCCGCACGCCCTTCCCCGGCAACATTATCCCGAAGAGCCGCTTCGCCAATCCCGCCTACGAGACCTACAAGAAGATCTATCCGATGCCCAACGTGCAGTTGCCGGCGAGCGAGGACCCGGTCAACAACTACCTTGCCTCCCAGACGCCGTACAACTGGGACTACTACGCCTACTCGAACCGCGTCGACTTCCAGGCCAGCACCCGCTGGCGCGTCTTCGGCCGCTGGTCGATCAACAATTTCGGCCCCGAAGACCGCGGCGACTGGGTCTATGAAACCGCCCGCGGGCTGAACCTGAACGGGCTGGTGCGGAACAACAAGGGCGGCAACATCGACGTCGTGTTCACGCAGTCGCCCACCACCATGTGGAACTTCAACATCGCCATGAACCAGTTCCGCGAAGGCAACATCCAGCCCAAGGCGCGCGAGTTCAAGCCGAGCACGGTCGGGCTGCCTGCCTACCTCGATCAGCAGGCCGGCGCTTTTGCGCTGCTGCCGCAGATGACATTCGGTTCGGGCTCCTACTCCACCGCCAGCCCGTCCGGCTATTCGAACTGGACCCGCTACCGCCAGGGCACGGCCAAGCTGGAGGGCACCTTCATCCGCGGCAAGCACTCCCTGCGCGCCGGCTTCGACAACCGCCACCAGTTCCGCACGGGCGGCGGCGGCGGCAACACGAGCGGCAATTTCGCCTTCAACCAGACCTATCTGCGCCGCAACGACGATACGCTGACGCCGGCGGCCGACCTTGGCCTGTCGTGGGCTGCCTTCATTCTCGGCATCCCCAGCTCCGCCACCATCGCCATCAACGACACCTATGCGCTGCACTCGCCCTATTACGGCGCCTTCGTGCAGGACAGCTGGCGCGTCACGCCGAAGCTGACGCTGAACCTCGGCCTCCGCATGGAGTACGAGCGCGGCGCGACGGAGCGGTACAACCGCATGGTGGGCCGCTTTGACCCGAATGCGCAGCTGCCGCTCGCCCCCGGCGCGCAGGCCGCCTACGCCGCCAAGCCCATCCCCGAATTGCCCGCCTCCCAGTTCCAGGTGAAAGGCGGCGCCACCTACGTAGGCGTCGGAGGCATCGACCGCCAGCTCTACAAGCCGGAGCTGATGTGGCTGCCGCGATTCGGCTTCGCCTACCAGGCGAACCCGAAAACCGTCATTCGCGGCGGCTACGGCATTTTTTACGACACGCTGAATGTGCTGAATTTCGGGCCGAACCAGTTCGGATTTTCCCGGACCACATCAGCCATTATTTCCACCGATTTCGGCCAGACCTGGGGCTCGCCCAGCGCGCCGTACCCGGCCAACGCGAACCCGGACAATTTCCGCAGCATTCTCAACGACCCGTTCCCGGTGCGCGCCGACGGCACCCGCTTCGACCAGCCCACGCGCGATGCGCTCGGCTCGATGGCCTACGCCGGCCGCAGCTTCGGGTTCACCGCCTGGGACACTCCGCACCCGCGGCAGCAGCGGTGGCAGGCGGGCATCCAGCGCCAGTTCGGCGCCACGATGGTGCTCACGGCCACCTACGCCGGCTCCTACTCAAACCGGATTTCGCAGTTCTCCTCCCAGGGCAACGTCCCCGGCAAGCCGCGTAACCCGATGCCCGCGCAGTATTGGGTGGGAGGACTGAAACGCGACACGTCCGCACAGACGCTGCTCAACGCCAACGTCGACAACCCGTTCTACATCGGCAACCTGCGGCAGTCGGACTTCCCGGCCGTCGTTTGGACCGACATGAACACCAACTCCTTCTTCACCAGCCGCATGATTCAGCGCCAGCGGCTGCTGCGCGCCTATCCGCACATGACGGGCCTGACGGACAACAGCGAGGCCTCGGCCTACACCAAGACCCAGGAATTCCATCTGTCCTTCGAGAAGCGCTTCTCGCAGGGCTGGAACCTGAACATCGCCTACACGGCCATGCGCATTCGCGACGCGGACGTGTTCCTGAACGAGTTCGACGAGGTGCGCCATGTTCGGCCCTCCAATGACGGCCGCCCGCACCGTTTCACCGGCACCGGCATCTACTCCGTGCCGGTCGGCAAGGGCAGGAAATACCTGGGCAGCGCCAATCGTTTCGTCGACGCTCTGCTTGGCGGCTGGCAGCTGGCTGCCACCTACGAGTGGCAGCCGGGGGCGCTGCTGAACTGGGGCAACGTCTTTTACTACGGCAACGACGTCAACGACATCAAGAACGTCCAGCGGACCTGGGACCGGTGGTTCAACACCGACAACTTCGAACGCGTCGCCGCCAAAGGCCCGGCCGCCTACCACGTGCGCGTGTTCCCCACCCGCATCCCGGGCCTCCGCGCCGACTCCACCAACCAGTGGAACGCCAACATCGCCAAGAACTTCCGGCTCACCGAGACGGCCAACCTGCAACTCCGGCTCGACGCCTTGAACTTGCAGAACCGCTCCCAGATGGCCGCGCCGGTGACGGATCCCTACAACACGAACTTCGGGCGCATCACCTCGCAGACTTCGGCCACCAACCGCTGGCTCCAGGTGCAGGCGCGCATCCAGTTCTGATCCGGTTCTCCTGCCGTCCCGCTCCGGGCGCGCCGCCGCAGAGGCAGCTCGCGCCCGGAGCGGGCTAGACTGTGAGGGTGGCTCCGCGGCGCATTCTCGATGTCGGTTGCGGCAGGAACAAGCGGCCCGGCGCCATCGGCGTCGACCGCAACCCCCGCACCGCCGCCGACGTGCTGTGCGACCTCGACCACTTCCCGTATCCGTTCCGCGACTCCTCCTTTGACGAGCTCTACGCGACCCACGTCATCGAGCACGTCGCCGACGTCATCCGCACCATGGAGGAGTTCCACCGGCTGGTCCGCCCCGGCGGCCGGATCCATATCGTCACGCCGCACTACACCGATTTCTCCAGCTTCTGCGACCCCACCCACCGCTGGCACCTGAACTCGTACAGCTTCCGCTACTTCGGCGCCGATGACGCCGGCTTCGGCTACTACTCCGGGGCCCGGCTCCGTGAGAAAAAAGTCCGCCTCCGCCTACTAGCTCTGTGGAGGTGGCTCGGCTTCGAGTGGCTCGTCAACACCTTCCCGCGCTTCCGGCTCTTCTGGGAGCACTACCTCTGCTTCGTGGTGCGCGGCAAGGTCATCGAGTTCGATTTCGAGGTCGTCAAGCCGGATACGGATGTGGCTGAACGGGGTCTTCCGGGTCTGCGATGAGCTTCGCTTTCTGGCGAGGCGAAAGCGCTGGCGCGAGGAACAGGCGCTCGGCCGGCGCGCCGAGGACCTGGCGCACCGCTACCTGCAAGCCGAGGGGCTGACCGTGGTGGACCGCAACTGGATGCTGCCGGGCCGCGCCGCGGAGGTCGACCTGGTGGCCTGGGACGGCGACACGGTGGTCTTCGTCGAAGTCAAGAGCCGCCGGGACAGCTCCGCCGGAGACCCGCTGCGGGCCATCGACCCCGAGAAGCGGCGGCGGCTGGCGCGCGCTGCCGCGCTGTTTCTTCGCCGCTGGCGGCTCCCGCCGGAGAAGGCCCGTTTCGACCTGGTCACGGTGGTGTTCGAGCCGTTCGAAATCCGCCACTACCGCGACGCCTGGTCCTTCCGCGACCGGGATCGGATATCCTGAGGGATGCGACTGATCCTTCAGTAGGGTGAATGCAGTTTGCCTGAGCTTCGCAAAGATCCGATTACCGGCCGCTGGGTGATCGTGTCCACAGACCGGGCGCGGCGCCCGATGGACTTCGTTCGCGAGCGGACGCCCCCGCCCTTCGCGTCCCGCATCTGCCCGTTTTGTCCGGGCATGGAGACCAAGACGCCTCCGGAGATCCTCGCCTACCGCGAGTCCGGCGCGCCGAACACGCCCGGCTGGTCGCTGCGCGTCGTGGCCAACAAGTTCCCGGCGCTGCGGGTGGAAGGGGAGCTGAACAAGCAGGGCGAAGGGCTTTACGACCGCATGAACGGCATCGGCGCCCACGAGGTGATCATCGAAACGCCCGACCACCATGCCAGCCTGAGCGAGATGAGCGAGAAGCACGTCGCCGACGTCTTTTTCGCCTTCCGCGACCGCATGATCGACCTGCGGCGCGACGTGCGGCTCCGTTATGTGATCGCCTTCAAGAACCACGGCGCCGCCGCCGGCGCGACGCTGGAGCACCCCCACAGCCAGCTCATCGCCCTGCCTGTGGTACCCAAGCGCGTCCAGGAGGAGCTGGAAGGCTCGCGCCGCTACTACAGCTTCCGCGAGCGGTGCATCTACTGCGACATCCTCCAGCAGGAAAGCCAGACGCGCGAGCGGATCGTCTTCGAGTCGGACCACTTCGTCGTCATCGCCCCGTTCGCCTCGCGCTTTCCCTTCGAAACCTGGATCGTCCCGCGCCGCCACAACGCGCATTTCGAGGCCTCCGAACCGCCCGTGATCCAGAACCTCGGCTGGGTGGTGCGGACCATCCTCCGCAAGCTCGACAAGGCGCTCGAGCAGCCGCCCTACAACTTCATGCTGCACACCGCGCCCTTGCAGGACGGGCCGCTGGACCACTACCACTGGCACCTCGAAGTGATCCCGAAGCTGACCAAGGTGGCGGGGTTCGAGTGGGGAACCGGCTTCTACATCAACCCGACGCCGCCGGAAGAGGCCGCGCAGTTCCTGTTGGAAATCGGACTGCCGTAGCCGCCCGGGGCAGGGAAGCCGCCCGTCCGGGCGCGGCGGATTGCGCCGCAGGACTCACGCCGCCGATGCATACAACCGCTGGTCCGCCACCAGCGCATGCAGCGACTGGCCCGCCGCAGGCGCCTCCACCAGGCACCGCCGCCCTTCCGCCCAGCCCTCGACGCGAACCATCGGCCCGCACCGGCGCACCTGCCAGACCGCTTGCGCGCCGCGCCACCAGGCCAGCGCCGCCGGCGCATGCTCCGTGCCGGCGATGATCTGCCAGCCGCCTTCCGGGCCGGTGAACACCGTCCAGCCCTCGCCCCCGCCGCCGGCCGCTGCGCACGCCTGCGCCGTCTCGATCAGCTGCGCCGCCTGTTCGAGCAAGTCCATCCCGGGATTCTTATCGCCGCAGGAGTGGTAAGATTGAGCACAATTGCGGTTCAGCGCAGCCCGAGTCCGCCGTCCACCTGCAACACCTGCCCGGTGACGAACGGGCTGGCCTTCAGGAAAAAGACGACGGCATCGGCGATTTCCTCGCCCGTGCCGGGGCGGCCGGCGGGCGTCGCGCGCGCCATCTTCTGAATCGCCGGGTCGTCGCGCTCCTCGAAGGGGATCACTCCCGGCGCCACCGAATTCACGCTGATGCCGGGCGCCAGCGCCCTGGCCAGCCCGCGCGTCAGCGCCACCACGCCGGCCTTGGAAGCGCAATAGTGGACGTGCTCCGGCCAGGCCAGAAACGCGCCCATCGAGCTGATGTTGACGATGCGACCCTCGCCGCCCGGATTGCGCCGCATCAGCCGCGCCGCCTGCTGCGCGCAAAAAAACACGGCTTTCAGGTTCACCGAGTGGATGAAATCCCAGTCCTGTTCGGTGATCTCGTCCACCGACCTGCGCGTGAACCGCGCCGCGTTGTTCACCAGCCCGTACAGCCTGCCCTCGCGTTCGGCGATGGCGGCGAACATCGCCTCGATCTCGGCGACGCTTTCGAGATTGGCGCGGTACAGCGGCGCGCCGCCGCACTCCTCCGCCGTCCGGCGCGCATCCTGTGCGGAGGCGCCGTAGTGAATCAGCACCCGCGCGCCCTCCCGGTGCAGCCGCAGCGCGATGGCGCGCCCGATGCGCCGCGCCGCGCCGGTCACCAGAACCGTCCTGCCTTCCAGCCCGTTCGTCGTCATGCCTGTTCAGATTCAG
>Ga0209018_1002476_pt1 | contig 13000 bp, 13 predicted proteins | sample YNPBryBLVA2012_FD_185814 | JGI IMG/M metagenome (GOLD analysis project Ga0209018, IMG submission 185814) | Anoxygenic and chlorotrophic microbial mat microbial communities from Yellowstone National Park, USA - YNP Bryant BLVA 2012 (SPAdes)... ...
GTCCTGAGCAGGGACTGTTCCCGCCGCCATTGCGCTACCCTGGCGTGGTCGCCGGAGAGCAAGATTTCAGGCACCTCCCAGCCGCGAAAGACAGGCGGGCGGGTGTAGTGTGGATATTCCAGTAGACCGCTCGCGTGCGAGTCGTTGGCGGCGCCCTCTGGGTCGCCCAGCACGCCGGGCAGCAATCGGGCGATGGCGTCTATCACCACCAGGGCCGGCAATTCGCCGCCGGTCAATACATAATCCCCAATCGAAATTTCGTCCGTAACCAGGTATTGTCGGATGCGCTCGTCCACGCCTTCATAGCGCCCACAAATCAGGGCAATCTTCTCGTAGCGGGATAACTCGGTGGCGATGGCTTGGGAGAAAACCCGTCCCTGAGGATCGAGCAAGATAACGGGAACAGGTTGGGGGTGAGCATGAAGCGCGTCCAAGCCCAGGACGGTTTCGACCGCCTCGAAGACCGGTTCCACCTTCATCACCATTCCGCCGCCGCCGCCATAGGGGGTATCGTCGGTGGTATGATGTTTGTCGTGCGTGTAGTCACGGATGTTGTGGATGTTGACCGTCAGCAGACCACGCTGGCGGGCGCGCTGGAGGATGCTGCTTTCCAGGTAAGGGGAAAAGATTTCGGGCAGCAGGGTGAAGACTTCGAACTGCATGACCTGATTCTAGCACAAGAAGGGCGTTTTCTCGTCATTTTTGACTTGACGCCTGACCTGCTCCCCGCTATGATGAAAGTACCATGGAATACCATTCTTCTCTCGACCCCGAACAACTTCGCCAGGCTATGCGCGCCTGGTCTTCTGGCGTGACGGTCGTAACCGCCCAATATCAGGGTGAACGGCATGGCATGACCGTCAGTTCTTTTACGTCCGTTGCGTTGCAGCCGCCGCTGGTCATCATTTCCTTGCAGACCGATAGCCGCACGCGCCGATTGGTCTCTCAGGCGGGCGCTTTTGCGGTTACGATTCTGGCAGAAGACCAGCGGGAAATCTCCGAGCGCTTTGCCGGGCGGAGCACAGAATCGCAAGATCGTCTGGCTGGCTTGGAGACGCAAACGTTGGCAACAGGGGCGCCCTTGCTCGAAGGCGGCTTGGCCTGGTTGGATTGCCGCGTTACGCAGACTATCCCGGTGGGCGGAAACACGCTTTTTCTGGCCGAAGTCGTGGCTGCGCAACAGAGAAAGAAAGGCAAGCCGCTCCTCTACCATCAGCGCCGTTATGGGCGTTGGATGGAGTGAATCCGTTCTTTGGAAGAAAGGGATGAGGCAGAGATGGAGGAACAACTTACCCCAGAAGAGAGGGGGATTCTGCTGCGCCTGGCGCGGGAGGCGCTCGAAACGGCCGTGCGTGGCGGGCAACGCCAGCCGCTGGAGATGGACTCCCTGCCGCCGCGCTTACGAGAACAAGGCGCCTCTTTCGTTACCTTGACGATTGGAGGCAACCTGCGCGGCTGTATTGGCGCGTTGGAACCCTATCAGCCGTTGGCCGAGGATGTGTGTGAACATGCGGTGGCTGCCGCTCTGCAAGATTTTCGTTTTCCGCCGGTGCAAAGCAACGAATTGCCGCATATCGAAATCGAAATTTCCCGTCTTACCTTGCCTGTTCCGTTGGACTATACCACTCCGGAAGATTTGCTTGCCAAATTGCGGCCGGGCATAGATGGCGTCATCTTGCGCGATGGTTTTCGCCGCGCCACCTTCTTGCCGCAGGTATGGCAGAAACTTCCTGACCCGGCTGATTTTCTCGACAACCTGTGTTACAAAATGGGCGCCTCGCCGCGCTTGTGGCGGCAAAAACATTTGGAAGTGTTGGTCTACCAGGTAGAAGAATTTCATGAGTAGATTTCCTTGTTTCAACGCTCGTCATGGTATACAATCGAAACATGGTAGATGACTCTGCGTTTCAGGAGGCTATCGAAGCCTTACGCGCCAAAGACCGCTCCAAGGCCCGAGAATTGTTGACTCAACTGCTCAAGAGCGATCAGAGCAATGTCCAGTATTGGATTTGGTTGAGCGCCGCGGTCGAGACGCCCAAAGAACAGATTTATTGCCTGCAAACCGCGCTTCGGCTGGACCCGGAGAATGCCACCGCTAAACGAGGCTTGGTCTTGCTGGGAGCGTTGCCGCCTGACGAAAGCGTTCAACCTTTTCCGCTCAATCGTCCGCGTTTGTGGGACGAGAAACTGGCTCTGGCGACCGATCAGCCCAAAGAAAGCGGCCTGAAGGCGTTGTTTTCCAATCCGGCGGTGCGGCTGGCGGGATTTTCGGTCTTGGGGGTGGTTTTGATGGGGGCGGTCATTGCGGGCTTGATTTTGTCGCGCACCCCGCGCGCCTTGCCGCCTACCCATACGCCGGGGCCTTCGCCTACTTATACGCTCACGCCGACTTTTGTCAATGCCACGGCGCCGCCTCCCGAAGTGGCGGCTACGCTTGCTCCATTGGCAGAACTTCTGGTCGCCACCTACACGCCTACGCCGTTGTATGTCAATCGCCCGCGTCAGCCACTTTCGGGCGACCTCAATCGTCAGTTCAAGAGCGCCTACGAGAGGGGCGATTGGGAGACGGTCATCTCCAGCATGGAAGAGATTGCCCGCCTCGAACCGCAGGCGCCTGATCCGTATTACTACATTGGCGAGGCGTACCGTTTCGAAGGCGATTACCGCCGCGCGCTGGAGGCGTATAATGAAGCCCTCAAGATCGATCCGCAGTTTGGACCGCCTTACTTGGGCTTGGCGCGCGCGCGCTTGATGCAGGATCCCAATGCTAATGTGACTGCCTTGTTGGCCGAAGCCCTGAAGCGCGACCCGAACTTTGGCGAGGTCTATTTGGAACGTGCTGCATACTACTTGAATCATAAAGAACCGGAATTGGCCTTGGCTGACCTGGCGACGGCTGAGCGCCTGTTGCCTGGCTCTCCCCTGGTCTACTATTACCAGGCGCAGGCTTACCTGACGCTCGAAGATTTCGATAAAGCCTTGGAAGCCGCTCGAAAGGCCAATCAGGCCGATTTGACCATGTTGCCGGTGTACTATGTGCTTGGAAAAATCTACATTGAACAAGGCGATTTTGAGCAGGCCGCGGCTGCGCTCGAAACCTATACCCAGTACGAACCGCGCGCTGTAGAAGCCTTTGCTTTGCTGGGAAGGGTGTATTATGAACAGGGGAATTGTGAAGCGGCTATCGAGACCATGGGATTTGCCATTGGGCTGGATAGCAGCCGGCGAGATACTTACCTGTACCGCGGTCTGTGCTATGTGGAAAGCGGACAGGCCGACAAAGCCGAGTTCGACCTGAAGCGCGCTTTGCAGGTCTACAAGAACGCTTTTGCCCCCAATCTGGGTTTGATGCGGGTCTACATCTTGCAAGGGCATTACGGCGATGCATACTTGCAAGGGGAGCGCACCTTGTCGTTGGCGCAGGAAGATGAGGAAAAGGCTCAGATTTACTATTGGCGGGCTATTAACTTCGAAAAACGAGAAGAACCGGCAAACGAGGCAAAATCTTGGAATGATTTGCTGGCTCTGCCGGAAGGAGTTGTGTCAGCCTCTATGCGCGAGCAGGCTCAGAAACGATTGCTCCTTCTCGCTTCGCCTACGCCCAGCCCAACCGTGGCCAAGGGCAAGAAGACTGCGACTTCTACGCCTAAAGTTACGGCTACCCGACCAACCTCAACCTTGCCGACGACGCCGACCAAAACGCCGCCTACGATTGTGACAACCCCCACGCGAACCCCTACCCCTTGAGAACGACCGCTCCGTAAAGCAACTTTGTCGTTCACGGCGGCGTTGAGGCTGCCAGCGGCAGCAGATGCCCAGCGGGTCAATCCTATCATGCCAACCGAAAGCGAAATCTACCAAGCCCACGCCGACCAATATGAGCGCCTGATCCAGCGCGAGGATTACTGCGGCAATATTTTGCGTGAGATCAAGAAGGTCATCTGTTTGGAGGGGCTGGAGGTCGTGGATTTGGGCGCTGGCACAGGACGGCTGACGCGCTTACTGGCGCCGCATGTGCGCTCTATATTGGCTTTCGATTCCTCTGTACACATGCTGGAAACTGCCAGGAAATCTTTGCGCACCCTGCGGTCGTTCAATTGGAGGATGGGCGTAGCCGATCATCGTCATATTCCAGTGGCAGACGCCAGCGCAGATTTAGTCATCTCTGGCTGGAGTTTTTGTTATTTGGCAGTTTGGGGTGGGGCGAACTGGCAATCTGACCTTCAGGCCGGGCTGGACGAAATCAACCGTATCCTGCGACCAGGTGGAACGATTATCTTGCTGGAAACGTTGGGGACAGGCAGCGAGACGCCAACCCCGCCGGAGCATTTGGGCGGGTATTACGCCTGGTTAACGGAAGCAGGCTTCGGTCGAGGTTGGATGCGGACGGATTATCGTTTCGACTCTCTTGCAGAAGCGGTCGAATTGTCTACGTTTTTCTTTGGAGAGGAGATGGGGCAAAGGCTTTTGGGAAAAAAAGATACGATTTTGCCAGAATGTACGGGCATTTGGCACCGAAAGCGCGTATAATTGGGATGATGCAAGCAATGTCAGACCGATGGGTCAGTTGCCAAACTTGGGAGCGCCTACTATAATTCATTGATAATTAGGAGTGTAACCCTGGAAACGCAACGTATTACCCAGCCAGAGGATGAATTGGGCAAGGTATCGCCTCGCAGACAACTTGAGGCGGGCGTTACCTTGATCAATCGTTATTTAATTCAAGATGTCATCGGGATTGGCGGGATGGGGTCCGTGTATCGCGCCCGCGATTTGCATTTTCCCAATGTAGTAAAACTGGTGGCAGTGAAGGAGATGGTCAACACTGCGCCCGATCCGCTCGTTCGTCAGACGATTGTGCAGAATTTCGAGCGTGAGGCGAATTTGCTGGCTACGCTCAACCATCCGGCGATTCCGCGCATTTATGACTATTTTTCTGAGGATGAGCGCTCGTATCTGGTATTGGAGTATATTCACGGGAAGGACCTGGAAGCGGTCATCAGTGAGACCAACGGCTTTCTGGCTGAAGAGCAAGTGCTGACTTGGGCGATTCAATTGTGCGATGTGCTGGCGTTTTTGCACAACCATAAGCCAGATCCGATCATCTTCCGTGATATGAAGCCGTCGAACGTGATGATTGATTACAATGGGGATGTCAAGTTGATTGATTTTGGCATCGCCAAGACCTTTCAGGCTGGGCAAAAAGGGACAATGATCGGCACGGAGGGATATTCGCCGCCGGAGCAATATCGCGGGGAGGCTACCCCGCTGGCCGATATATACGCTTTGGGAGCAACGCTGCATCATGCTTTGACGCGGCGTGATCCGCGCATGGAACCGCCTTTTTCGTTCAACGAGCGGCCTATTCGCAAAATCAACCCGGCAGTATCTTTGGAACTGGAAGCCGTTGTAAATGCGGCCTTGCAGTATAACCCAGAAGATCGCTTCTCCAGCGCAGAGGATATGAAGGAAGCCCTGATGGCAGCGGCGCGTAAGACGGGGCTGCTGGCTAAGGTCACTTCTCATCTGGTTGGGCCGGTCAACAATGTCAAGCCGCTGTGGGCGTTTGCGTGCGAAGATGAAATCCGCAGTACGCCGTTGTATTATCAGAATACAGTCTTTGTTGGTTGTTATGACAACAACCTCTATGCGATCAATGCCGGAGATGGAAAGTTCTTATGGAAATACCCAACCGATGGGGGCATCGTCTCGAAACCGGTTGCTTTCGAGGACACTCTCTACTTTGGCTCGGAAGACCGACGCTTGCACGCTGTGGGAGTGCGGTCGGGCAAGGTGGTTTGGACATATTATGCCAATGGTCCGATTCGCTCCTCACCGCGCATTGCCGAGGGTCACTTGTTCTTCGGTTCGGATGACCAGTATCTTCATGCAGTCAACTTGAATAATGGCCGTGCGGCCTGGAAGTTCGAGACCTCGGAGGCCATCCGCTCGACGCCTTTCATTGCCCATGAGATGGTCTATGTAGGCAATGAGGGAGGCGATTTTCTGGCCATTGATTTTCGTGGCGAATTGAAATGGCGCTTTCAAGCCAAGCGGGCAATCACTTCTTCGCCGACCATCTTTGGGCCGATGGTGTTGTTTACTTCTCTGGATGCCAACTTGTACGCTTTGGATCATCGTAATGGCTGGGTCATTTGGCGTTTTCGTTTAGGAAAAGGTTCTATTTCGTCTCCCTGTGCGGTAGATGATTTGGTATTCGTGGGCGCGGCAGACGGGTACATTTACGCAGTGGACACCAAGACGGCGAAAGAAGTGTGGCGTTTTCGCACCGAGCATCAGGTGAGCAGTTCGCCGGTGATTTATAAAGATGCGCTGTATTGCGGTTCAGTAGATGGAAATTTGTATTGTCTGGAATATCGAACCGGACGGTTGCGCTGGAAATTTGCCTCTGAGGGGCAAATTATTGGCTCTCCTCTCGTATTCGATGATATTGTGTACGTAGGTTCGACAGACCACAAGGTATATGCTTTGCTGGCCTAGAAGGAGCATCTGTGATTGAATTTTTCCGTAATTTGTTCCGTAAGCCCCGCAGTGCGGTTGACATGGCAACGACGGCGCCCTTGACCGAACAGCAAATTCAATCTATTTTGCATAGCCAAGCGGTGCGCTACGATGTTCAACAATTGGTGGCCGGCACTGGACAGTCTGTGGGAAAACAACGCGAACTCAATGAGGATAGCCTGTTGGCGATCACCTCGACCTTGGCGGGTAATTCGGGGAGTTTACCGTTTGGTCTTTATATCGTTGCCGATGGGATGGGGGGCCACCAGTATGGTGAAGTAGCCAGTAATGCGGCTGTGCGTGTCGTAGCCGGTTACGTGATGAAGAAGTTTTCTCCTTATTTGTTCAGTCTCAATCCTGTGCAGCCGGAAGAATCTTTGCAAGAGATTATGCAGGCTGCTGTGCGGGAGGCGCAAAAAACCATCCAGCATGAAGCGCCTAGCAGCGGCACGACGCTGACGGCGGCCCTGGTGCTGGGTCAGCAGGTCACCATTGCCCATGTGGGTGACAGTCGCGCCTATCATATCCACCCCGATGGGCGTGCTGAGGTGGTTACGCGCGATCATTCGCTGGTGAAACGCCTGGAGGAATTGGGTCATATCAGCGCAGAGCAGGCTGCCAATTACCCGCACCGCAATGTGCTTTACCGCGCGCTGGGACAAGGCGACATCCTCGAGCCGGATATTTTTACCATTGCGTTCCCGCAAGCCGGTTATTTGATGTTGTGCAGTGATGGTTTATGGGGCGTGTTGTCTGATCAAGACATTGTGCGTATCATTAAGGAAGCCCCTAGCCTGCCTCGCGCCTGTCAGAGCCTGGTGGAGGCGGCCAATTCGGCCGGTGGGCCAGATAATATAAGCGTTGTGCTGGTACAATTGATCGGATGATGGCAAAAGAACAAAGTTACTACGCTATTCTTGGCGTTAGCCGTAACGCTACACAGGAGGAAATCAAGCGGGCATATTTAGAAGCCGCGCAGCGTTTTCATCCTGACAAGAATAAATTTGCAGGCGAAACCGAGATCTTCTTGGAAGTTCAACGGGCGTATGAAACTTTGTCTAATCCATCTCGCCGCGCCCAATATGATGCGCTTTTGCCGCCCGAGGAGAAACAACAGTTACCAGTCGAATGGGAGGTGCATTACAGCCGCCCCAATCTGGTGAGGCTGAATGAGCCTCAAATGGTTTACATTTTATTGGAAATTTTCCCATCCAAGCAATCTGGCGAAATTCCTATTCCGCCCCTGAATGTTTGCTTGGCGCTGGATTGTTCGACCTCGATGGCGGGGGATAAGATGGACATGCTCAAGGCGGCGGCCATCAACGTTTTGCATGATTTACGACCGCAAGACGTTTTCAGTGTGGTCTCCTTTAGTGACCGTGCGCAAGTGATCATTCCCGCTTCTTATCGCCCTGAGAAACATCGTCTCGAGTCTCAGATTCGTATGTTGCAGCCAAGGGGCGCCACAGAAATTTTTCAGGGCCTTGAGGCGTCGTTCAGGGAGGTGCGGTCGAGCGCGGATGGAACGCGCATCAATCACATCATTCTCATCACAGACGGTCATACTTATGGCGATGAAAGCGCTTGCTTGGAATTGGCGGAAGAGGCTGCCCAAAAGGGTATCGGTATCAGTGCTATGGGGATTGGGAAAGAATGGAATGATGTGTTTTTGGATACGCTTTGTAGCCGCACCGGCGGCAGTAGCAAGTATATTGCCAAGCCAGAGGACATTCGTGCCTTTTTGTTGAATGAATTCGAAACTTTGTCCCGTGTCATTGCTTCGGATGTTGTTTTGGAGTTCAGCGGTACGCCGGGCGCGGAGATGGCTTTTGCCTTTCGGACCCAACCGGAGGCCGGGCCCTTGCCAACAGAAAGTCCCCTTCACTTAGGAGCCGTTTTACAGGATATGCCGCTCAACGTGCTGTTCGAGTATCGCATTGAGCCTTCTTTGACCAATCAAGATGCGGTTACGTTATTGCAAGGTTCTATGAAACCGGTCATTGCCGGCTTGCGAACGCCCATTCCACCTATTCGATTGGAATTTTCGCGGCCGGTATCGGCACAGGCTGGCACTGAGCCGCCTCATCCGGCTATCATCCATTCACTGGGTAGGTTGACCTTGTATCGCATCCAGGATAAGGCGCGGGTAGAGTTGAACGCCGGCCAATATGAATTGGCTGCTCAGCACTTGAAGCAACTGGCTACCAATTTGCTCGCACAGGGAGAACGCGGTTTGGCGCGCACTGCGCTTATCGAGGCTGAAAATATCTTGCAAATGGGAGGGCTTTCGGAAGAAGGCTCGAAGGCTATCAAGTATGGAACTCGCTCTCTCCTGATGAAATAAGAATAAGGAGTAGTAAAGATGATTGTTTGTCCGAATTGTAAGCACGAGAATCTCGATGGCAGTGTGTTTTGCCTCAATTGTGGTTCGCAACTTGTCGGAAGCGACTCGTTGGTGACTCAAAATATTGATACCGATCAGGCCAAGCAAACTCAGCCGATTGAAGGCAAATATGCCCCTCCCTCCTATTCATTCGAAACCTGGGCTTCTTTGCACTTGTTGGATAGCGGGCAAATTTTGCCTTTGAGCGATCGGAGCGAATTTACGCTTGGCCGTGTGAGTGAAGCGCAACCGATCATGCCCGATATTGATTTGACCCCTTACCAGGCATATTCCTGCGGCGTATCTCGTCTTCATGCTGCTTTGAAGCGTGAAGGGAAGCGCGTTTTCATCATGGACTTAGGCTCCTCCAATGGTACTTTCTTGAACGGTAAGCGGCTGCAACCCCATGTCGAATATTTGCTCAACCATAGCGACATCTTTTCTCTGGGCAAACTGAAAATCCAAATTCTGATCAAGAAATAGGAGTCCCCAAGTCGGAGGGTAACCATGACTCATTCCATTATCTTGCATCTTTCAGGCGAACCAGCCATTGTTGGGGAAGTGGATGAATTGCCTAAGTCAACCGACTCACTCATTATTGTCAGTAATCCGCGCCAGAAGGATGGCAAAGAGTTGCATTACATTGAGCATAATGTTGTCAAAGTGATGTGGCCGATATCCAAAATCAATTTGATCGAAGTGATTGCCAGCGAGGAAGAAGAGCAAATCATTGGCTTCGTGAGGGAATAAGGCCATGCCAGAGGATTTCGACCGCCGTCGCATTTTGGTTGTGGATGATGAAGAACGCATGGTACGCTTCATCCGCATGAACCTGGAGCATGATGGTTTCCAGGTTAGCGAGGCCTTCAACGGTAAACAAGCCATCCAGAAATTGCGCGATTTGACACCTGATTTGATTCTGTTGGATGTCATGATGCCTGACCTGGACGGTTTCGAGGTGTTGGAGACCATTCGGGAAATTAGCAATGTCCCTGTAATCATGCTGACGGCTAAAGGCGAGGAAGATGACCGCGTGCGTGGTTTGGAACTGGGCGCAGATGATTATGTCACCAAGCCATTCAGCCCCAGGGAACTGGTCAGCCGCGTGAAAGCGGTGTTGAGGCGTACCGAGGGCGTGAGCGGCTCGATGCACGGCTTGATCGAGGTGGACGAACGCTTGAAGATTGACTTCGACCGCCGTGAAATTTGGTTGGAAGGCAAATTGGTCAAATTGCGCCCAACAGAATATCGGATGCTCTATCACCTGGTGCAAAATGCCGGCTGGGTGGTCTCACACGAGCAGTTGTTGATCAAGGTGTGGGGCTATGAATATCGAGATGAGCCGCATTATGTTCGCTTGTACATCAACTATCTGCGGCAAAAATTGGAAGTGGACCCAGCCAATCCGAAATACATTCTCACCGAGCGCGGAGTGGGTTACCGCTTCGTAGATTTCAGACGACAGAAAAATTGAGATAGCGGTAGCCAATTCCGGCGTGGGAAGATGCGGGAACTTCACGCTCTTGGCTGTGCGGACGGCGTCCGCATTGCCCTTGTCAGACAATTGTCTCTCGGCTATACTTTCCTCTCGTCTATTTGGAGATGAAAAAGAGGAATGACAAAACAGCGAATTGTTTTAGTGGATGACCATGAAGTCGTGCGGTTGGGTTTGAAGGCCTTGCTGGAACGTCACCCGCACTTCGAGGTGGTTGGCGAGGCCGGTTCGGCGCGCGAAGCCATTGAGCAAGTGGAGGCGTTAGAACCGGATGTGGTGGTGATGGATATCCGTTTACCGGGCGTTTCGGGTATCGAGGCGTGCGAGGAAATTGTGAACCGTCACCCCGACACCAAGGTCATCATGTTGACTTCGTATGCCGAAGATGAGATGCTCTTTTCGGCCATTCGCGCTGGGGCTTTGGGCTATATTTTGAAACAAATTGGCAGCGATGATCTCATCAAGGCGCTGGAAGCAGTGGGTCGCGGCGAGGCCTTGCTCGACCCAGCCGTCACGCAGCGTGTTTTCCAGGAGGTGCGCCGCGCAGTCAAAGAAGAAGAAGCCTCGGCCTTTGCGCACTTGAGCCAGCAAGAAAAGCATGTCTTACTGCTGGTGTCAGAAGGTAAAACCAACCGTGAGATTGCTAAATCGCTCTTTTTGGGGGAAGGGACGGTGCGGAATTACGTCAGTAGCATTCTGTCGAAATTGGGCGTCAACAATCGAGCCGAGGCGGCTGCTTACGCTGTCGAACATAACTTGCGAGAGTATATTTCGCTCTGACCGTTGACGTGCGCTCGATGCAGGTTATCCTGTGGTCGGCGCCATTTCGACGCGCTAGTAGGGGGCTCTTGTTATATAATAGTGGTGATGGACAAAAGGGACATTTCTATCCTTTTCTTGGGCAAAGCAGAGGACGCTTATTGCCTCCGCGCTCTGGATTTTTGCCGCCAGCGATTTACCCATGTTACTGATTGCTTAGGTGCGTGGGGTGACCCGCTCCCTCAAGTTGCCAAAGAGTGGAGCGGCGATTACATCATTTCTTACCTCTCGCGTTGGGTAGTGCCATCTTTCCTTTTGGAACGCGCCCGCAAGGCTGCCTTCAACTTTCATCCGGCTTCGCCAGAATATCCAGGCATTGGCTGTAACAATTTTGCCCTCTATGAAAATGCCCAAGAATATGGTGTAACCTGTCATCATATGGCCTCTAAAGTAGATACCGGACAGATCATTGCCGTGCGGCGCTTCCCGATTTACCCACAGGATGGCGTGGCAGAGTTGCTGGAGCGCACTTACCAGCACCAAATTGCTTTGTTTTTTGAAATCGTCGGCCTGTTGGCTGAAGGGAAAGAACTGCCTGTTTCAGAGGAACGTTGGAAACGCCCGCCTTTTACCCGTGAGCAGTTCAACGAATTATTCATCATTACGCCAGATATGAGCCGCGAGGAAGTGACTCGTCGCATTCGCGCCGTCAGTTATCGTCATTGGCAGCCATACATGGAATTGCATGGCTTTCGGTTCGAATACAAACCCCAATGAAAGAGTGGTTGTATTCCCGCAATGCAGTCTATGAGGCACTGCGCGCCCAGCGCCGCCAGTTTTTTGCGCTTGAAATGGCCGAAGGCGTGAAGGAAAAAGGCCGCCTGGAGGACATCTTGCGGTTAGCCGCTGAGCGCCAGGTGCCTGTTCGTTATGTTCCGCGCCGCCGGCTCGACCAGATTCATACCCATCACCAGGGAGTGGCTTTACAAGTTTCTGGCTATCCCTATGCAGACCTGGCGGACATCTTTGCTGTGGCCGAAAAACGGCAAGAGCCTCTGTTCGTGCTATTGCTCGATGCGCTCAACGACCCGCAGAACTTTGGTGCCTTGCTGCGCACGGCTGAAGCAGTGGGAGTGCATGGAGTCGTTATTCCGCTGGCGCGCACGGTGGCGGTTACGTCGGCGGTCGTCAATGCCTCGTCGGGGGCATGTGAGCATTTGCTTATTGCGCCGTTCAACCTGTCGCAAGCCATCATGGCATTGAAGGAGGCCGGAGCGTGGATCATTGGCCTCGATAGCGGCAAGCAGGCCCAAGGTCCAGAAACGATGCGGCTGGAGGGCGCCATTGGCCTGGTAGTGGGTTCGGAGGGGGAAGGGATGCGTCGTCTGACAAGCCGTTCCTGCGATGTCCTGCTTGGGCTGCCGATGGTTGGAAAAATCGAATCGCTCAACGCGGCGGTTGCAGGTTCGATTGCTTTGTATCTGGCCTACCTGGCGCGGACGCGAAAATTTTAGGAAGGTTGGGTTTCGGCGTTCTTCTGGTAATAGTGTTACAATCCATCGAAGCCAATTGAGATGAGTAAACAACCTATGGCAGATTCACCTGAACGAATCCTTGTTGTGACCGACGACCCGGATATCAGCGATTTGATTGTCCGGCAGGCTCTACAGCCTTTGGGCTACTCGGTGACGATGGTCAGCACAGCGGCCGCTGCCTTACAGAAAGCGATTCAGACTCCCCCCGACCTGATCATCGCAAATTTGCATCTTCCCGGCTTGAGCGCCAAGGACCTGCTGGTAGCGCTGGCTTCTCAGGGCATTCAGGTACCTTTGGTGGTGCTG
>Ga0209018_1002477_pt1 | contig 12981 bp, 14 predicted proteins | sample YNPBryBLVA2012_FD_185814 | JGI IMG/M metagenome (GOLD analysis project Ga0209018, IMG submission 185814) | Anoxygenic and chlorotrophic microbial mat microbial communities from Yellowstone National Park, USA - YNP Bryant BLVA 2012 (SPAdes)... ...
TCGAGCAGCCAGAACCGGCGGCATCGGCCATCGGGATAGAGTAACCAGCTTCATCGGCGTTCCTCCATGGCGTCAACCCAGACCATCGCGGGCGTACTGGGTCTATGACGGGTGGTGACGTCCGCCGCGGTCTGGCGCATGGCGCCTATCTCCTGTTGGACCCCGACGATCGCCCAGAAGTTTCTCTGGTGGAGCATGTTGTGCTCGTCGTTCGTCCGGGCGTATATCTCAGGGATGAGCCTCATATCAGTATGTCTCCATAGTCCTCCGCCGTCATGAATGAGGATCCAGTCATCGGACCAACCCGTCCCTGGATGTCGCCGACGTGTCGAAGGATCGCCGACATCACCCGGGTGTATTCGGCCTCCGCGGCCCTCCAGTGCGCCGCATCGGCATCACCGGCCTTCATCATCATGACGGCCCTCCAGGCGATGACGCAGTCCCACGGATACTCCACGCAGGGCATCACCTCGAAGACCTCCGTGGTCGTCGGAGCAGAGGGCCAATCCGGGGAGACCGTGGCGATGCCCCCCGCGGAGTAGTCCGTAACACGCCGGATGACCCCGACGGAGTTGGTCCCACTGACGATCCGGATCATGGCTCCGACGTAGAAGTCCTCCGTCGTGGACAGCGATCCAAGCGTCGCGGATAACAGGACGACCTGTCCCGCATTTTCGTTCGTCCCGCACGGGCCATAGCACAAATAGGGAACCGGCATGGGCTCATAGATGAGGTACCAACCGGTCTCCGTCTCCGTCGGCCTCGGAGTGATCCGATACCCACGGAGTTTGTCAAAGAGGACAATCCCCGGAAGATCGCTCAGCGGATCAACGGGCATCTTCTCCTCGATGATGGATCCGTCGGCATCCTTCTTCACAAACCTCAGAAACTTCCGGAATGTGCCGGGGTAGAGGTAATCCTCCTGACCCGCGGTGATCGTGACAGGAGCCTCCGTATATCGGATGGACGTCTGGGGCTCCCTCGACCCCAGGATCTCCTCCCAGACGAGAGCGTTGGCGCGGTCGATGAGGGTCAGGAGCTTGCTCTGGCTCCACCGCACCTCATCCAGCGTATCCTGGGCAAAATCCCGGATGTCCTGGATGGCTCTGACAAGGAATGGGTCGGTAGCACCCACGACTCATACCCCATCTAGATCACCCCGCCACCTTCACTCCCGTGGTATTCTCCATCGCCGCCGTCAGCATCTCCTCGACGGAGAACGGGACGGGTCGTTCCCCCGCATCGTGAAGGGCGACTGGAGGATCAAGGTAATCCCTCGGCAGCCTCCCCGATTTCGGGCACGCTGCATCCTTCGGTCTTCCATTCTTCCAATAGTCCCACCGGGACTGGACGATGACTCCATCCTTCGTCGGCCACCGGATATGGAGGTCCATATGCCCGATGATGACCCGGTTGGCCTGGAGCATGTAGTGACCCGTACGGGGCCCATACTTGTGCATCCGATAGAGTCGGTACCAGAAGTAGATATCCGCGTCGATCTTGCCCTTCTCCCATGACCCGCCGGGGCCGGGGAGGCTGACGAACCACGGGCGCGTCATCTGACGGAAGACGCTCGATCGGATGAAGGTCAACCCGAAGTGCCCCTGCCAGATGGGTGTCGTCTCGCCTTCGTAGTCATAGGAGAACCGTCCACCGGCCTCCTTCCCTATGTCATAGTTGAGGGGCACTCCCCGACTTCGGCTCACCTGGACTGGGCAGATGGCATCACAGTTGTCGTCCGAGGCGATGATGGAGTAGAGGTCGATGACGTCCTGGCGGGACCATACACCATCACCATCGATGAAGAGGAAATATTCGAGGCCCGTGCCCAATGCCCGATCAATGGCACTCGTAATCCCATGCTCCCAGAAGGCACTGACCGTCGCAGCCAGCGGCAGACCGAAGTCCATCGCCGTCTTCATCACATTCATGGAGTTGTCGGTAAACCCGAGGCGGCCCGCCGTGAGAACGATGCACGCCGGGATGGAGGGCTTCACCGGCTCCGACGTGAGCTTGTCCATCAATTCCTTGCGGAGTTTCGGATCCACGTGTAGGTCTTCTCCGTCCGCTTTGAGGGCATCACCGATTTCCGGCTGGTGACGCCGAAACTCTCCCTCGTCAGGTCGTATCTGCGGCAATAGCCGACGGCGACCTCCCTGGCCAACCGGTCAATGCGCTCCTTCTCCTCCCGCTCCTGGGATGCCACGATGCGGTCCATCGCATCGACCCAGGCCCTGTACCCTACGGTCTCCATCATGTATTTGGCCTTGCGGATGGCCGCCAGGTCCGGGTCGCCGGGGGCTCTGAATCCCCCCTGGGAGTCCTCCACCACGTGAACGGCCACGGGCCAGAGGGCCTTGGATGCCTCCAGACGGATGAACACTCCGTACTTCCCTATGCGTGGGAGCCAACGGAGCTCCAATCGAGGATCTATCCGACGAAGGCCTTCGAGGAATGACCGGGCTACCGTGATGGGTCCTCTCGGGCCGGGCGTCGGGTCACGGATGAGGCGTGACTGACACAGCCTCACGTCCTCCATGGACATCTCCAGAGGCATCCATCAGCCCTTTCGTCACGAGCCAGGTTCGCGGATCTCACCGATGATGGTGAGTCCTACAGTCGCATCCACGGTACCCGGCAGGGTTACTGATGCGGAGAAGACCGTCCCAGCCGGGAATGTCCGACCTTCGGTGTCCAACCTGATCCTCCCGGAGACATACGCAGTATTGGGGGTGAACGCGAGTGGCGTTGTATTCAGCGCTGTCCCATTCGCCAGGACTTGAAGCTGGACCTGAGTCGTAATAGTGTTTGTCCCGCGGAGGGCGTAATAGACATCCAGGATGCGTACCGCGTAGGGGAGTGCTACAGCCCCCGTCGGATAGCTCGAGGCCCCCGCTGGGACTCTCCCCTGGACGGTGAACTGGACGGCATTCTTCGCCGTGAGAACTCCGAATGGAACCTTCATAGCCTATTCTCCCATATACGGGCGACCCCGGCGATGTCGCCGAGGCCGCCCGTCGTGGAAAGGAGGACGTTATCCTCAGGAAGCCAAGTCTCCGAACTGAGCCAAGTTGCCCACATATCCGAGACACTGGGGCATCAGGCACCCCATCTCATACCAGAAGTCGAATGGCGCCTCGAAGAGGGGAACCCGGCTGTTCGACGAATGGGCCACCATGAACATCCGGCCACCGACCAGTTCAGACTCACCGATGAACTGGATTGCGTCGATGCCCTTGGGGGCATATCGCACCAGGGCGTCCGGGCGTACGAGGTAGGCCGTGTTCCTCGGACAGAATGCCGACACGACCACCTCCAGGGTTCCGGCCTCCGTCGTAATGCTCATGTTCCCCGTCATTCCGCCGTCGGCCCCCCGTTGGACTCCTCCGCCGAGTTCGGTGGTGTAAGTCTTGAAGGCGGCCTCCCCCTGGTAGTAGAGGGTTCGAACCCCGCGGGTTGTAATCAACCTCGTCGGCGGCGGGAACCCTCGGTCGGACACCTTGTCGATGATGCTCTCGAAGAGGCCGGGCGTGGGCCACCGGTTGGAGGATGCTGTGTCGTAGATGGAGATCAGCTCCGGGTGGATCCACATACTCGCATCCCGAATGGTCAAACCATGCAGGACCACGGAGCCTGTGGCTGTGGGGCTTATGATGAAGTTCCCCAGACCGCTCACACCGAGGCCATAAGCCGATGATGTTGAGGTGTATGCGCCCAACCCACCCTCGAGGAAGAGCTTGTCCGCGGTGGACGCCGTGACGTCAGTACCATTCACGTTCACTACGGGCTTGATTTTCACGTAGGAGTTGGTGCTGTTCGGGTACGACCACACGGCCATAACCTCGAAGGCAGCAGGAGCGCTGGTATCCCCGGCGGTCCTGAGCAACGATGAAGCGCTGTCATCCCAATACCACAGTCGCTGCCCTCTCCACAGCGGCCTGCACGAGGATGACAGTGGCAGCTCGACATAATTCGTCGTGGAGGTGCCGATCGTCGCCGTCCCACCCACGGACGCTACATATCCAACCCCCGAACCGAAGAAGTCCTGGGTGAGCTGCGTCCGGATGAGCATCAGCGGGTCCTTGAGCCAATCCGCGAGGAAGTCCTCCACAGGGTCCCCGCTGGTCAGGGCCAGCCACTGACGTCGATCTACGACGAGATTCCCCTGGATCCACTTCAGGGGAATTGTCAGCCACTCGGCCTGCTTCATCGGCACATAGACCGCCGGCGGGTACTGCGGGGACAAGGACGGCCTGGGAGGGACGTCATTCATCAGGCTTGATGCCAGGGCGGCATACTTGATGGCCCCAGCCCGGCCGAAGACGATGGGGTGGATCGCCTGGAACATTTCAGAGTGTGTCGCCGATCCAGTGACGTTCCTCCCGAGACTGGTCACCGTCTTCACGCGGTCTGTGTTGAGGATGATACCCCGGGTCACGGGATCTTCGTCATCCTCGATCATGTGGGTCACAATGTCGGACATCGACTCCCGGAGGAGTTTCAGTACCGTACCTCCAACTATGGTAGAAGCCATCTGCAAGACTCCACAACGGTCGCCGACATCTGTTCACACCTCCGTGCCGGACGCCAGCACGGAGAACACTCTTCTACATCCCTGAAGAAGCCCTGTCAGCCATGATGGCCGCACGGAACCTCTCCGCGAGATCTTTCTTCCAGGCCTCCTTCTCCTTGAACGGATGCGGTCTGGGCTTGGAAAAAATCTCGGGAGATCCCCCGCGAAAGGGTTCCTCGACGCCGAGGGACCCTGCCGAGGATTTGATTCGTTCCTGGACTTCCTGTTCGACCTTGTTCATCTCGGCAATCACATTCATGAGGACCGGCTGGGTGATCTGGATGCCATTCTGGTGCATGAGGGTCAACCTCTCGATGACCCGGTCTACGGCATCCGGTCGGACAGCCAGTGCCGTGAACTGCTTATCCTCCAGGAGCTTGGCAATCCCCTGGCGGATGTCCTGAGCCCGCTTCTGCTCGACGTACTGCTTGATTTCCTCCCACCCCTCCGGGACGGGGGGCCTGGCCGATGGTGGAGGAACCGCCGATTCCGCCGTGGGGATGGTCGCCGGAGATGCCCCCTGGGGGGTGGCCGCCACCGAAGGCTGCCCGGCGATCCGCCTCAGAATCTCCTGGCGGGCCGCCTGATCCCCCTGGAGGGCCCTCACGTAGGTGTCCACGCCGACCCCGTGGAGGGCGGATAACCGCTTGTGCGCCTCAACGAGTTCCTTGAGCGACGCAGAGACCTCCCTCCCCGTCTCCGGGTCGGTGACGGTCAGAACGTCATCCAGGCTGACGTCCGCGGAATACTCTGAAAAATTCTCCGGCGGAGTCTGCTGCGTCGATGGCTGGACCGCCGCATCCGCAGCCGTCGATGGAGCCGCCACAGGCTGCCCCTGGGTGTTACTAACCTGTCCTTCCGCATTGTCCGGCATGATGTCCTCCAAGCCTTGGGCCTATGACATATCTTATCAGAACCCCCATCCCCATTTCAATAGGATGCTCCCAACGGACCCTCCATGACGGACTCCTCGAGTTCTTCTGTATCTGCATCAGCCAGGCCAGAATCCATCTGGGACGGCATGGGCATCCCCTGGATGTACTGGATCGTCTCCCGGATGTGGGCTGCGAATGCCGCCCTGACAGCGGGGGACGCCCCATGGACTTCGACAGAGGATGCGAACTGTCGGTGAACCCTCAGGTGAACCGTCACATCCTCGAGGGCTGGATCCACCGGGGGAACGGCCCCCGGGGTATCCCCATCCCCGTATAGGACGGCATTCTCCGCCCAGGCCGTCTCCTCGTCCGGGCTGACCAGATTGACCCCTGGCAGATGGACTCCCAGAGCCATCAACCCACGGCGATACTCCTCCGGGGATAGCAGCGGGGGCGTCCCACGACTACTGGGGGAGGCCAATGAGGTAAGGAATTGAACCTGCATCGGCCTGTCCATCGCCATGTCGAGGCCGGTGACAATCTCGATGTCGCCCAGGTCGGGAAGGTCCACCCCCCGGACCTTCATCGTCCCCATGATGCCGGCAGGCCCCATGATGGAGACCTTCCTGGGGAGGAGCCATCTGCGGGATGCAATATCCAGGGCAATAGCGAATGACCTGCGGATGCACCTGTCGATCTGCCGGATGCTCCCCTCGGCGGGGATGGCATCCTGGCGGATGAGGTTCTGGATGGCTACCGCCGAGTCGACGCGTCCGGCGGCCTCCCCCTGGGTGGCAGCGTGCTGACTGGACACATCATCGATGAGGAGTTGCACGCGGTTGATGAGCACATCATTCTCCGGGCTCCCCGATGGAGGGACGAGCCATGCAGGTTGGGCACCCGGAGCCCCGATCGGCATTCGATATTCGACGAGGCCCCCCACCTGGTTCTTGAAGTCCTCCTTCGTCACCGATCCCTGTGGGACGATGATGTAGCCGGGATGGGCCTTCACCAATGCACGGCGAACCGCCAGGGTCATCGCCCGGTTGATCTCCCGGTTCATCTGGCAGATGGGATAGCAGAAGGACTCGCCCCACCAGGAGGTTGGCTTCTTCGTGTATCGGGCTACGGATATCGGGATGACTCGACGGTTACCGATGAAGAATCGCAGTTGTCCCTCCCGGCGGTAGATTTTCTCCCCCACCTGGATGACCTGCTCTCCCTGGGGGAACCGACGGTTCGGTTTGAAGAACCCATACCGTACCTCGTATCCCTCGCTGGCCGTCGGCGATGGAGTCGTATAGGAGGTGCCGTCCGGGCTGAGGAATGGGACAGTGATCGTCGACCGCCTCTCATTGATGGCCTCCGGGATGTTCTGGCGGATCCAATCCTCGCTGACGGGCCTCGACCAGATGATCCCATCGGTTTCGTCGTCGTCGACGGCACTGGCCGGGAAGGGATACATCTGCCACCCGGGGATCACCCGGAACCGTACACGTCCTCCGTTGTTGTCGGATGGATCCGGGCCGTCATCCCAGTAGGCGAGGATGCCCGCAGTCCCCTCCAGGAGGAGGTCACCGATGAAGGTGTCAGCCACGTCGGGGAATTGGGTATCGGAGTAGAGGTAGGATATCGCCCCCGATGCGAAACGATTCTGCCTCCAGATGGAGGGCTTCCCCGATGCGATCGGTCTCGTCGAGGGCACGCGGAGGATGCTGAGGAGTCTCCCCTTCTCCCGGCGATACCTCACCAGGGTCTCCGGGATGCGGACTCTCACCGTCCCCTTGGGGTCACTGGGGGACACATAGATCCGCCGCTGGTACCAGTCCGTCGTCAAGTACTGGAGGTGGTCCAGGTAGGCAGCAGAGACCAACCACTTCACCTCGGCATACTGCCTGGCGGAACGGGCCCCCTCGACGGCCCTATTCATAAAGGACGCGATCTCGCGATCCGAGGGGATGGAGCCAATAGGCCGTACAAATCCGGATGAGGCTGTCCCAGTGGCGGTGGACATAGGCAATCCTCTACCGACTCAGATTATACTCGATTCGATCCTCCGGGGATGGCGCCTCGTCGATGAAGGAGCTTATACCCTCCGGGGGAACCGGGATGACCCCGGGAGGTTCACGTGGGGTCCCCTGGGAGCACCCGTGGACGGCCTTCCTCTCGGAGGAGTGCAGGTCAGCCAGGGGACTGGACGTCACCCTCTCGACGGTCCTCTCCAGGATGTCCAGGAGGAGGTGTACTCGCTCCTCCCCCAGGCGGGAGGACCGCTCCACGTGGGCCCACATCCTCCAGAGGGCCATCACGTGGGCCGCCAATGTGATACCTACGATGACCAGAACAGCGACGTCAGAGATATCCGTCATCGGTGTCTCCGTAGAAGGACTCCCCATCACCCATGGGGGAATCCGGTAGGCCCATATCCGTCCATCCACCGGCTATGGAGGAGAGCCCGTCCCCCTCGTCGCGGATGGTGGAGGGGGACGTAGCCATAGCGACCGCCCTCCTCACATGATCCAATGTAATCCTATCGGAGCCGGGCTGCGGGAGGACCCCCAGACGCCTCGCCTCTGACCATGAGACCTCCTCAGGGATGGGCTGCTGGTCGCGTCTCTGAGGAAGGACCGTCGTCTGGAGCATCTCCTGGATGGCCACGAGGGCATCCAGGAGGTCATCATGGGAGAAGGTTCCACCGAGGAGGGTGAAGGAGGACACCTGCTCGATGAGGGCGTTGAGGTCCTTGCGGATGCGGATCTTGTCCTCGGTGAAACGGAACTGGAGGCACAACGCACGCACCTCCTTCTTGGCCCCGCCGGCATGGACGACCTCGCAGACGTTCGGAGCGTAGCGTCCCTCGGATCGGCGCTTGTCCATCTCGTAGCGCAGCATGTCGATGGCCACCTTTTCGAAGGCTACCCTCTCCACCCCGATGGAGGAGGCGTGCCACTGGTCGGCGAGGAAGAGTGCATGATGGAGGACGTCGATTGGTGAGGCCGTCCCCGACCATGCATCGACCACCCAGAGGACGTTGTCCGGGTCGATGGAGGCCACCACAATGGCGGATGGATCCGAGGACTCGAAGCCGAGGGACAGATCGACGCCGACGAGGGTGATGGACTCGCGGCGGAGTTTCTCCAATGGGATGATGCTCCCGTTATGGAGGATGCGGTCATCGAGGATGGTGAATGTGTGACGATCCTTGTCGAAGGCAAATGCGGCATCCTCCGACGCAGACGGCTCATTGAGGAATTCCGTGCGGAAGGCCCCCGCCCCATAGGCGATCAACCCGGCCTCGCCCCGCTCGGAGAACATCCTCTGAAGGACCTCCGTCGGCAACCTCGAGGGCCACGCCGATACGATGCTTCCGTCAGGACGCTTCTTCCAGATGTCATAGCGGGCCTTGAACCACCCATCGAATCGGGGGTCCTCCCCGTGGAGGGCCTTCATCGCCCAGCAGCGGACCGAGAGGAGGGTGTTCGTCCAGATGCGCCGAGCATAGGGTTCTGCGCTGGGGAAGAACACATGGAAGAGCCAGTGCCCGAAGTCATGGCGAAGCTTCGGGTTTCTCACCCGGAGGTCCACCTCGGGGTCATCCAGGATCTGGACGTTTGGCTTGACGGACATCTGCGTCGTACCCCGCTGCCTCGAGTCGGAGGAGACGCCCTTGAAGGAGGAGCCGTTGGAGCATTCGATCAGGTCCCCCGACCACGTAAGGGGTCTCCGTCCACGGAGGTCCCCGAAGTCACGGAGGATCAGGTCGTTGGTCTCCAGATCAAGGCGGATAGCCCGGACCTGCTTGAGCGTCAGATCGTCTGCGGCCGACGTGTACTGGATGGCCGTCCTCGGTCGGCAGACCATCAGCATCTCTGGGAGTTCTTCACCGAAGTAGAGGGTCTTCGCTGATCCACGGAAGGAGGTCACAAGGAGCAGCGGATGCCTCGAGATGAGGACAGGCCACTCCTTGTGCATGGGGGCATCCTCGAAGGGATACTTGTGGAAGTTCCCCGGGTGGCCTTTGCGGTAGTACTCGCGGAAGAAGCGGGCGGCATAGACGAAGGCCTCGGGGTCGGAGATGAGGTTAACGTAGTCCTTCGGATTGAACCAGGACGTCATCAGAGAGACACGAGCCTGCCGCTGTCCCTCGGCGGTGAGCTCCCCATAGTCCGGGACGAGGGGGAAATACGGGTTATCCCTCCTCGGAGGAAGGGGCATGGGAGACCTCCCCGATGGTGGCGAGCTCATGCTCTGGGGCGGGCTTACGCTCAGGGAGGGGGGTACGTCCAGGGTTGGATTCCTGTTCGGATTCCCACCTCCGAGACAGCCTCTCCAGGATGGTCAGAAGCACGCAGACGGACCGGATCTGCTGTTGGAAGGTGGTCCGTGGCCCGAAGGTGGACCGCCGGCCGAAGGTCTCCTGGATGAAGGCGGCCAGGGGGCTCAGAGCCAGCGTCCTCTTCTGGGATTCCTGGATGAGGGCATCGTGGAGGGGGGCGCATCCAGGGACGCCGGCGAGGGCCTCCAACGGCATCCCGAACATGTGTCTGAACCCACGACGAAGGTCAACTTCGATGGTCTGCAACATCTCGTAAGGCTCCCGTTCCAGGCGGATCACCGGAGACGGCCTAGCTCTCCCTGGGCGACTCATTTACGTCCTCCATGGGGGGTGATGGCAAACACTCTGTGGGAGGGGCCTTCAACGGGGTCAGGGAGGAGGCCCCCCTGCCTGTGATGACCTGCGCGTGAATCGGCTCATCCACGGGAGCCGAGTTCACGTTGACGAGGACTCCGAAGATGCTGTTCTGGGATTCCTTGTATGTCTGTGAGGCGACGGGGTTCGGAGATGAGGTGGAGTATGCACGGAGGAAGGTCAGCAAGGCCTGCTGGATGCGGTCGTTGGCCTCCATGCGAACCTCCCCGTCCTGGTCGGGATCGTCGCGGATCTGGGCGAGGGTTCTGAAGAATGCGCGAAGGGTAAGGTCCATCTCCTGGATGACGGGGATGATGGAGGTGATGTCGTACTCCGAGGAGAGGATGGCAGCCGCCTCCCGGATGAGGGACTCTGCGGCAGCCTTCGGCAATTTCTTCCCGAGGACGAAGGTGCCCTCTCCGCGATGGAGCTCCTTCATGGACCTCCAGCGATTCATGAAGGAGGCGTAGGCCTGGCTCCTATATTCGTTGGCCTGAATCTCGAAGGGGTCCCTGCGGGTGGCCTTCAGCGAGGACCGTGTAAGGCGGGCCTTCGTCGGTTTCACCTTGTGAGATGGCCCGTCTTGGAGAGGCGTCCCCGGCGGTAGTAACTCGCTGCGATAGCTATCGCCTGGTCCCGGCTCTTGGCCTCTCCCGTCTTCAGGAGGTGAGCCGCTTTGATGAATACCTGCCGGGGGAGTTTCCTCCGAAGGGTCGCTCTTGCCATGCTGGGGCTCCTTATTCATGGACAGCAAACGGTCCTTGAGCAGGTAAAGGTATTGGAAGTCTTCCTTATCCAGCATGATGGATATTGTACCATCGATGAGGCGGCCGTCAATGGCCTTCTGCATGACATAAGTGGCAAATTGGCTTTCCTCGCCGGCTCCCTACACGGTAGAAGGCCCACCGAGGACGATAACGGTGGCAGATGGAGCAGCAGAGGCCGTCCGAGGGGGGCACCGCCGGAAGACCATCCCGGAAGGATGCGTCCCTCAGGGGGATGGAATCCTCCGAGGATTGGAGAACTCCGCGGGCGGCCACCACCGTGAGATAGTGGATGCGCTCACAGATGATGCAACGACGGATGCTGCGTCTCCCAGACTTGGTGCGCTGGTAGTTGGAGAACGCCCACGGAGGACGCCAACGGTTGCATGCCCCACAGAGGAGGCCTTCCTCGGGAGGGCATGTAGGACCAACGATGGGATTCTCCTTGAGGATCTCGCGGGCGTTTCTCGGAGCAGCCCTCGGGAGGTATCCCCGAGACCACAGACGGTCCCAGGTTAGGTTGATTTTCGGTATTTTCTCCTCCCAGATGGAGTATTCCTGGCGGGATAATTCCTCCGGGGATGGACTCTTCCCTGAATCCTCGGTGGGAGATGCCTCCTTGGAGAAGCACTCATAGCAGATGTTCCTCCTCCTCCCATGGTGCATGGGGAGTGCAGGGAAATCTTCGAGGTACTTGGGCTTACCGCAGGCACGGCAGGTCTTGCTTCGGTAGACCTTCAACGGTGGTCCAGTACGGATCATTCCGTTAGTTCCATCCATAGTGTGTGATGACCTCCACGGGGGATGGGAGCCCCACATACAGTGACAATGTAGATTCTAGTATAGTACCATGTTGGTACCAATTACTTTCTCCGGAGGCACTCTCCATTGGGGGTAATCGCTGGTAACTCCTTGCCTCCAACGGAGTTACCCCGATGGATACATCCAACGATGGAGAGCACTATACCGATGTACCCTACTATATAGGCCCCCATTTGTCAAGGGGGGTAATCTCCAATACTAGGGGTTATCAGTGAGTAAATTCAGCATACTATATATGTACTTACTTACTACTACGTATAGGTATGAATTTACTCACCGACAGCCCCCACTATTAGACTCCTCCCACATTCACAAATGGGGGAAAACCACCATGGATGGGGATCCCAATGATGGAAGCTTCGATCGCTGAAGGACTTACGCCGATGCCATACTCTCTGCATGGGCCTCCTTTCACAGCGGGAGTTCTCCTCCTACAGCCCCCCTTCATGGATTCACCCAGCACCCCAGATCATAGGGGAAAAGAATAGTCCTTCAGTCCACAATTAGCCCTCCAGAAAATTTGCAGTCGGACTTCACCCACCATGGAGGGCTTGCATCCCACATGCCCTCATGGTAGAATGCTGTCCGTTCCCATAGGGGATCCGTCGATGAGGCATCATCCGTCAGTGGCCTCCGTCATGGTTGGTGCATTGGCCCCTGTCGGAGATGATCCGCCGGCCCCTGCCGGATTACCCCCCTCTGCCGGATTACCCGCCGACGGATCACCCCCCGCCGGCATGCCCTCCGCTGTCGGATTACCCTCCGACAGATTACCCTCCACTGTCGGATTAGCCGCCGGCGGCGGATTAGCCTCCGCCATGGGGGCAGGCTCGTCCAGTGAGGGATCGACCCGTGTGGGTCCGGCCCCCGCCGGATTAGCCTCCGACAGATCAGCCACCGCCGGCGGATTAGCCACCGACGGATTACCCCCCGACAGATTACCCTCTGCCGGTTTACCCTCCGCTGCCGGCTTACCCTCCGCCATGGATGATTGCCTGGCCCATGTTGGCCTAACCTCCACCATGGAGGCTGCGTCGGACCATGCAGGTCTGGCCCCCGCCATGAACGATGCATCGGACCATGCAGGTCTGGCCCCTGCCGGATTAGCTTCCGGCGGATTACCTTCCGGCGGATTAGCCTCCACCGCCATATTGGCCCCCGCCATGAACGATGCATCAGCCAACGCCGGACCGGCCCCTGCCGGATTAGCCTTCACCGCCGACGCATTACCCACCGCCATGAAGGCTGGCCTAGCCG
>Ga0209018_1002479_pt1 | contig 12956 bp, 9 predicted proteins | sample YNPBryBLVA2012_FD_185814 | JGI IMG/M metagenome (GOLD analysis project Ga0209018, IMG submission 185814) | Anoxygenic and chlorotrophic microbial mat microbial communities from Yellowstone National Park, USA - YNP Bryant BLVA 2012 (SPAdes)... ...
GTTGGCAGTCGCCGGCGATCCGGACGCGCAATTCGGGTGCGCCGGCCGGCAGGAGAACCACGTCGCCGGCAGCCACCCGGAGTTCCACCTCTCCGTCGGTCAAGTGTGCCGAACCGGTCAGCAACACCCAGATCACAAGCTCGCCGGGCCTGACTGTCCGCTGCTCGCCGGCCGCCAGATGTGCGTGGTCGATGGCGAACGCCGGACAGGTCATAAGCCGCGTTGTGGCGCCGGGTGTGCGCCGCAGGGGCGTGCGCGTCTGACGGATCTGAGCCGGCGACACGTCATAGCGTGCGTTCCGCAGCGCGTCAGGAAGGTGCAGAGGCCGCGGGCGCCCATCGAATCCGACGCGGTCCCAGTCGAACAGGCGGTAGGTGACATCGGCGGGCGTCTGCACTTCCGCGACCACGATGCCGGCGCCGAGAGCATGCACCAGGCCCCCGGGCAGGTAGTAGCACTCGCCGGCCGCGACCGGCCAGCGCTCCAGCAGTTCGACCAGCTCCGCCCGTCCGGCGCTGGCGGCGACGGCCGCCGGGGTCACGCCGGGGCGGAAGCCGGCGAAGAGCTCGGCGCCGGGGTCGGCCTGGACCACGTACCAGGCCTCGTGTTTGGCGGGCAGCGCGCCGCGCATCACAGCCGGGTCGTCGGGTCGCGGGTGGACCTGAACGCTGAGGTGTTCGGCGGCGTCCAGGAACTTGATCAGCAGCGGGAAGCGCCCGCCGACCAGCGGGGCGCCGCCGAGCAGATCGCTGCCCCACTGCTCGACCAGCGAGCGGAGCGTCGCGCCGCTCAGCGGGCCGTCGCGGACGCGGGACTGGGCTTCGGGCAGATCGGCCAGCTCCCAGGATTCGCCGATGGGCAGGGCCGGGGGCAGCGCTTTGTCAAACAGCTCTGCCAGCCGCCGGCCGCCCCACGGCCTGGGCCGGAAGATAGGCTCGAAGACGACGGGCAGCGGTCGGCGGGTCATGGCGTGTCGGCGACGGTTACCGGATACTGATGTCGGACAGACGCAGTGTACCCCATCTTCCGGACGCGTGTGCGGTCATGGACTTCTTTGAGTACCGGCAGGGCGAGCTGTGGTGCGAGGACGTGGCGGCGGTCGGGCTGGCGGAACGTTTCGGGACGCCGCTGTACGTCTACTCGCGGCGCACACTGGTGGAGCATTACCAGCGGCTGCGGGAGGCGTTTGCGGAGCTTGATCCGCTGATCTGCTTCTCGGTCAAGTGCTGTCAGAACATTCACATCTGCCGTCTGCTGCACGAGCTGGGCAGCGGGTTCGACGTGGTCAGCGGGGGGGAGCTGTACCGGGTGCTGCGCGCCGGCGCCGACCCGGCCAGGATCGTTTTCGCCGGCGTCGGCAAAACGGAGCGCGAGATCGGCGAGGCGCTGGACGCCGGGGTGGGCCTGCTCAACATCGAGTCGGAATCCGAGGCCCGGCAGCTCATCGAGCTGGCCCGCGCCCGCGGCCGGGTGCCCAGCGCGGCCCTGCGCATCAACCCGGATGTCAACCCGCAGACGCACCCCTACACGACGACCGGCAGGAAGGAGACCAAGTTCGGCGTCGACCTGGAGCGGGCGCTGGACGTGTTCCGGCAGTTCGGCCGCTCCGAGTCGCTGCGTTTGCGCGGCATCCATGTGCACATCGGCTCGCCGGTGCACAACGTCGGTGCCTACGTCCGCAGCCTGAAGCGCGGGCTGAAGCTGCTGGACCGCCTGTGCGGCGAAGGCTTCGCGATCGACACGCTCGACGTGGGCGGCGGCTACGGGGCGCACTACCAGGACGCCGAGGCGCCGACCGCCGCCCAGTATGCCGCGGCAATCGTGCCGCTGCTGCGCGGCCGCGGGCTGCGGGTGATTCTGGAGCCGGGCCGCTCGATCGCCGCCAACGCGGGCATCATCCTGACACGCGTGCTGCACGTGAAGCAGTCCGGGGGGCGGCGCTTTGTCATCGTGGACGCGTCGATGAATGAGCTGCTGCGCCCGGCGCTGTACGGCGCCTATCACTTCGTCTGGCCGGTGGCGACCGGGGAGCTGGTCCCGCGGACGCGGGCCGCGGAACAGCCGCTGGCGGGGCTGCTGCGCTGCGATGTGGTCGGTCCGGTGTGCGAGAGCAGCGACTTCCTGGCCCGGGGACGCGACCTGCCGCCGGTGCAGCGCGGCGACCTGCTGGCCGTCTTTTCGGCCGGCGCGTACGCCATGGTGATGGCCAGCCAGTACAATTCCCGCCCCCGCGCCGCCGAGGTGCTGGTGGACGGCCGTGAAGCGCGCCTCATCCGGCGGCGCGAAACCTACGACGATCTGATAGCGGCAGAGCAGGTCGGCGGCTGACCGCCGTGCGCTTGCAGCCCTGCGGCCAGCAGGCCGGTCGGCGCCGCGGCGGGGGCGGCCTCCCGCTGCCGACCGCCCCGGTTGCGCTCAGCGAGCGGAACCCACGCCACCGGCCGCGCTGCCAGAGGCACGCTGACGGGGCGGGTGGCCCAAGGCTTCAGCCATGGGCAACGTGAATCCAGCTCGAATTCGCGTCCCCCACCTCTCAAGAGGTGGGCCACCCGGTAGAACATGCCACGGCGCGTCGGCGCCGCGAGCCGTCCGGCCGGGGCTGCATGGTGTTGTCATTGGCAGCGCAAGACGCTGGACGCGAAGGGACCGGGCAGCATGCGTCCAACTGAGGGCGCCGGGACTCGAACCCGGGACCTGCGGCTTAAAAGGCCGTTGCTCTGCCTGCTGAGCTACGCCCTCGGACGCTGGGCGCGTCGCGTCTGCTACCGGGCGCGCCCGGCGAATTGTAGTTTGCGCACATCGTGCCTTCAAACCACCGGCACGTCCGCCATCAAACCACCGGCCCGAAGAGCATCAAACCGCGGGCACACCGGGCATCAAACCACCGGCACGCCGGGCATCGAACCACCGGCACGCCCGCCATCAAACCACCGGCGCGACGAGCATCAAGCCACCGGCATGGCAAGCGCCAAAGCACCGGGACGCCGCCCATCGAGCGACCAGCGCGCCACGGAGCAACCCGCCGGCACGCTGCGCATCAACCTGCCGGCACCCCAGGCATCAAACCACCGGCACGCCGGGCATCAACCGCCTGCGCCGCGCGCGATGGGTCAGGGCGCCGGGTCGGTCGACGCGACCAGCTCGTCGCCGACCGCCAGCGCTTCGCTCAACGAACGTTCCAGCGCGAAGCCGATGCCGCGGCGGTCGGCAGCGGCGACCAGAACAGCCGCCCCGATCACCCGGTCGCGGCGGCGGATCGCCATGGGCGTGCCCAGCGGGGGCCGGCCGTCGTTGAGGAGCAGTGCGGAGAAAGCGGTCTGGTCTACGACGCGCTCAACCAGGGCCAGCGGCGCGGGCGGCTCGGGCCGGGGAGCAAACAGCACCTCGTCCAGGTGCTGCAAATTGCCGGCCTCCGCCCCGGGGGCGCTCGCCGGGCCGACGGCTGCGACCGGCGACTCCTCCGCGGATCGCAGGCGCTCCGCGACCGAGTACCCGCTTTGCACGCGGCGCAGTCGGATGCGCGCGACTTCGCACCCCGCCCGGTAAACGACCCCGACGTCTCCCACCCGCAGACCGTCGTTCTCGCCGGCGTTGATCAGGACGCCCTCCGGCGTCGTCTCGAACACCCGGGCTGCAAACCGCCGCGCCCGCACGTCCGCGAGCGTGCGCACCACGGCGTCGTCCCCGACGCGGACCTGGTCGCGGCCGGCGGCGGGAAGCGTGCGCACGTACCAGAAGCGCGTGTCGCTGCGTTCCATGACGCCGCTGCCGACGTACACCCCGTCCCGGTAGAACTCCACGCGCGGTTCGGGAGGGGTGGCGACAGGCGGTGGAGCGGCGACCCAGGCGAGCTGACCGTCGCCGGTGGCTTCGATGAACGAGACGGCGGTCGATGCCGCCCCGGCATGCTGCTCCGCGGGCGACGGCCACAGCGCCACGTCGTCGCCGGCGTGCAATTCGAGTCCGGCGACCAGCGGAACGACACGGCAGTAGCACAGTTCGGCGTCCACCAGGCGCACGTCGAACCTGGCCACCGGCTGGCCGTTGGCGCGCCGCCACCAGCAATCGCCCGGGCGCACCCCGGCGCTGGCTCCGGCGTCGATCCAGGCCGAGCCGCTGGCGGGGCCCAGCGCGTCGATCTTCGCCCGCAAGGCTGCGCCCGGCGGCCACTGCGCCCGCAATGTGCCGGTCAGGCCCGGTGCGATGAGCCAGGCGCGCGGCGGGTCCGCTCTGGCCGGCAGTTGGCAGGGCGAGCGCGACACGAAGCGGCCGGGTTGCGCGCCCGTCGGGTCGGGCTCGAACCAGCCCAGCGGGCGCCCGGCGCAGGCGGCCAGCAGTCGCCCCGTCAGCGGGACGCCACGCGGGTTGCGCACCTCAATCCAGATCCGGTCTCCGGCGGCACCCAGCCCGAGCGGCTCGACGGCGGCGATCGGCGCCTCGGGGTCGTCGGCGGGCGGGGCGCAGACACCGCAAGCCGGGGCCAGGCCGGGCAGCAGCAGCAACGTGGGCCACAACGCGCTCATGGTTGGCTTCGTCGACGCCGGGCGCCGCACGGCGCGGCGGCAGGCACGATTTTAGCGGAACCGCGTGGTCGGTCTCAGCGGTGTTCCGTACGGCCTCGCGGCGTCGTCCGGCTTCGGTACGGCGCCGCGAGGCCCGGAGAGGAGGAGGAGCGATGCCTCAGGAGGTCAGTCATCCGGGCATACGAGGCGCAGGCCATCGGGTTCGCGCAAGAAAGCGGCTCAGGCAAAGACGCGGCAGGGCCGGCGATGGCTGCGGCGGGCGTAGCGTGCGACCGCGTGCGAAACGGCGTACAATTCGGACGTTCGGTGGTGCGTGCCGGAGACAGCATGAGCGACAGCAACCAGCCTGCGAGCGTCGTCATCCCCATCGCCCAGGAGATGGAGGAGTCGTACCTGACGTATGCCATGAGCGTCATCATGGCCCGGGCCCTGCCTGACGTGCGCGACGGGCTGAAGCCGTCGCAGCGCCGCATTCTGGTGGCGATGCACGACCTGAACCTGCGCTCGACCGCCAAGCATCGCAAATGCGCCAAGATCTGCGGCGACACGAGCGGGAACTACCACCCGCACGGGGAGGGGGTGATCTACCCGACGCTGGTGCGCCTGGCCCAGGAATGGAACATGCGGCACGTGCTGATCGACCCGCAGGGGAACTTCGGCAGCATCGACGGGGATCCGCCGGCGGCGATGCGTTACACGGAGGCCCGGCTGGCCCGGCCGGCCGAGGAGATGCTGGCCGACCTCGACCAGGAGACGGTGGATTTCGAGGACAACTACGACGGGACGCGCAAGGAGCCGGTGGTGCTGCCCAGCCGGTTCCCCAACCTGCTGGTCAACGGCGCCGAGGGGATCGCCGTCGGCATGGCCACGCGGCTGCTGCCGCACAATCTGGCCGAGATCTGCGACGCGATCTGCGCCGTGATCGCCCGGCCGGAGATCACCACCGACGAGCTGATGCAGATCGTTCCCGGGCCGGATTTCCCGACCGCCGGCGTGATCTGCGGCACGCAGGGCATCCGCGAGGTGTACGAGACCGGGCGCGGGGCGCTGGTGGTGCGCGGCGTGCTGCATAGCGAGCAGACGCGGGCCGGGCGCACGCTGATCGTGGTGGACGAGATTCCCTACGGCGTGCTGCTGCCGACGATCAAGGAGCGGATCATCGAGGCGATCCAGAGCGGGACGATCAAGGGCATCGACGACCTGCGCGACGAGTCGGGCCGCAGGCAGATGGTGCGTCTGGTGCTGACGCTGAAGAAGGACGCCGACCCGCAGATCGTCATCAACCAGCTCTGGAAGTACACGCCGCTGCAGAGCAACATCCACGCGGTGAACGTGGTGCTGGTCAACCGCGTGCCGCGGACGCTCAATCTCAAGCAGCTCATCGAGCACTTCATCCAACACCGGGCGGAGGTGATCCGGCGCCGGACGCAGTTCCTGCTGCGCAAGGCCCGGCAGCGGGCGCATATCCTCGAAGGTCTGATCCTGGCCGTGGCCGACATCGACGCGATCATCCGGCTGATCCGCGAGTCGCCCGACGTCGATACGGCCCGGCAGCGCCTGATGCAGCAGCCGCTGCGTCTGGCGGAGGCGGGGCGGCTGGCGCAGTGGCTGCCGCCGGCCTTCGTCCAGCAGGCCGGCGGCAGCGAGCAGCGTCTGACGCACGCGCAGGCCGACGCCATTCTGGCCATGCAACTGCGCCGGCTGACCGGGCTGGAGCTCGAGCAACTGGCGCAGGAGTACGCCGAGCTGACGCGCCAGATCGCCGGGTACGAGCTGATCCTGTCCGACCCGCGCCGCGTGCTCGAGATCATCGCCGCCGAGACGCGCGAGCTGAAGGAGAAGTACGGTGAGCCGCGGCGCACGCGGATCGCCGGCGCGGTCCGCGAGTTCGCCATGGACGAGCTGATCGCCGAAGAGGATGTGATCGTCACCATTTCGCACGAGGGTTACGTGAAGCGTGTGCCGATCACGACCTATCGCAGCCAGCGGCGGGCCGGGCGGGGTGTGCGCGGGACGGAGCAGCGCGACACCGATTTCATCGAGCATATCCGCGTCGCCTCGACGCACGACTATCTGCTGTTCTTCACGAATCTCGGGCGGGTGTACTGGCTGCGCGTCTTCGACATTCCCAGCCTGCAACGCACCAGCCGCGGCCGGTCGCTGGCCAACGTGCTCACCATGCAGCCCGACGAGCGGCACATGGCCGTACTGCCGGTCAGCCGCTTCGACGAGAACTACGTCGTCTTCGCCACGCGCCGCGGCGTGGTGAAGAAGACGCCGCTGGCGGCGTTCGCGCGTCCGCGGCCCAGCGGCATTCAGGCCATCCGGCTGGACGCGGACGACGCGCTGATCAGCGTGGTCATGACCGGCGGCGACGACGAGCTGGTGCTGGGCACGCGGCTGGGCTGGGCCGCCCGCTTCCATGAGCGCGAGGTGCGGGCCATGGGGCGCACGGCGCGCGGCGTGCGCGGGATCGCGCTGCGGGAGGGCGATGCGGTCGTGGACATGTCGGTGATTCGGCCGGGCATGAGTCTGCTGACCGTCTGCGAGCGCGGTTTCGGGAAGCGGACGGAAATCGAGGAGTACCGGCTGACGCACCGCGGCAGCAAGGGCGTGATCAACGTGCGCATCACGGAGCGCAACGGGCCGGTGGTGGCGCTGCGGCCTGTGACCGACGACGACGCCCTGATGCTGATCACCGCCAAGGGGATCCTGCTGCGGATGGCGGTCGACCAGTTGCGCCACATCGGCCGGGCGACGCAGGGCGTGCGGCTGATCCGCGTGGACGAGGACGACCGGGTGGTGGCCGTCGCGCGGGTGGCCAGCCGGCGCGAGGAGCGCGAAGCGGAAGGCGTCGAGGACGGCGGGAGTCCCGCGGCCGACGCGGAAGAGGCAGCCGCGCCGGGACCCGCGCAGCCGGCTGCCGGAAACGGGAGCGGGCCGCTGCCTGCCGGGGGGCCCGACGCCGACGCCGCTGCCAGCCGGGCGGACGAAACGGCCTAGAATCAGGCAACGCATGCAGGCGGGTCGTGTCGCCGCCGGTCCTCTCGGGCCGGCCGCGGGAACAGTTGGCGCTCATGGAGCTGGCCGCGCCGGCCAGGGACGATGCCGGATGGCAGCCTTGCGCCGGCGGGCACGGAGGGCAAGCAATGCCGCATGTTGTCACGGGGCGCTGTGTGGACTGCAAGTACATGGACTGCTGCGCGGTGTGTCCGGTCGACTGCTTCTATGAGATCGACCAGCCGCCGATGCTGGTCATCGATCCGGACACGTGCATCGACTGCCAGCTCTGCGTGCCCGAGTGCCCCGTGCACGCCATCTATGAGGAGGAGGAAGTGCCCGAGGTGTACCGCGAGTGGATCGCCAGGAACGCTGAGCTGTGGAAAAGCGGCAGACAGGTGAGCGAGAAGAAAGGGCCGCTCCCGGGCGCCAAGACGCTCGAACAGATCCAGCAGGAAGAGCGGGCCAGGGGCTGGCACGTGGACGAACCGCGCAGCGCGTAGCGGTTGCCGCGCGCCGCAAGGCCCTTGCGCCTCCCTCACCAGGCGCCCCGGCCCGATGGCCGACGCGGTCCCCCGAAAAGGCGCTGCAATTCAGAAATCCAGGCCGATGTCCAGGCTGGGCGCCGAGTGCGTCAGCGCGCCGACTGAAATGCGGTCCACACCGGTGGCGGCGATGGCGGCGACGTTTTCCAGCGTCACCCTCCCGCTGGCCTCCAGTGCCAGCCTGCCGCGCAGCCCCTGCGCATCGCGGTAGGCGACCGCGCGCCGCAGGTCCTCGAGCGTGAAGTTGTCCAGCAGCACGCTGTCGACGGCGGCGACTTTGCAGACCTCGGCGAGCTGCGCCAGGCTGTCCACCTCGACCTCGACGAATGCGGGCCGGCCGCCCACCCGCGCCAGCATCTGACTGAGCACGCGCGCCAGACGCTCCGGCGGCACCCCCGCCAGATGGTTGTCCTTGATCAGCACCGCGTCGTACAGGCCGCGCCGGTGGTTGGTGCCCCCGCCACAGCGCACGGCGTATTTGTCCAGCTCGCGCCAGCCCGGGATGGTCTTGCGCGTATCGAGAATCTGCACCTGCGGGTTGGCCTGCCGCGCCGTCTCGACGAAGCGGCGCGTCTGGGTGGCGACCCCGCTCATCCGGCCGAGGAAGTTCAGCAGCGTCCGCTCGACGGCCAGGACGGCCGCCTGCGGGCCGCGCAGCGTTGCGACCGTCGCGCCGACGGCCACCGGTTGACCGTCCTGGTAGCAGCCGCCGGCCGCCGGCGCGGGCTCGATCGACAGCGGGCGGCCGAGCCGCGCGGCAAAGACGCGGCAGATTTCCGGCGCCAGCGCCAGGCCGCAGATGATGCCGGAGGCGCGGGGCACGATGCGGGCGGCGGTCGGGGTTTCTGGGGCGGCGAGCAGCAGCGACGTGACGTCTCCGGCCTGCGCCAGGTCCTCGGCGCAGGCGATGCGGACGAGCTCGACGGTCTGGGGCGACCACATGGGTCTGGCTCGGGACGCGCCGCGGCCGTGCCGCCGCCTTACCGGCCCTCGAACTGCGGGGCGCGCTTCTCCAGGAAGGCGGCCAGGCCCGCGCGGTGATCGGCGGTTTTGCCGGCGGTCTGCTGGAGAAACGCCTCGTACTCGAGCTGATCCTCGAGCAGCGCCGTCCAGGCCCGGTTCAGGGCGCGCTTGGTCAGGCCGATGGCGCGGGTCGGAAGCGAGGCCAGTCGGGCGGCGATCTGCCGGGTGACCGCGGGCAGGGCCGCGTCGTCCACGACGCGATTGGCCAGACCGCAGCGGCCGGCCTCATCGGCGCTCAGCTTCTCGCCCAGGAAGCACAGTTCCGCCGCCCGCCCGTAGCCGACGTGCTGGAGCAGCGTGAGCGTCGATCCGGCATCGGCAATCAGTCCCAGGTCCACGAACGCCATCTTGAAATAGGCGCTGCGCGCGCAGATGCGCAGGTCGCAGGCGAAAGCCAGCCCCGCGCCGGCCCCCGCCGCCGGTCCGTTGACCGCCGCCAGCGCGGGTTTCTCCAGCGTGCGCAGGCGGCCAATGAGCGGGTTGTAGCGCTGTCGCAGCACCCAGCCCAGGTCCAGCTCCCGGCCGCCGGCGGCCCGCTCGTGTTCCTGCTGCAACTCGCGCAGGTCCTGTCCGGCGCAGAACGCCCGGCCGGCCCCGGTGAGCACGAGGCAGCGGATGGCTTCGTCGCGCTGCGCCGTGCGCAGGGCCGCGCCCAGCTCGACGCACATCGCCTCATTGACGGCGTTGAGCACGTCCGGCCGGTTGAGCGTGATCGTCAGGACGCCCGCCTCGGCGGCAACGTCGATGGTGCTGAAGCCTTTGGCCATCGGGTCGGTCCCTCTCCGGGGATGGAGGGATCAGGGGATCCCGTGCGGCCTGCCGGTGTCTGCCCGATGCCGCACGCCCCTGCCCGCTCCCACGTTTTCAGCGTCCGGCGAACACGGGCGGCCGCTTCTCGACGAACGCCCGCATGCCCTCTTTCTGGTCGTCGGTGGCGAAGAGCATGTAGAAGAGCTTCTTCTCGAACTCGATGCCCTCGGCCAGCGTCGTCTCGAACGCCGTCGCCACCGCCTCCTTGGCCAGCCGCAGCGCCAGCGGCGCCTTCTGACACAGCTCCTGGCAGACGCGCAAGGCCTCGTCGAAGTACTGCTCGGGCGGCACGACGCGGCTGACCAGGCCCATGGCCTGAGCCTCCTGGGCCGTGATCATGCGTCCGGTGAGGATCAGGTCCATGGCGCGCGCCTTGCCCGCCGCCCGCGTCAGCCGCTGCGTTCCGCCGGCGCCCGGGATGATCCCGAGATTGATCTCCGGCTGGCCGAAGCGCGCGGTCTCGGAGGCGATGACGATGTCGCAGCACATCATCAGCTCGCAGCCCCCGCCCAGCGCATAGCCGCTGACCGCCGCCACGATCGGCTTGCTGATGCGCCGGATGCGCTCCCAGCGTCCGAACATGTTGCGCTGGTACATGTCGATCAGCGAAGCCTCGGCCATCTCGGTGATGTCGGCGCCGGCGGCAAAGGCGCGCTCGTCGCCGGCCAGCAGGATGCAGCGGATGCCGGGGTCGGCGTCGAAGCGCTCCAGCGCCTCGATGACCTGCGTCATCAGGTTGTAGTTCAGTGCGTTCAGCTTCTCCGGCCGGTTCAGCCGGATGATCCCGACCTGTCCGCGTACCTCGGTGATTGTCTCGGTGGACATGAAGGGCATGGTAGGCGCCGGCGGGGAAATGCTCAACCGGTCGCCACAGCCCGGCAGGCGGCAATGGGCCGGCCGCCGGCCCGCTGCCCCGGCGGTCGCAGGACCGGTACGAGCCGCTAACGCCGTCGCGCCGCGGCGCCGGCCGCGCCCCGGCGGCGCGAAACCAGCCCCTGGATCACCAGCCGCGGAATCTCCTCGGGCGGGCCGCACAGCTCGGCGGCACCGAGCTCCACCGCCGCCTTCGGCATGCCGTAAACGACGCAGGAGCGCGCGTCCTGGGCCACGGTGAGGGCGCCGCAGCGCCGCAGTCGCAGCAGCCCCTGCGCACCGTCGGCCCCCATCCCGGTCAGCAGGATGCCGATGGCGCTGCTTCCGGCCGCCTCGACCGCGGAATCGAACAGGGTGTCCACGCTGGGGCAGTGGCGGTTGACGGGTCGGTGGTGGGTGTACCGTGCGTGCCAGCCCGACGGGCGGCGCTCGACGGTCAGATGGGTGTCGCCGCGGGCCACCACCGCATGCCCCTCCCGCAGCGGCTGCCCGTCCACGGCCTCCGCGACACACAGCGGACTGTAGCAGTCGAGCCGGGCCGCGAACGACGGCGTGAAAAACGCCGGCATGTGCTGGACGATGGCGATCGGCGGGGCGTCCGCCGGCATTTGCGACATCAGCACGCGCAGCGCTTCCGTGCCCCCGGTGGAGGCACCGATCACGATCAGGTGCCGGGCCGGGTTGATGCCCGCGGCCCGGAACGACACGCGCGCCAGCCAGGGTGCCCCCGCCTCCGCTCCGGGCGGCACAGGTCGGACCGGCCGCGCTTCGCGGACTGCGGCCCGCAGCTTTTCGGCCAGTTCGCGTCCGAGGCTGCGGACGGAGGCGGCGCCGTCTCCGGGGGGTTTGACGATGACGTCCAGGGCGCCGGCTTCGATGGCCGCCAGGGCGCGCTGCCCGTCCGCCTTGCTGCTGCCACTACAGGCGATGACCGGAACCGGATAGTGCTCGCGCAGCGCCGCCAGCAACTCTCGGGCTTCGGGTTCCGGCAGCGCCAGGTCCAGCACGATTACGTCCGGGTGGTGTGCCAGAATTGCGTCCCGCATTTCGGGCAGGCTGCCGGCCGGGGGCAGGATGACCAGGTCGTCGCAGCGGCGCAACGCGCCGGCGACCAGGGTGTGGAACAGGGGCGCCGCGTGCACGATCAGGACGTTGATGGGGCCGTCGCTTCTCAAGGCGTCCGCCCTGCCGATCGCGCCCGCGCCGTCACGGCTTGGCGTACACCGTCGGCATCACGTAGCGCAACGCGTGCTGCGTGTTGTTCAGGCTCTCGGAATGTCCGATCAGCAGGTAGCCGCCCGGGTTCAAGGCCGCAGTGAACTTGCTCACCAGCGCCTGCTGCGTCGGACGGTCGAAATAGATCATCACGTTGCGGCAGAAGATCACGTCGAACCCGTTGCGGAACGGGAAAGGCTCGTTCACCAGGTTGAGCCGCGCGAAGCGCACCGCGCGTCGCAGCTCCGGGCGGACCTGTGCCAGCGGCTCCCCGTCTTCCACGATCCGCAGGAAATAGCGCCTGCGGAACTCGGCCGGGACGTTGGCCAGGCGGTCCAGCGGATATACGCCGCGCCGCGCCCGCTCGAGCATGCGGGTGGAAATGTCCGTGGCCAGGATTTTGAACTGGAGCCGCGGGCAGCAGCGCAGCAGATCGTCCATGGTCATGGCAATGGAGTAGGCTTCCTCGCCGCTGGAGCAGCCGGCGCTCCAGATGCGGATGGGCAGCGGTCGCGGCGGCTCCGCCTCCATCCAGCGCCGTACCGTGCGGGCCAGAAACTCGAAATGCCGCCCCTCGCGGAACAGGTGCGTGGTGTTGGTGGAGATGGCGTCGATCAGATGGACCAGCTCGCTGCGCGTCGGGTCATTGCGCACGAACTCGTAGTATTCGCGATAGGAACGAAACCCCCCCGCGCGCAGCCGCTTGCCCAGCCGCGCCCGCACCAGTTGCATCTTCTGCTGGCCGAGATTGATCCCGCACTGCTCGTAGATCAGCGCCCGGAACAGCTCGTACTCCCGGCGCGTGAGCTCCTGAACGCTGTCGGTGAACATCCCCGCACTTCCCTGCACCCCGCTGCCCTGCCCCCCGACCGCTCACGGCCCCGCTTCGTGGGCGCAGTAGAACGGCGCCCCGCCGACCGACAGGGCGCAGACCCCCTCGGCCGGATCCGGGTCGAACCGCGGCGGC
>Ga0209018_1002485_pt1 | contig 12929 bp, 13 predicted proteins | sample YNPBryBLVA2012_FD_185814 | JGI IMG/M metagenome (GOLD analysis project Ga0209018, IMG submission 185814) | Anoxygenic and chlorotrophic microbial mat microbial communities from Yellowstone National Park, USA - YNP Bryant BLVA 2012 (SPAdes)... ...
AGGGGTCCGGTTCCCCTCCAGGAGAAAGCACGAGAGGGAGGGAGACTATGTTCGACGTCATCGCCCAGGGAGACGGTCCGCTCTTCATGGACCCCGATCCCGACAAGGCGCGCGAGTTCTTCCGCACCAAGAAGCGCGCCCTGGCCAACAAGCTCATGACGGTGCGCGAAGCGGTGGAGAAGTTCGTGCACGACGGGGAGTACCTGGCCATCGGGGGGTTCGGCGCCAACCGCATACCCACCGCCGTATGCCACGAGATCGTGCGCCAGCGCAAGAAGAACATGGCCTTCGCCGGCCATACCTCCACCCACGACTTCCAGATCCTGGCAGCCGGGGAGGTCTTCGACCGCTGCGACATCGCCTACATAATCGGCCTGGAGGCGCGGGGGCTCTCCCCCAACGCCCGCCGCTACATGGAGAGCGGCAAGGTCACTTCCTGCGAGTGGACCAACTACTCCATGGCCCTGCGCCTCAAGGCGGCGGCCATGGGGGTATCCTTCGTGCCGGGGCGCAACATCATGGGCACCGACACCTTCAAGCACAGCGCGGTGAAGGTGGTGCAGTGCCCCTTCACCGGGAAGAAGATGGCCCTCTATCCGGCCCTGTGGCCGGACGTGGCCGCCATCCACGTGCACGAGGCGGACGTATACGGCAACTGCCGCATCCGCGGCATCTCCATCGCCGACCTGGAGCTGGCGCGGGCCGCCAAGCACCTCATCATCACCTGCGAGCGCCTGGTGCACAACGAGGAGATCCGTTCCGACCCCACCCAGACGGTCATACCCTACTTCCTGGTGGACGCGGTCTGCGAGGTGCCCTTCGGCAGCTACCCGGGCAACATGCCCTACGAGTACTTCTCGGACGAGGACCATCTCAAGAAGTGGCTGCAGGTGGAGGCCGACCCCGAGGAGTTCAAGAAGTTCCTGGAGGAGCAGATCTACAACACCAAGGACTTCAACGAGTACCTGGAGCTCAACGGGGGCATCGAACGCATCAACCAGCTGCGGGCCCAGGAACACCTCATCGAGCTGGACTGAGGAGGAACCAAGATGGCTGAATACAACACCATGGAGCTGATGATAGTCGCCGCTTCCCGCGAGCTGGAGGACGGGGCCACGGTGGGCGTGGGCACCGGGGCGCCCTGCGCCGCGGCCATGCTGGCCCAGAAGACCAAGGCGCCCAACCTGGTCATCATGTTCGAGGCCGGGGGCATCTCGCCCCAGCTCCCCACCATGCCCATATCGGTGGGGGATTCCCGCACCTACTACAAGGCGGTCATGGCCAGCGGCATGTGCGAGATCATGGAGTCGTGCCAGCGCGGCCTGGTGGACTATACCTTCCTGGGCGGAGCCCAGATCGACATGTACGGCAACCTCAACTCCACCGTCATCGGGGATTGGGCCAAACCCAAGGTGCGCTTCCCGGGTTCCGGCGGGGCCAACGACTTCGCCTCGTTCTGCTGGAAGATAATGGTGATAACCCCCCAGGACGCGCGCCGCTTCGTGGAGCGGGTCAGCTTCATCACCACCCCCGGTTACCTCACCGGAGGCAACGCGCGGGAGGAGGCCGGGCTGCCGGCCAACACCGGCCCGCACCGGGTCATCACCAACATGGCCATCATGGGATACGACCCCGACAGCAAGCGCATGCGGGTGGAGTCCATCCACCACGGCTACACCTTCGAGCAGGTGCAGGAGAACTGCGGCTTCGAGCTGCTCAAGGCGCCCGAGGTGGTGGAGACCCCGCCTCCCTCCGACGAGGAGCTGGAGATACTGCGCACCGAGGTGGACCCGCACCGCTATATCATCGGCAGGTAGGCGGGCGGCGAGCGGCCGTGCGGACCGTCGTCCACCGCATCGATGACCTCCTGGCCAACGCCTTCCTGCTGGAGGGCGAGGAGCTGGTGCTGGTGGACACCGGCTGGCCCGGCCGCCACTCCTCCATCCTGGAGGGGGTGCGCCGGGCCGGCTTCCACCCCGCCGACATCGGCCACATCATCCTCACCCACCACCATCCCGATCACGCCGGCAACGCGGCGGAGCTGAAGAAGGCCGCCGGGGCCCGGCTGCTGGCCCACCCGGCGGACGCTCCCTTCATCGAAGGAGCAGAAGCGCAGCCGGTGGGCTCGCCCATCTGCCTCACCGGACGCTTCCTGGCCGCCCATCCCCGGGTGGCGCGGCGATGGATGGGCTACCCCCCGGCGGAGGTGGACGGGGCCCTGGAGGAAGGGGCGGAGGTGCCGGGCCTGCCGGGAACGTCGGTGATGCATACTCCCGGGCATACCCCCGGCTCCATCAGCCTGCACAACCCCGGTGAAGGATGGATACTGGTGGGGGACGCCGTTTCGCACATGTTCGGGGCCCTCTGGCTGCCGACCCTATCCTTCTCCTCCGACCTCGGGGACATATTCCGCAGCATCGAGCGCATAGCGGACACCGGGGCGGAGAGGGTCTTCTTCGGGCACGGGCCTACCTTGCAGGGTAACGCCTGCGCGCGGCTGCGGCGATTCGCCAAGCTGCGCGCCCGGCTGCGCCGTTCCTGAGGGAACCCCCGCTGCCGCCTTCGGCAAAGGGACCCCGCCGGGACATGCCCGTGCCCACTCGCGCCGCATCCCCTTCGGCCGGCTCTCAGTCCTCCACCCACTCTTCTTCCACGCCGTGATAGGTGGTGAGGACTATGCCCAGGCTGGAGAGGGCCACCGGCAGCCACAGGGGGCCGGGGCTCTCTCCCAGCACCAGCCAGGCCAGCAGCACCGCCAGGGAAGGCTTGAGGAAGAAGAGGGAGGCCCCGGAAGAAGCCGGCACCTTCTTGAGCCCCCCGAAGTAGAACAGGTAGGCCACTCCCACCGTGAGCACGCCGATGTACATGCAGATGAGCCAGGTGTCGGGGTGGAGGTCGAGGAAGCGGCGCCCCTCCCCCCGCAGCAGGATGGTGAACAGGAAGAGGGCCGAACCGATGGCGATGCCCGTGAAGGAGACCACCGTCTCGCCGTACTTCTCCGAGTAGCGCTTCCCCACGATGGTATAGAGAGACCAGCTCAGCGCCGCGGCCAGCACCGCCGACCCGCCCATCAGCTCGGAGCGGGCCGGGAGGCCGGAGGAGCCCGTGCCCGCTATGGCCAGCAGCGCCCCGGCAAGGCCCAGTCCCACCCCCACCCAGGCGCTCCAGCGGAACCTCTCCTTGAGCAGGGGCCGCGCCAGCACCGCCGTGAAGACCGGGTTGACGCAGAAAACCACCGCCGCGGTGGAAGCCCGCGTCCTCTCCAGCCCCCAGTAATAGAGGGTGAAGGTGACGTAGATCCCCAGGACCCCCAGTACCAGCATGGGCAAGGCGTCCCGTCGCAGCGCCTCCGCCGCCAGGCGCAGGCGGCCGCGCGCCGCCAACACCGTGAGCAGGAACATCCCCGCGAAAAGGAAGCGCAGGAAGGCCAGCTGCAGGTGGCCTATCTCGCCGGGCCCGTGGAGGCGGTGGATGAGCTTGGCCGCCACCTCCACCGTGCTGAAGAGGAATATGGCGACGAAAACCGACAGGTAACCTTTTATACGCTCACCGGCCATCGCCCAATTATATAGGAATAAAGGGGAGGCGGGGACGAAAAGGGCGGCGCGGCAGCGGTTTCGGGTCGGGCGCGGCAGCCTCAGTTGTAGTCGCGGCCCAGGACCACCACCACCTTGGCCTGGTTGGCCCCGGTCACCTCCTCGTCCTGGCGGATGGGGGCGTTGTGGCTGCCCCAGAAGTCCAACAGCACCTTGGCGGCAGCGCTCTCGTAGCCGGGGGCCGCGTAGATGACGGTCTGGTCGTAAACGCCCTTGGCGTTGCCGATGGCGGGGGAATACCCCTTGCCCCGGAGTTTGTCGGCCACTTGCCCCGCTATCCCCTGCTTGCCCGCCCCGTTGAGGACCATCAGGGGCAGCTTATCCCGCTCCACCTCCGCCTGGGCGCCGCCATTATCCTGTTCCTCCAGCGGCGGGGTGACCATGCAGTACTTGATGACGTTCTCCATGATGGCGGCGGTGCCGGCCGGGTCGTGGATGAAGTACCAGGGCTGCCCGGCCTTGGGCGTGGGGGCGCTCCCCGGTATGGTGGTCATCTGGATGTCCTCCAGGCGTATGCCGCGTATCCACTCGGCCATCTGGATGAGGTCACCTCCGGGTATGTCGGTCACCAGGTAGGGGATGACGGCGTCCAGCACCCGCCTGATGTCGTCGTAACTGCGGACGGTGGAAATGGCCTGCTTGGCCAGTGCGGTTATGAACTTCTGCTGGTTCTTGATGCGGTCCAGGTCCCCTTCGGGCAGCTGCCGCGAGCGCACCAGCACCAGGGCGTCCTTGCCGGTCAGCCAGATGTCTCCCTTGCCCAGGCAGCCCACCTTGGGGTCCCTGATCTCGTAGTCCATGTGCACCGGCACCCCGCCGATGGCGTCCACGATGTTGCGGAAGGACTCGAAGTCCAGTTCCACGTAGTAGTGGATCTTCTCCACCCCCAGCAGCTTCCTGACCGCGTCGATGGTGCCGCTGGGCCCGTAGTAGGCATGGGCGGCGTTGATCTTTTCGGTGCCGTATCCGTCGAGGGTCACCTTGGTATCGCGGGGTATGGAGACCAGGGCCACCCGCTTGTTCTTGAAATCCACGGAGACGAACATGAGCACGTCGGAGCGGCACCAGCCGGTCTCGCCCTTGTTACTGCCGCGGTCGATGCCGATGCAGACGAAGTTGAGGGGCTCTTTGGGGCCGGTCCACTCGTCGGTGCCCTCCACCTTCTCCACATCATAGATGGAGGTGCCGATATTCCACTTGGCCCAGCCGTAGATCTTCTTGATGCTGAACAGCCCGGCCAGGGCTCCCGCCACCAGCACGACCACCAGGGCGGACTTCAACACCAGTATGAACTTGCTCTTCTTTATCTTGCGGTTCCTGGCTTCACGCTTCATCATTTACTTCTCGTTAGATCTCTTTCTCACGCGGGCGCCGCGATCAGGCCGCCTTTTTTCTGACGGGGCACCCGCCGGCCCGGTTCCTTGCCGCGCGGCGCATTGCCCCACCCGGCATCGCCCGCCTATCCAAGATTATACAACACCCCCGGGGCAGGCCCGGGCCGGGCGCGGCGGCGGTGAATCCCTTTTCATGGCCAAGGGCCGATGGAAACGCTGGCCGCTCGCCCCTGCCCGCCCCTATTCGTCCCTGCTAGTCCGCCCCGGCGCCTCCGGCCCCTTCATCCTCCACCTCTATCTCTTCCTCCTCTATGCCTTCCTCCAGCGAGCCCAGCAGCTTCTCCACCTTCAGGCGCGATTCGCCGAGCTTCTGCTTGCTGGCCTTGAGCAGCCCCACCGCCTCCTCGAAGAGGGCCAGGCTCTGCTCAAGCTCCAGGTCCTCCCGTTCCAGGGCCTCGGTTATCTCCTCCAGGCGGTCCAGCATCTGCTTGAACGTGGCTCCTTCGCTCTCCATCTCGACCTCCCATCCGTGTGATGCGCTCGCGCCACTCCATCCCTCGGCGCCGGCATGCGCCGGCATGCGGGCCCAGTGCCTCTCAGGGCCATGCCGGCAGCTCCGGGAGCAGGGCCGCCTCGCCCTCCTCCGCCTCCTGCACCACGCAGCGCAGCATGCCCCGGTACAGGCGCAGTTCGAGGCGGGCTCCCGGGGCGACCTCGCCGTATTCCTTCAAGGGGCGGCGGCTGCCCTCGGGGCAGGCGATGGCGTAGCCGCGGCGCAGGGGGCGCAGGGGGCTCAGCCCCTCCAGGCGCAAGGCCTCCGACTTCCATGCCTCCACCCCGCGCTCGACCCGGCGGACGACGGCCCTCTCCAGGCGCCCGCGGCCCTCCGCCAGCTCCCTCTCGCAGCCGGCCATGCCCGAGACGGCGGAGCGCTTGATCCTCTCCGCCGCGAGGCGCAGCCGCAGGGGCAGGTCCCGGCGTTCCCGCCCCAACCCCCTCAGCCTCATCAGCTTCTCCCGCAGCTCGCTGCCGGCCGAACGCAGGCGCTCCCACATCGCCTGCCGCAAGCCGGCATGGGCATCCTCCAGCCCCTGAAAAGCCGAAAAGAGCAGGGGGTCCGGGCTGGAGAAGACCCTCCTCGCCGCCAGGTGCCCCAGCCTTCTTTCCTCCCTCTCCACGCGCCTGTCCAGGGCCTGCTCCAGGCGCCGCCTCCCGGCCTCCAGGCGGCCCAGTATCTCGGACATCACCGGCACCGCCACCTGCGCCGCGGCGGTGGGCGTGGCGGCCCGGTGGTCGGCGGCGAAATCCGCAATGGTGTAGTCGGGCTCGTGACCCACCCCGGTTATCACCGGTATGGTCGAGAGGCGTATGGCCCTGGCCACCGCCTCGGTGTTGAAAGGATGGAGGTCCTCCAGGGAGCCGCCGCCCCGCGCCAGGATGATCACCTCGACCGGGTAGAGGGACGCGGCCCGGTTGAAGAAATCGAGCGCCCTCGCTATGTCCTCCTCGGCCCCTTCCCCCTGCACCCTGGCTCCCCGCAGGAAGACGCGGGCGGCGGGGAAGCGGCGGTTGATGGTGGTGAGCACGTCGTGCAGCGCGGCGCCCTCGGGGGAAGTGACCAGCCCGATGCGGAAGGGTATCTCCGGCAGGGGCCGCTTCAATTCCTGGCTGAAGAGGCCTTCCCGGGACAGCTTCTCGAAAAGGGCCTGGAACTCCCGCCTCAGCCTCCCTTCCCCGCTTTCCTCCGCCTCCAGCACGTTGAGGCGGAACTGCCCCCGCTTAGCGTATATCCCCAGGCTGCCCCGCGCCAGGATGGCGGCCCCTTCGCTGAGCTTGAAATCGAGGCGGCGCAGGGCCTCGCCGAAGATGACGCAGGGCAAGTAGGCATGTTCGTCCCGCAAGCCGAAGAACCCGAAGCCCTCGTATCCCATGCGCAGGTCGCAGACCTCTCCTTCCACCCAGAGAAACAGGTCCTTGAGGAGGCCGTCGGCCATGCGGTTGACCTCGCTCACCGTGAACACGCGTTCCTGCCCGGACATCCCATCGCCTTGAATCATGACTCGATTATAAACCAACAACGCGCGGCCAAGTCCGACCCATGGCGACGGGGCGCCGCCCCCTTGCCGCGCATCCCTTCCACGTGCCCCCTTGCCGCGCATCCCTTCCCCGTGCCCCCTTGCCGCGCATCCCTTCCACGTTTTACCCGGCCGGCTCCGCCGCGACTTTTTTTCACGACCTCGGAAGGGGATTCAACGCAGGGGTTGAAATTTTTAATGAGTTGAAAATTTTGGGGAACAGACCGCAGGCGCCGGAAATTGTCGTTGGGCGGTGTTCTAATGCAGTCGACGGAGGGTTGCGGCCCCGGGGCGGTCAAGCGACAGGCCTGAAGGGGCCATAAGAGGGTCAGACGGTGGAGATCTTGGCTTTCCTGCTACTGGGCTTTATAGCGATGCTGGCGATCGTCCCTCCCATAGTCCGCGGAAGGATCGAACAGTCGCCCCTGGAATCGACCAGGCATTTCAGGAAGAGCATGCTGCAGATGGCGGCCTCGGTGAATCCCGCGGAATACGGCAAAGAGGTTGCGTTCAGCCGGCGCAAGCTCGTCCTTCCCCTGTTGTTCTCCAGCCCCAATTCCCTGCCGCAGTCCTCCCGGCAAGCATCCTTTTCCCAGAAGAGGGCCGCGCGCAGGGCCTCCGCCAGGAGGAACCGTGTCTATCTCGTTCTCGGTCTACTGGTGCTGGTGACGGGCATAATCGCCATAATCGTGAAGAACGTGGCGTTCGCCGTCCTCTTCTTCGTCTGCATCGCCTTGCTCCTTCTCTACATGCTGCTCGTCCAGTTCATGGTGAAGAGAAAAGAGCGGGCGGGCTTTTAAGCAAGCTCTCCCGTCGCCTTCCCGGAGGACGGGGAACCGCCGTTCCTGCATGCGGGAAAGGCAAGCCCGTAAGCGTGGGCGGCCGCCGGGTCACGTGCCCATGGCGAAGAGCGCCACCCCTCCGGCGACACCGGCGATGAGCCACGCCAGGCCCCGGGCAGCGCCGGCACCCATCCCGCGGCCCAGGGCCATGCCCGGAAACACGAGGCAGGCGATCCCGGCCCAGCAGCAAAACGCTCCCCCGCCCCCGCCGACCCGGGAAGCGGCATAAGCCAGCATGGCCGCGGCAACGGCGAGGCTGCAGGTCGATAGATCCGCCTTATTCCCCGCTCTCATCAGTGAAGCCCCCGGCCGACCATGAGCAAAGCGGCTACGGCGTGCAGGGCCACGAAGCCCGCCAGCATAATGGGAGCGCGGCTCCCGTAGCGGCGGCGGAGATAGCAGCGGTAGATCACGGCCAGGAAGGCCAGTGCGAAGGCGGCCGCCGACAACCCCGCCGCCCATACCGCGCTTGGCCAGTTGCCCAGGGAGCCCCATCCCGGGTTCAGCGTAGAGAACCTCTGCAAAGACAAGACCGCACCCAGGCAAAACCCGGCAGCCAGGCCCAGCTCCCACCACTTGATATCCCTGTCGTTCCCCTTGTCCATCTGCTTCCTCCTCTCTTCATGCCTCCAGGCTCGGTCCGCTTCCGCGCAAGCGGGGACGGCAGGCCCCTTGCCGCCCGTTCAATCTCCGGCCGTGCCGGGCAATATCTCCGGCCCCATGCTCCCGCCATCGCCGCCGCGCACCGCTTTGAACAGCTCTTTTCCGCCCTTGGTCAAGGTCTTCTTGGCATAGCTCCTGGCGAAATCCGCCGCCATGGACCTGCCCACTCCTATGGCGTTTCTCAGCACTCCCGCGGGTGTGAGGGTGGCGGCGGTCGCTCCGATGCCCCCCATGCAGGCCCCCACCCCGAAAGAAGCGATGGCCTCGCCGAGGCTAAGGCTTCTTCCGGTGGACAGGTGCAGGGCGAAATCTGCCAGGAAAGCGCCGCTGCCGCACACCGCCATGTAGGACAGCTTGGCCGCCATCTCCCTTCCCAGGCCGGCCGCCGCATAGCGGGCCACAGCCGACAGGCCGCCCTCCCGCAACAGCCCCGAGGCGGTGTCAAGCAGCGAGGAGATGCCCAGGCCGGGCTGCCCGGCGGCGAAAGCTCCGGCCGCCAGTCCCTCCAGCATGCCCTGGCTGAGGCCGGTCACGAAGAGCTTGCCCCCCGCCCCCATCAGCCCGCCCGCCAAGAAGGATACGACGAAAGCCTTCAGGGAGAAGGGCCGTCCGGCCGCAGCGTTGATCGCCGAAGTGGCCAGGGCATCGGCCAGCCCGTGGGCCAGGAAGCTCTTTCCGAAGCCTAGCAGGCCCAGCTCCTTCCATCCGGCGCTCAAGAGGGCCCACGACTGGCCCAGGGCGATGGTGCCCAGGGCCACCGCCCCTCCCACCACCAGGCAACCGGTGAAGCACTGCATGAAGCTGAAGGAGTCGCCGGCAGCGCAAGTGTAGTAGGTGGCGTAGGCGCATATCGCCGCGGACGCCAGGGCGATGGCCGCCACCGCCAGCGACAGCGACAACCCGAAGGTGAAAACCGCACCGAGGACGGCCACGGTTATCAGGGCGATGGCCGCCAGCGCCGCCAGCGCCGCCTGGAAGAACCGGCTGGAGACCACGGCTTCGCATAGCTCGCCCACCGCCCTGATGAAGCCGCCGGCCCAGGGTTCGATGCAGGCGCGGTAGAAGGCCTTGCAGCCGTCCCACAACCCCCCGGCTGCCTTCTGCACGGGCTCCCATAACTTTCCGGCCGCATTGCGCACGGCCCGCCCGGCGGAGCAGAAAGCGTCCTTGACCGCCTGGAACAGACCCTTGTCGCGAGGCATGGCGGCTTTCTTCCATGCGTCCATGGACTTCTGGTCCTCCCAGGGCCCCAGGAACAGGTCCCGGGAGGGATCGAGCAGTTCCCCGTTGAGCAGCAAGAGGGGGTCGAAGGGGACTCCGTTGAGGGTGGCGCCGAAATGGAGATGGGGCAGGCTGCTGGAGCGGTCCTGCGAACCGTCGCTCCTGCCCAACACCGTGCCTTTTCTCACCGTCATGCCCGGGCGCACCGAGGACTCCGCCAGGGCCACGTAGGTGGTGCGGATGCCGCTGCCATGATCCAGGGTCACGCACAGGCCCACGGGAGTCCCGCCGCTGAAGGCGACCCTTCCGTCCGCGGCGGCCTTGACCGCCGTTCCCAACGGCACGGAGATATCGATTCCGGCGTGCCCGCCCCTGCCGTATGCTCCGGCTGCGGGGCGGAAGGGGATGCTCACCGGTCCCCGGCACGGCCAGTCGAAAGCGGGGGACCCGGATCCGGAAGGAGCGGCCGGAGCCGGGCGTGTCTGGAAGGTCAAAAGCAGGGTGGCAACGATGAGGGTCATAAAGAGGGCTTGCAAGGCCGGAAAGCGGACCGGGCCCGGCGATGGGAACCGGAAACCGCGTCCACGACGGGCGCTTCTAACCGCTTGGCGGAGGTCAGGCGGCATGGCCGCACCTCCCCGGGCCCGCAGGCCCGCACGGTTTCCGGTCCGCCTCGCTCCTTCCGGGCAGGCGGTCCCCTATGAGAACATCCGCCGGCAGGGAGATGTTCATTCCCTGCGGCGGTGAGTCATCCGCGTTTTCGGGGGTCTCCCCCGTCTTAAAGCCGTTCCCGTCGTCCCCGCTTTGCTGGGAGGAAGCGTCGCGCCGCCCGCCATCCGGCAGCGGACCGCTGCTGACGAAGAGCCTCACCCGGGTGTCGGGGCGCAGGTCCTCTCCCTGCAGGGGTTCCTGTATTATCACCTTGCCCTCCGGCACCGACCGCGAGGGCTCGGGCACCACCTCCACCTCCGTGCCCATCTGCCGGAGCAGGCGCTGGGCTTCCCGCCAGTCCATCCCCCGCAGATCCGGCATGCTCAGCCAGGAGGCCGGGGCCTTACCCCGTTCCGCCGCCTCGGGGCCTGGGCGCGCGGCGCTGCCGGCGGCGCCTTCCCCGGAAGAGGGGCCGTGGGGCCGCAGGAGTTGGAAGGCCAGGGCCAGGCCGCAGGCGCCGATGAGCAGGGCCGCCGCGGCCCGCTTCATCCCCTTTCTCCGCCTGTCCTCCGGGGGGAGCTCCAGGGAGGCGGCTGCCACCAACCCCCGTATGCGTTCCCGGGGGTCGCCCAGGCCCGGGCTTGCCGACTCTCCCGCCACCGGCTCTCCTGCCTTTCCCGCCGCCGCCTCTCCCGCCGCCGCCCCTAACGCCGCGCGCGGCCGCCGGCCCTGCGGCCGTCGGGGCGAGGCCGGGAAAGGGGGGTGCGCGGACCCTGCCGCCTCTCTCGCTCCCTTCCCCGCGCCCGGCGCGCCCGTATCCGCCGCGCAGGGAGCGGTATATCGGGGTTCCTTTGCGGCGCGGCCCCGGGGAGCGGCGCTGCCTTTGCCCTCCCTTTTCTCCGGGCGGCAGGATCCCGGCGCCGCGGCTGCCGCCTCTCCCAGCGCTTCTTCCAGGCTCTCCAGGAATACGCGGGCGGACGGGTAGCGGTTTCGCGGCTCCGCCGCCGCGGCCCGGCGCAGGCACCGCCTCACCCGGGGCAGCTCCCTCGCGTGAGGAAGGAGCTGGCCGGCCATCACCCCCAGGGAATAGATGTCGGAGAGGCGGGTGCCCTCTTCCCCCTCCAGGACTTCCGGGGCCATGTAGGGGGCGACCTCCCGGGCCAGGCGCAGGTCCGCCGCCTCCAGCAAGCCGGCATAGCCGGGCCGGATGATCCTGGCCCTCCCCCTGCGGTCGATATGGACCTGCCGGGGGTTGATACCCGTGAAATATATGCCCTTTCCGTGCAGGTAGGCCAGCCCGGCGGCCAGTGCCCGCATGGTCTCCAGCGCCTGTTCCAGGGGAAGGCCCGACGTCACCTCCAGCAGCTCTCCGAGGGTATCGCCCGGCTCGAACTCCCTCACTACGAAGATCTCTTCTCCTTCTATGCCCCAGGCGAGCACGCGGGAGATGGAAGGGTGCCGCATGGTGACCAGCCGGTCCAGCAGTGCCGCCAGGCCATCCAGGCGGCCCCCCAGGCCTTCCCGCCGGACCAGGTCCACCAGGACCTGGGTTCCCAGCAGGTGATAGTGGGCGAGGTGGCACGTGAGCAGGGCTCCCGCTTCCCTGCGCCCTATGAGGGTGTACCTGCCGTCTATGGTCCTTTCCATCTCCCCGTTCTCCTTAATTTTGCTATTATGTATATTATTTATAACTTTTATATTTGTCAATAGGCATTATGCTGCGTTTTCCGTTAGATCCCGGGAAGAAGGGCACGATACGGGAGGCGGCGGCATAGACCCTTGGGCCCGCTCGCTCCCAGCCGGCCCAAGGAGGGACGGCCGCGGTCCAAGGGCGCAAGCGCGGAGCGCGGCGGCAGGCTTACCCCACAGGCGTACCCTACCGTGCCTTTTCCCGCGCGGATAAGTACAATCTTGGCATGCGGATAGAGGAGCTGGTGTTCGGGGCGCTTTGCCTGTTCTGGGGCGCGGCGGCCCTGGCCCTGCGCCGGGAGTTCTACGCCCTGGCCAGGGAGGGCGGCAGGGGGCTGCGCGACATCCGCCTGCTCAAGCCCTTGCTGCTGGCGGCGGCCGCGGCTCTTCTGGCCTCGGGCCTGTTCCTGGTCCTGCGCAGCTTATAGCGGCGGCGGAAAGGAAGGGTCACGGGCAGGGTCCGCTAGAGCTCTCCCTGCTCCACCGACCGGGTATGGTAGTCGCCGGCGATGAAGCGGGGGTTGCGCATCAGCCGCAGGTGCCAGGGGACCAGGGTGTGCACCCCCTCTATCTCGAATTCCTCCAGGGCCTGGGCCATGCCGCGGATGGCTTCCTCCCGGTCACGCCCGTGCACCACCAGCTTGGCCAACAGCGAGTCATAGTTGGGGGTGACGCGGTATCCCTGGTAACAGTGGGAGTCCACCCTCACCCGCGGCCCCCCCGGAGGGCTCCAGCGCCCGATGACCCCGGGCGTGGGAAGAAAATCGCGCGAGGCGTCCTCGGCGTTGATGCGGCACTCGATGGCATGCCCCTCGAGCCCCACGTCCTCCTGCGAAAACGGGAGGGGCTCTCCCGCCG
>Ga0209018_1002486_pt1 | contig 12925 bp, 8 predicted proteins | sample YNPBryBLVA2012_FD_185814 | JGI IMG/M metagenome (GOLD analysis project Ga0209018, IMG submission 185814) | Anoxygenic and chlorotrophic microbial mat microbial communities from Yellowstone National Park, USA - YNP Bryant BLVA 2012 (SPAdes)... ...
CATCGATGCGTGGACGTATGACAGCCCGTTTGCGAAGGACCTGGTCCGGGAAGATCCGCTCACCGGCGAGCGGAAACCGGTCCGGGCGCGGATGCATCGCGTGCCGGAGGTGATCGACTGCTGGTGGGACGCCGGCAGCATGCCGTTCGCCCAGTGGGGCTTTCCGCACGTGGCCGGCAGCGTCGAGCGCTTCGCCGCCAACTTCCCCTGCGATTTCATCAGCGAGGCGATCGACCAGACGCGCGGCTGGTTCTACGGGCTGCTGGCGATCAGCACGCTGCTGTTTCAGGAAGAACGCGCCGGCCTGCCGCCCGCCGGCGCTGCTTCGCCCGCGGGCCTCCCGGCCCGGCCGTATCCGCATCCGTACCGGACCTGCATCGTCCTCGGCCACGTGATGGGCGAGGATGGGCTGAAGATGAGCAAGCGGACCAAGAATTACCGCGAGCCCGACTATATCTTCGACCACTACGGCGCCGACGCCATGCGCTGGTACTTCTTCAGCGCCCAGACGCCCTGGACGTCGATCCGCTTCCAGGAGGCCGCGATCCGCGATGCCCACCGCGAATTCCTGGTCCGCCTGTACAACGTGTTCAGCTTCTTCAACATCTACGCCAACATCGACGGCTTCGACCCGGGGACGCAGGCGGGCACCCAGACGCGCCGAGCCGAAGAGCCGCCGGCTTCAGCCCGCGCCACGGGCTGGCGACCGGTGGCGCAGCGCAGCGAGATCGACCGCTGGATCATCAGCGAGCTGCATCGCACCATCCGCCTCGTCCGCGACGCCCTGGACCGCTTCGAGAACTTCCCCGCCGCCGCCCGGCTCAACGAGTTCGTCGACGCCCTGTCCAACTGGTACGTGCGCCGCTGCCGCGAGCGCTTCTGGCGCCCGCTGGAGAGCTCAGCGCCCGGGGTTCAGGGTTCGCAGTCCGCGGCAGCGGGCTCGCACCCTCCCCCCTGCCCGCCGTCCCTCCGCGATCAGGACAAGTGGGACGCCTATAACACGCTCTACGAGGTCCTGATCACCCTCAGCAGGCTGCTGGCCCCGTTTACACCCTTCTTCGCCGAGACGATGTACCAGAACCTCGCCCGAGGCGACGGGGTGACCGGAGCGCGCGGCGCCGCAGCGACGGAGCCAGGAAGCCGGGCAGGCTGGAATCAGGACACCGGCGCCAGCGAACAGGAAGCCCGGCACTCCGCCGTCCCGATCTCGGTCCACCTGTGCGACTACCCCGAACCGGACGAAACGCTGATCGACGAAACGCTCGCCCAGGACATGGATCTGGTCCGCCAGATCGTCTCCACCGGGCGCGCGGCGCGGACCGCGGCCCGGCTCAAGGTCCGTCAACCCCTGTCCCGGGTCGAGATCATCCCCGCCCGGCGCGACTGCGAGCAGCGCCTGGCCCGCTACACCGCGCTCATCGCCGAAGAGCTCAACGTCAAGCGCGTCGAGTTCGCGGCCGAAGCCGACCACTACGTCCGCTACCAGCTCAAGCCCAATTACAAGGTCATCGGGCCGAAGTTCGGCCAGCTCGCCCCTCAGATCGCCGCCGCTCTGGAAAGCCTGGAGAACCCCGGCGCCGCCCGGCGGACGCTGCTGGCCGACGGCACGCTGTCGCTCACTGTCGCCGGCCAGACCGTGACGCTGACCAGGGAAGACGTGGATCTCCGTCTGGAGGCCCGGCCGGGCTGGTCGGCCGCACAGGGACGCGCCGCCGTCGTCGTGGTCAGCACCGAGCTGACCCCCGAACTGCGGGAGGAAGGCCTCGTCCGCGAGCTGATCCACCACGTACAGGGCCTGCGCAAAGAGCAGAACCTCCCGTATGAGGCGCGCATCACGCTCTACGCGGCGGTGCCCGCTGCACTGGCCGAAATCATGCGCCGCTTCGCCGGCATCATCGAGGCCGAATGCCTTGCGGAGCGCATCGAGTTCACGCTTCCGCCGGACGCGGCCGGGCTGACGGTGAGACTGGACGGCTTTGAGGCCAAGCTGGCGATCCGCCGCGCTTAGTCGCGGCGACGCGCTTTGCACCCGGCCCGTATCACCGGGCGCGGCCAGACGCCCGGCGCCCGGCGGGGGGAGCCGGGGGGAGCGGCGGCGCGGCAGCGCGGCCCGACAGGACGCGCGCCCCTCGGCGGCGCCCCGGCGGCGCCGGATTGCCCACGGTCGTATAGAATGTGCTGTGCCTTGCGAACGGGGCGGCGGCTCGAGGCCGGAGAAGGTGACGGGTGACTGAACTGCTTACTCCGGTCGTCGAGTACGAGGCCGTTGCCGCCGGTGCGGCCCCGCCCCGCTGGTCACGCCGGGCGGGAACGCGCATCGACCTGCACTGCCATTCGACGTTCTCCGACGAGCGTGTGCGCTGGCTGCCGGGCCTGCGCTTCCGGCCGCTGCTGGAGCCAGAGCAGGTCTACGATCTGGCCAAGTCGCGGGGCATGGACTTCGTTACGCTGACCGATCACGACACGATCGACGGCTGCCGGGCGCTGCTCGACCGGCGCGGGCCGCTGCCGGACTTCATCTTCGGCGAAGAAGTGACCACCGCCTTCCCCGAGGACGGCACGATCATCCATGTGAACGTCTACGACATCGATGAGCGGCAGCACGCCGAAATCCAGCGCCGGCGTCACGATGTGTACGGCCTGGTCGAGTTCCTGCGCGGCAGCGGCAAGCTGTACGTCCTGAACCACATGACCTGGACGCAGCAGCACCGGGCCCTCAAGACCTGGCAGATCGAAGCCATGCTCGCGCTCTTCGACGTGTTCGAGGGCCTGAACGGTACGCGGAGCTTCGCGCACAACGCCTTCACCTGGCAGGTCACCCACGGCCGCGGGAAGGTGCTCGTCGCCGGCAGCGACTCGCACACCGCCCGCGTCGGCACGACCTACACGCTGAGCGCCGGCCGCACGGCCGCCGAGCTCCTGGCTGCCATCCGCGCCGGGAACGCCGCCCCCTGCGGCGCCTTCGGCACGCCGGAACAGTTCCGCAACGATGTCTGGATCACGCTCCAGAGCAACGTGGAGCGCCACATGACCGAAGCCTCGGGCGTCTGGCGCCGCGGAGCGTGCCGCGCGGTGCAGCGCCTGGGCCGGCTGGCGCATCCGCTGGTGTGCCTCGGCTATCACGCCCGGCAGAGTCTGCTGATCCGCCGCTCGTTGCAGGCCCTGCCGGCCTGAAGCGGCGTGCCCCGGACTCAGGGCATGCGGGGCTGCTCACTCGCTGATCTGGAGCGACGCCAGCGCCGTCGCCACGTCGTCGACGATATCAAAGATGTGATCCAGGCCGGTCACCAGGAATACGCCCCACACCTGGCGGTTGATGCCGCACAGCTTCAGCTTGCGCTCGTTGGTGATGGTCACCAGCTTGCGCAGCTTGAGCAGCTTGGCGATGTTCGAGGAATTCAGGTAGTTGACGTTGGCGAAGTTCAGCACCACATCCAGCCGCGTGTTGCCGGTGCACTGCTCGATGATCGCCGTCAGATCGTCCGTATACTGCGGGTCATCCCCCAGCTCGCCGATCAGCACCGTCTCAGACCACTGTTGAACCGCCATGCGTCCGCCTTGCCTGCCGGGAACCTGGATCCGCACCGCGCCTGGAGAAAATCCCGGCGGGGACGATACGCCGGGCGCGCCGCTCTTGTCAACCGGTCTACTTCAGCTCGACGTTCCAGTAGGCGAAGTCGAGGAATTGCTTCCAGCTCGCGTAGCGCGAGTCCGAGAGCTTGATGGTCAGCACCGGGGAGCGGCGCGGCCGCGTCGGCTTGGCCACCAGCGTCATCTGGGCCTCCTCCGGCAGGCGCCCCCCCTTGCGCACGTTGCAGCGCGTGCAGGCACAGACGACATTCTCCCAGCAGGTCGTCCCCCCCTGCGAACGCGGGATGACGTGATCGAGGCTCAGCTCGCTGCTGGGGAAACGCCGCCCGCAATACTGACACCGGTTCTGGTCGCGGGCGAACAGGTTCCGCCGGTTGAGCTTCACGCTCACCCGCGGCACCTTGTCGTAGACCAGCAGACGCACGATCTTCGGCACCGCGATCTGGAAACGCACGGTGCGGATCCAGTCGTGCGCGTGCGGCTCGAACACGGCCTTGGCGGCGCTGACCTCGACCCAGTCCGTGAAGTTGTAGGACAGGAACTTCCCGTCTTCGACCGCGACCACCTCCGCCAGCTTGCGGTACATCAGCGTCAGCGCCCGCTTGGCGCTGATGACACGCAGCGCCATGTACAGGCGGTTCAGCAACAGGACGCTGGATGCCAGGGCCGGACTGTCTGCGGTCATGAACGACACCTTGGGGGGCGCGCGGCTCAGACAACTGCACACAGCGCGGAGCCTCCCCGGTTACACCTGATACTACTGCCCGGCCACGGCGCCTGCAAGCTTCCGCGCGCATCGGCCGGCGGCTCCCGCCCCGCGGCACGGCACGGCCCAGGCCCGAACCGGCCTTGCAGCGCATCTCCGGGCGCGCGATAACCCCGACCATGTCCGGCGTCCGGCCCGCTTCTCACCCCAGCGCAGAACCGGGAGCAGCGTCGGCGCCGCGCTCCGTGCGCCGCGTCTGGCCCGTCGGGCTCGGCGCCGCCGCCCTGCTCGTGATCGTGCTCGCTGCCGGCCAGCCCGCGCTCGATGCGCCCTGGATCCAGGGCGACGAGCACATCTTCATCGTCAACAATCCCGACGTCACCGGCGCGGCCCCGTCGCGACCCACCGGCCTGCGCTGGCTGGACGTCTTCCTGCACACGCACGAGGACCTCTACCAGCCGGTCACGATCCTCAGCTATGCCATCGAGTGGTCACTGTGGGGCGCCGGCCGGATCTTCCACATGCGCCTCACCGACGTGCTGATCCATGCCCTGAACGCCCTGCTGTTGTGGGCGGCCCTGCGCGCCCTGCTGGTGCGGCTGCTGCCGCAGGACCGCGCGCCGGCCACAGGCGCCGCCTTCGCGCTGACGCTGCTCTGGGCCGCACACCCCATGCTGGTCGGCACCTATGCCGCCGACATGGGCCGTACCCATCTGCTGGCCGCCACCTTCACGCTGCTGTCGCTGCTGTGCCATCTGCGCGCCCTGCGTCCCGGCGGCGCGCGCTGGTTCGCCGGCGCCTGGACCGCACTCCTGCTGGCCATGCTCAACAAGCCGGTCGTCGGCTGGGTCGTGGTCGCATTCGCGCTGGAGTGGGCACTTGTCGGCCTGCGGCGGACGCTGGCTTCGCCCCGCATCTACCTGATCGGTCTCACCTGCCTCGCCTTTGCCGTGCTGACCATCCGCACCACCCGGCAGACGCTGCTGCTCGAAGACTCGCCGCTGCCGCTGTTCGGCGATCCGCTGGCACGGGCGGCGCTGGGACTGTGGATCTACGTGCGGAACTTCTTCGCCCCGCTGGGCTGGATTTCCACCTGGTACCCGCCGGACATCCGCACCGGCTGGGATTACGCGCCCGTGTGGCTCGGTACGCTGCTGCTGGCGGCCGCGGCGGCCGGCGCTGCTCTGGCGGCACGCAGCCGGCAGACGCGCGGCGTGGCGGTCGGGCTGGTGTGGCTGATAGCGATGTGGCTGCCGGCCAGCGGCCTGGTCGGCGCGCGCGTGCTGGCGGCGCAGGATCGCTACTTCTACCTGCCGGCGATGGGCCTGCTGCTGGCCGGCGCCACGGGCCTGCTGCGCTGGTGGCGGCGCGACCCGGCCGCCGGGCCGCGCAAACTGGCCGCCGTCGTCGCGCTGGCGCTGCTGCTCAGCCTCGCCGGGATCCCCGCCGGTCGAACCTTGTGCCGCGAGGCGCGCAGCACGATCGCGCGGGCCAATCGCGCCGTGCGCCTGAACCCCGACGACCCGCGCGTCATGGAGTTTGCGGCGGCCGCCTACGATTTCTCACGCAACCATGACTCGCTGGAAGCCCGCGCCGCGCTGCCGCCCGACTTCCGACTGGAAATGGAGACGGCGCTGCGCCGGGCCAGCGCCCTGGCCGAGGCGCACCCGCAGTACTTCGGGACGGCGCACGACCGCGCCGCCTTTCATCGCCGGCTGTCGTACAAGTTCTGGGGCATCGGCCGGTACGAGGAGTCGCTGGCGGAGGCGGAGCGCGCCCGGGCGTTCGAGCCGGACGCCAAACTGACCTGGCTGCGCCTGGCCCACGCCTATCGCGCGCTGCGGCGCTGGGAGGACGCGCGCCGCGCCTACGAAAGGCTCCTGCAACTCATACCCCCAGAGGCCCCGGACCTGGGCCTGCGCCACATCGAGTTCGCCGACCTGCTGCTCAACAGCTTCAACGATCCCGCCCGGGCGCTGCACCACTACCGCGCCGCCCTGGCCGTGGAGGAACGGCTGCCGGCGGATGCGCGGCGCCTGGCCTGCCTGGGCGCGGCGCGCTGCGAGGTACTGGCCGGGTCCGGCAGCGACGGCTACCAGCTCGCGCTGCTGGTTCTCCAGGCCGAGCCGGACAACGTCGAGGCGGCGCGGATTGTCGCCCTGTACTACCTTCACAGCCACCGCTGGGAGGAGGCTGCCGGGCTGTACCGCCAGATCCTCGATCGCCTTCCGTGCGACTATGAGTCCCTCTGCAAGTTCCAGACGGTCTGCCGCGTGAGGGGTGATTGGCGCAGTGCTGCGCTGGCCTGGCGGGGCGCCGTCGAGTCCGAGCCCCATAACCTGCTGTATCGGTCGCACCTGGTGTGGGCGGCGGCCTGTGCGGGCGAAGCGTCCGCGGCGGACCAGGCGGACGAGCTGTTGGCCGTATCGTCCGATAATCGCTTCGCTTGCCTGGCAATGGCACTCCTGTCGATCAGGGCAGGCGACCTGAAGCAGGCCCGCGACTGGGCCGTCCGCGCCCGTCATGGCCCCCAACTGCCGGGCGCACGCGAGTTTGCCTGGGCTGAGACGACCCTTGAGGTCATGGTCGAACGGGGCGAGCTGCCCCAGGAGGCCACCCTCGTGCGGGCCGTACTGTGGGCGGAACTTGGCGACCCCGCCAAGGGGCGCCGGCTGGTTCTCGAATACCTGGACGCCCGGACCGACTCCCCCTGGGTCGGCTTGGCCGAGCTGATCCTCGAGCAAGACCTGCGCGGCGAGGGGGCCGGTTGACGAATTAGCGTCACCACGCTGCCCCATCCTGCCGATTTCCAAAAACGTCGATTGAAACTCCCTGGCCACTTGTTATACTCTTAGGTGGCGGGGAGACCGAAGCTGGGGGCACCCGGCAGCGGCTGCCCTAAGTCGGTTTTCTCGAACAACTTGCTTCCACTCGCTGCGGCACCCTCAGACCGCGCCAATACCCAAAGGGTGCCGCACGCCCTTTAGTAGGGCCCAGCGCTGTGGACGATGTTCCGTCAGCCGCCCGCTCACCCCGCATAAAATACTCACCGCACAGCTCTCACAGCTTACGTGTGTCGCACGCGACGGACGTCCACCGCGCCTGGGTCGCTGCGTCGGTCGTCAGGCTATAATGCCTTCGTGCTGCGGGCGCACCACTCCAGATCGCCGCGCCGTCCGCGCCACGCGTGGCTTTATGCCCTGCCGCAAGCCTCGCTGCCGCACAGCGTCACGTGCAACGGGCAGCGCTTCGAGCACGTCGCGACCTTCAAGCACGATTTCTTCGCCGCCACTGGCCTGTATCGGGGACGCGACGGGCTGGCCGTCCTGAAGCTCGGCCGGCAGCATGAGGTGCTGTCGCTGCCGGGAGCGTGGATCGGCGAGCTGCTTACGCGACGCGAAGTGCGCATATACACGCTGCTTCAGGATCTGCCGGGCATACCGCGCCTGATCGGCACCGTCGGCCGGAACGGGTTCCTGCACACCTTCGTGCCGGGGCACGCGTTGCAGCGCGACGCGCGGGTCTCCGACACGTTTTTCGACGAGCTGCGGACGCTGCTGGCCGGGCTGCACCAGCGGCATCTGGCCTACGTCGACCTCAACAAGCGGGAAAACATCCTGCTCGGCCAGGACGGCAAGCCCTATCTGATCGACTTTCAGATCGCGCTGCATCTGCCACCTGTCGGGTGGCGCCGTCTGCCGCCGGTGCGCTGGCTGCTCCGCCGCTTCCAGGACGCGGACCGCTACCATTATCTGAAGCACAAGCGGCGGCTGCGGCCGGACCTGCTGACCGCCGATGAGTCCCGCGAGCTGGAGCGGATGGCGATCTGGATCCGGCTGCACCGCTGGCTGACGCGCCCGCTGCGCGACCTGCGCCGGCGCACGCTGCGCCGCCTCGCGCGTTCGGAGACTGTGGCGCCAGCCGGCGTGGCCGACGGCCGGCCGGCCGGGCGCTGTGCGTCCGCTGCGAACCGGCGCGCCGGCCGGCGAGCCTGAGGCGTGCCGCCTGTTGCGCCGCGCACGGCACTGCTATACTGCGCGACCCGGACGCGCCTCGCGGGCGCGGCGGCCGCCGTCGGGGCCGGGTGACCAGGAAGGCTGATGCGCGATGGCAAAGCAAGCGAAAGTGATCGTCGTCGGGGGCGGACTGGGCGGCCTGTGGGCGACGGTGCGCCTGGCCGAGGCCGGTTATCCGGTCGATCTGTTCTCACTGTTTCCGGTCAAGCGTTCGCACTCCTGCTGTGCCCAGGGCGGCATCAACGCCGTGCTGGATATCAAGGGGCAGCGCGACACGGTCGAGCAGCACATCATTGATACGATCAAAGGCGGCGACTATCTGGCCGATCAGCCGCCCATCAAGACCATGTGCGAGGACGCCCCGGGGCTGATCCGCACCTACGACCGCATGGGCGTCACCTTCAGCCGCACCCCGGAAGGCATCATGGACCAGCGGCTGTTCGGCGGCGTGAAGAACAAGCGGACCTGTTTTGCCGGGGCCACGACCGGCGCCCAGCTCCTGTATGCCATCGACGAGCAGGTGCGGGCGCACGAGTTCAACCAGCACGTTCGCAAGTTCGAACACTGGGAGTTCCTGTCGCTCGTGCTGGACGCGGCCGGCGTGTGCCGTGGCATCACGGCTCTGAATCTGCGCAGCATGCAGGTCGAGGCTTTCCGGGCCGACGCCGTCGTCATCGCCACCGGCGGGGCCGGGCTGATCTGGGGCCGCTCGACCATGTCCACCAACTGCACCGGGGCAGCGGCTTCGCGCGTCTATCAGCAGGGTGCCAGGTTCGCCAACGCCGAATTCGCCCAGTTCCACCCCACCGCCATGAAGGGGCACGACAAGCTGCGCCTGATCACCGAGGCGTGCCGCGGCGAAGGCGGGCGCATGTGGGTGCCGCGCAAGGCGGGCGACACGCGCGCGGCGCGCGACATCCCCGAGGATGAACGCTTCTACTTCCTGGAAGAGTGGTATCCGACCTACGGCAACACCGTGCCGCGCGACGTGGCCTCGCGGGCGATCATCCGGGTGACGCGGCACATGGGGCTGGGGGTGCGCGGGCAGGAAATCGTCTATCTCGACCTGACCCACAAGCCGCGCGAGTTCCTCCAGGCCCGACTGGGCGGCATGCTCGAGATGTACGAGACCTTCGCCGGGGTGGACCCCTACACCAACCCCATGGAATGCTTTCCGGCCATGCACTACACCATGGGCGGCATCTGGGTCTCGTTCGAAAAGGACGTGCACACCGGCGGCATGGTCCGCGTCCATCCCAAGAACCACGCCACCAGCATCCCCGGGCTGTACGCCTGCGGCGAGTGCGACTTCGCCTACCACGGCGCCAACCGGCTGGGGGCCAATTCGCTGCTGTCGGCCTCTTTCAGCGGACGCGTGGCCGGCGACGCGGTGACGGCCTACCTCAAGAGCCTCAAGTCGGGCGCCGACAGCGTGCCGCAGTCGCTGTACGACGCCGAGCGCCGCCGCCAGGAAGAGATCAACCGGCAGTTGCTGTCGCGCGCCGACGGTGAGAACGCCAGCACGCTGCATCGGCGCCTGGGCGAGATCATGTCGGAGCACGTTTTCGTCGAACGCACCAACGCCGGCCTCGACCGGGCCCTGGCGGAAATCGCCGAACTCAAGGAGCGGTCGCGGCGCATCGCGCTGGACGATCGGAGCGGCTGGTCCAATCAGGCCCTGCCCTGGGCGCGCCAGGTGCAGGACATGATCGTCCTGGCGGAGGTGGTGGCCCGGTGCGCCCGGCTGCGCGACGAGTGCCGCGGCTCGCATTACAAGGCCGAGTTCGAACTCAAGCCTCCGGAAGGCAAGTTCGCCGGCGACCCGGAGTATGAGGCTTACCGCCGGCGCTGGCAGGCCAACAACGAGCGCTGGCTGAAGCACTCGCTTGCCACGCATACGCCTGACGGACCGCAGATCGAGTACCGCCCGGTGGATACGTCGGTGATGGCGCCGGAGACGCCACGGGATTACAGATAGAGACGACACGGCGCCCGGTGTGGGCCGCACCACGGGCGCCGCAGGCTACGGAAACGCCGCGATGGAAAAGGTGATTCACTTTCGCATCAGACGCCAGGACGGACCGGACGCACCGCCCTACTGGGAGGAGTTCAAGATACCGTATGCGCCGCAGCACAATGTGATCTCGGCGCTGCTGTACATCCGCGAGCATCCCATCAACACCCGCGGGCAGCGGGTCGCCCCGGTGGTCTGGGAAAGCAACTGCATGGAGGAGGTCTGCGGGGCCTGCTCGATGCTGGTCAACGGCGTCCCGCGCCAGGCCTGCGCCGCGCTGGTCGATACGCTGACGCAGCCGATCACGCTGGAGCCGCTGACCAAGTTCCCGGTGGTGCGCGATCTGGCCGTCGATCGCCAGCGCATGTTCGACGCCCTGGGACGCGTCAAAGCCTGGGTACCGCTGGACGGCACGCAGGACATCCATCAGCACGCCCCGCGCATCAGCCCCGTCGAGCAGTCGCTGCGCTACGTTTTCTCACGCTGCATGACCTGCGGCTGCTGCATGGAGGTCTGCCCGCAGTATCACGACCATTCGGCGTTCGTCGGTCCGGCGCCGCTCGGGCAGGTCTTTCTGCACAACTCGCACCCCACCGGCGGGTTCTTCAAGGCCGACCGCCTGCACGCGATCATGGGCGTCGGCGGCATCGCCGACTGCGGCAACGCCCAGAACTGCGTCAAGGTCTGTCCCAAGGACATCCCGCTCACCACTGCCATCGGCGCCCTGGGTCGCGCGGCTACCCGGCAGTGGCTGCACGACCTGTTCGTGCGCTGAAGCGCTCCTGCCCGCCGCCCGCACCCGGAGAGCAAGGCTCCGGCCCGGGTGCGCTCCGGCCGCTGCGCCGTCGGTCGCCACTCTAGCGGTTTCTGCGCACCAGCACGGCTGTCAGATCGTCCGCCTGCGGGCGACCGCGCCGGAACTGCTCGACCGCAGCGTGCAGCTCTCTGATGAGGTCCGCCAGCGGCGTGTCCGTCCGGCGCTGGATCAGCTCGATGACGCGCTGCTCGCCGAACTGCTGCCCGTCCGGGTCGGTGGTTTCGTAAAACCCGTCGGTCAGCAGCACCAGCGTCGTGCCGGGGGAAAAGTGCATCTGGCCCGGCGCTTCGAATTCGGCCCCCGGAACGACGGCCAGCGGCAGCGCGTTCGCGGGCCGGGATTCCACGCCCGCCGCCTGGACCAGGATCAGCGGCCCCTGTCCGCCGGCGACGTATTCAAGGGTGTGCGTCCGGGGATCGAGCAGCCCGATGAAGGCGGTCACAAAGCGGTCCGTGGCCAGGTCGTCGGCGAGCAGGTCGTTGACGCGGGCGGCGACGGCGCGCAGCTCGCGGGTCACCGACAGCAATGCCCGCAACAGGGCCCGGCACTGGGCGACGATCAGCGCCGGCCCCACCCCGTGGCCGGTCGCATCCGCCAGGAAGAGCGCCAGTCGCCCGTCATCCAGGCGGATGAAGTCGTACGCATCCCCGCCGGTCTCGTCCGCCGAGCGGTTCCACCCCGCGATCTCGTAGCCCTCGACCACCGGGTTGTGCTTGGGGAGCATGCCCTGCTGAATCTCGCGCGCGATGTCCAGATCGCGCTGCATGCGCTGCTTCTCGGCGTATTCCTCCAGCAGCCGACCGCGATCCAGAGCCACGCCGGCCTGGGCACTGAGCACGCGCGCCAGCTCCTCGTCGGCGCTGGTGAAGCATCCGTCGCGCTTGTTCAGCGCCTGCAACACGCCGATCAGCTCCCCCTGGATGTTCTCCAGCGGCAAGGCCAGCAGGTTGCAGGTGCGGTAGCCGGTCTGCCGGTCGACCTCGGGGTTGAAGCGCGGGTCGGCGTACGTGTCGGGGACGTTGATGCAGGCCCGGCAGCGGGCGGCCTGTCCGGCTATGCCGCGGCCGGCCGGAAAACGCAGCGCCTCGACGCCTTTGGCCACGCGGCTGTACAGCTCGTCGGAGCGCGGATCGTAGAGGAAGATCGTCGCGCGGTCGCAGTCGAGGACCTCGCAGGTCGCCTCGACGATCGTCCCCAGCAGTACATCCAGATCGTTCGTCACCGCCATGTAGCGGGCGATGTCCAGGATGCGCCGCAGGTTCTCGTTTTCGCGCTTCAGATCGGACATGCGTCTCACACGCTCCGCGCCCCGCCGCGCACGCCGCGCCGGCACCGCGCACGCCGCAATCCGTCCCCGCCCGTCGCGCCCTGGCGGCAGGCCCTTCCGGCACGCAGCCGCCCGCAGGCCTTCTCCCAGCCACGCCCGCGCCGCGCTCCGCAGCCTATGCCCGCCGACCCGCCTCCGCAATCGCTCACAGCGCCCCACGCTCCAGCCTGCTGACCGGCGCACGCTCCAGAATGAACGTCTTCGGCCCGTGCCCCGCGAAACGGATCGCGGCGCGCGTCTGCCCGGACCCCGCCCGGATCCACTCCACGGTGCCGACGCCGTAACTCGCATGCCGCACCAGCATCCCCGGCTTCCAGTCGGCAAACGGCGAGCCGGCCGCCGCCAGCGGCTCAGGTCCGGTCGGATCGTCCGGCGAGAACACAGGCTCGTCATCAAAGGCCCCGGCCGCCTTGCCGCCGCTGCGCCGGGCGCGGCTGCGTTCCGCAAGCGGGAG
>Ga0209018_1002487_pt1 | contig 12922 bp, 5 predicted proteins | sample YNPBryBLVA2012_FD_185814 | JGI IMG/M metagenome (GOLD analysis project Ga0209018, IMG submission 185814) | Anoxygenic and chlorotrophic microbial mat microbial communities from Yellowstone National Park, USA - YNP Bryant BLVA 2012 (SPAdes)... ...
CGGGTGCGTCAGATCGAGGCCCAGGCGCTCAGCCGCCTGCGCCACCCTACCCACGCCCGCCGGTTGAGGGATTTCTTGCGGAGTTGATGTCGCTGGACAGCCAGTGAGAGTCTGAGGAGAAGCGGCTCCAATGGCGGATGATCTTCCCCAGGTGGACACGAAAGAGTTCCTCCGCCCCATCCTCTTCGGGTTGGCGGAAGAGGAACTGGACGACCTGGCTCGGGCCGCTGTTGTGCGCTCTTTCTCGCCTGGTGCCGCGATCTGTCGAGAGGGGGAGCCGGCGGGGGCTTTCTTCGTCGTCGTCTCCGGGCGGGTGGCCATCCTGAAGCAGTTGGACGACCAGACGGAACGGCTGCTCCACCACGCCGGCCCCGGCGAGTTCTTCGGCGAGATGGCTATCGTCCAGGAAAGCGGCCGCACCGCTACCGTTCGTGCGGTCGAGCCGACACTGGTGCTGGAAATCGGGCGGGAGGAGTTCCTCAGCGTCCTGGGGCGCAGCCCTTCGCTGGCCGTCCGCATCCTGGTTCACCTGACCGACCGCCTGCGCAGTGCCGATCAGCAGGCCATCGTCGAACTGCGGCAGGCGAACGAGGAGTTGCGTCGCGCCTTCGCACGGCTGGAGCGGCTGGACCGTACCAAGTCGGATTTCATCCAGGTTTCGGCTCACGAACTGCGCACCCCGGTGGCGGCGCTGAAGGGGTATGCGCAGATGATGAAGGACCACCCGGTGGTGAAGAAGGATCCGAGCCTGAGCGCGCTCGTGGAGGGCGTGATCACCAGCACCGACCGTCTGCACCGCATCTTCGATAACATCCTCGACCTCTCGCGGGTTGTGGCCGGCGGCCTGGAGATACATCGCAGTCCGGTGAGCCTGGCGATCATCTTCCAGGGCATCCGGCTGGAGTTCAGCGAGGCGCTGGAGCGGCGCAACCTGACGCTGGAACTGGTGGGCTTGAGCGGGTTGCCGTTCTGTCCGGCGGATCCCGACCTCATCTACAAGGCCTTCCGGCACCTGGTGAACAATGCGCTGAAGTACACTCCCGATGGCGGGCGGATCACCGTGACCGGCCAGCAGGTGTCGTTGCCTGACCTGGGAGACTGTGTGGAAGTGGTCGTGGCGGATACCGGCATCGGTATTGCCCCGGAGGACCTGGACCTCATCTTCGAGAAGTTCTATCGCACTGGTGAGGTGGCGCTGCACTCCTCGGGGACCGTGAACTTCAAAGGGGGCGGGCCAGGTTTGGGGCTGGCCATCGCTCAGGGGGCCGTCCTGGCCCACGGTGGGCGCATCTGGGCCGAGAGCCCCGGCTATGACGAGCAGACCTGTCCGGGCAGCCGCTTCATCGTGCAGTTGCCCCTCGGAGGGACGGGGTGAACGGCTGGCAGTCGGTGCTCGACCTGTTGAGCGGCGGGCCAGGTGCCTTTGTCTACCACCTGATGGTGCTGCTGGCCCTGCTGGCAACGGCGGGCATCGCCTTCATCGAATACCGCCGCGCCCGCAACCCCGACCAACAGCGTATCGCCTGGGCCTTCTTGGTGCTGTTCCTGGTACGCGCCCTGCTCCTGATGACCAGCCCGGCACAGGCTGATTCCCTGACTGGCGGCGTGTCACTGGTCAACCTGTCTCTGCCCGTCCTGGCCGGCGCACTGGAGGTGGTCAGCCTGGCTGTGATGTGGTGGGCTTTCCTGACCCCGTTGGTGGGCAGGCGGGGCGGCCGGTTGTTTCTGTTCGGTACCCTCGGACTGGCGGCGGTCGTTGTGGCCGTCTTCATTCCCCTGTGGTCCCGCGCACTACGCCAGGGCACGACCGCGGGTTACAGCGCGTCCTGGCAGTACTCTGCCTGGACTGCCTGGGTGACCCTGATCGCCCTTTCCGCTGCGCTCGTGTTGTTCCTCGGCCGGCGGCGTGTCGAGTACGACCTGCCGACGATCTCCTTCGCTATGCTGGCCGGTGGGGGTGGCCTGGTCCTGTTCGGCCAGATAGGGGCAGGGCGGGTGGTCAGCCTGATCGCCTATTCGCTGCTGGTGGTCGCGGTGTACCGGACCGCGCTGCAGGACCTCTACGCCTACCGGCGGGAACTGGAGACGCTGAGCGAAGAGTCCCTGCGGCAGACCCGCGAACTGTTGTTTCTGCTCGAGGTGGGCCGGGCGGTGGGGGAATCGCTGGAATTGGACGCCATGCTGCACAACGTGGCGGCCAGCGTGGCCAACGCGCTCGATGCGGATCGCTCGGCGGTTTTCCTGGCGGGCGAAGAAGAGGAATCGCTGTGGCTGGCGGCGCAGTATGTCCCGCTGCAGCGGGCGGGGACCCGGCACGAGGCGCAGCCGGTCTCACTGAGCGATCAGCCGTTGCTGGAGCACGTCTTGCGGCGACGGAAGCAGATGCTCGTCAGCCCGCAATCCAGCCCTTCCCGGCTGCGCCCGCTCTATGACCTGCTTGGCAGCCATGAAGAGGGACCTTTGATTGTGCAGCCACTGCTCCTGAAGCAGCGCGTGCTGGGGGTGCTGGTGGTCGGCAATGACCGAAGCAAGCGCCCATTCGATACGGGGGAGGCGCGGCTGTGTGACGCTGCCGCCCCGCAGATCGCCGCAGCGATCGAGAACGCCCGTCTCTATAGCCGCGTCGAGCAACAGGCTGCTCGGCTGACTGCGGCGTTGCAGGCTCAGCAGGAGGAGGCCAGTCGCCGCGAGGCGATCCTGGAGAGCACTGCTGAGGGGATCATTGTCACCGATGCCGGGGGGCAGGTGGCGCTGATGAACGCCGCGGCGGAGCGGGTGCTTGGGGTCGAACGGAGCCAGGTGTTAGGCCATCCCCTGCAGCCGCTGCTGGAGGCCGTGGCTATTGACCGTGAGGTGAATCTGGAACGTCTGCAGCAGGCCGCGCTGCCGGTCCACCTGACCTTCGAGTTGCAGGGCCGGCAGGTGGAGGTCAGCGCGGCGCCGGTCCGTGCAGCCGACGGCACTTTCCTGGGGATGGTAGCCGTGCTGAGGGATGTGACCAGGGAGGTCCAGGCGGAGCGGGCGAAGCGGGAGTTCATTGCTGTCATCTCCCACGAACTGCGCACTCCGCTCACGGCCATCCTGGGCTACGCCGAGGTCCTCTACGCGGGCACGGCTGGTGACCTGAACCCCACTCAGTCCCGATTTGTCACCACCATCCACGACAACGCCCGTCGGCTGGTCAGTCTGGCGAATAACCTGATCGCCCTTTCGGAGGGGGATCGTGGGCGGCTGGAGTTGCAGTACGCGCCCACCGATCTGGCGTTCATCATCGGTGATGTGGCCAGAGGCTTTGCCGCGCGGATGGAGGCGGCGCAGTTGGAGTGCACGGTGGAGGTGGAACGCGACCTGCCGTTGATCGAGGCTGACCCGGAGCGCATCCGCCAGATTCTGGTGAACCTGGTCAGCAATGCCATGAAGTACACTTTCCCTGGCGGCCGGGTGACCATCGGCGCGGGGGCGATGCCGGTGGCGGAGGGCGGCGAGCCGGAGTACTGCCGGCTGTGGGTCAGCGACACAGGCGTGGGCATCGCGCCGGACAAGCAGCAGGTTATCTGGGAGCGCTTTTCTCGCGGCGACGGGCCGGTGAGGGAAGAGGGGAGTGGCCTGGGCCTGGGGTTGACGATCGTCAAGTCGCTCGCCGAGGCCCATGGGGGCCGGGTGTGGGTCGAATCGGCCCCTGGTCAGGGCAGCACCTTCACCGTGCTTCTGCCGGTGCGCCGTCCCGCCCCGTCGCTGCTGGAGGGGGAGCCCGCTTACCCGGCGCTGGCGTGACGCCCCCATCGCGGAACCTGAAACCCTGAAACCTGGAACCCCAAAGCCTGAAACCCTCGCGGGGTGACTTTCCCGACCAGAGCCCAATGAACGGAGAACAGGAGGAGAAGGGATGGATACGGTGCGGGAAGTGTTGAGCGCCTTGCTTCTCGCGCCTGGTGATCTGTACTACCACCTCGCGCTGCTGTTCACATTGCAGGTCCTGGTTGCGGTGGCCTGGGGCTACCATCAACGTCAGCGGGACGAGGGCGGAGCCTGGCAGGTGCTGGCAGCGGCAGTGGGCATGCTGCTCACCCGTGTGGTGCTGATCGGCGGCAGCGCCGTGGCCGGTGCTGGCGCCTTGCCCGCGGCTGCGCTGCTGCCTCCGCTGGAACGCTTCCTCGATCTGACGTTGCTGATCCTGACCCTGTGGGGTTTCCTTCCCCTCCTTCGTGACCACGTGCGGTTGGGCGCAGCCTGGCTGGCCGTGGGACTGCTTGGGGCAGGGCTGGCCTATGCCTCTTTCGCCGCCATCTGGCCGACGCTGGAGGCGGCAGGGCTGGCCTACAACGGCTACTGGCAGTCCCTGGTGTGGGACATCGCTGGCGTGGCCCTGGCTGCGCTGGGTCTCCTGCTCCTGCTCATCTGGTCACGGCCAGGCGTGGGGTTGCTGGCGGCGGCGCTCCTGGCCTGGCTGGGCGGGTACCTCTTTCAACTCCTGGCGCCACCTTTCTCCCCGCACCTGGCGGCGGCGGTGCGACTGGCGAACCTGATGGCGGTCCCGCTGGTGACCGCGCTGGCCTTCCGCGAGGCGCTGCGCACTCCTGCTCCTCAGGCCGTTGCCCCTCCCGCGCCGACCGTCTCCGGTGACCTGCGTCCCCTGCTTGACCTGGCACGAAGGGTTGAGGTGGCGGCGGACCCGGAGGCGGTGCTCGCCTCCGTCCTGCCCAATCTGGCGGGCTTCCTGGGGGCGGATTTCCTGACCGCGGGCCTGTTGACCGGCCGCGCCGGTTCTGAACTGCGCATCGTGGCGGTCCATCCCGCCCGCAATGACAGCAGTCCCCCCTCCTTTACCCTCTCGCTCAAGACCTGCCCGCCGCTGAACTCTGCCGCCCGTTCGCGCCGGTCGCAATTGATTGATGACCTGGCCACCGAACCGGGCCTGACCGCGTTGATGGGCCAACTGGGTTTTCCCCAGGGGGGACCGCTCCTCTGCGAACCGCTTGTCAGCGGGAGAGAGACGCTGGGGTTGCTGCTCCTGCCCGGGAACGGTCGTCCGATCTCCGAGGATCAACAGGAGGGAGCGCGCGCGGCGGCGGCGCTGCTGGGCGGAGCGGTGGCCAGCGCCTTCGCCCGCCGCGTGCTCCAGCAGCAGGTCGCCGACCTGACGGCAGCACTCCAGGCGCAGGAGGGGTACAAGGAACGCACCGCAGCCGCACAGGCGGAATCCGAACAGGCCCGCCGTGACTCCCAGGAGTTCGCCCGCCGGGTGACCGAACTGGAAGAGGAACTGGCCCGCCAGCGCCGCCACAGCGAGGAACTGGCGGAACTGCTCCGCCTGCGCGAGGAGCAGGCCCAGCAGGGGGCCGCTGCCGCTATCTATGAGGGGGAGATGAAGAGCCTGGCTGAGACCTGTGAGCGGTTGCAAAGCCAGGTGGAAGAGTGGCGGCAGCGGAGCGAGGAGTGGGAGCAGGAACGGGAGCACCTGCTGGAGCAGTTGCGCGTCGCCGGGGGGCAGGAGGAGCCTGTGGAGACTGCGGCGGCGAACGGCGTGCTGGTCGCCGACGAGCGGGGCAACATCGTCATGGCCGATAGCGGCGCCCAGTCCATCCTCAAACAGCGCGAGCGCGACCTGCTCGGCGTGCCGCTGCACGGCCTGCTTCCTGACCCGGTCTGGGCGCAGGCGGTGGGTGAGCTGCTCTCCGGAGCCCCAGGCGGGGATGAGGGGACCGCGGTGACCTTCGAACGTGGCGGACGGGTGGGGCGCGCGCGCATGCGCCGCCTGTCCGTCAGCGGGGGAGCGCCTGCGGGATATGTCGTGATGCTCTACGCCGATCAGGAGCAGGACGACCGGGGAGAGGTACTCTCCGGCCTGGCCAACGAGTTGCGCACGCCGATGACTTCCATCGTGGGCTACACCGACCTGCTGCTCAGCGAGTCGGCGGGCATCCTGGGGGAGATGCAACGCAAATTCATGCAGCGGGTGAAGGCCAATGTCGAGCGCATGGGCAGCCTGCTCAACGACCTCATTGACCTGGCCACCACGGGCGGGACGCGCATCGAACTGAGCGCCGAGCCGGTTGACCTGATCTCGGTGATCGAGGAGGCCATCGTCGGCCTCTCGGCCCGTTTCCGGGAGCGCAACCTGACCGTCCGGCTCGACCTGCCGCTCCAGTTGCCGCCGGTGCGGGCGGATCGGGATGCGCTGTACCAGATCATGCTCCACCTGCTCTCCAACGCCGGCCAGTGCTCGCGACAGGGGACAGAGGTGGTCGTCACTGGCCATCTGGAGAAGGCGGAGGGATTGCCTCCGTACCTGCGCATCTCCGTCGCGGATACCGGCGGCGGCATCGCCCCTGAGGATCATCCGCGGGTCTTCCAGCGTTTCTACCGCGCCGATAGCCCGCTCATCGCCGGGCTGGGGGAGACGGGGGTTGGCATGGCCATCGCCAAGGCGTTGGTGGAGGCGCACGGCGGGCGCATCTGGGTAGAGAGTGAGATGGGGGTCGGCAGCACCTTCAGTTTCATCATGCCGGTCAGCGAATAGGAGAGGGGAGATGGGCCGGGCAGGCGAGGCATCAGCAGCAAGGGGTGGACTGCGCACCCTGGCGGTGGGTGCGGTGCTCTTCGTGGGGGCCGCTGCGTTGCTGCTGGGCAGCCTGTGGCTGGTCGCCACCGAGCGGCTGATGAGCCTGCCACCGGTCTCGCCCGTTGCGCAGGTGACGCCGCTTCCCACGCCGCCGGTCACGGTCAAGGCCACGCTACTGCCCCCGCCCACGGCCACCGTCCCGCCTACCCCCTCCCCCACGGGGGCGGCGACCGTTGTTCCGATGGCGCCCTTTTCCCCCACGCCCACCGTCGGCGCGGCTCTCTACCCCACCTGCCCCCCGCCTGCCGGCTGGCGAGCCTATTGGGTGCAGCCTGGTGACACGCTCTACTCCCTGGCGTGGCGCGCCGGCACGTCCGTCTTCGTGCTGATGCAGGCCAACTGTCTGGATAGTGAGATATTGCTGGCTGGCCGCATCATCTATCTGCCGCCCTCTTTCTTTGCCACCCCCACGGCTGTGCCCTGCGGCCCGCCGCCGGGTTGGGTGCTCTACACCGTCTCCGCCGGCGACACGCTGTACAACCTGGCTTTGCGCACAGGCACCACCATCGAGGCCATCCGGCGGGCCAACTGCATGCTGGGGTACGTGCTCTACGTCGGCCAGCCGCTCTACCTGCCGACCTATCCGGCGCCCCTCTCGCCGATCCCCTCCTGGACGCCGGAGGTGCCCACCTTCACTCCCACGCCGACGCCGACGGAGACCCTGATGCCGACGGAAACGCCCACACCCGTCCCCTCGTTCACGCCGACGGAGACGCCCATCCCGACGGCGACCCCCGCGCCCACAGAGACGCCTCCGCCGACGGAGACGCCTTCGCCCACGCTGCCCCTGCCCTTCTACCCCACCGAGACACCCACGCCACAGAGTGCTCCGCTGGGGTCTGATTCCTTGCAACTACCCTCTTCCCCCTCTTGACTTGGCTGCCCAACTTTCTATAATAGTATCAGGGTATCCTCTCCCTATTGCCTTCTGCTTCTCCGCGTCCTCTTCTTCCCCATTGCTCAGCTGGTAAGCCTGTGCGGCTGGTGGGGCGGTGTCGTTCGTTCCGTAGCCAGCGCATCCTATGCGCTGGCGGGGCGGCATCGTTCGTTCCGTAGCCAGCGCATCCTGTGCGCTGGCGGGGCGGTGTCGTTCGTTCCGTAGCCAGCGCATCCTATGCGCTGGCGGGCGGCATCGTTCGTTCCGTAGCCAGCGCATCCTATGCGCTGGCGGGGCGGCATCGTTCGTTCCGTAGCCAGCGCGTCCTGTGCGCTGGCGGGGCGGCATCGTTCGTTCCGTAGCCAGCGCATCCTGTGCGCTGGCGGGCGGCATGGGGATGCCGCCCTACGGGGTGATCCCGTAGCCAGCACATCCTATGCGCTGGCGGGGCGGCATCGTTCGTTCCGTAGCCAGCGCATCCTATGCGCTGGCGGGGCGGCATGGGGATGCCGCCCCCCGTAGGGATGCCGCGCCTACGGGCGTTCGGAAGCAAAGAGCAGGTGCGGTTTCAACCGCCGGCCTGAACAAGTTACCCTGGTAGAAGGAGGACAGACCATGAAGAGCAGAGCGACCGTTTGGCTCGTCGTGCCGACGCTTCTGGCGCTGTTGGTCGGCATGACGCCCGTGACCGTCGCGGCCCAGCCGCGGGCTGGACGCCCTCCGCCGGAGGATGTCTCCCCCTCGCCTTCCTCCGCTCTCCTGCCCGAATGGGCAGCGCTGCTCGGTTTGCCCCAACCGTACCTGAGCGACCCCGATGTGGCCGACGCGCCCTACGGCTGGCCGCCCACGCTGGATGGCCGCATCGCCCCTGGCGAGTACGCCGGCGCCGGCAAGGTCACCTTCCCCGGCCACGGCGGCGACGTGGAGGTCTTCCTGCGCGAGGACGCCTCGTACCTGTACATCGCCTTCGACTTCCCCGATCCGCAGACCCTGGGCTCGGCGGCCCAGGTCTTCCTGGACACGGCGTATGACCGCGCCTACCAGCCGCAAACCGACGACTATCGGCTTTCCATCGGGCGAGATGGTTTTGCGATGGAGAACCAGGGCACCGGCAGCGGATGGGGGCTGCCTGGTGCGCCCGTCCAGTGGACCGCGCTGGCGACGACCACGGCCACCGGCTGGCAGGCGGAGTTCCGTATCGCTTACGCCAAACTGGGCGTCGCGCCGGGCGTGTTCCAGGTGCTCGGCCTCAGTTTCATCAACGCCTGGACGCCCACCGGCGATCACTACTGGCCCGCAGGCGCCTTCTGGACGAACCCCAATTCCTGGGGGCACCTGGTCTCCTCGTCCAACTGGGGCACGTTCTACTGGAAGCCGGGCCCATGGCAGGACTATGCCCCCTCCGGCCTGCCCGATTTCGACCAGATGCAGGTGAGCCCGACCTACTGTGGCCCCTTCGCGGTGGCCAACTCCCTGTGGTGGTTCGACTCCAAGTTCGAACAGAACCCCGTGGGGCCGAACAGCAACACGATGCCCATCAGCGACAGTTACACCCTCGTGAGGCCCTATTCCACGATGCCGCCTTTCTGGGATGACCACGACCCGCAGAACGTCGCGCCGCTGGCCACGGATTTGGCAACCAACTACTTCCGCACGGACGTGAACCAGCCGGGCACGAACATCTACGACATGTACACCGGTATCCAGGCCTACCTGCGCGACCACGGACTGTGGGATGACTACATCGTCACGCTGGTCAACAGGCCGGAGTTCCTCTGGATCGCCGAGGAGGTGATGCGCAGCGAGGATGTCATCCTGCTGCTGGGCTTCTGGCAGGAGGATCCGCTGGAGCCTGGCATGTGGCAGCGCATCGGTGGCCACTATGTCACCGTCGCCGGGGTGGACTTTGCCAACACCCAGATCGCCTTCAGCGACCCGGCGCAGGATCGGGCTGAGGTGATCATCGGAGGGGGGCGCGTGCTGGACGGTTTATTGATCCCGCACAACCCTGGTGCCCATGGGCCGCTTGAACACAACGACGCCGGCAATGTCTCCCACGATATCTACCAGGTGGCTTCCGGTTCTTCCAGCCCGGGCGGTTCCTGGTGGATCCCCGACTACATGCCGCCGACCGAGTTGTTGATGATACCCGGCCTCAACCCTAACCCTCGCTGGCAGGGGTCGCCGGTCCCCTGGCAGGGCGGCCCGGTGCATACCGAGATCGAGTATGCCCTCACCGTCTCCCCCTACAACTGGAAGGCCAGCGGGCGTTGGGTGGAGGATGACACGCCGCTCTATGGCCGCTCCTTCGTACCCTACAACGACTTTGCCCCCTCCGGCGTGCCCGATTTCGACCAACGCCAGGACAATTGGCGCAAGTTGAATCCCTACGGTGTCTGGCAGTGGACCTTCTGCGGGCCGGTCGCGGCGGCCAACTCGCTGTGGTGGTTCGACTCCAAGTTCGAGATGAACGGCGCCACGCCGCCGACCTTCGCCGAGACCTACCCCCTGGTGCATCCTTATGGTCCATACCCGTTGGATGACCACGACCCGCTGAATGTGGATGATCCGACCACCCTCTGGCCGCCGCCAGGCTGGCCGCTGATCGCTCCGCCGATCCCGCCAGGACAGGGTGAGTTCGTGGAAGACCTGGCGCTCTACGTCAAGACCGACCAGATGGGCAGCGGGACCGATGTCACAGACCTGCGCAACGGCATCGAGCAGTACCTCATTGATCGCAGCGTGCGCCAGGGGTACGTCATCACCCAGGTGTACGCGCCGGAGTTCTGGTGGGCGGCGGAGGAGGTGGAGCGCAGCGAGGATGTCATCCTGCTCTTGGGCTTCTGGCAGAATCAGACCACCGGCGCCGGCTGGGTGCGGCTGGGCGGCCACTACGTCACGCTGGCGGGGGTGGACAAGCAGGGCGGGTATGTCGGCTTCTCCGATCCCTGGTTCGACCGCATGGAGACGGTGCTGCCTCCCAACGAGTTCATCGGCATCCCGCTCTGGGGCGGGCGCATCGGCTCCGACGGCGACTCGCCGCTCGGCCCCACCGGTCTGCTGCCGACCTACACGCACAACATCCCCCATCTCCCCGGCCCGTTGCACAACGATGCGGCCAACGTCTCGCACGATGTCTACTGGGTGACACCCACTGTGAACAGTCTAGCGGGCGGAGTGTGGGGGCCGGCCAACTACGTGCAGGGATGGAGCCAGATCGAAAACTTCTGGGGCCAGAACGCCCGCGTTGATGTCCCGCCCGCCACAGGGGATCCCATTCAGACCGAGGTGGAGTGGGCGGTGGCGGTCTCGCCGGTGGCCGATGTGACGGTGGCCAAGACGGTGATGCCGGCAACGGTCACGCCGGGCGAGTGGGTCACCTTCACCATCCGCTTCCGCAACGGAGGCTCGCTCCTGGCCGAGGATGTGGTGTTGACCGAAACCCTGCCCGCCGGGTTGATCCATCCTGCGTGGAACGCCTGGACCTCCAACGGGTTGCCGGTCGTCCATCGCTCCGGCACGACCTTCACCTGGGACCTGCCCGATCTGGCGTGGGGGGAGTGGGGCGTCATCACCCTCACGGCGCAGGCCGACCCGGCGATCTCCTGGCCTGCCTCGACCGACCTGACCAACCAGGCCGACATCTCCACCTCCAGCGTCGAACAGTACCAGGTGCCAGAACTGCCCGACACGGCCACGGCGGTCGTCACCGTGCAAACTGCCGATCCCTCCATCGTCAAGCAGGCCGTGGGGATGGGGAGCGTCGTGTACAATGGGGACTGGCTGACCTTCACCCTGACCTACTCCAACGCCGGCCCGGCGGCGGCGACGAGCACGGTCATCACCGACGTCCTCTCCTCGTGGCTGACCTCGGCCACCTTCACCTACACCGATTCCTGCGGCGGCGCGCTGACGGCCAGCGACCGGTATATCTGGCAGCGGGGGACGCTGCCCGCCGGCTGCTGGGGGGTCATCACCATCACGGCGCGGATCTCTGCGCCGGTGGGGACTGCGCCCTTCCCCAACAATGCCTCCATTTTCGGTGTCCCTGATCGGGACCTCACCAACAACTCGTCCGGGCTGATCGTGCCCCTGTCCGACCGGCGCGTCTACCTGCCGATGGTGCGCAGACAGAGTTGACGGGCTACAGCCTGTCCCAACAACCGTAGGGCGGCATCCCATGCCGCCCGCCGACGCATGGGGCTGTGCCTTGGGGGGCGCAGCGCCTGTCCCAACAACCGTAGGGCGGCATCCCCATGCCGCCCGCCGACGCATGGGGGTGCGCCTTGGGGGGCGCAGCGCCGCTGCGCCCCTACTGTTGGAGGTGTACTATGGGACGTAGACCATGGCTGAACATCATCCTGGCAGCGGCAGCCGCCACCGCACTGACGATGTTCCTCCTGGTGCTCATGACGCACTCTCCTGTGTCCGCGGCTGGCGGCGAAACTTTCACCGTGGACAGCGTGGGCGATGACCCGGATGCTACCCACGGCGACTGTCAGTGCCGCACGTCCGGCGGCGTGTGCACCCTGCGCGCGGCCATCCAGGAGGCCAACGCCTGCTCCGGCCCGCAGACGATCCGCTTCGGCGGGCCCTGGCTCATCACACCGGCCACGCCGCTACCGGCGATCACCGATGACAGGACGGTGATAGACGGCAGCGAATGGTGGATGGTGGGTGGGGGTCTGGGAGGCTACCCCGCCGTATGGCTGGACGGCAATGGCCACGCCTTTAGCGGCCTGGTGATCACCGCGTCCAACTGCGCCATCTACGGCCTGGTGATCAAGAGTTTCGGCTACCATGGCATCCACCTCTATGGTGGCGCGCAGAATAACGCCATAGGCGGTACAGGCACGCACCAGCGCAACATCATCTCGGGCAATGGGCAAGACGGGGTGCTGATTCAGGGCGAAACAACGACAACGAACACGGTGGCAGCCAACTACATCGGCACCAACCCGGAAGGCACCGCTGAGCCGTTTGGGACCACTGACTGGAGCAACGGCTGGCATGGCGTGAGCGTCTGGTATGGAACCGGCAATGTGATTTCCGGCAACCTGATCGCCGACAACGGCTGGAGCGGGGTGGCCGCGGATGGGGTTGATGTGAAAACCGAGATTCGCAACAACCGCATCGGGCTCTCAGTGGACGGCCAGCCGCTCGGCAACGGCTTCTACGGCATTCACCTGGCCCACGGTTCCCATCCTGTGGTCATTTCCAACACCATCGCCTACAACAAACGGGGCATCTATATGGAAGACAATAGCGGCTCGTTCATCAACCACAACACCATCTACGGGCACAATGCCTCCGCCAGCAGCCTAGCCTATCCTGGCTATGGCGGCGGCATCTTCTGCTATAACTCTGTCCCCATCATCTCCGAAAACATCATCAGCAATAACGTTGCCTACACGGGCACCGAC
>Ga0209018_1002490_pt1 | contig 12913 bp, 11 predicted proteins | sample YNPBryBLVA2012_FD_185814 | JGI IMG/M metagenome (GOLD analysis project Ga0209018, IMG submission 185814) | Anoxygenic and chlorotrophic microbial mat microbial communities from Yellowstone National Park, USA - YNP Bryant BLVA 2012 (SPAdes)... ...
TCTGCCTGGCCGCACCGACCCAAGGTCGGTGGTACGACGGCTGATTAGCGTATCCCCAGGCTCTGCCTGGCCGCACCGACCACAGGTCGGGGGTACGACGACTGATCAGCGTATCCTCAGGCTCTGCCTGGTCGAACCGACCAAAGGTCGGTGGTACGACGGCTGATTAGCGTATCACCTGGCTCTGCCTGGCCGCACCGACCAAAGGTCGGTGGTACGATGGCTGATTAGCGTATCCCCCTGCTCTGCCTGGCCGCACCGACCATGTGAAGATTTTGTGGCGTGGCATTCATGCCGTCTTGGGTTGTGGGATAAATCCCGCGCTACGTTGTTTTTAGCCGGGCATAAAATGCTTCTGCCTCTGTCATACAAGCACGATATTCGGCGCGTGTCTGTATGATGGCAGCATTCACTTGCGCAGCGCGCCTTCTCAGGCGATGGTTTTTCAGGGCGGTCGAGATGGCTTCGGCCAGGGAACGCGGGTCGCCTGGATCCACAAGCAAACCGTTTTCGCCGTCTGTAATCCATTCGTGGATGGATTCTACCTGCCCGGCTACCGGGAAACAGCCGCAGGCCATCCCTTCCAGCAGGGAGTTGGGCGTGCCGTCATGGGTGCTGGGCGAGACCAGGACAGCCGCGCGGCGAAATACAGCCGCCATTTGTTCGTGCGGCAAGGGGGGCAGCAATTCGACCGCGTGACCAATACCGAGCGTCTCGACCCATCGGAGGGCCTGCGCCTCGCCTGCCATCGAAGCGCACAGGAAACGCGCTTGGGGGATTTCTTTCAATACCAGGGGAATGGCTTGGAAAAACACATCGTTGCGAACGTAGGCTCTCCATCCGCGCGGGTTGACGACGACTGGCTGTTCGACCAGGGGCTGAGGGGGGGAGAACACGTCTGTGCGGACGCCGCCGTTGCCGGGCATGACCAGGCGGGGCTTGCGCGCGTCGAGGCCCCATTTCTCTGCCAGTTGAATGTCGCGCTGACAATCCGCGTGCAGGGCATCGGCCACTTGCATCGTCCAGCGGGTGTAATGGCGCATCAGCAGCGTGGAGGGGGCGTGCAGGGTGAAGTCGTTGCCCCATACCGAAACCAGCAAAGGGGGGCCGGCGTATGCGTCGGCGGCGGTCATGCCTTCGTAAGGGATGCGCATGGCATGGACCAGGTCGGGTTGGATACGCTCGATGACGCTGCGCAGACGGCGGGCGGCGCGGGGAATCGTCAACGGGCCGAGGAAATGCCGAATGGCGGTGCGCAGGCCGAGGGTCCGCGAAGAAGCGGGGCGGGAGGTTGTCGAAGCGATAGACCGTTTGGCGGCGCTGAACGCCACCGGGACGAAGTCCAATCCTTGCAAATCCAGGTTGGGCTGGCAGGCAAAGGTGGAGGCCAGGAATACTTCATCACCCCGTTCGATGAAGTAGCGCATCCACTGAAGAGCAATCGGGGAACGGCCATCGGCTACGAAAAGCAAGCGCATACCCGCATTATCTCATAATTCTTGCTTTCGTTCAGCCATTTTGGTTCTCTGGGAATCGCTGTGATTGTTGCGCCAGCATCCCCTGTGGAGACTGCCGCTAGAATGGGGGGGATACCACGCTAATTCCCAATGAACCGCCATTTTTTGTCGAAGGGCGTAACTTGCCCGATCGAAAGCATTGCTCATTGGCGTAGGACATAGTATAGTTAAGGCACGGTCGTCATGATGAGCAAAGGTCACATTCTGGTCGTAGAGGACAATCTCGATAACTATGAACTGGTGCGCTTCATTTTGGAGCGCAACGGTTATGATACCTTCCTGGCGGTGAATGGGCAGGACGGGGTAGCCGCTGCGCGCTTGCAGCAGCCAGATTTGATTTTGATGGATCTGTCTCTACCGGGGCTGGACGGCTGGGATGCCACTTTCCAAATCAAGAGCGATCCGCGCACCAAGAACATTCCCTTGCTGGCTTTGACGGCGCATACCCTACCGTCGGACCGTAAACGGGCGTTGGAGGCCGGGGTGGACGGTTACTTGACCAAGCCCTTCGAGTTGAGCGATCTTGTGGCGGCTGTAGAGACGACTCTTCGCAAGAGTAGGGGAGAAGATTCTGTGTCGAATGAGCAAACGGCGGTATATTAAGCGAGTTTGCTTGTGCAAAAAATCACAAAATATCGAGGTAGATGAACTATGAAACAAATTTGCGTGGTCGGCGTGGGATACGTTGGCCTGGTTACGGGGGCTTGTTTTGCCGACTTGGGAAACAAGGTGATTGCGCTGGATGTCAATCGAGAGCGCATCGAAGGGTTGAAAAAAGGAGTCATGCCTATCTATGAACCCGGCTTGGAGGAATTGGTAGCGCGCAACGTAAAGGCTGGCCGTCTCTCCTTTACGACATCCTACAAGGAAGCAATGGACGGCACGGAATTTACGTTCATCGCGGTTGGCACGCCTTCGGGGGTCAACGGTGAGGCGGATTTGCAGTATGTGGCCGCCGCGGCGCGCTCGATTGCCGAAAACATGACCGCACCCATGATTATCATCAACAAATCTACCGTTCCGGTCGGGACCGGGGACTGGGTGGCCGATATTGTGAAGGCGGCTCAGCCCAAGCCGATTGACTTTTGGGTGGTCTCCTGCCCGGAATTCCTGCGCGAAGGTTCGGCCATTGGCGACTTCATGAATCCACACCGCACCGTGTTGGGGTCCATGCACCGCGAGGCCGCCGAGAAGGTAGCGCAATTGCACTTGCCGCTGCGCGCGCCCATTGTCATTACCGACCTGCGCACGGCGGAGATGATCAAATATGCCTCCAATGCTTTCCTGGCGACGAAGATTTCTTTCATCAATGAAATCGCTGATATTTGCGAGGCGTTGGGGGCAGATGTGAAAGAAGTGGCCGCTGGGATGGGCTACGATGTGCGTATCAACCGTCACTTCCTGGACGCCGGCTTGGGCTGGGGCGGGTCGTGTTTTCCCAAAGACGTGTTGGCGTTGGCCTATATGGCCGAGGAAAAGGGCTTGCAGCCGCGGCTCTTGAATACAGTAATGGAGATCAACTATGACCGCCGCAAGCAGGCGGTGGCCTATGTGGAAGCCATGACCGGCGGCTTGAAAGGGAAAACCATCGGTCTGTTAGGGCTGGCTTTCAAGCCCAACACGGATGACATGCGTGACGCTCCTTCGATTGACATTGCCCAGGCATTGACAGCGGCAGGCGCAAAAGTCCGCGCGTATGACCCGGTGGCCATGGAAGTGGCGCGTCGCATTTTGCCGACAGTCGAAATGTTCGACGACCCTTACGCCATGGCGAAAGATTGTGATGCCTTGATGGTCAATACCGAATGGAACGAGTTCAAACAACTCGATTTGGAAAAGGTCAAAAGTCTTTTGAGGCAGCCGGTCATCTTCGATGGGCGCAATATCTATGAACCCGAAGCGATGAAGAAAATGGGATTTATCTATCGTGGTATGGGGCGCGGGTTCAACGGGAAATAACCCGTCTTCAGTACTGAACACTGAATACTGATCACTGAATACTGAACACTGAACACCGATGGACACCCCTCCAATTTGCGACTATACCAACTCCAATTACCAGATTTCCTTCTGGGAGCAGGGCGGGCGCGAATACGAAGACCGCGCAGAAGCCATTGCGCTGAAACATTTGCTCCCCCCAAACGGCCAGTTGATGTTGGAGTTGGGCGCCGGCGCCGGACGCAACACCCCGCGCTACGCCGGTTTCGAGCGGGTTGTGTTGTTGGACTATTCCATGACGCAATTGGAACAGGCCCAGGCGCGGCTGGGCTCCTCCGACCGCTACGTTTATGTGGCTGCCGACGTTTACCGCTTGCCGTTTGTGCCTGGATTGTTCGATGGCGCTACCATGATTCGTACCTTGCATCACATGGTAGATGCGCCCAGAGCCTTGGCTCAAGTGCGCTCGGCGTTGCAGCCAGGGGCGATTTTTATCTTGGAGTTTGCCAACAAGCAAAACGTCAAGGCCATTTTGCGTTACCTGCTCGGGCGGCAGGCCTGGAGTCCTTTCACGAGGCAGCCGGTGGAGTTTGCGACTCTGAACTTCGATTTCCACCCAGCCGCAGTCAAAGCCTGGCTGAAAGAAGCGGGTTTTCAGGTCGAACGGACGCGCACTGTGTCTCATTTCCGCCTGGGGTGGCTCAAACGACATGTCTCACCTGGACTTCTGGCCGGCGTAGATGGTCTTTTACAGTGGACCGGGGCTTTGTGGCAGTTGACTCCCAGCGTGTTCGTGCGTGCCAGGGCGGTCGGCCAATCGGTGGCGCAGTCCCCTCCTCGCGAGGCGGCACACTTGTTCAAGTGCTTGGCTTGCGGACATGCCCCGCTGGAACGGGACGGCGCGGCCCTGGCCTGCCCGGCTTGCGCCCGCCGCTGGCCTATCCAAGCAGGGATTTACGACTTTCGGCAGTAGCCGTTTACCCCACCGTGCGCATCTCACGCGGCATGTCGCTCAGGCTTTCACAGCCCTCTTCTGTCACCCATACATTGTCTTCTATGCGCACGCCGTTGCGTCCTGCCAAATAGATGCCCGGCTCGACGGTGTAGGTCATGCCCGTTTCCAGGATTTGCATATTGTCGCCGCGCATATAGGGCGCTTCGTGCGCTTCCATGCCAATGCCGTGACCGGTGCGATGGGTAAAATACTCCCCATAGCCGGCCTCTTCGATGATCTTGCGCGCGGCGTGGTCTATCTCGGCGCAGGGGACGCCCGGCTTGCCGGCCGCGCGCCCGGCAGCGTTGGCCGCTTGCACAATCTGGTGTATGCGGGCGTATTCTGCCTCTACCTGTCCAACCGCAAAAGTGCGTGTCAGGTCCGAGATGTAGCCGTCTATGCTGGCGCCCCAGTCAATGACCAGCAAGTCGCCGGGCTGGAGTTTGCGCTCGCTGGGTGAGGCGTGTGGATTGGCGGCGTTTGGGCCGGCAGAGACGATGGGCGGAAAGGGCAACTCCGGCTCAGAGCCGTGACGGAGCAATTGGAGCGTCAATTCTGCGGCCAGTTCTTTCTCGGTCATGCCCATTCGGATGAGGGGCAGAGTAGCCTCTAGCGCCGCTTGCGCTGTCTGCACAGCCTTGCGGATGGCCTCGACTTCTTGCGGTTCTTTGCGCAAACGTAAGCCGCTGAGTAATTCGCCGGCCTCCAGGAACTCGGCGCCTGGGGCGCCGGCTTTGAGAAAGTGATACTCCAACAGCCGCATCCGGCCGCTTTCGACGCCTACCCGCCTCTTTTCCAGACCCAGGGCCTGCGCGGCGCTCCGAAAGGCCTTTTCCCACTCTGACGGATTCTCCCCATACGCAAAGGTCTGCACTGCATAGGGCATCTGTTCGACTTTGAGCCTCTCCAACTCTGGCAATACGATGGCGGGTGTTTGATCTGCGGCGACCAGGAAAACGACCGGGCGCTCCATCAAGTGAAAATGGGCGCCGGTCAGGTACGTCAGGGTGGGGCCGGGGTTCAAGGCAACGGCGACCAGGTCCGAGGTCCGAAGAGAAGCGGAGAGTTTTTTCAGGCGGGCTAGAGTCATTCATCCTCCGGCGAATGATAGTGTTCGGTGAAATAGGCCCGGATGATCCAATCGGCAATGGCGGGAAAAGTGTTTTCGCCCCAAATGACCAGGTTGAACCACCAGGGGATGACCACGCTGCGGCGCGGATGGCGGGCCAGTTCTACCACCCGTCGGGCGACTTTTTCGGAGCGCATGAAGATACGCTTGAAAGGATGCAGGCGCTTTTGCATTTTGAAGCCGGCTCCCCACCCAAATTCGGTATGCGCCGGGCCGGGATAAATGCCAGAGACCTGGATGCCAAAGGGCGCCACCTCCCGCCGCAGGGCGTCGGTAAAGCCGCGCACGCCGAACTTGGAGGCGGAATAGACTGCATAGGTAGGCGCGGCAATGCGCCCTGCCACCGAGGACATGTTGATGATGTGTCCCTGCCGCCGCTGGAGCATGTGCGGCAAGATGGCGCGTGTGACCTGAATCATGCCTATCAGGTTGACCTGAATCTGGGTTTCGATGTCGCGCAATGGATCGAGTTTTTCCAGCCAATCCAGGCGACCAAAGCCGGCGTTGTTGAAGAGAATGTCTACCCGTTCATAGACTTCCATGACAGTTTGCGTCATCCACTCGATTTCGGCGCGCTGGGTCACATCTACCGGCACGGCCAACGCCTCGCCGCCTTTGGCCTGGATTTCCTCGGCCAGGGCTTGCAAGCGGTCTAAGCGGCGGGCGGCCAACACCACCTTGCAGCCTGCCTGCGCAAACAGGTGCGCCGTATCGTAACCAAAGCCCGACGAAGCGCCGGTAATCAGCACCACTTTGTTGTCGAGGTCTATCATCTTGTTCTCCTCGAATATTCATTCATCTTCTTCTTGCTCTGGCTGCTCGTCTCGTCCTTGTTTGCGTGGACGAGGCGGGGGGATGACGATTTCTGGCGAAAGAGCCGCTTCCAGCACTTGATCCATGTGCGTTACCGGGATGATGTTCAAGGCGTTGCGGGCGGTCTTGGGAACATCCCACAGGTCCTTCATGTTCTTTTCGGGCAGCAAAATGGTCTTCAAGCCAGCGCGGTGCGCTGCCAGCACTTTTTCGCGCACGCCGCCAATCGGCAAGATGCGCCCGCGCAGGGTGACCTCGCCTGTCATGCCCACGTCGCGATATACCGCTCTGCCGGTGAGGGCCGATGTCATGGCAGTTGCGACGGTGATGCCGGCGGAGGGGCCATCTTTGGGGATGGCGCCTTCGGGCATGTGGACGTGGATGTCCATGCGGTCGAAGACTTCGAGTTCGATGTTCAACTGCGCCGCACGCGACTTGACATAGGTCAAGGCGGCTTGAACTGACTCTTGCATGACCTCGCCCAGTTGGCCGGTCATTTGCAGGTTGCCTTTACCCTCCAGCACTGCCACTTCGATTGTCATGATTTCGCCGCCGTTCTCCGTCCATGCCAGCGATTGCACTACGCCTACCTGGTCTTGCCGCTCGGCTTCGGTGGCAAAGAATTGCTGCGGGCCAAGGAATCTCTCCACCGCTTCGGGGGTGACGAGGAGGGGATATTTCTTCTCTTCGGCTTTCAAGCGGGCTATTTTGCGGCAGATGCGCCCAATTTCGCGCTCCAGGTTGCGCACGCCGGCCTCGTAGGTGTACTCGCGGATGAGTTTTTGCAAGGCGGCAGTTTCGAAGCGCAAGTGAATATCTTCGATGCCATTCTCTTCCAACTGACGGGGGATGAGATAGCGGTTGGCAATCTCCAGTTTCTCTTCCTCGATGTAGCCAGGGAATTCGATGATTTCCATGCGGTCGAGCAGCGCCGGCGGGATGGTCGAGAGCGTGTTGGCGGTCGTGACGAACATCACTTTCGAGAGGTCGAAATCCAATTCCAGGTAATGATCGCTGAAGGCAAAATTTTGTTCGGGGTCGAGAACTTCGAGCAACGCCGAGGCCGGATCGCCGCGAAAGTCCGAGTACAGTTTGTCTATTTCGTCCAACATGAAGAGCGGGTTGCCCGTTCCAGCGCGTTTCAAGGTCTGGATGATGCGGCCGGGCAGGGCGCCGATGTAGGTGCGGCGGTGGCCGCGGATCTCGGCCTCGTCGCGCACGCCCCCCAGCGAGACGCGCACGAACTTGCGTCCCAACGCCTCGGCAATCGAGCGTCCCAGCGAGGTCTTGCCCGTTCCTGGCGGCCCGACGAAACACAGGATGGGCTGGCGTTCTTTCTTGGGCTTGAGCGAGCGCACGGCGATATACTCCAGAATGCGCTCTTTGGCTTTCTTCAGGCCATAATGGTCGCGTTCCAGGATTTTGGCGGCATGTTTGACATCCAGGTTATCTTCGGTAAAGGTTGTCCAGGGTAAATCGAGAATCCAGTCAATGTAAGTGCGGATGATGCCGACTTCGGGCGCCATGGGCGGCATTTGGTTGAGGCGCTCGATTTCTTTCAATGCCACTTTTTTCGGTTCCTCTGGCAGGTTGGCCGCCTCTACGCGCTGCTTCAATTCATTCACATCGCGCGTCCAAACGTCGCCTTCGCCCAATTCGGTTTGGATGGCTTTCATTTGCTCGCGCAGATAGAATTCGCGCTGGCTGCGGTCCACCTCCGATTGCACCTTGTTGTGGATGTCCTCTTCCAGTTCCAAAACGTCCAGTTCCTCGGCCAGCAGACGGTTGATGCGCTGGAGGCGTTTTATGGGGTTGGTTTGGAGCAGCAATTCTTGTTTCTCAACATAATTGAGGGACAGGGCGGTGGCTATCATGTCTGCCAGCCAGCCTGGCTCAGTGATGTTGAGCGCAAACAAGTGCGCTTCTTCGGGAATGGAACGATCCAACTGCACGCAGCGTTCGAACAGGTTTACGACCGAACGCATCAGCGCTTCTACCTGCCGCTCCACTTTTTGCGGCTCCAAGATGGGGCGCGCGCGCACGACCATGTAAGGCCGAGTGCGCACGAACTTGACGATTTCCACACGGCGGCGCCCCTGCACCAACGCCGAATGAGCCCCATCGGGCATCGAAAGCAATCGCCCTACGGCCATTTCGACCCCTACGGGCAGGAAATCGTCTGTGCCTGGCTCTTCGATTTCAGGGTCGCGCTGGGTGAGGCCAATGACAGTTTGGTCTTTCATTTGCGCCTCTTGGATGGCTAATAGCGAGGCTTCGCGCCCGATGAAGATCGGCGAAACCATGCGTGGAAAGACCACCAAATCGCGCAAAGGTAGCACAATGGCCGTAATCAGGCCGTCTGCGTCTGGCGTCAAGTTGGGGATGCGGTAGAGTTCCTCGGTGCGTTGTGAAAGCGCCAGGTTGAAATCGTCTTCCTCGTCGTCCCAATCGGTGTAATTGTTCATGCGTTATCCATCACTCAATGTAGATTCGTTCTTCCATCGTTCCCATGCCGTCATCACTTCGGCGGTGACGAACATCGAACCGGCAGATAAGACAATGCTACCATCTTTTTCGGATAATTCCAACGCCCGGCGAAAAGCTGCCTCTACCGGCTGTGCCGCTTCGAACTCCAGCCCAGCCTGCTCGGCGATCTGACAGATTTTCTCTGGCTCGAGCGCGCGCGGGTGGTCGGCGCGCGTCACGATCAATTTTTTGATTTTCGATTTCATCTCGGCAAACATCCCGGCCAGGTTCTTGTCCTCCGAGGCGCCCAGCACGAGGTAGACCGGGCGGCCTGGAAAGTAGGTTTCGAGCGTTTGATACAAGCGGGCAAACGAATCCTGATTGTGAGCCGATTCAAAGATGACTGGCGGTTCGCGGCGGGCGATTTCGAAGCGCGAGCGCCACTTCACCTGAGCAAACCCTTTTTGGATGGCCTCGTCTGGCACGTTCAAGCCGCTGACGCGCAGAGCGGCGTAGGCGGTGGCGGCGTTCTCGACCTGGTGGCTGCCGAGGAGAGGAATCGTGAGAGATAACGGAGGCAGGTTGCGGGTCCAGACCCGAAGCGTTTGTCCGTCCAGCGAATGGGAGAGCGGTTCGAAGTGGACCTCCCGTCCAACCAATGTAAAATCACAGCCGCGTTCTCGCACTGCCTCGACCAGCACTTTTAGCGCCTCTTCCTTTTGTGGCGAGGAGACGGTCGGTATAGCGGGTTTGATGATGCCGGCTTTTTCGGCGGCAATCTTGTCGAGGGTATCGCCCAGCACCAGGGTATGGTCGAGCGAGAGTGAGGTGATGACGGCTACGCGCGGTGTAACGATGTTGGTGGCGTCCAGCCGCCCACCCAGGCCGACTTCGATGATGGCGGCAGTGCAGCCCTGGCGTGCAAAGTGGAGGAAACCCAGGGCGGTGGTCATTTCGAAGGTGGTCAAATAGGGGATGCGCTCCACAGCCGGTTTGATTTCTTCGACCAGGGCAGCCAGGTCGGCGTGTGAAATGGGCTGGCCATCTATCTGGATGCGCTCGGCGTAATCTTGCAAGTGCGGGGAGGTGTACAGGCCGGTCTTGTAGCCTGCGGCTTGGAGCGCAGAAGCGCACAGCGCGCTGACCGAGCCTTTGCCTTTCGTCCCGGCCACGTGGATGATGGGATACTTGTCCTGCGGTTTGCCGAGCAAGTCCATCAGCGCAACCATACGGTCGAGGTTGAAGTCGGCTTTGGCTAAGTCGGAGGCGTGTTTGAGGCTATAATCTACGAAAGAGTAGAGGTAGTCGAGGGCGAGGTTGTAAGCGATTTCGGTATTCATCGAGGGCGATTGTAAAGCGTAATTCGTAAATTGTAAAACGTATGTGCGCAGGCGCGAAGTCGGAAGTCTCTCGAAAACGTAGCCGGTTTGACATCTTTTTGTATGAAACGTAAAATTTGTACAAAGTCAGTGGAGACACGCACTGGCTAAATTTGAGAGAATATCGAGGCGTTGCTTTTCTCACCCTCTACTCCTTCCTGGCATTTCTAGACCAGGACCTGAAGCCTGAAACCTGATGATTGGCCTGCTCACCATCCATCTGCGCCTGCCCGCCTGCGCTTCGCTGAAAGAAAAGCGCGGCCGTATCAAGCCACTGATGGCGCGTTTGCGGCGCGAATTCAACGTCTCGGTGGCAGAGATGGACTACCAAGATAAATGGAATCAGGCTGTCATTGCCTGCGCAATGGTCAATTCTGACGCGGTGACGTTACGCCAGTCGCTGCAAAGGGTGGCAAAATGGGTGCAAGCCAATTGGACGGATGGCGATGTGCTAGAGGAAAGAATCGAGGTGGGGTGAAGAGGGGAGGAATTGTACACACATGTAAGCGTATCACCAGGCTCTGCCTGGCCGCACCGGCCCAACAGCGTATCCCCAGGCTCTGCCTGGTCGAACCGGCCCAACAGCGTATCCCCAGGCTCTGCCTGGTCAGGCCGACCCAAGGTCGGTGGTACGAGATGACGGCAAGAATTTGTTAAACTTCATCAACTGCAGTGCAACGCCAGTTCGATTGCGGCAGGAGGCTGCGCTATGCACAACGGAAGCGAGATTTGCGTGTTTTTATAGATAAATCTTTACTCTTGCCAGGAGAAGGCAATGAAAATCATGATTATGGGAAGCGGCGGCGTGGGGGCCTATTACGGCGGCCTGCTGGCAAAACAAGGTAACGAGGTCACGTTCATTGCGCGCGGCGCGCACTTGCAAGCCCTGCGGACGAGCGGTTTGCAGGTCAAGAGCGTTCACGGCGACTTTATCGTTCAGCCGGCGCGCGCTACCGATAAGCCAGCCGAGGCCGGGGCGGTGGATTTGATTCTGTTTTGTGTCAAAACGTATAGCACTGATGAGGCGGCTGCTTTGATTCGTCCGGCTGTTGGCCCACATACAGCGGTCATCAGCCTGCAAAATGGCGTAGACGCGGCGGAACGAATTGGGAAGATCATCGGCAGCGAACACGTTTTGGGCGGCGTCACCCAGATCTCGTCTGCGATCGAAGCGCCGGGCGTCGTCAAGCAGGTTTCCCAGTTCCGACGCATCATCTTTGGAGAAATGGACGGTCGCATATCCGAGCGCGCCCGCGCGATCGAGGCCGTGCTGAAAGAGGCGGGAATCACCGTCGAAATCTCAACAGACATCCAAAAAGCACTGTGGACCAAACTGGTCTTCATTGCTGCCGCCAGCAGCATGGGGGCGTTGACGCGCCTGCCGATAGGCGACTGGCGGGAGGTGCCACAGACGCGGGCGCTGGTTATTGCCCTGATGCAGGAAGTGGAATCAGTAGCGCGTGCCCAGGGTGTGAACTTGGATACAGATGTCGTTCAAAAATCGTTGGATTTCATTGATAATGCTTCGCCGACCATCAAAGCCTCCATGCAGCTGGACGTAGGGGCAGGCCGCCCGTCCGAGATCGAAGCGATGATTGGTGTCGTTGGGCGCAAGGGACGCGAATTAGGCATTGCCACCCCCGTAGCAGACTTCGTCTACGCCTCCTTACTCCCGATTGAATTGAAAGCGCAAAAAGAGCGTCTTGCTGGCTGAGGCCGAATGAGGAAAATTTTTATTGAAAATTTATTGACTTTGAGGCGGTAAATTTGTACAATAAACGTGTTAGGGCATATTTTCTTAATGAGGTAGATGTGTTTTCGCTTCCCACCCCCCGCAAAAGAATTATGACGTTTTTTCGGCCGACTGGCGCTTGTGGCGTTGTTGCTCCAAAGCGATTTCTGCGCGGCGGGCATATTCTGAAGCGGGCCAGGTGTCTATGACGGTATTGAAGGCGATGGAAGCATCTGAGTACATTTTCTTGCGCAGGTAAGCGACGCCCAGATTGTAACGGGCGGCGGCCTCGTATTTGACGCCCAGGTAACCTTGTTTGGCCTGCGCAAGGATGTCATGGAAAGCAGTAATCGCCTCATCGAGTTTTTGCTGTTGCAGTAAGGAGGTGGCCTGGTTGACTTGGACAATCAAGCGAGCAGCCTCGTCTGGCCACAAAGCAGCCGCCAGGGCATACAATCTATCGGCCAGGCCGAAGCGAGCGCGTTGGGCAAAGAGACTGCCCGCATCAACCAGGATGCGTACCCGCATGGTCGCCAGATAGAGAAACACCAAGAACAAGACCGGATGCACTTGAACATCCACCAGGTATACCGCTCCGCTGACCAGCACAGTCAACAAGACGGCCTCGATAGCAAAACGCCAGGAAAGCCCCTCACGCTTTAGCAAGGAGACCACGCCAAACAGAACGACAAAGGAAAAGCCTTCGAGCAATAAAATTATCGGTAATGTCAACATGATTTTCTCACCAATTGAAATGATACCGGATAGTATACCTTTCTTACTGGTTGTGTCAATGAGAATCCAGCATGACTAAGGAGGTGCGTTATCGAGGGAAAGAAATTACTATCTACTTTGACAATGTCATCTTTTCGTATAGTTGTCATTGCGAGGAGCGTTTTTTGCGACGAAGCAATCTCCTTGCAAGCCAGGAGACTGCTTCGCTTT
>Ga0209018_1002491_pt1 | contig 12910 bp, 12 predicted proteins | sample YNPBryBLVA2012_FD_185814 | JGI IMG/M metagenome (GOLD analysis project Ga0209018, IMG submission 185814) | Anoxygenic and chlorotrophic microbial mat microbial communities from Yellowstone National Park, USA - YNP Bryant BLVA 2012 (SPAdes)... ...
AAACCGCTTTCGGCCTATTTTTCATCAGTTCAAATGGCAGAAAACTACATATCTAAGCAAAGCAAATTGTTTTATACTTTATGTTCAAAATACTTACCAGGTGCTTTAACGATTGTTGTCGAAAAAAACGATAGAATACCTTTTTATGTTACAAGTAATCAAAACACAATAGGAATCAGAGTCCCTAATAATAGATTCATATTAGATTTAATAGATAAAATTGGAATTCCTTTTGTTGGGACATCTGCAAATATCTCTAACTATCCTTCGGCAAAAACAGCCAAACAAGCTTTCGAAATTTTTCAAAATAAAATCGAATTGGTTATCGGTGACGACCAAAGTGTCGTTGGATGCGAATCAACAGTAATATCAATCCTAAATGATAACCTAAAAATATTGCGTTCTGGTGCTATTAAAATTGAGTTTTAATCAGATTGTATTCTTTTGATATACAATATAAACTTTCGTATCATATACAATTTTAAATTTATTTTTCAGAATATTGCTAACCTCTTTGTCTTCCAAAGCAAGTTCATACGAGGATTTGGTATTGCCAGTTAAATTTTCGAATAAACCATCATTTTTTTGAATAATTATTAAATCAGTATTTTTAAGAGTATTTAAGAACTCTTGATAAAATGGTGTGTTACTTGTTCGTGGAAGAAAAGTATTCCTTTGTGGTAATTTTTTATATACAGATGTTTTTAAGTCGTAAATTAAATCAAAAGAACCTATCGAAATAATTAAAGCCTTGTAATTTGAATTATACTTTTTGTTAATAAAATCAATTAATTCCAATTTTTCGGTATAATTAAAATAATTTGGTCGTTGTTCATCGATGAATTGATAATAATCCTTTTTACCTTTGATGGAATTAATAGGAAATCTCAATATTCCAATGTAACGAGCAAGAGTTCCGACAATAATCAGAAATGAAAAAGACAAAATAATAATTGTTCTTGTTAATGTTTTGTTTTCGTTATTTTTCCAAATATTAGAAAATTTTTCAATTAAAATTATTAAACCAACTCCCGATAAAATAGAGAAAGGAATAATTAGCCTTCCAAAATGGTAAATTATAAGTTTTTTTTCAATGTAGACTGAAATAATTAATACACCAATTAATAAATAAGAAAAAATGAGTAAAAATTTCTGTTCCGACTTCCATTCTTTATCGAAAAGACTCAAGAATCCGGCAAATGCGGAAAATGTTAATAGTAACGATAAATTGTCGCCAAATACTTGCCCAGTGGTTTTAACAATATCACGAAATAATTTTGAATTTATAGGAGGTTGATTTACATAATTACTCAGCAGTTTAATAGTATCCCAAAATCCTTCGAAAATTTTTGGATCTAATAACCAAAAATGCGAGATAATAATTGTTAAAAGTAAAACTGGTAATATCACCAAATTACTTCGGTAGACAAGGCTAAATTTGTCATTTTTTTCCAAAAAACTAATAAAAAATATTGGTAATAAAATTATAGCAAAAGTGTATTTTATGGAAATGTAAAAACCCAATAATATTGCAAGTAATAAGTCGTTTGCCAATGAATGAGAAGAATTTTGGGAATAATATGGATAATTCATTTCCAAAGTTAAAATCATTATAGCAAACAAAAGAAAATTAAAAATTAATTCGGGATGGTAGTATAGGGTATTTCCAATAAACAATGTTGCTAAAGAATAAACTATTGATGTTGATAATGCAATCTTGTAATTAAATAAATTCTTTATGAAATGGTACAAAAAAATTGCAGTAAACAAAAATATTGCAAACAACACATAATGCAAACTATTTGGATCATCTTGAATAATTAAATCTACAAGAGCATAAAACGAGAAGAAAAGAGGAGTTTTGATATCGACAAAATCAACATAAATTCGCTCACCATTCAAAATTGTTTTTCCTGCTTGTAGATAAATTACGGCATCAGTACTAATAAAACCATAAATTACGGGGAAAAGAATAACTGCAAAAATTAAATATGCAATCAAATCCTTTGACTTCAATTTCAATGTGGTTACCTTAGGAATTTAATGAGTTCAAAAATTCTTTATTCGATCGAGTCCCCTTCATTTTGTCCAACAAAAATTGCATAGCGTCGATTGATTGCATTTCGCTGAGCACCTTGCGTAAAATCCAAACTCTATTTAATTCTTCGCTTGTCATTAATTTTTCTTCACGACGAGTTCCAGAACGGTTTACATCAATTGCTGGATAAACGCGTCTGTCGGCTAAATAGCGATTGAGAACTAATTCCATATTTCCTGTTCCCTTGAACTCTTCGAAAATTACTTCGTCCATTCTACTTCCAGTTTCGATCAAAGCAGTTGCAATAATTGTGAGCGAACCACCTTCTTCCACTTTTCGAGCTGCACCAAAAAACCTTTTTGGTTTGTGCAAAGCATTTGCATCCACACCACCAGATAGAATTTTACCAGAATGGGGTACAACTGTATTATATGCACGAGCTAAGCGAGTTATGGAATCGAGCAAAATCACCACATCTTGTTTTGCTTCCACCAGCCTTTTAGCCTTTTCCAGAACCATTTCGGCAACTTGGACGTGGCGTTCTTGTGGCTCGTCGAATGTGGAAGAAATCACTTCGGCTTGAACGGAGCGCTTCATATCAGTAACTTCTTCGGGGCGCTCGTCGATTAATAAAATAATCAATTTAACTTCGGGGTGATTTTTCGAAATGCTATTTGCAATTTGTTGTAGCAAAATAGTTTTGCCAGATTTTGGTGGCGAGACTATCAACCCACGCTGTCCTTTGCCTATTGGTGCAAGCAAGTCCACAATTCGAGTTGAATAAATCGAGGGACTTGTCTCCAAAACCAATTTTTCGTCGGGAAATAAAGGAGTTAGGTTGTCAAATATTGTTCTATCTCGTATTAAATCGGGTGAGCCGTAATTTACCGATTCAATTTTTAATAATGCATAAAACTTTTCACCTTCTTTTGGCGTTCTTACTTTTCCAACAATTGTATCACCAGTTCGTAAACCAAATCTTTTTATTTGAGAGGGAGAAACATATATATCATCTGGAGATGACAAGTAGCTGTAATCTGGTGAGCGTAGAAAACCATAACCATCGGGCAAAACTTCCAAAACTCCCCCACTCGAAATCAATTCTTCGGCTTCGATATCTTTGTCCTTGGTAACGGTTTGTGCTTGGATCTCGACTATTTTTAATATTAATTCTTGCTTAGTTAAATTATTAAGATTTTGAATGTTTAAATTCTTTGCAATCTGAACTAATTCTGCTATTTTCTTTGATTTAAGTTCGTTGATGTCGATAATGGGAACATCTTTTTTCTTGCTTTGATGGTAATTTTTACGTGCCTGATAATTTTGATTACTCATAAATAAATCCTAAAGGTAGAAAGAAAGAGTTAATAATCAGTTAAAAATTTGTTTAATTTGGATTAGAGGTTTTCTTCTTTCACAAAATTAATAAAAAAAAAGTATATCAAATTATTTTTACATAATCATCTACTACAAAAATAATATTTTTTATTATTTGTTGGTCAGAATTATTAGAAAATAATAAACTTTTTGAATTTTGAAAATTTTATTTTTATTTTGATTCAAAAATCATTTTAAGTTACTTTTTGGTTATAAGAATGCAAATTACTTAATAACTCAAGAACTGAATCAAATTCAAAGAAAATTTAAATGATAGGAACAACTATAATACTTTTCTTAATTTTTGCATCGAGGGAATTTCGCTTTCGTAAACTCTTTTAATTCCGTCTCCCAAAGCTTTTTCGATATCGCGAATATCTTTGACTAATCTCATCATACCACCAACTTCCACCGATGCTGCTTGATCGGTTCCCCACATCGAACGATCTAAAGTAAAATGACGTTCAACAAAGGTTGCTCCCAAAGCAACAGCAGCATATGTTGGAGCTAAACCAACTTCGTGACCAGAATAACCAATTGGAATATTTTTGTACCTATTTTTGAAAACTGTGATTACGGATAAATTTAATTCTTCTAATGCACAAGGGTAAGATGATGTGGATTGAGCAAGCATTACGGGACTTCCTTGCATAAATTCTATTGCATCATCGATTTGGTCTAATCGTGACATACCACTTGAAAGCATCACTGGTCGATTTGTTTCTTTTAGTACTTCCAAAAGTTCCTTATCGGTGAGTGCTGCAGAAGGCACTTTATACATTATCGGATTGTAATCCTCCAAAAATTTTACAGATTCCACATCCCAGACAGAAGCAAACCAAGTTATTCCTTTTTGCTTGCAATAATCGTCAATTTCTTGATATTCGTTATGTCCGAATTCTATCTTATGCCTGTATTCGATATACGAAATGTATCCCCAAGGAGTTTCTCTCATTTTGTTCCATTGATCTTTTGGAACTGCTAATTCGGGGGTGCGTTTTTGGAATTTAACAGCATCACAACCAGCTAAAATGGCAGCATCTATCAACTTTTTTGCGATATCGATTGAGCCGTTGTGGTTAATGCCTATCTCGGCAATTATATATACCGGATGACCATCTCCGATGTATCTGTTACCAATTTTTACTTCAGCCATTATTTTCTCCTTTTATTAATTCTAATTTTAATTTCACCAAATTGTCCATCCGCCATCAACAACTATGTTTGCTCCGTTAGTGTAAGATGAGGCGTCACTTGCAAGATAAATCAACGCACCTTTATAATCATCTTTGCGAGCCATTCGTTTTGTTGGTGTTCTTTCGGAATATTTTTTAATAAAATGTTCAGATTGTGAATTTTCAACTCCTCCGGGAGAAATACAATTCACCCTTACACCTTTGCTACCCCAGTACGAAGCAAGATATTTGGTCAACATTATTACTCCTGCTTTTGTTACTGGATATGCTGGAGGTTTATAGAAAATTTGTTGTCCGGATTCGTCTGTATATAAATCTTGGTTAGGGGCAACAATGCCATAAGTCGATGCAATATTAATTATCGAGCCATTGCCTTGTTCGGCCATTTTTTTGCCAAAAACTTGACAGCACAAAAAAGTGCCAGTCAAATTCACTTTTAGTGATTTTTCCCAAGTTTGCAATGGATAATTCTCGAACTTAGATTCCTCCAAATTCGATTTGGGATTTTCGACCATATCGTTAATTGCTGCATTGTTGACCAATACATCGATGCGACCAAAGCGAGCAATAACATCATCGCATACTTTTTGGATTGATTCTCTATTGGTTATATCCATTTGATAACCATAAGCATCTTCCCCTAATTCAGACGCAAATAACTCCACACCTTCCTTATCCAAGTCTGTAACAATTACAATTGCACCAAAAGAATGCAATGCTCTGCAATGCTCTTTGCCTATCAATCCCAATGCACCAGTAACAATTGCCACTTTTCCATCTAAATTGAACAAATCCATTAGATCCTCGGTTTGGTGTTAAAATTACTTACTCTCCTGAACAAAGGTTGAATTGGGTTGCCTTTTAATTCATTTTGTAACGAGTTATTATCAACAACTTGTTTCAATTTGTTAAATACATTTTTGTGAACCTCGATTGTATAATCAATGATTTCTTGGGTGTGAGAATATGACATATTGTAATAGGTACTCCAAAGAATTCCATTTCGTATTAATTCTTGTTGAATAAATGATTTAATCAACAAATTATCGATAGTTGAATGGTTTATATCTATCATTAATCTAAAATTGTAGCCAATGATTTTAATATAATCCAAGCCTATTTCTTCCAGAATTTTATTTAAGCTTGTTTTTAAATAACCCCCGATTTGATTAAGGTATGAAGTTACATTTTTCTCAGTGATTTCGTTAATTGTTGCTTTTGCTGCTACCAAAGAGAGTGCTTCGCCGCCGAAAGTGCTATAGATGAATACATCATTTTCGATTAATTTTAATATTTCGGCTTTGCCAGTTATCACAGCCAAAGGCATACCATTAGCAATAGCTTTGGAAAATGTTGCTAAATCAGGAGTAATGCCAAAATATTCCTGTGCTCCTCCGTTTGCCATACGAAAGCCAGTCCACATTTCGTCAAATATCAAAACAACATCGTTTTTTTGACATATTTCTTGAACTTGATGCAGAAAATGATCTTTGGGTTCGAAAAATGTTACGGGCTCCAAAATCACAGCAGCTGTATCTTCATCGATTGAATTAATCAAAGATTGAATATTGTTGTATTCAAATGTATTTGTTAAATTCTGCACTTCGATTGGAACCCCATTATTTCGTGGTGTAACGCTCACATACCAATCGTGCCATCCGTGGTAGCCACAACACAAAATTTTTCTTTTGCCTGTATATGCTCGGGCTAATCTAACAGCCATACTTGTTACGTCAGCACCACCACGGGCAAACCTTACCATCTCGGCATTGGGTACTACGTTGTGAACTAATTCAGCAACTTCTAATTCCAATGGATTTAGTAACGAAAATGCAATCCCTTTGTCGAGTTGTTCCTTAATTGCATTATCCACCACATCATACGAATAACCCAAGGACAATGGCCCAACTGCCATAGTATAATCTATGAACGCATTACCATCCACATCCCAAACAATCGCTCCTTTGCCTCTTTCCAAAAATTTTGGAGCTACACCATCAACATATTGCGTTACTCCTTTTGCCAAAGTATGAGTTCCCGAAGGTATAAGCACTTTAATTTTTTCGTATAAACTATTGGATTTTTCAATTTTTGGTAAATTACCATCAATTTTTAATAAATTTAGCATCTTTAAATCTCATTTAGTTTGTTCAAAATTTGTGATGATATACTTAAATAGTCAAATTTTTCGTATTTTATTAAATCATCAAACATCAATGGTTTAAACCATCTTTCGTCGAGACCAATGGGCACTACTTCTTTTATAATTTTACTACTATATAAAATTTGATTAATAATCGAAAATAAACCTGAATTAATAAAATGGTCCTCGATTGTAACAATCAATTTACAATTGAGAGCAATGTTCGAAATTATCTCGATATTTATTGGTTTTAGGGTTCTAATGTTGACCAAAGTGGAGTTGACTTGTTTAGTTTCCAAATATCTTTGTACCTTCAAAGTTTCGTTGAACATTGCCCCATAGGTAAATAATGCAACGTCTTTGCCATCACCAATTATTTCAGGAAATCCAATTTCGAAATCTGAATGACTGATGGAATTAGGCAAGTTGTTATATCTGACATATGCTGGAAATTTGGATTCGATAATTTTGGGAAGCATCGTTACCAAATCGTTCTCGTCTGCTGGAGCAAAAACTTGCATATTTGGAATTAATCGCATCAAAGCAATATCCTCGATTGCTTGGTGAGTTGGTCCATTTGCTTCGGATAAAAAACCAGCAAAAGAACCAACCAACTTCACTGGCAAATTTGCATAACCTACATCGGTTCTTATGAATTCGAAAGCTCTCATTGTTAGGAATGCTGCCAAAGCGTGTGTGATAGGTTTTCGGCCTCTTAAAGCCAATCCAGCCGAAATGCCAACCAAAGATTGCTCGCATATTCCAGTGTCTATGAAGTTATTAACCAAAATATTTGGCAAATTCCTTATTGCTGCTCGATTTTCGGCAGTTAATACTACTACTTCGGGATGATTTGGAATATAATCTAGTAAAAACTGTTCGTAATTCATTTTAATTTTCCTTAAAATTAACTGTTAATTCTTGCATTAGCTCGTTAAATTCACTTTCGTTAATCTTCATATACCATTTGGAAGGGTTGCGTTCAATCGAAGGGATGCCTTTCCCACGCACAGTATCGGCAATGATAGCGTGTGGTTTGTTGTTGGAGGCCAAAGAATTGAAGCAATTATGAATTTGCTCAAAATTATGTCCATCAATTTCATAGGTGTTGAAACCAAAAGCTTCAAATTTTGGTTTTAAGGGCTCCAACTTAATTAATTGTTCTGTTTCGACATTAGCTTGCAAATGATTACGATCGATAATTACTATTAGATTATCCAAATTGTAGGATGGAGCCAATAAAATTCCCTCCCAGTTCGAGCCTTCGTTCAACTCGCCATCACCAAGCATCACAACAACTTTATTGTTTTGGTTTGACATTTTAATATCCAATGCTATTCCTATTGCAACACTTAAATTGTGGCCAAGTGAACCAGAATGGAATTCAATTCCGGGTATATTAACATTTGGATGCCAATAAATGTAATCATTATCCTTTAAATGATTTTGCAATCTTTGTTTTTCCAATATCCCACACTCTGCTAAAGCTGCATACAATGCCGGTACTGCGTGTCCTTTGGAAATCAAGAAATAATCTCTCTTTGTGTCATTCAAATTTACTTTGTTGATATTTAGATATCCATTATAAAGGTAAGTTATCACATCAACGCAAGAAAGCGAAGCTCCAATAAAACATCCACCATTGAGTGACATTTCCAATATACTTTTTCTTGCGTCGAAAGCTTGCTGTTTTAGCATTTTGAGTTTAATTTCCATACTTCTTTTTTTTATAGTTATCAATATTTTTTAATTCATTAATATAATTATCATACCAATATTTGCCAAGATACTTTTGATTAAGTTTATACACTTCTGGATGATTATCCAAAAAATTGATTATATCATTCAAATCAAACTGTGGATTGATTGGATAAAGATTTTCGTAAACTTGCTTTATCAACTCAAAATCTTCCGGATAATCGAGAGTTAATCGATATTTATCGAAATAATCCAAGCCAGTTTCCCATTCCAAATTTCCTATTTTAAATTTGTCTTCGTTTTCCCAAATGTATGGAGTTGTGTGTTCCCGTTGATAATCCAATTTTGCTTCTTTCCAAGCTTTTTCCAAAGCAGAGAAAGAGAATATTTCCACATCATTGCCATCCGGGTAAGTTGCCGGATGGAGATTACTAACATAATCAAAATGCTTTGAATTTTGTAAATAAAACAATAATACCCTATCTATGATTTGAGGGTCAATCAAAGGACAATCCGACGGAATTTTAACGACAGCATCAGCCTTATATAATCTTGCAACTTGATAGTGTCTATCCAATAAATCGAATTCATCGCCAGCATATACTTTAATTTGTTCACGCTCAGCAAATTGTATAATATTTTGGTCTAATGGGTTAGTTGAGGTTGCTATAACAATATCTGTATAATATTTTGATAATTTAACTCTTTCGATCATTAATGATAAAACTGGTCTATTCAAAATAGGTTGCAACACTTTTCCAAAAAAACGTGTCGAAGCAATTCTTGCTTGTATTACTATTAATATTTTCATTTGATTAGAATTGTGTGTTCATTGCTAAAATAAGTCTTTCGGATTCGCTCTTTGCAGAAATTAAACTTCTTGCAATAATTGCGATTTTCAATGCTGAAGTTCCACCATTTTGAATAGGGGTCATTTTAACTAAAGTTTCTAAATCAAAATTTGAATAAACTTCTTTGTTAAGGGCAATACCATAATATACAACAGAAGAAAAAGCAGTAACCAACACATCACAATTTGCTATCATTGGTTTTATGTCTCCATCTGTAAAAATTATTGCATCGGGTATAATTTCTTTGATTTCTCGAATTGCACGACTAAAAATCTCGTTTGGATGTAGTTTAAAGATAATTTGTCTCCCTTTGGCAATACTCTTTACTTTCCTGATAAATTCGTATCGATTTTCGAACTTAAAAGTTTCGCGAGCATCCGAAGTTGCCGCCAAAACAAAGTTTTTATAGGGGAAATCGTTGTTTTTGTATTGTTCAACATTATCAAAATTTGGTATTCCGGTTACAACTATTTTCTCGGGTTTAACTCCCTTACGAATAAATAATTCACGATAGCCTTCCGAAGCAACGCAAAAATAATCATAAGCATCCGAAAGGCCAGTTGTGGAAGTGCTTGCTATCCATCTTGGAAATTTAAGGTATTTAGCTAAATAATAACCAAGATTTTCGGGATCGGTCATCCCTTCTTGAATTAATATAATTTTTTTGTTCTTTATGTTCTTTGGCACTATTAAATCTTGGGAAGTAATAACTAAATCATAATCATTTGCTTTTCCTTTATAATCTATTTTTAATTTATTTTCGTTAAAATAACGCATTGTTTGTCGGAAAAAATTACTGTTTGGTCCTAAAACTGTGAAATTGAGAAGATTCTTTTGAGCGAAAAAATCTATTAATCCATCTGCATAATAAGGTGTATAATAACAATCAAAATCATTTTCTAAATGCTTACCGACTTGATGAACAATTTGTGATTGATTTAATGATCCCCCGATTAGAAGTATTTTCTTCATATTTTTTTGATTTTAATTTTCTAAATTAAATAAAAAAACTAAATTATCTCTCGATTGTTAATTTTTATTAATTAACGAGTTAAGAATAGGTAAAGTTAGTGGTTTGTGGAAAAGATAAATAGTCATATATAAAATAAAAAAGACTACAATAGAAAATTGCAGTCTTTTAAGAAGATAGAAAATATTTTGGATTAACCTAAATAGGCTTTATAGGCATCGGCATCCATTAAATCGTTAATTTCTGATGGATTTATTAGCTCAACTTTAACAATCCATCCTTCCCCATAAGGATCATTGTTCAAGGTTTCGGGAGCAGAAGCCAATTTTGAGTTAACTTCTAAAACTTTGCCCGAGACTGGTGCAAAAATTTCGGCTACTGTTTTAACTGCTTCAATTGTTCCAAATGATTGGTCTTTGGTGATTTCGGATAAGTCTGCGGGAACATCAACAAAAACAACATCGCCCAGTTCAGATTGTGCGTGATCGGTAATACCAATATAGCCAATATTGCCGTCCACTTTTAACCATTCGTGGTCCTTGGTGTACTTTAATTCTGCTGGTATATTCATAATTTACTCCTAAAATTTGTTTACAAATCTATCCAATTTACTCTTTCGAGATATTTGGTATCTATTTTTCCATTAATGAAATCGGGATTATTCATCATTTTTTGATGAAAAGGAATAGTAGTTTTCACTCCTTCTATAACAAATTCCTCCAATCCAACTTTCATTTTTTCGATAGCCTCTTGTCGTGTGTTCCCATAGGTAATTAATTTCGCTAACAAAGAATCGTAATATGGTGGAATAATGTAACCTTGGTAAATATGGGTATCAACTCTAATTCCTTGACCTCCGGGAACGTGAAATCCTTCGATTTTGCCGGGTGAAGGTCGATAGTCGTTGTATGGATCTTCAGCGTTAATACGACATTCTATGGAATGGTACTTTGGTGGATGTTCCGATAAACTTAATTTTTCTCCTGCTGCAACACGAATTTGTTCTTTCACCAAATCAATTTTCAACGATTCTTCGGTTACAGGGTGCTCCACTTGAATTCTTGTGTTCATTTCCATAAAATAAAAGTTCCCATCGCTATCAAGCAAGTATTCTATTGTGCCGGGACCCACATAATTCACTGCTTTTGCTCCTTGGGCAGAAACTCTCCCCATTCTTTCTCGTAATTCTTGAGAGACTGCTACTGATGGAGTTTCCTCAATTAGTTTTTGATGCCTTCGTTGAACTGAACATTCTCTTTCGTTTAAATGGATATGGTTCCCGTGTTTATCTCCAAATATCTGTATTTCGATATGTTTTGCACTCGTTATTAATTTTTCGATATACAAATCAGCATTGTTGAAGAATGCCAAAGCTTCGCTTCGGGTAACTTCGAACACTTTTTCTAATTCTTCTTTGCTATTTACCATACGCATTCCTTTACCACCACCGCCGGCAACTGCTTTTAGCATAATAGGATAACCGGTGTAATCGGCAACTTCAATTGCAGTTTTTAAGTCGGAAACAACTCCATCGCTACCTGGCACAACTGGAACTCCAGCTTTTTTCATAGTTTCTTTGGCAACTGCTTTGTCGCCCATTTTGGATATTGCATCGGGCGATGGTCCAATAAATGTAATTCCGTGGTCGTTACATATTTCGGCAAAAAATTGGTTTTCGGCCAAAAATCCATAGCCCGGATGAATAGCATCGGCGTTCGTAATATTAGCAGCAGATATAATCGCGGGTATATTTAGATAACTTTGCTTTGATAGTGGCGGTCCTATGCATATAACTTCGTCTGCAAACCTTACGTGAAGGGAATACTTATCTGCTTCGGAATATACTGCAACTGTTTTGATACCTAATTCTTTGGCTGCACGAATAATTCGAAGAGCAATTTCACCACGATTTGCAATTAAAATCTTACGGAACATAAACTTTTTCCTAATCTACTTTTACTAAGAAAAGTGGTTGACCAAATTCCACTGGTTTCCCATTTTCTACTAAGATTTTCTCGATTGTGCCATTAACTTCCGATTCGATTTGGTTCATTAACTTCATAGCTTCGATAATGCACAAAACTTGTCCTTTTCGAATGGATTGACCAACTTCGACAAATGGTGCAGCCTCGGGAGATGGAGCTCTATAAAAGGTGCCAACCATTGGCGATTTGATTTCATAAAAATCATTATGTTCTTCGGAAACTATTTTAATTGCTGGCTTTTCAATTGATTCGGTCTGGGTTATAAATTTGGGTTCTTGGACAATAGCTTGGGTTTGAATTGTAGGTTGGGTGTTTTCTGGGATAGTATAATTTATTATGTTAGTGTTTTTTGTCCGGGCAAATTTAATTTTTAAACCTTCTTCTTCGATTTCTAAATTTTCTAAGGTGCTCTCGTCAAAGATTTTAACAATTCGTCGAAGATAATTCAGATCCATACTTCTCCTTGCGGGTTGAGAGGTGTCGGCCGGATTCGAACCGGCGTTCGCGGTTTTGCAGACCGATGCCTAACCACTTGGCTACGACACCCTAATTAAGATTACAAAATTAATATAAATTTGCAAAATCACAAAATTGTTAAAAAAGTTTTTCTTGTTGATGTGTTTTATGTTGCTTTTGATATGAATTAATTATC
>Ga0209018_1002492_pt1 | contig 12908 bp, 9 predicted proteins | sample YNPBryBLVA2012_FD_185814 | JGI IMG/M metagenome (GOLD analysis project Ga0209018, IMG submission 185814) | Anoxygenic and chlorotrophic microbial mat microbial communities from Yellowstone National Park, USA - YNP Bryant BLVA 2012 (SPAdes)... ...
CCGATCGTCTCCAGCGCCCTGTCGCTGCTCTGTACGTCGGCGCTCGGCGGGGACTCGTCGACCGGGCAGATGGTCTACATCGAACCATCAGCCAAGGCGCGCGAAGACAAGCGGCTTGAATCGGTCTGCCAGGAGATCAGCAGCGCGCTTACATGGATGCTCAACGATGTTGTGTTCTCGATGGCTTATACCGGCGCGGCATTCGGGGACGCTTACGCGCGCATCTACAGCGAACCTGGCGTGGGCGTGGTCGGGATCTATCTTGATGAGATGATCCGTCCGCCCCTGGTGCAATCCTTCGAACGCGCCGGACGCACTGTCGGCTATGCAGTGTTCGTAGGCGAGACCAGTTTTGAGCGATTGACCACGGCGCAGATAGCCCGGCTCAAGATGCCACGCACACAATGGGTGCCACAGTATGGCGTGGTCGAGAAATCGCTTCGGCTCCACCTAAGCCAAGATGACCCTGGCGAGACCCCGATCCTACCCGCGATGATTGGCGGGTCGCTGCTCTACAACGCCGAGGAACCTTATGACCGGTTAATGGCAGCATTGACCGGACTGGTCGGGCAGCGCGTGCTGGACTCGATCGACGAGTCGATCCTGACCGTTAACCTGGAGTCCATGACGAAGGAGCAACAGAAACTCTACGTCGACTCAATAATCCGGATGCTCTCGATCAGCCGTCAGCGCGCCGAGGCGGCGGTGAAGTCTGGGACGCCCTTGCTGGAGCGCATCCGGCATATCGTGCCGGTCTTCAATGAAAAACAAGTTGTCCAGGTCGGGCAGGGGCTGTCGAGCGGACGCCAAGCGGCGCTATCCATCGAAGATGTTTTGTTCCATGCGCGCTTGCTGTCTGGTGCGATCGGGGTCGATCTGTCGATGATCGGCTTTGCAGACCAGATGGCGGGCGGGCTCGGTGAAGGTGGATTCTTCCGCACTTCCGCACATGTGGCTGAGCGCGCGCGTGTCATCCGATCGGCACTCAGCGCCTGTCTGAATCACATCATCGACCTACACACGCTCAGCAGGTATGGCGTGGTGTTCCCTGAGACGGAGCGCCCGTGGCGCATCAACTTCTATGGATCAATCTCGGCTCTGGAGGCCGAAAAGCAGCAGTCACAGATGGCGGCGATGAGTGCAGCTGGAATGATGGTCCAGGCGCTCCAGCAGATGAAGGAAATGGGCGCCGACAAGGCCATGCTTAAGGCGTTCCTCAGCCAGCAACTCCTGATCGACGAGGACCTGGCTGAAATGTACTCAAATCTCGATAGCGGCCATAACAGCCAAGGAGACAACGAGCATGGCGATGATCTGTGACTATCCGCTGTTCGGGGGTGTGACGCTGGATGAGGCGCGCAAGATCCATCAAATGTCAGTTACTCGGCCGTGGGCGCGAAAAAACTTGTTCCACGTCACCGTCGAATCCCCGCTGGCAATTTCAAGCGCCAATATCAAAACCAACCTGTTCAACATCTTTTGCATCGGAGTCGATTACTCACCTATCACCCTAACCGGCGAGAAGCGCAATATTGGGACGGCAGTTGCCGACATTCTCAAGACAACCGAGGCGATCGAGCTACGACTGACCACACTGGACGACACCGCCGGAACGCTCAAGTCGTGGTTCGCCAACCTGTCTGCGCTGGCCGCGCCGTCCGATGGCACGGTCAACGTGCCGGCAGATTTCGCCACGCGCTTCACGATCCGACACGCCTTCATCGATGGCGAGCGCGGGTATCCGGACAAGGCGCTGTTTCGCCCTGGATCGCTGGAAATCAGTCTGTCGCGCGCGGATCAAGGAATGCAGGAATTGACCATGTCCTTCGTGCAGATTGACACCTTCATGCCGGAGACGGTTTTGCCGTGGGCACTTACTGGGGGGGCTTGATATGGCGCTTCGCTCCGATGCCGATGGGTTCCTAATCGGCGACCCGCTCGATATGGGGCCCACGTTGGACCTGTGGCGCGATGTACGCGACGACATGCGCGCGATTCTGGGGATGCTGCGCAAGCGCCAGGGCGAGGCGCAGCCGGCGCCTGAGACCCGGAGCCGTGATGTACAGCGCCCGGCGATCGTGCTGGGACGACGCGTGGATCGTCCCGTGAGGTCAACTGGAGCGGCAGCGCCGGTCGCGCGCCCTGGTCGCGCCGAATTCGCTCGGCAGGGTCCGTCGCCCGCCGACACCCCGAGGCGCACGGTTGGTGCTGGGGTCGAGGCCCAACAAACCAACACCTTACTTGGTCGCGTGATCCGCCGGATCGATGGACATGAGCAGCGCCTTACGAAGAGTCTTAAGGCTATAGAGCGGGCGATCAAGGACTTGACCGAGGTCGCGCGGCAATCGAGCGCGCGCGCGGCGGGTGAAGTCGATAGTCTGTCCGGCTGGCTGGGCGGGGCCGGTGCGGCGATTGCGGGTTGGATGGGTCTAAAGAAAGGCGGCAGCCTCCTGAAGAATCTGTCTGGGGGCGCCAAAAACCTGTTGAGCAAGATCTTGGCTGGACGGATGGGCGGCCCGCTAGGGGCGATCCTGGGCGGCGTGGGGCTGGTGAGCGCTTGGACCAGTGCCGATGCCGACGAACAGCTAACCGACCGCGAGCGCGCTGCCAAAAAAGGCACTGCTGTAGGTCAGTTCGTCGGACTGATGGGCGGCGCGGCGGCGGGCGCGACGGCAGGTTCGCTCTTAGGGCCGGTCGGCACGCTCGTTGGCGGGCTGATTGGCGGCGCGCTCGGTTCCTGGGGCGGCGGTAAGGCGGGCGAGGTCATCACCGAGCAAGCCGTCGACTTCGCCGATACCGAAACCGGAATGCGGATTGCGCAACAGTGGGCGTCGACCACGGCGGCTCTGCGCGGGCGCTGGGATACTCTGGTGACGCGCGGGACCGAGACATTCTCGGGTATGGGCGCGCAGTGGAATAGCGCAGTCGACCAGATCCAGGGATGGTTCGCTGAGGCGTCCGGCGCCCTGTCGCGCTTGGCCGAACAAGCCAATACATGGATCAAGGACAAGACAGGCATCGACATCAAGGCCGAGGCACAAAACGCCGCCGAGGCCATCACTGATGGAGCGGCGCGCGCCAATACATGGGTCAAGGATAAGACCGGGGTCGACGTGGGCGAGTCGGTCAAGCGCGGGATCGATGCCGCGACGGAAGCGGTGCGCTCTGGGTTCGACCGGCTGATCAATCTTCTGCACCCCGGATCGCCCGACATCGTCATCGATGGCGACAAACTGACAGCGGATCTTGGTTCCGGCGGCGCGCTCCGACACGCAGCCACAGCCAGCATAACGGCTGGCGCGGTTTCGGACGTGCCCACACTAAGCCAAGCGACCGAGGCTAGCGCCTTAGCGAGCGTCGGATCTTCGCCTGGGACCGGGCTTGTCACGACAACGTCGGTCGGCCAGGGCGAAAAGGCGCTTCTAGAACGCATCGCGCATGGCGAAGGCACGTCGGACGCGAAGGCGCGCGCCCACGGCTTCGAGAGCGGCTACGACGTGTCGTATGCGTTCGGGAAATATTCACCAAAGGGCGGAAAAAGACTGTCCGAAATGACCTTAGGTGAGGTCAAGCAGTATCAGGAGCAGATGTTAGCCAATCAGAGCGGGAACAAGATCAAGTCCACAGCTGTTGGCAAGTACCAAATCATCCGTAAGACCCTGGATGCTTTACAAAAAAAACTGGGCCTATCCGACGACACGGTCTTCTCGCCTGAAGTCCAGGACCAGATGGGCATGGAACTGTTAAAGACACGCGGGTATGACCAGTGGAAGGCAGGTAAAAAGTCGGATCGAGATTTTCAGAAGGCACTATCCCAGGAGTGGGCATCGATCGCCGACCCGGATACCGGGCGCTCCTACTACGGACAGCATGTCGGCACGACCGACGCCGAAATCAAACAGGCAATGGCGGCGGCCAAGTCAGGCGCCCCCGCAACGGCGTCTGGTCCAGTCATCAACGACGCGGCGCTCAAAGCCGACTTGAGCATTGGCGGCAGCTTATGGAAGACCGCTTCAGCCAACGCAACCGCTGCTGACGCTCAGTCGGATGTTAAGACGCTTACGCAAGCAACCGAAGCAAGCGCCCTAGCGACACCGGCGTCTGCTGGTCAAGCGACTCAATCGGTTGTACGCCGCATCAACCAAAAATCCATACGCAACAAGGACATCACGCCCGAGCTGGAGGCAAAAGTCCATGAGGCTGTGCGAGCAGTCTATGGGGATGGGGCGCGGGCGGATCTCTACAGTGGCGGCCAAGACAAGAAAGGGCAGGGCACGCGCCGCACAGGTTCAACACGCCATGATGACGGTAAGGCCGGAGACTTCTACATCTATGGTGCCGATGGCAAGCAGATCAAGGGCGACGAGCTCGGAAAGCTCGGCCAATACTGGACGGCCAAGGGCTATGGTGGCGTTGGCATGGAGATGTCCGGCGGCGGGATCCACCTTGACGTGCACACTGACCGCCCTAGGGCCTGGGGCTACGAAAAGCACGGTGGGCGCTACACCAAGGCCCAGCGAGAGGCGATTGCGCGCGGTCTTCGGGGTGAACTACCAGAACTGAAACTTGACCCAGCAATCGCCGCACTTCCAGGCAAGGTGACGTCGGCAACTACGGCGCCCGATCAGGCGGTCGCGCAAGCATCCGCTCCATCTGAGAAGACATTAACGGCGCCCGATCAGGCGGTCGCGCCTGCTGATCAAACAGCGCGAGAGGTCGCGGCGCCATCATCATCGAAAAAGCCGCTCGATCCGTTCTCCAATTCCCTCGCGACTATGATGATCAAGATCCCCGGGATGTCGGATAGCTGGCGCAAGGCGGCATCAGCAAGGGCTCCGGTCGTCACGCCGTCATCCTGGGCGATGGATACGCTTATATCGACAGGCAGTAATGCCATCCAGGCCGCCATAGGCGCTCTGACACAAGGGCCGCGCGGACTTCCGAGGCGCCCGCCACCAAACCCGCGCGACGCACTCAAAGGAATAGCGCGCGCGGCCGCGCCGAATCCGGCCGGGATGTTCGGCCAGGTCGCACACGGCGTTATGGGCGCCTTGGCCATGATGCCGCAACAGTCGCTAGGGGCACTATCCGTCGCCCCGCCGGTCCCGTCGATCCCGATCGCTATGCCGATCCCGCGTCCAGCGGCGGCGCCCTCTGTTCCTGAACCAGTAACCAGTCCACGCAGCCAGTGGGCCGGAGATCGTAAGGACGACAACCGTCTGATGCGAAACGTGGGCCAGGATGTGCGAGATAGACGCATCGCCCACATCGTCACCGGCGGTATTGGGGCGGCGCTTTAGCGGCAGGGAAAACGCAGCGCAGGCCTGCTTATAAAATTGCGCATCATGCGCCAGTGAGCACGATCAATCCGCAACTAGTGCATGACATGGTCCGTGACTGGTTAGCGACGCCGGTCAACGGCTATCTTGGATCTGACTATGGTCAGGATCTTAAGCGCATCCTGCATAGTCCACTGGCGTCGCATCTAGCCGACAAGCAGATCGCTAAGTTACGCGCAGACGTTCCCGTTCTGGGTCTGTTGCCGTCTGATACCGTCAACCTCTACTCGACCCATGACGGGCGCGACAAGGCGCGCCTGTTCGTTGAGATTGCCGGGCGCGCGTTGCCGTTCGAGGTATAGCCGATGCTGACCAAGTCCGATTTTCAGCGGGCCATCCGCGAGACGATCGACAACTACCCTGATCTGGCGATCCGGTATCGGGCCGGCGATCCGATCATCCTCCAGCATCTCGAAGCCATCGCGACTATGTTGTCGATGGTCTCGCAGACGATCGACGTGGCGCGCTCCGAGGTCTTCGAGAAGGCGCGTGATGCAACCGTCATGGCCGATGCAGCAATGCGCGGGATCGTGCCCAAGGCGCGACCGGCACGCGTTGAGATCCTAGTGACGAACAAGAGCGCTGCCGGGGCCCGCATCGAGGCCGGGCGACTGCTCCAGGATTCGCGCGGGCGCCCGTGGGTCGTGGTGGCCGGGGCCGATGTGCCGGGCACTGGATCGGCGACGATCCAAGCCGAACAACGGACCCGCGTTTCGACCACGCACACTGTCGAGCGCGACGAGCCATTCTATGCCGTCGAGATCAAGACCACGCTGGCCGATGGGCAAAAGCTCGCTTCCTTGGCCGTCGCCGACGATCAGGGCGAGTGGACTTTTGCTGATCACTATACCAACGTCTGGCCGGGCGACAGGGTCTATCACGTCGAGGCCGATGATCGCCAGCGGGTCTATGTGCGATTCGGAATGCGCGATGTTGTAGGGGTTCAACCAACAATCGGGACCGTGGTGGTGCTGCGTGCCGACTACACCTATGGTGATGTGACGCCAGCGCTTGGCAGCCCATTTTCCTTCGAGACCATCCAGACGCCCATTGACGCCTTTTTGAGTCTGTCCATGCAGGCGATGACATCAAACGGGCAAGATCCAATCACACTGGATGCCTTACGGGTGCTGGCGCGCTACCCATCGGTCTATAACTCCAGCGCGGTCTATCTCGGCGAGTTCGATTTTTTGATCCGACGCCATTTCCCGACTCTGCGCTTCCTCTCGGTCTGGAACGAGCGCTTGGAAGAGCGGGTGCGTGGGCCATCGGTCGACAACATCAATACCCTGTTTATTGCGTGCCAGGGGGCCGACTCGCTTGAACCGGTGCATGTGTTCGGCGGGTTGACAACACAAGGCGAGCCGATCCCAGAGCGGCAATGGACCGGGCTACAACGCGCGATCCGCAACACGATTGCGCAAGCGGATGATTCCTACCGGGTCCGGTTCGTCACCCCGCTCCAGGTGCCGCAAGTCTGGCGCATCGAAGCCATGATCGGCAGTGCCTACCTACCGGACGTGGTGGCGCAACGATTGCGCAAAGCGATTCTGAGCCGGTACGGCATCGATTCGATGCGCCGTGGCGGGACTGTGGTCTCGATTCAAGAGGTCTACGCGCATCTGCGCCGCGCGGTTCCCGAGGTCGCTGAGCCGGGCGCCGACATCAACGTCATCATGCCCAAGCTGTCCAGCGCGCCCGCGCCGGAATCATGGTGCTTTGTCACCGATGACACGCTCACCGTGACCGTCAACGCGACCAGCGTCACACCCCCAGTTTGGGGTTGGTAATCCCGTGGTATCATTTGATCTGCCCAACGCTGCGCCGCCGCAACTCCTGCCGCTGCAACAGAGTTTCGATCCAGGCGACTATCGCGATGCGATCAAGCGCCTGACGATCGACCTGTTCCGCACCTATTTAGGCGTAGACGTTTTCGATGCCAATGTCCTGGGTATGGCGCATCTCGGGACGCTTGATTTGGTGCGCCGCTTCATCCAGGCGGATGGCCTGGGGATGTTACGTTCGGACCGCGAAGATGCCGCGACCCGGTATCTCTATCGGGCGTGGAAGAAGGCCGATGCCCAAAAGCGCGGCCTGCATTTCCTTCGGACCTACCTACAACTGCTGTACCCCAACGAGTGGAGAGTCGACCAACTCGAACAGGACAAGTCAAAGCCTTACCCAGAGGCCACGCGACCGGCGACCGGGCGGACAACGCACTTTCTGACCAGTCGGATCGACATCCTGATCGATGCCAGCTCGAAGAATGCGCCGCTACTCGGGTCTTTCGTGCCGACAATTTCGTCGGTGCTTCCGGCGCGCTTCGTGCCCAACTTCGCCGTCTTCCGGCAGGCCAATCTACCAACCTATTCCGGGGTCGGGCTCGGGGCGCTGGGGCGTTCGACGCCGAGCCTTAGCTTGAGCGAAGCGTTCTCAGCCAAGGTCGAAATGCGTGCCGCCATTGCCGCGCATGGATCCGGCGGCATGGTCCGCCCGGTCCATCGTGGTGTTTCGCGCGTGACCTTGGGTCTGTTCGGGCACAACGATTTCGCGCGTTACCCCTGCCCGGCGGTGCGTCTCGTCTCGCGTGCAACATGCCTAGAGCGCGTCGCTCGCGATCCAAACCTGAGTGATCTTTGCCAGCGGGTCGCCAAGGTTCAGGGGGTCGGGCCGTTTACGCGGCTGGCCTTGGTCGTCACCGATCGCAGGATCCCAACACTTGGCGCTTGGCCACGCGGATCGGGAACAATCCCAGCGCACACGCGCGACACCCTACCTGTGGGCGGCGCCCTGGTGCAGCAAAGCCGCGACGACTTGCCGCGTCTCAACCCCTATGTTCCGCCGGACAAGAATGCAACTTTAGCGCGCGTGCTGCCAAAGCCGGCGGTGGCGATCTTCGCCCACAACAACGGGCCACGCGTTCCGCTCCCGGCTGTGCGGTTTCTTACATCCAGCAAGAGGCCGGATAGCGGCATGGACACCTTGCCAATGGCGCCCAATCTATCGGCTTCCTTGGTAGGCGTCTGTTTCGATCAGCGCGCCGCGGCAACTTTAGCGCGCGTGCTGCCAAAGCCGGCGGTGGCGATCTTCGCCCACAAACGCGCCGCAGCGCTTTAAATCGGAAAACGGTATGACTAGCGTCTCCTGATGATTGGCATGATGGCGTCGACTCAAGCCGAGGTGCCACATCACCATGATTCTCACAATTACCCAAGCCGGACTTGCGCGCGAAACTGACGCTCTTACGTCAGGGTCAATGCCGCGTTTTGCGCATTTATCCATCGGCGACGGCATTCCTCACGCCGTTCCGTTCAATGCAACCGCGATGGTCAGTCCGAAGTTCCAGACCAACATTTTGGTCGTCGAGCGGCTATCGCCGGGCGCAGTGAAGTTCCACGCCAGTATCCCCGCTGATGTCGAGATCAATATCCGCGAGGTCGGTCTGTTCTTGGAAGACGGGACGCTGTACGCCTATGCCGACTATTCGCAGGGGACCGGGCAAAGTTTCTTTAAGGCGTCCGGGTTCGCGTTCAGCTTCTTCGTGCTACTGACCCGCGAGCAACTGCCCCAGCTGGTTTTCACCTATCAGCCGGTTGACACGGCTTCGATTGCCCAAACCATCGCCCAAGACGCATCAGCCGCAATCGATACCCAGATTCAAGGCTATCTTGCTGGGGTGATTTCGCTGTTGTCCGCTTTGTCCGCCGACGTGCTCACGCTCAAGCAGCGCGTGACGCCCGCGCCCTAACTTTGGAGATCCATCACTATGCCTGTGACTTTGGACCAACTTATCGAGCGCGTTGACCGCGATTATCGCGCGGCGTCTGAAACGCTCGATTTCCTGCCAACCTTCATCGATCCCGGCGCGCCCGATACGGTCAATGTGCAGTTCGCCAATGGTGTGCGCCAGGTGCCAACGCTCAAGAAGCTGACGGCGGCCATTGATCAGGCCGTCATGCAGAGCAACATGGACTCCATGCGCGAGCGCATCGACCAGCTCGACACGCTCAGTCACGGCATGGTGTCGGCCCTGAGCCGGCTCGGCTCCAAGGACGGCCCGTCCTGGAGCAGTTACGATCTGACCAGCAACGAGACCGCGTCAGACATGACCGACCCCATGTTCCGGGCGAATGTCGAGGATGGCGTGCGATTTCCGTTTGAAGCTTACATCGTCGTCAACATGCAGCGGCGCAACGCCACTGATTGGGCGATGATCAACAACACTTTACTTCCGCAGCACACTGATGTAGCTGTTCCCAGCTATTCTGGTTCCGCCGGCTCGGCAGCTCAGGCGCCCGTGAATGCTAGTCAATATCCCGCGTTCTCCAAGACTGTCACGCGCTATGCCTACAATTACTATCAGCGGTACTATGGTGGTTACTATAGCTATGCTTATCGCTGGGTGTATCGCTACTATGGATGGCCTTACTACACCTGGCGCTACGTCTATGAGCCCTATTATTACTATTGGGTTCCGGGGTACTACTACACTTATTACACGGTGTCGTCCTACACAGAGACGGCCACGTCGTCTTTGGCCGGCTCTCAGGTCGCGCAAACATTCAAGGTCAGTGAGCCGACTATTCTGAAGGGTATCCGTCTGTGGTCGTCGACGGCCGGATCAAGCTTGACGTACCCGCCGTCGCTCCTGATCACGGAGTCATCTTACGGTATGCCGGACACTGCTAAGGTGATCGGCACGGCCGCGGTCGTCAACGATTCGGCGTATGCGTCCGGGCAAGGCACCACTGCTTCGGCGCTGACGGATACAAACTATGTCACCTTCAACCTGGACGAGCCGATCTACTTGCAGACGGGCAAGTCCTATTCGTTCGTGGTCAACATCCCTGGAGGCGCTAACTACAACCTCTACACGACAGCTAATGCTTACACCAAAGGCGGGCTGTTCTACACCCAGGACGGCGCTATGTGGACACAGGATCTTGCAAAAGACCTGCTGTTCTCGCTGGTCAAGGCAAGCTTCACGGCGGGTACGCAGTACGTCGAGCTCAACCCGCTGTCGGTCTCTGGTGGTATCGCTTCCATCAAGTCCGAACTGTCGGCCATCGTGCCGGAAGATTGTGATTTCAGCCTGGAGGTCGAGATCAATAGTGTCTGGCGCGAGATTGACATCCTTAACCAACTTGACCAGCTTCCACCCTATACCCCGGTTCGCGCCAAGGCAGTTGTGACCGAGAGGGCGGCGCCGTTGATTGATACCGTCAAGAGTCGCATCACGGCGTTCCGATCATCCAACAGTTTGCGGTTCACCGCCAAGAAGCGTCCGATCAGCGATCCGGGCGTCATCCGCGTCTCGGTCTCAACGATGGGGTATGAACCTTACAACGGCCAAACCGCAAGCGGCTTCCACAACATCGCCTTCAGCGTGAAGTGTAATGACGATCCGGCCGTCTATACTCCAACCCTAGTGCGTCCCGTCTATGGATCAAACAAATCCGCGCAGTTCGAGGTGGTCTTTAGCGTGCCGGTCAGTAAGACTGAATATCAACTGACGATCACTGGCACGACCACACTGGCAACGCGTGTGTTTGACATCACCAGCATCGTTGAAATCTAACCTTTGAGCTGCGCCCGTCCAAGCGGCGGGCGCTCGGAGTGCTGCGCATGAACGAAACTAAATTGCGACGCCCGATTCTACTGGACGGGCGAATTTTCCAGGCCGGTTCCGTGCTGGACGTTTCCGACGAAGCCCTAGCGCAAGGCGAGAAGAACTACGAGCGCGCTATTGTGCGCCGGGCCATCGAGCGCGCGGCAGGCGACGCTGGAACGCGCGAGGGCGTCATGTCCGACGTGCTGGCCATGCTCCTGGTCGGTCTGGCCGAGGTCATCGAGAAGCTGGCCGGGGCCAAGACTGTCGAGCAAGTTCGTGAGGCGGCAGTCCCGCTGGAACCATTCGCTAAGGCCGTTCGCGAGGCGCGCGCCTCCGGTCTGGTCTTCCCGTTCGAGGCTAAGGGACTGAGCGTCGCCGATGTCGTTAAGGATCTCAAAGCCGTATCGGCTGGCGTCACCAGCGGGATCAAGCGTGGGTAAGCCATGCTCTTGACCATCACCGAGACCGGGCGCCGGATCGAAACTGAAGCGCTGATCAGCGGGTACTTGCCCCCAGTCGAGGCGATCGCGATCGGCGACGGCGCGCCTCATGCCAACCCAGAGGATGCGATCGCGCTTGTGCATGAGGTTTTGCGCGTGCCAATCTCGGTGGTGGAGCGCGTGTCAGCGCAAGCCGTGCGGTTTCACGCCACGATCCCACAAGGCCACACGCTATCCATCCGCGAGGTCGGCCTGATCCTGGAGGATGGGACGCTCTACGGGTATCTGCCATATGAGTCCGTCGCTGGGTCGCCGCTGCACAAGCACGCCAGTTTCTCCTTCTCCTTCTCGCTAGCGATCAGTCGCGAGGTGTTGCCGCCGATCGAGGTCAACTACAACCCGGTCGATACCGGCGAAATCGCCGAGAACATCAGCCAGCAAGCACAGCAAAGAGTCAATGGCTGGCTGGCCGATGTGTCTAGCGCCGCAGCCGATGGGGTGTCCCGCATCACGATCAAAGGTGCGGAACAAGTCTCGGCTGTTCTTTCCGAAGGATCTACGCAGATTGCCGCCATCGAACTGGAGGGCGCGACGCATGTGTCGGCCATTCGCGCGACCGGCGCGGAACAGCAAAACGCGCTCTTGGATCTTGGAGGTGTTCGGACTTACGCCTATGAATCTCGCGGTGATCTTCGCTCTGTCGAGAGGGGTCGCGCGGTTGTCGATGGGCTTGGGCTATTCGTGTGGGTGTCTGGATCTGACGAACCGGACGATGATGAATCATGCTTTGCGACGCAAAACGGGCGCTGGCTTTTGGAGTGCGCGCACTGGGATGTAGTGGATGCGTGGTGCCTCACGGATGACGAATCGCGCGATGACGACATCAAAAATACGGAATCGCGCTGGCCCGGTCGGATTTTGTTCGGAACTGCCAATAGCAGCATCACGACGATTTATCAAAATAACCAAGCCAGTTTTACTGGGTCGGTATCTGGCGCAGAAGTAGGCGATCATGTGTTAGTGTCCCCTCTTATATCGCTTCCCTTTGCGGTTACTTTCTTTGCGCGCGTCACGGCAAGCAACGTCGTAACAATCTATCTAAATAACACATCAACCAGCGCGCAATCATTGTCCGCTGGGACGTGGCGTATAGCTGTCATCAAGGAGTCTTAAGTATGCCAATGGTGCGCGCGATGCGCCTTCTAAATGCGATTGAAGCGAATATGCTCGATGAAAATGGGCTTGAAGCACTATTAACATCCGATCCTGGACGAGTCGGCGATCTGAGGGCTGTATTCAATCTGCGCGGGCAGTTGCGGCGTATCGCCAATAATGAGTCAATAGTCGTCCGGATTTGTAGAAGCAATACAGCGCTTGACGCTCTTCTCGACTCGAAAACCTCTCATGAAATCGTTGTTCCAGCGATTGCTGCCAGCTCGACGGCGATGACAGCGATTGCTGCCAGCTCGACGGCGATGACAGCGATTGCTGCCAGCTCGACGGCGATGACAGCGATTG
>Ga0209018_1002493_pt1 | contig 12907 bp, 13 predicted proteins | sample YNPBryBLVA2012_FD_185814 | JGI IMG/M metagenome (GOLD analysis project Ga0209018, IMG submission 185814) | Anoxygenic and chlorotrophic microbial mat microbial communities from Yellowstone National Park, USA - YNP Bryant BLVA 2012 (SPAdes)... ...
CGCCGAGGCCCTGGAGTACAGCAGGCAGCGCGAGCAGGGGGGAAGGCTCATCGTGGGCTGGTCGGAGGTGAGGATGCTCCTCTCCTCCATGGCCGTGTCGTGCAGGGTGGCGGACATGCTGGTGGAGCGCGCCGCCCGCGCCGTTGACCGGGGCGAGCCCGGCTGGGCGCTCGCCTCGCGCGCCGCCGCCCTGCAGGTGCAGGCCATGGCGCCCGAGGTCGCCTCCAACGGCATCCAGCTCCTGGGAGGATACGGCTACATGAAGGATTACGGCCAGGAGAAGCGCTTCCGCGACGCCAAGCAGATCCAGTGCCTCATGGGCATCACCCCCCTGAGGCGGCTGAAATACGTGCAGCGCGTCATCGACGGGGAAGCGGCCTGGTGAGGACAAGGGGGTGGGAAGATGATGGAAGCGATCAAGTCCTCTACCCTGCTGGAGAGGGATCCCCGGCTCGAGGACGTGATGTGCAGCCTGGACGGCCTGGGGAAGATGCCCACCGGGATCTCGGACGAGATCCGGCGGGCGGTGGCGTTCGCCCGCAGGTTCAACGAGGCGGTGGCCAGGCCCTACGCCCTGGAGCTGGACCGCAAGATGAGCGAGGATCCCACCTTCATCCCGTGGGACCTGGTGAAGGAGATCAACCGCTGGGGTTTCTACACCGCCTGGATCCCCAAGATCTTCGGGGGCAAGGGATGGAACCTGGGCTCCATCACCCCCGTGGTTGAGGAACTCTGTTCGGTGTGCGCCGGCATAGGCAACCTCATCGGGGTGCAGTATTTCGGCCTCTCCATCCTCTTCGCGGGTTGGAACATGCGCATCACCGACAAGGTCTGCCGCGACGTGGTGGAGGGCGAGCGCAGCGGCGAGCCCTGCCTGGTGGCGGGGTTGGTCACGGAGCCGGCCGCCGGCACCGACGCCGAGGAGGTCGAGCTCCTCGCCAAGGCCAAGGTGCGCTGCCACGCCCGCAGGGTGGAGGGGGGATACGTGGTCAACGGCACCAAGGTCTTCATCTCCAACGGCCACGTCTCCACCTGGCACATGCTCATCGCCTACGAGGACCTGCAGCGCCCCGAGGAGACCATGATCCTCTTCGCGGTGAAGAACGGCACCAGGGGCTTCTCCTTCGGCAGGATGGAGAAGAAGATGGGCCAGAAGGGCTGCCCCGCCAGCGAGATGGTCTTCGAGGACTGCTTCATCCCCGACGAGGACGTGTGCATCAGCGCGTCCCAGATGAAGGGGCTGAGGCGCGGCGCCAAGGGAACGGGCATGCAGCTCATCGACTTCGTGGTCTCCCTCACCCGCCCGGGAGTCGGGGCCATGGGGGCGGGCGTGGCGCGCGGCGCCTACGAGACGGCGTTGAGGTTCGCCCGCGATACGGTGGTGGACGGCAAACCCCTGGTGAACCACGAGTGGGCGCAGTGCCTGCTGGCGGAGATGTACGCCAACGCCGCCCTGGCGCGCCTCACCTACATGGAGTGCAATCACATCAACGGGCTCTACGGCATGGCCTCCCTGCTCAATGCCAAGCCCCTCTATTACTACATGCGGGGCATGCCCGTGCAGGTGCTCGACCGCGTCATGCCCGCGGTCAACAAGCTGGACGCCACCACCAGGGTGTTCCGCAAGCTGGTCATGGACGGGCAGACGGACGAGGAGGCGCGGCGCGCCTCGGGCTGGGCCTCCCTCTCCAAGTTCGCCGCCACCGACCTGGGGATAAAGAACTGCCAGCTCGCGGTGGAGTTCATGGGCCGGGCGGGGATCAGGCAGGACGGCTGGGCGGAGAAGTTCCTGCGGGACTCCAAGCTGCTGCAGATCTACGAGGGGACCAACCAGCTCAACCGCCTCAACCTCTTCAAGTGCATGATCGCCCCCTCGGTGCCCGAGGCGAGGGTCTTCGAGGAATGAACGGGGAACCGGGCCTTCCGCCGGGGCGACCGACCATAATATGGTAGGGAAGGCGGTTTGAGGAGGGCGGAGAGAGCGGGAAGTGCAAGGCGAGAGGGGACGCGGCCGAGGGATGGCGAGAGACGGACGCGTTTCGGGCGCCGATCGCGTGTCCATGACCACGCCGGGGTCCAAAGGCCCGTGGCGAGGGAGCGCGAGTGCCGCCCGCGACATCAGGAAGGAAAGGGGGACGTGATGGCGGAAACGGTGGACCTGGAGATCGAGAAGGACGGAGAGGACGAGGTGACGGCGGGGTCGGAAAAAGTCGGGGAGATGTACGCGTGGCGCGAGGGCATGCCCTGGAACCCCGTGGAGAGGGTCATCCTGGAGCGGCGCAGCGTGCGCAAGTACAAGGACAAGCAGGTGCCGGAGAAACTGGTGCGCCGCGTCCTGGAGGCGGGCAGGTTCGCGCCCTCGGCGGGCAACTCCCAGCCCTGGAGGTTCATCGTGGTGCGCGACCGTGAGATGCTGGAGGAGATGGAGAAATACGTGCGCCTGCGCTGCCGCGTGCTCAAGTTCCTCCTCAACTGGCAGGAGAGCCCGCTGGGAAAGCTGGCCTGGGTCAACGCGCAGATAAGCGCCCGCGTCCTCCCCAACCTCATGCACCCCATCCCCTTCGGCGCCGTCAGCCTCATCGCCGACGGCAAGCTCAAGCTCTTCCACGGGGCGCCCACGGTGATCCTCATCTGCATGGACCGGAGGGGGGCCGCCAAGCCCGCCGTTGACGTGGGCATCTGTGGCCAGAACATGGTGCTTGCCGCCCACAGCCTGGGGCTGGGCACCTGCTGGGTGGGCTTCGTGGAGCTGCTCCGCTACAGCCCCTACTGGAAGCGTCGGTTGGGGGTGCGCTATCCCTACCGGCTGGCCGAGGCCATAGCCGTAGGCTACCCGGTGGGGAAGCCCGATGGCATGGTAGCCAGGGAGCTGCAGGAGACAGACTGGTTCGAGGATGGTGAACGCAGGAAGGTTTTATGAGGATGGAGGTCTGAGCCATGTCCTACCTGAACTTGAGGGAGCGCCTCTCCGTCCCCCGCTACGATGACCCGGCCCTGGCCCGTACCGGCAGGGTGGCGGTGAACGAGGCGAGATGCAACGGCTGCGGCAACTGCGTGATGATATGCCCGGGCAAGGCGCTGGCGCTGGTGGAAGGGGGCGGAGGAAGGGTGGCGCGCATGGCCGAGACGGAGGTGCCGGAATGCGTGGCCTGCGGCGACTGCGCGGCCATCTGCAAGCGGGGAGCTATCAGCATCGCCAGCGCCTGCGATTTCGGGCTGTACTACCGGGTGCTCCACCGGGGGGCGCTCTGCCCTCCCCGGCGTTTTTAACGAGGGCCTCAGGCCGGCGCTATATCCGGGAGGTGAAGGGTGAAGGAGCTTGAAGGGAAGCGGGCGGTGATCACCGGGGCCGGCTCGGGCCTGGGGCGGGCCCTTTCACTGGCCCTAACGCGGGAGGGGTGCCGGGTGGGCATCGCCGACATCGACCAGGCCGGCACGGCCGAGACCCTGGGGATGGTGGAGAAAGCCGGAGGCAGGGGAGAGGCCTGCCCGGTGGATGTGACCGACCCCGACTCGGTGAAAGACATGGCCGACCGCTTCGAGCGGGAATGGGGCGGGGTGGACCTGCTGGTCAACAACGCGGGCATCGCGGTGGCGGGGTTGGTGGGAGACATGCCCCTCGAGGACTGGCGGCGCATCGTGGCCGTCAACCTCATGGGGGTGGTCCACGGGTGCCACGAGTTCATCCCCCGCATGAGGAAACAGGGTGGAGGCCACATCGTCAACGTCGCCTCCTTCGCCGGCATCGGCAACCTGGCGGAGATGGCGGGGTACAACGTCACCAAGGCGGCGGTCATCTCCCTTTCGGAGACCCTGAAGATGGAGCTGGCCCCCCAGCGCATCGGGGTGACGGTGGTCTGCCCCCTCTTCTTCAACACCGGGCTCATAGATGACCTGCATTCCACCGACCCCTTCCAAGAGGAGTTCGCCCGCGCCTGCTTCCGATGCTCGCGCACCAGCGCGGAGGAGGTGGCCGCCAAGGTGGTCGAAGCGGTGAGGAGAAACCGCTTCTACCTGATACCGCAGCGCTCGGGAAAGGTGTTCTGGGCGCTGAAAAGGGTCTCGCCGCCGGCGTTCGCCTGCGTCACGGCCCGCCTCAACCGGGCGGGCGTGGGCAGGCCGCTGCTGATGTGGGCGGCCCGTCGCGGCCTGCTCTGAGGGCGGGATCGCAGCGTGCGGGAGAGCTTCGCCGGGACGCCGTCAGGCGGAGGTGACCGTTCGGGGAGATGACTCGATGTGAAGGGACATTCCGACCCGGGGGGATGGAAAGCGTTCTCCGGGTCCGCGGGGGGCATCGTTCCGGGGCAGCGGGTCTCCGGCAAGGGAGGAGAGTGAGCGTGGAGGGTTTTGCGGGAAGGCGGGCGCTGGTCACCGGGGCGGCCTCGGGCCTGGGGCGGGCCCTGGCGTTGGCCTTGGCGGAGCGGGGCGCGGACGTGGCCCTGGTGGACCTGGACGAGGAAGGGATCGGCGCCACCGCGTCCATGGTGGAGGCGAAGGGGCGGCGCTGCCTGAGCCACCGGGCCGACGTCTCCGACTGGGAGGACATGCGGGCCATGGCGGACGGGGTCATCTCCGAATGGGGCGGGGTGGACCTGCTGGTGAACAACGCCGGGGTGGGGGTGGGAGGCGAGCTCAAGGACGTGCCGGTGGAGGACTTCCGGTGGATCGTGGGCATCAACCTCATGGGCGAGATCCACGGCGTCAAGCTGTTTCTGCCCGGTATGCTGGAACGCGGGTACGGTCACATCCTCAACGTGGCCTCCCTCTCCGGGCTGGTGGTGCTCCCCCTGCACCTTCCCTACACCACCACCAAGTTCGCCCTGCTGGGGTTCTCCGAGGCCCTGTGGATAGAGCTGAGGCACCGCGGCATCGGGGTCACCGTGCTCTGCCCGGGCGCCATTCGCACCAATATCATGCGGGGCACCCGCACCCACGCGGGCGACGGCAGCGCCATGCGCAGCGCCCGGAGATGGCAAGAGGTGCTGGAGCGCAAGGGCAAGGAGCCGGAGGAGGTGGCCGAGATCGCCCTGCGGGCGGTGGAGAAGGGCCGCTTCCTGGCCCTGACCGGCCCCGAGGCCTACCTGCTGTATTATATGAAAAGGCTGGCCCCCGGCCTGCTGCGCCGCGGGGTGGCCGGCATCACCGCCCGGCTCGCGCGGGAACGGTAAGGGGAGCAAGCGGGGCGGAGAGGGTGAGCCCTCGAGTGGGAGCGGGGACCCCGGCGCAACGGGGACGTGGATCGCCGCAAGAGAAAGGATGGAGAAGGTGAGCCGCCGAGAAGAAGTGCTGATACTGGAGGCGGGCTACGAGGAGGAGGTGCTGGCCCGCCGCATGCGGGAGGTGCTGGACGCCTTCCCCCTGGAGCTGGCGGGCAGGAGGGTCCTGGTGAAGCCCAACCTGCTGGGACCCTGGCCGGGAGAGAGCGGCATCATCACCCACCCCCTGGTGGTGAAGGCCGTGGTCGAGGCGCTGAAGGAGCGGGGCGCCTCGGTGCGGGTGGGCGACAACCCCGGGGTACGCGGCTACGGCCGCATGGGGCGGCTGGCGGAAGCCACCGGCATCGCGGAGGCGGTGGGGGAGGCATGGGTGAACCTCTCGTCCGAGCCCCGCCGGGTGCCCATCCGTTCCCGCTTCCTGGACGAGATAACGGTGGCGGGTCAGGTGATGGACTGCGACCTCCTGGTCTCCCTGCCCAAGTTCAAGACCCACGTTTCCACCATCATCACCGGGGCGGTGAAGAACAGCTTCGGATTCCTGGTGGGCGGGGAGAAGGCGCGCATGCACGCCCTGGCCCCCCGCTTCCGCGACTTCGGGGAGTTGATGGTGGACATCTACCAGCTGCGGGTGCCCGACCTGGTGGTGATGGACGCGGTCACCGCCATGCAGGGGAACGGGCCTTCCTGCGAGGACATCCGCCCCCTGGGCCTGCTCATCGCCTCCCGCAACGGCGTGGCGGTGGATGCGGTGATGGCGGAGATGATGGGGCTGAAGCCCCCGGACATACCCTTGCTGGCGGTGGCGGCGGAAAGGGGACTGGGGCCCATCGATCCCTCCGGCATGGACATACAGGGTCCCATGCGCCGCATCGAGGGCTTCAAGCCGCCCTCCACCCTGCCGCGCCGCTCCTTCACCGCCCCCTTCCAGCGGCTGGGCTTCCGCCTGGTGGCCCGGCGGGCCCTCAAGGTGGACGGGGAGCGCTGCACCGGGTGCCGCACCTGCGAGAAGGGGTGCCCGGCCGAAGCGATAAAGGTGGACGGGACCCCCGTTTTCGACGGGCGCAGGTGCATACTCTGCTATTGCTGTTACGAGCTGTGTCCCGAGCACGCCATATCCCTCAACCGGCTCATCCGCTTCATCCAGCGCTGAGGCGGGCGCCTTAGGGGTTGGGGCGCTTCTGGTAGGCGGGGACGCCGTAGACCTTCTCGTAAGCGCGGCACATGGGACAGAAGCGCCCCTCCAGCTTGACGAAGCTGCGCCACAAGCCGCTCTCCTGTTGGCGGGCCTTCTTGCACACGGTGCACTTGTTCTCGCAGAGCGAGGCCAGGCGCAGGGTCATGGGGCTGAAGTCTCCTCTTTCCGGGTTGTCCGCCATCTTCTCCTCCTCGGATATGACTCTGTTCCGCCGTACCGACGCCCTTCATTGTAGTGGCAGGGGGGGCTGGATATCCACCCCGGGAGGGCGGCGCCCGCAATGGGCGGAAAAGCCGGTTGGGGGAAGAAAAGGGGGCCCGCGGGAACCGGGCGCGAAAAAATTTTTATTTTACATAATGTAAAATAATGGCGGGTAAAGGGGCCCGATAACAACATCTTGGATTTTACTTGTTGAAAATTATACCACATGTTGATTTTTGCCCTATCGGAGAAAAATCCCCTCTGACCTTGACTTTTTCCTCCAAAGTACTGGACATGTCTGGGTATGGATGGGTACAATATGGGTGTAATTGGGAGCAAAAAGGAAGGAAAAGGGTGCAACTGGTAGAAGAAGGGATAAAAGGAGAAGCGGACGGGGGAGCCCCGGCAGTGCTCCGAGCGAGGCGGGCCGCATGAGCGAACAGTTGGATTTCAGCGACAGCTCCGACCACACCCTGGACGAGAGGGGAAGGATAGTCATCCCCAAGAAGTACCGTGAGCACCTCAAGGGCAAGCTGGCCATCTGCTTCTGGATGGAGAACTGCATCGCCCTGCTCACCCCGGAGGCTAAGCGGGAATGGGACGACAAGATCTTCTCCTACGTGCGCATGGATACGCGGCAGGGTCGCAACTTCTACCGCCTGTACCGCAAGTACTACAAGAACGACGTGGAGATGGACCGCCAGGGCCGCGTACAGATACCCCAGAAGCTACGGGAGAAGGTGGGCCTGGGCGACGAGGTGACCCTGGTGGGGATGGGCAACTACTTCGAGATATGGGACCGCGAGACCCTGCGGCGCCTGGAGGAGGAGGAGACGCCCCGCTACGCGGAGAACCTGGAGGCCTGCATCAGGCGGGAGGCGTCCGGAGGTCCGGGAGGTCTGTCCTGATGGAACACATGATAAAAGGCATCGGCTTCCGGGTGGAGCGCGCCGGCAGGGCCAGGGTCCGCGGCCTGCGCTTCCTCTTCCGGGAGGGGAGCGGGGGGAGGAGCTAGATGCATGCACCGACCGGTGATGCTGGCAGAGGTCTTGCGCTTGCTGGAGCCCCGACCGGGGATGGTGTTGGTGGACGCCACGGTGGGCTACGGAGGCCACGCCGCGGCGCTGCTGGAACGCATAGTGCCGGGTGGTCGGCTCATTGGGATCGACCGGGATGGGGAGGCACTGAGTTGGACGGAACGGATCACGGCATGCTATTCCGCTTCGGTGACCCTGGTGCGGGGGAACTTCGCGGAGCTGGGATCCATTCTTACCGGAGCGGGGATCGCGGAAGTGGACGGCATCCTCTTCGACCTGGGGGTGTCTTCCCCGCAGCTGGACAGCTGGGAGCGGGGATTCAGTTATCGTGAGGGAACCCCCCTGGACATGCGCATGGACCGGGGGCAGAGGCTGAACGCGGCCGAGGTGGTGAACGGTTATGAGGAAAGAGAGCTGGCGAGGATCATCCGCGAGTACGGAGAGGAGCGGTGGGCTTCCCGGATCGCCCGGTTCATCGTGGAGAACCGAGAGCGTGCGCCCATCACCACCGCGGATCGACTGGTTGAGATTGTGAAGGACGCCATCCCCGCTTCGGCGCGGCGCAGGGGCGGGCACCCTGCCAGGCGCACCTTCCAGGCGCTGCGCATGGAGGTGAACGGGGAGGTGAAGAACCTGCAGGCGGCTCTGCCGCAGGCGATAGGCAGGCTGAGGCAAGGCGGGAGGATCGTGGTGATCAGCTATCACTCCATCGAGGACCGTCTGGTCAAGAGGGCATTCCGAGACCCCGCGCCCGAACCAACGGCTTCTCCCGCCTGGCCCACCTGCTCCCGCGGCGAGGTCCGGCTGCAGGTGCTGACCCCGAGGCCCCTGCGGCCCTCGGAGGAAGAGGCCGGGGAGAACCCCCGCAGCCGCAGCGCCAAGCTGCGGGCGGCGGAACGGGTGGCCTGATAGGCCTAGAGGCAGGAGAGGCAAGGAAGAGGCACCGATGCATCAGGCGACGGCGAGGAAGATGCGGACGGCGGAGGGGGAAGCCCCCCACCGCCGGGAGGAGATGCGGCAGCAGGCCCGCAGGCGGGAGCGCGCCGCGCTCCACCACGCCCGGCTCACCCGGAGGGGTTACGCCTGCTTCATCGCCGCGACCCTGGGCATCTTCGGGTTGCTCTTCCTGGCGCTGAGCCTGAACATCTCCTCCACCCAGAAGGGGTACCTCCTCAAGGAGGTGCAGCGGCAGATCGAGGAGGAGCAGCGGGCGCAGGAGTCGCTGCGGGTGGAGGTGGCACGGCTGGAATCGTCTTCGCGCATCGAGAGGGTGGCGCAGGACGAGCTGGGAATGGTCCGGCCCGCCGGTTCGCTGGTGGTGCGCCTGCGGGCCTCAGGCGGAGCCGGAGGGGGCACCGCGTCCGGGAGGCAGCCGGGCGGTGGCCTGGAAGCTTCGGCTTCCCCGCAGGCGGGAAGCGCCACCCAGTAGTTTCCGGGCGGTAGCTTCCGGGCGGCCCGGGCAGACGGGCGTTCGGAAGAGAGGGGTGCGGCAGGCCGGAGCGGCAAGGGGGCTCCGGGTCGGCGGAAAGCGCGTGACGGGAGGAGAGCATGAGGCGGAAAGGCAGGGTGAACCGTATCTCCCTGGTGACCCTGGCCCTCCTCACCGCCTTCGGCGCTCTCGCCTACCGCATGGTGGACCTGCAGATCGTCAGGGCCTCCTACTTCCAGGAAGCGGCGCGCCGCCAGCGCACCCAGATGACCACCCTGCAGCCGCAGCGAGGGGCCATCCTGGACCGGGACGGCGAGATACTGGCTTTCTCCAAGGACGTCTATTCCCTTTACGCCACGCCCTACCAGGTCAAGGACGTGGACGGCGCCGCCGCCCAGCTGGCCCTGGTGCTCAAGGTGCCCCAGAGCGATATCGCCGCCAAGCTGAGGTCCGGCGGCGGCTTCGTGTGGCTGCAGAGGCAGCTGGACCAGGAAACGGCCAGGCAGGTGGAAGAGCTGGGGCTTCCCGGCTTCGGCTTCATAAAGGAGAGCAAGCGTTACTACCCCCAGGAGTGCCTGGCCGCGGCCGTCCTCGGCTACGTGGGCATCGACAACGTCGGGCTGGCCGGACTGGAGCTGCAGTACGACGGGCTGCTGCGGGGCGAGGAGGGGGAGATACAGGCGGAGCGGGACCCCACCGGCGAGGCCATCCCCGGGATGACCAAGGTCATCCGCGGCCCCCGGGACGGCCGGGACCTGGTGCTCACGCTGGACATGGACATCCAGTACAAGGCGGAGGTCGAACTGGCCGCGGCGGTGCAGGCCAGCGAGGCCAAGGGGGGCAACCTGGTGGTGATGGACCTGCGCAACGGGGAGATATTGGCCATGGCCACTTTCCCGGGATTCGACGCCAACCTCTTCGGCCGCACTCCCCCCGAGCTGACCCGCAACCGCCCGGTGACCGATGCCTTCGAGCCCGGGTCGGTGCTCAAGGTGGTGACCGCGTCGGCGGCCCTGGGTGAGCAGTTGGTCGCCCCGGGCTCCGTGATACACATCCCGTCAAAGATAACCATCGGCGAGTACGACTTCAAGGATGCCCACGAACCTCCCTCCAGCGACCTCACCTTCTCCGACGTCATCGCCCATTCCTCCAACCTGGGCACCATCAAGGTGGCTTCGCAGCTTAATGCGGAGGTGCAGCTCCGCTACCTCAAGGAGATGGGATGCGGATCCCCCACCGGGGTGGATTTCCCCGGCGAGGTCGCCGGCGTGCTGCCGGGGCTGGATAAATGGACCGCCACCACCGGGGCGACCCTGGCCATCGGCCAGGGAGTGAGCGTGAGCACCCTCCAACTCGCCTGCATATTGGGCTGCGTGGGCAACCGGGGCGTGATGGTCACCCCCCATTTCCTCAAGCAGGCCGTGGACCGGGAAACGGGGGAGCAGGCCGAATTTCCCTGGGAGCCGAGGGAGGTGCTGGGCCCGGACGTATGCGCCAAGCTCAAGGGGATACTGGAGCAGGTGGTGCACCACGGCACCGCCACCCTCGCCGCCACCGACCTTTACAACGTGGCCGGCAAGACCGGCACGGCCATGAAGCCCAACCCCAACGGAAAGGGATACCTGAAATCTTACATCGCCACTTTCGCCGGGTTCGCCCCCTCGGAGGATCCCCGGCTGGTGGTGGTGGTGACCCTGGACGAGCCGGCCACCGTGTACGGTGGGGTCTCGGCGGCGCCGTGCTTTTCCGCGGTGACCGAGTTCGCCCTGCAGCAGTTGAGGGTGCCGCCCAGCGAGGAGAAGGTGAACACCAAGGACCGGGTGAGGCCGGAATGAGGCTGGAAGAGCTGGAGGCCGCTATGCCGGGCGTGCGGCGGCTGTGGGGGAGCGGGGCGGATATAACCGGCATCGCCTACCATTCCTCGCGGGTCACCCCCGGCGGGCTCTTCGCCGCGGTGCCCGGGTTCGTCACCGACGGGCACCGCTTCATAGGGGAAGCCCTCGAGAGGGGGGCGCGGGCCTTGCTGTTGCAGGACCCCGGACGCCTCCCGGAAGGGGTGCCCGAGGATGTGGCCGTGCTGCAGGCGGAAGACGTCCGCGCGGCGCTGGCCCTCGCTTCCGATCGCTTCTTCGGGCACCCCTCCGGACGCATGAAGCTGGTGGGGGTGACCGGCACCAACGGAAAGACCACCACCGCTTTCCTGCTGGAGTCCATCTTCCGCGAGGCGGGCATGGGCGCCGGCCTGCTGGGCACGGTGTCCTACCGCGTGAACGGACGGGAGATGCCGGTATCACGCACCACTCCCGAAGCCCCGGACCTGCAGTGCATGCTGGCCCGCATGGCGGACGAGGGGGTGGAAGCCGCGGCCATGGAGGTCTCCTCCCACGCCCTGGACCTGCACCGGGTGGACGGGTGCGAGTTCGCCGCCGCCGTCTTCACCAACCTCTCGCAGGACCACCTGGACTGGCACGGAAACATGGAATCCTACTACCTGTCCAAGCGGCGGCTCTTCCTGCCGCCGGCAGGTTCGGGCTTGACCACCGGGGCGGCGGCCGTGAACCTCGACGACCCCTACGGCAGGCGGCTGCAGGAGGAGATGGGGGGCAAGGCCTTCACCTACGGGGCGAAGGGCCGCTGCGACCTTACGGGGCGGATACTGGAACTGGGGCTGAAAGGCATCAGGGTGGAGATGGCGCACGAGGGGCGCAAGGTGGATTTCCGGGCGGGCCTGGCGGGGGCGTTCAATCTTTACAACATGCTGGCCGCCGCCTCGGCCGCCCTGCTGTTGGGCCTGGACCTGGAAGAAGCGGTGGAGGGCATACGGGCCTGCCCCGGCGTCCCCGGCCGCTTCCAACTGGTGGAGGAGGGCCAGGATTTCGCGGTGGTGGTGGACTACGCCCACACCCCCGACTCCTTGGCACAGGCCATCCGGGCGGCCCGGGAGGTGTCGCGGGGGCGGGTGATAACCGTGTTCGGGTGCGGGGGCGACCGCGACCGCGCCAAGCGGCCGCTGATGGGGCGCCATGCCGCGGAGCTCTCCGACCACACCCTGGTCACCTCGGACAACCCGCGTTCCGAGGACCCCCTGGCCATCATGGCCGAGATAGAGGCGGGGATAAGGGAAGCCAAGGAGGGGGCCAGCTACGAATCGGTGGAGGACCGCCGCGAGGCCATCCGACGGGCCCTGCGCATGGCTGGACCCGGAGACGTGGTGCTCATCGCGGGCAAGGGGCACGAGCAGGGGCAGGTCTTCGCCGACCGCACCGTGCCCTTCGACGATTACCAGGTGGCCTCGGAGATATTGAGGGAGTTGGGCGGATGAAGAGGGGGATGCCGACCTTCCGGGAGATGGCCCAGGCGTGTTCCGGCGTCCTGTGGGGCGGGGAGAGCGCGGGGGGCAGGCGACCTTCCGGCATCGGTACCGACACCCGGACTCTCAGGCCCGGGGAGCTGTTCGTGGCCCTCAAGGGGGAGCGGCACGACGGCCACCGTTTCCTGCGGAAGGCGCTGGAGAAGGGGGCGTCGGGGCTGCTGGTCTCGTCCCTGCCCCCCCGGCTGCGCGATGAGTTGGGGCCCGGCGGCCCGGCGGTCATCCTGGTGGACGACACCCTGGTGGCCCTGCAGGACCTGGCCTTGATGATGCGATGCCGCAGCCGCTGCACCGCCATAGGCATCACCGGCTCCTGCGGCAAGACCACCACCAAGGACCTGCTGGCCTCCATCTTGGGGGTGCGTCACCGGGTGGTCGCCTCACAGGGGAGCTTCAACAACGAGGTAGGGGTGCCGCTGACCCTGCTGCGCCTGCGGCCGGAAACCGATTTCGCGGTGC